>Ga0209093_1001944_pt1 | contig 11686 bp, 8 predicted proteins | sample SidtaG_4_FD_187450 | JGI IMG/M metagenome (GOLD analysis project Ga0209093, IMG submission 187450) | Marine algal microbial communities from Sidmouth, United Kingdom - Sidmouth_Male1 metaG (SPAdes) (version 2) | ecosystem: Host-associated > Algae > Red algae > Unclassified | place: Sidmouth...
CCAAGAACAGGGGCAGTATGACGGTCGGGCTCGGCGGGCTAGGCCCGCCGGCTTACCCCATACACCCCCACAAGTCAGTGGGGTTGGGGTCCCGCAAGGGGCCCTGGAAGGGGACGCCTTTTCGGCCGCCCTACGGGATTCACTGGATGCGTCCATTAGCCCGCTACATGAGCGGCTGTCTTTCTTGGAGACAGCCCTTGGTGCCTCCCGACGGTCGAGACGCCGTCGTCGCCGGTTGAGCTCCTCCTCCTCGGATGGGGAGTACTCCGGCGGAAATGGGGGACGTCATGTCCCCCGACGTGGGGTGGCACGCGTCCTAGGGCGCGAGCTAGAAGGAGACCCTCGTCGCCGACTTCCCGAGAAGATCATCCCTGCGGATGATCGATATGCAGTGATTCTGGATTGTGCATCGTACGCCTTGGCGAACACGGACGTCCGGTATGACCGGACGATGGCACACGGCCTAGGCTGTCTGCGCAAGGATGTCTCGGCCACCTTTGGTCGAGACGCAGAGTGGGATGGGACGCCAGCCTTAGGCGTCTTTGAGTTCTTGAACCGCTTTGTAAAAGCCGGGAATGACAATGATGTGTCAGAGGGCAGAGCCCTCTACCTCCTCCTGGAGTTCACTTAAGGTGATCTCAAGTGGGAGTTGTACACCATCATGCCGTCCCTCCAAGGAGGACGGAGTGGAGAGGTCAGTTTTTATATGAAACTGGTCAACTGGCTCCTACGCAAATATGCGGACGAGCAGTCGCAAAGCGACCAGGACGCTCTGTTCCACGGAGCCTCCCAACAGGATGGGGAAACCGAGAACGATTTCTACGTACGCCTCAGGGGGTTACGTCGCCTCTGTGGGTATATACACACAGAGGTCCAGATGAAGAGCCGCTATATGCAGGGCCTCTGTTGGCACATTCGCGCAGATGTGCGCGAACGCAATACCGGAAATATGCCGATGGACCTCCTGGTGCAATATGCCCAAAGGAAGGGCGACGTCTGTCGCAGACGTCACGAGGAGCAACAGGCCGAAAAGGCCCGACGGGCCGAGGCCCGTCGAGAGCGCCGAGCCGCCCGGCCGACAACACGCAAGTATGTCACCGCGGCGGTGACAGCCCCAACTCAGGTGGGGGAAGTCCCGGTAGGTCCTTCCCCAGGGGGTAAAGGGCGCTTTGGGCAGCCCAGGAACTACAACTTCCTCGCATGTAACATGCGAAGACATTTCTTCCGTGAGTGTGCCCACCTTGACGCGGCGACCAAGGCCCTGTTAAACAAGGCCTATGAGGAGCGTATGGCGGAACGTCCTCAAGAGGACCAACGCCGGCCTAAGCAGACGGTGGCAGCTGTGGGCACAAGCCTAGGGCCACCGTGGTTGTCATCGCATGACACTTCACCCCCAGAGGTGGAGGCCGAGGAGTTAGTCCAGGAGGACAAGTCCTTCTCGGAAAACGAGTAACGGGGGCGGTGGTCCCGCCTCCCCTGACAACTCTAAGGGCAACAAGGAGGTACAAGTCTTCCCGGCGAGCCGGGAAGAACTGGCCGAAACGGCCACATGGGGTATCCCAAGGGCCACCCCCTGAGGGCACGGCATGTGTATTCATGCCCTCTTCTAGCTATAAGCTAGTGGTCAGGTTATTCCTGACGGAAGGCTTCGACCTTACCACTCGGGCCATCCTGGATACCGGGAGTGGCCCCACGCTGACAATCCGGCAGTTACTGCCGGACGACACCCCGCTACAACCCCTAGGGGAGTGGGCCTCAATGTTCCACGATGTCAATGGGGGCTGGCTCCCCATTAGGGATTCAGTTTGTCTTGATGTGGCCCATGGGGGCCAGACCTCCTACATCTCCTTTGGAGTTGTTGGCAATATGAGCGTCACAGCTACACTGGGCGCATCCTTTGTGGATATCGCAACAAAGAATATTGCGACTCAGGAGCAGCATGTGGAGCTCCTCAATGGTATCAAGGTACCTATCCGACGAGACGGTGCCCGCAAGGGGCACCCGATCGCGTCCGTCAGCGCGGTATGTGCGTGCCCCCAAGGGGGAACGGCAAAGCTGAGGCCAGCCAGAAAGACTTGGGTAAGACCCAGGACTATTGCACATATCGCCGTGAAGGGTACCTACACGGGGCATGGCTTCGTGACGGGGCGACCCCTGTTATACCACAACCATAGTATACAGGTCGCTCGCGGACGCGCCATCATGGTGGCGGGCGAGCCGATAACCGTCCAAGTAATGCACTTGGGCGCTACGCCCGTACGGCTGACGACCGACATGACCGTGGGGTTTATCGACCCCTATGAGGGGCCGACCTATGAGGTGCCCCGGGACAATATCCCGGGGCGCGACGAGACCTCCAAGGAGAAGAAGGATTCTCCACTCCCACGAGTGGACGTGTCGTCGGTACCCGACGAATGGTCAGGGGACCTGAGGGCCCTCTTGCAGAAGCATGCACCCCTCTGGGGGGGTAACTTGGGGTTGATACGCGGTGTTGAACACCGCATTCGTCTGACGTCCGGGGCTGTCCCCGTGAGGCAACACCCCTACAAGGCCGGGCCTCTGGCCCGGGAAAGAGAGAAAGCTGAAGTCGAACGCATGCGGTCGATGGGGGTTATAGAACCCTCCACTGGGGAATGGGCTAGCCCATTCGTTATGGTGCCGAAGCCTGATGGCTCGGTATGCTTCTGTATTGAATACAGAAAGCTGAACTTGATGACCGTCAAGGATGCGTACCCCATTCCCAGCATGGATGAATGCATCGATTCCCTAGGGGATGCCAGGGTGTTCTCCACCTTGGACTGCAACGCCGGCTACTGGCAGATACCAGTAGCCGAGGAGGATAAACACATTACGGCGTTCACGTGCCATTCAGGCGCGTGGCAATGCGTGCGCCTCCCCTTTGGGTTATGCAACGCCCCTGCCACCTTTCAAAGGGCTATGGATATGATCGTGGCAGGGGTCAAGTGGCAGATATGCTTAGTATATCTGGATGACGTTATCGCCTTCTCCCGTTCCCCAGAGGAACACTTACAACACCTTGATGAGGTGTTGACACGCCTAGGAAAGGCAGGGGTCACCTTCAAGGCCGCCAAATGTCACTTCTTTGAAGAAGAAGTGGAGTACCTCTTCCATGTTATCAGGCCGGGACGAGTACATGTCCTGGAGAAGAATCTCCGGGCACTGAGGGGTCTCCGATATCCGGAGACCCAAACCCAGATGAAGAGTTTCCTGGGTATGTGCGGCGTATACCGCCGCTTCGTGGCCGACTTCGCCAAGATAGCGACGCCCCTTACAGCCTTGACGAGCACTAAGCTCCCCGAGAGGTTACCTCCCCCTAGGGAGGAGGAGTCTAAGGCTTTCGAAGATCTACGAGGACGGCTTTTAGCCGCCCCCATTCTCGCTCTCCCAAGGAGAGAAGGGCATTACATCTTAGATGTAGACGCCAGCTATGAACAGCTGGGTTGTTGCTTACAGCAACAACAGCCCGATAGGGAGTATCACCCCATCGGCTACTATAGCCGCGCTTTTCTCCCTGCGGAGAAGAACTACTTTGCCACCGAGATAGAGGCGCTCGGCGTCGTCTGGGCAGCGACCTACTTGAGGTCATACCTCGAAGGGGCAGAGTTTTTGGTCCGGTGTGACCACCGGGGCCTACTATCGGTACTCAGGAGCATGAGTCCGAACGCGCGGATAAACCGCTGGCGACTCCGATTATCGGAGTACACCTATGAAATCCGGCATAAGCCGGGTAAGGACCATAAGGTCGCAGACGCGTTATCGCGTCTTCCGACGGAGGGTCTCGACTCGACTCCCTTGGAAGAGGATATCCCCGTCCTGGTCTTCGAAACCCGGGCGAGCGACGCCCTGGAGGCCGCATCGCCAGCCGAAGCACCCATGGGGGCGGTAATGGCCCAAGAGATTATCCTCGGCGAAGCCGAGGATGCGTTCTGTAAACAACGACTGAAAGAACTAGACGTTCTTTCTCCACCCGACCCCAAGTGGAGTCGGCAATCCTTCTTCTTTTTTGAGAAGAACGGGCTCCTATGCCGACATTCGTTGTATGGGAGGGAGACCCAAGTCGGCATTCCCGAGGCGCTGAAACAGCGCCTCCTACGCTATCAAGACCAATCGGTGTTGGCCGGTCACCCCGGCTCGCGGAGGATGTATGACACCCTCCGCCGGTACGTCTACTGGCCTACCATGGTGGTAGACGTCTACAAACACGTGAAGCAATGCCCCGCGTGCGCGAAGAATAGCTTCTCCGAGAGGAGGCATACCTCCACAATGAAGCTGTTTCCCGCTCTCGAACCCTTCTCGGGGCTCGAAATGGACCTTCTAGGCCCATTGACCACCTCTAGGGGTGGTCACAAGCATGTACTGGTCACATGTGACCAGTGTACCAAGTTGACGCGGGCCATCCCGTTACGGGATGCGACGGCACTGACGGTATCGTCAGGGTTCACCGACACTTGGGTGGCTGCCTATGGCATCCCCGACTCTGTCCTTACGGACAACAGACCTCAGTTTGCCTAGGTATAATACCAGGGCATCCTCGGGTTGTTGGGTGTAGCCTCGAACTATACCTCTCCCTACCACCCCCAGACCAATGGGCAGGTGGAGCGATATAACCGCACCTTGGTGCGGCAGCTCAGATGCTATATTGCTGAGCATCAGAAGGAGTGGGACAGTCATCACGCGAGCACTGGGGAGATCCCCTTTGCCTTCGTGAGCCCCAGGCGGCTCCAGCTTATTGGCATGGAGCGCATGCCTCGGCTTAGACAAGCCGAGGAGAGAACTGAGGACGCCTCCACGGCGGCGAAACAATATGTTGAGGACCTTCGGGCCCTCATCCCGGCGGTTCGCCGGCAGCTGGGCAAAGCCCAGGCCACGTACAAGCGGGCGTTTGACGCCCGCACCAAGGAGAAGAACAAATCGGTCAAGGCCGGGGACTCGGTCTATCTAGATGCCCACTCCCGTTCTCCGAAGAAGCTTGGGTTTAAGACCCAAGGGCCGCACATGGTGTTACAGACCGATGGACATCGATTTCTGGTGGAGAGCACTAAGGGTCTCCGTACGGTGAGCAGTGACCATGTCACTGGTGCCCCCGCACCACCGGCGCGGGATGGCAAGTGGACAAGGGCCCTTAAGGCCCAAGCCCTCTTTAAGGTGGGCGCCCAAATTAAGGAGGGCCCTGAATTCGTTTTCGAACGATTCCTCAACCATGGGTGGGATGATGACGGCCAACTGAAGGTCTTGGTCAAATGGTTCGGGTTTCCTGAACAGGAAGCCACGTGGCAATTGGCTTCTTCCCTCCCTAGGGAGGCAATTCGAAAGTATTGCTTGCGAAAACGTGTCACGCTCCCCGCCTTGACGCGGGAAGGTGTTTTCTTTTCTATCCAAGTCGGAAGACGGCCCTTAGGGGCCCCTGTGACTTCCAGTCACAGGGAGAGAGGAGGACACAAGAAGAGAGGCTAAGCCTTTTATTCCCTACGGGGCCCGAGACCAGTCTATCGTAAGATATATGGCGCCCACCCCCTTAGGGGGGGCGACAACGGGCGACACAACAAGCAAAGAGGGGACACAAGGAACCCTTGTTCACCCTAGGGTGACCAAGTCACCAACCCCCAGGACGGGCACCATAGCCCGGATCATGGTCCTGGCTACGATCCTCCTCGGGCTCGGGCGCATAGTAATGCGCCCCCGAGTACGTCGGCGGGCTCGCAGAGGGACCCATCTCAGCCCCACATAGGGCTTGAGAAGAAGAGCCAGTACCCGCCCCATAGGGGGCTCGGGAGGAGGAACCGGCACCCGCCCCATAAGGGGCATGAGAGGAATAACCGGCGCCCGCCCCATAGTAGGCGGGGGAAGGACCAGCGCCCGCCCCATAATGGGGCGGGGGAGGAGACGGCGGACGCCGAGGCGCCGCCGGTAAAGCAACCCCTCGGGGCGGAGCCGACGAGGCGGATAAGTTCCGGAGTGACCATCCGGCCACTACCGTGTTGGTCTCCGCCACGGCGGTGCCATACTCCTCCGTTAGATAACGGCGGAGCGTCTCAACCGTACCCAAGTGGTATAGAGGCACGACGTCCCGTTCCCCTAAGGGGCGGGACCCAATGGCAGCAACCTCGTTGCGCAGCCGCACCAAGGTGCGGCTCAACGCCATAACAAGCGTATGGTCGACCCCATTATTGAGGATGGACGGGAGTTCCCCAAGGGAACGCCCCAAACTCGACCATATGGCCGGGTTGACGGGGGAAGGGGTACCAAACTGGGCCGACCCATCCCAAGTAAAGAGGGTAAGGGGCTCCAGGGGGGGACCCGGGGGTCCCCCCAGAGTACCACTCATCCCACCGCTACCCCCAAGGGGGTAGGCCCGACGAGGTCGCGCAGGTCGGCTGGCCGAGCGCGACACAAAGGCCGGACGTGACACCCTCCCCCAAGAGGGAGGGAGCAGGGCGAGAGTGGCGGAAGCCGAAGCGGCAGGGGCCGAAGGGGGCTCTGGAGCCATCGCAAGGCCTGCAACAGCCGAAGCCGCGTCCGCCAGGTCGCGGTCCAAGTCGCGGATCCGGGTATCCGCGCGGATGTCCCTCCCATATGGGAGGCGGGCGTCCCCGAGACCCTCATGGAGGACCAAGGTCCCCTCTTCATCCAGTGCCTTGGCACAACTGAAGACCCCTCGGGGTCCCCCTAGCCAAGACAGCTGGTTCGGCGGCGCCTTCTCCTCGATGAGTTGAAGGAGTTTGAGCCCCGCCGAAAGAAGAGGTCGCGCCAACGGGTCGGCCGAGCACAAGCGCTCGGGCGTCAGGTCGGCGAAGGCCGACTGAATAGCCATTGGCAAACGACAGAGGTGCCCATGGTGGCGGATGCTCCTTAGGAAGACATCAGCCACCTCGACGGCCCACAGGGCCGCCAACATCAGATGATAGGGACCCCCAAGGGGTTCCCCCATACGCTGGCTCCCCTGGAGTGCCACCATCTGGGGCACCCGGGCGGCCATTCCCCGAGGCACCTCAACGTGCTCCCACCACACTGGTGTGGTGGGATACAGGGCCTTGCGACGTACCACAGGTACGTCGCGCACCTCACGCTGTTCATACAGCGTGAAGACGCGGAGGGAGGTACGGATCGTCCACTCCCCCAGCGCACCCGGCACATGTACGCCGCGGTCCATCTCCCCCAACTTAGGGAAAGACCCCGGGTAGTAGTCCCAGGAGAAGTTGGCCTTGTTGCCCACCTCGGGAGGGATCTCCCGGTTGGCCAGGTGCCTAAGTACTTGGCACACTCGCCAGTCCTCCCGACTGCGGAGGAAGGGAAAGTCCGTCGCCGTCCCCTCGGGGACGGCATAGAGGGTATCATGCATACCCCGGATCGTCGTCCATATGGACGTCATGCGACGACTGTCGATAGCGTCATAGCGCCGCTCGACGAGTGACCCCCCTAGGGGGGTCCAGGGGAACCGCCTGTTCTGGTCGTCAACGACCGCGGGAGTCGGCCACGAGGCCGACAGAAGGCCGGCAAGGACGTCGTCGTCGATGTCCTCCTCGGGGCCCAAAAGGGCACCCACGCCCTCGGCCTTATGGTCGACCGCCATGGCGGCCGACGCGTCCGGAGCCGTAGAAGACGCCATCCCGCCTATAGAGGCAGGGACCGGGAAGATAAGGATGCCCCCCCTAGGGTGGGGTCCCCGGACGACGCGGGGCGCGGGGAGAACCCGGTAGCGCCCGACAAGGTCGTCCGCCCGGTGACGACACAGGTGCCGACCCAGAGGGTCGAAGCCCCGGTCGCCGCTGGCGGTGACTGCCTTATGGGACTGACCTAAGGGTTCCCCAGCTCGGTGAACCCGTCGGTCCTCCGCCGTATGGCGCCCAAGAGCGAGCCCCCAGAGGCACGCTGTCAGAGACCCACAGGACAGGGTTTCCCCCTGACCTAGGGAGGGGGTGGCGAGACACCGCCCCGGTCCCGCGAGACGCGGGCCCTGAGGTGGGGGATATGTGTGGGAAACCCCCTGACAGGGGTGACGCGATCCCCCGGCATGAGCCGGGGACGGGTCGAGACGCGTCACGCAACACCCCCCTAGGGGGGTAGCGTGGGACAACCCCGTTGGGGGGGTGTCCAGGGAGCCCCAGGGCCACACATGAAACGACCGCTCTAGAGGGGCGTGAGGCGTGGAACACCCGATCGGGCCCCCCTGGAGGGGTCTGACACACACAAGGGAGACACACGTCTTCCCGAATCCGGGCCCTCTGGGGGGACCGGGAAGCTTGTGAAAGCTTCCGCAATCCGAGCGTAAGCCGGACCGAGATATGTTCTCGACCAGGGATAAAATCCCACCGGAATTCTATCCGGGACAATTGAAAAATCTTGGGATAAGTCCAGAGGTATTGGTTTTGGGTAAATCCTGAAATCTGGGAAGTCTTAGTGACTTTCCTTCTTCCGCCCGAGACGGGCGGGGGTCCTCTTCCAGTGGAAGGGCTGTCAGAGATGCTGGGCAGGGGCCACTAGAGGCCCGGGCCTGAGACCGTGGCCCGTTGGGTACCGGTCCACCCATGGTGGCGCCAGGGGGTCGGGATTGTGCACGTCCTGCGTCTTGTTTCTGAGGGTATATGAGAGTATGCTTTGGGGTCATCGTGCGCGTTCGAATAAATCATCGTTGCGTTTGCGTTGCTTCCGTCATTTTTGTGCGCTTCGCGCCCAGTGATCCCGGCGTTCGCGTTGTGACTCTGGCGTAGCGATCCGCATCCTGTGCTGGGTTTTCTGACGGGGTTATACCCCGTTGGCTTTGAGGGCTGGATCCACTACAGGAGCCTCTCCGTGGAACGCATGGTCGGATCCCCGACGGCCGAGGAGACGGACGGTAGTCCACGAGCCATCCGTGAGGTTATTCGGGTGAGGCTACCTAACCTCATCCGCAAAGTACAACGGTCCCTCACGCTGGCACAGCGGCGGTACAAAAAGAACTACGACGCCTGTGTGATGCTGATCAAAAAGGACGTCCAAGCGGGGGACTGGGTGTTCGTCGATGGCCACGCGCGGACCAAGTAAAAGCTCGGGACCCGCGCAGCCGGACCCTACAAGGTGTTGGCCTTCGGGGAGGGCACGTTCTCGTTGGACATCGGCGGCTACCCGGAGACGGTGAGCAGCGACCACGTGACGGTCGCGCCGGGGCCGCCAGGGGACCCACGGACGCTCCTGCAAAACGTAGGGGTACCCCAAGATGTTGTAGTCCCCGAGGGGCACCAGCACACGGGAAAGGAGTTCGTCTGTGAGGCCTTCGTCGGGCACGAGGTCGCGGACGACGACACGCTACGCTTGTGGACCCGCTGGTGGGGCTATCACCCCGAGGAGGACACCCTCGAGTTGGCCAGCCGGTTCTATCTGCGCAAGGTCCACCAGTACATGCGGCGTGTGGGCCTACGAGTCGAGGAAACGGGGTCGGTCGTTGACTTCCTCGCCTAAGGGGATTCCCGCGCGGGGACACGTGGCTTCCAAGCTTCGAGTCGTGGCAAACCTTCAGCCGGGACACGTGTCCGGGTGGGGGCACGTGGCCGCGGTGGCGACCATCACTGCCGGACCACGGGACGGCGGTCTCCCCCGTGGCTCGAGACAGGGTCAAGTCGACCGGATTGTATGGACACACCCGGGGGGAAGCGGCACGAGACGGCTGACCAGTATGAACCGGTCGGATTGCGGGTCGCAAGGCGGGATGGAGAACTGACCCGCCGGACGTGGGGCTCCCCCGATAAATGATACGCAAGCGACCCACGCGGGGTTTAGTGGTCGCTGACGTGCCTTGCGACACCGTCGACACTATGTCACCCCTCTACACTACGGGCTACAACTACAATCCTCGTGGGGTGGTCCCCGACCTCCCTTCGTGCCAATACTCCTGGTTCACCGTCGCCCCGACAACGGTACGCCGCCCTCGTGGCCGGGCGGACCTCGGGGGCGCTGCGCCGGCGGCTCCTCTTGGTAGACGTCGCGTTCACGCTGGTGTTGCTGGCGGCGACTCACGCCACCGGCGGCCACACTGGTCTCGCGGAGAAGGACCGCGCGGGCGTTACGCCGGACCACTCGCTGAAGCGACTCCTCCACTTGAAGAAGCGGAACCCCGGCGTTGTCGCGGGCCCACTGCGCGATCGAGTCCCCGGGGGAGACGACGGTGTGGCACAAGCCGGCCATCAAGGTCCCCGTCGTGTAACCGCGAAGCTCGCCGGGGTCTCAGGCAACGACACGCGCCCACCCCTGCGGAACACGATCCGAGAGGACGCGGTACACCTGGTCGAAGGCGGCGTCGGGGATGTCCCGGTGCTCCACGGGGTCGAAAGAGACGATGCGGTTGCCCAAGGAGTTGCCCACGGAGAGGGCGGCAGCCAGGGCAGACGACGACGGGCCCGCCGGGGATGATCCCGCGGCCCCGGTCACCGCGGAAGAAGCGGGCGGCTCGGTCCCACCCCCGGGGTAGCGAGGGCTTCGCGCCGTTGAGACCGCGGCAGCCCAACCCCCACGGTTGTCGCCGTAACTACGGGCCGCGAGGATGTCCGCGGTGTATGGCAGGTCGAATGGGCGAAGGTCCTCGGCGACCTTGGCGCACGCCTCGTGGTTCTCCATCTCAAGGCCAGCCCAGAACCAACCTTCGAGGTCCCGTCGGACGGTGTTGCGGGCACGGAGGCGCTAACGGAAGGCCTCCGTGTCGGGAAGTTGATCCGCGAGGTCCAACAACGCCCCGAGGATGGCGGTCGCCTCCGCGTCAGGACCCCCGGGACCGACCAAGATGTTATCCGGGCCCAAGGGGCGGATCCAATCGAGGAGTCGCGGGGGGAACCGCCACAAGACCCGACGGTTCCGGAAGGTCTCAAGGAGGACGACGGCCGCCTCGAGGGCCCACTCGCTACGGAAAATGGCCCACGCGGTCCGCCGCCCGGCGTGGAGGTCGTCCGTGGCGTACGTGTGCACCCACGGGAGTTCTGCCATGAAGCCATACGGGACCTCCACCCCGGACCACCACGCGGGGGCTGGGAGGTAGAAACGCGAGCGGGTCGCCGTGGCGCAACTCGAGTACTCCGCTTGGTGCCAACCCACGAGGTGGCCAGTGAGCCCGCCCCGGTGGTTGCGGGCCGTCGTCAGCTGGGCCGTCGTGGGGCCCTCCGAGTCGGACACGTCGATGAAAGGCGGGGGTGTCAAGATGAAGTCGAAGGTCGGCACAAACGGCGGGACCGCGGGGCCATCGTCTAGGAGCCCCAGGTACAACCGGCGGTACTCCACCTCGCGGCTACGCCCCACAACGGTGCTCGACGAGGCTCGGTCATCCGGGGACGGCACGAGGGCATGGGGCATCGTGACGATCTCCTTGGCGAAGGGGTTGGCGGGGCGCGCGGGGTCAATACCCCGGAACGTCGCGTGGGCCAGCGTGTCCTCCGCGTCGGGGCGGGCCTCCTCGCGCGCCCATGCCGGCGCCCACGTCGATGGGTCAGTCAAGATGGGCAGGGGGCCCACGGCGGTAGTGTACCTCATCTCCTCGTCGGCCATCACAGAGGACGACATGGACGCGGACGCCACGTAGTCGGGCGGCCGCCGGGTCCTCGGGCCGTCGAGGGGGTGGGGGTATCCGCGGTGACGAGGAAGCGGGGAGGGGAAGGGGGCCCCCGAGGGCGGACAGAAGCAAGAAGCGACGGGCACCACGGGGGGG
>Ga0209093_1001947_pt1 | contig 11672 bp, 18 predicted proteins | sample SidtaG_4_FD_187450 | JGI IMG/M metagenome (GOLD analysis project Ga0209093, IMG submission 187450) | Marine algal microbial communities from Sidmouth, United Kingdom - Sidmouth_Male1 metaG (SPAdes) (version 2) | ecosystem: Host-associated > Algae > Red algae > Unclassified | place: Sidmouth...
CGCCTCCACGGCCCGCCCGTGCACTACTCCCCCCTCCGACCCCCCCCCTCCACTCGGGCCCGTCCACCCGCCTCCAGTCCCTTCTCTGGCGCCGCGTGCACCACTCGGCCAACGGCCAACAAGCAGCTTATTGCGTGCGTCCGCGGCAAGCACGGAGGCAGCCGCCACACGACGCGCATGCGCACGCACTTGGCCGCGCGTTCCGCTGTTTGGGGCGCCGCGCCCGTGGATGCGGCGGCGGTGGGGGCGGCGGAAGCGGCCACCGCGCGCGGGCGGGGCAGAGGCATGAGGGGGCGCCAGGGGGGGGAGGGGGGAGGATGCGGGGTTTGGTGGGGCCTTGGCCGTGGCCGCCGCTCCGGCTTTGGCGGCGACACGGTCGCGGCTGGGGTCGTTGGGGGTGGCCGGCTCTCCGACTGCGCCGGCGCCAGCGCCGGTGGTGGAGCTGGCAGCGGCCGTGGGGGCGTCGGTTTCGGCGCGCTGCCGGCAGGGGGAGGGAGAAGAGCCGTCACAAGCTGCCCCCGCGGCCAGAAGGGTCTGACGCCGTCCCCTACCCGACCAACAACAGCGCGGGGGCGGCATCCTCCCCCCCAAAGAGTGACTTCGGCGCGCCGCTGAGGCCAGGGACGCCGTCGCGGGCCGAGCGGTAGCCGTTGCCGCCTAAATGGGCCGGGGAAAGCGAATCGAAGGCGGCTGCGGCCGGGCGTGACGGCTGCGGTTGCCGAGTCGGCGGCGGCGGCGACGCGGTCGCGACAGGGGCCGCCTGTGTCGGCCGTCGCGCCTTCAACACCGGCGACAGCGGCGGCGGCTTGGAAGGCGGCGGCGGCGGGGGCGCCGGGGACGGCGTGCATGCGGCAGCGGTGGCGGGAGGCTCATTGCTCTGGACCCCTCAAGCCGGTGGAGGGGCGCAGCCCGCCTTCCTACCAACAAACAGCGGCGAGGCGGCCGCGACCACCCTCGGTAGCACGGACGACCCGGGGGGGGACGCGCTAGACAACCTGCGCGCGATGCCGGCCGATATCCGCGCGAGGGCGGCGCCGGCGGACATGCGGCGGGTGAAGCGCCACCTACAGGAGGAGCTACTACTGATAGGCGCCGGCGCCCCATCGGGGGGCGAGGGAACCCGCGGGGGTGGCGCCGCCGCCGCGCGGGGGGGGGGCGCCGCGCCGGGGGGGTGGCTGTCGGCGCGCACTGCCGACGGCAGCGCCCGGCGTGCCAAATTGAGGCCGCCACGGCGTTGGGCCTGTGTCATGCTTGGACCGCCGCCACTTGTTCTGCGTCTGAAGTCCCTGTAGGGGCACCCCAGACCCGTGCCACGTCTTCTGATAGTACTGCTGGTTTCATTTTTTTGAGAGGACGACATCTGGTCGACAGTTTCCGCACAGGACATGCTTTTCCTCAGTTTGCGGGAGCCTTGGCCAAGAATCATGGAAGGACCTGAAGACTTTGGTACTTTGGGACAAGCATGTCTCGGCGGATGGGTGAGGGGGCGTCCATCTTGATGGCGACGCAATATTCTTGTTCTTGTACAGGCTCGCTACTACTTGCGGACGCCCTCCTTCTCAATCATCTCTCGAATGGACCGCAGGGAGCGCTTTACACCAGTTGCATCCAGCTCATACTCTCGACGAAATTGGTCCCTGCCAATACTACCCTGGCCACCCTCGCCCAAACATTTGCGGACAACGAACCGATGGCCGCTCAGATGCTTCCTCTCCCGGCGGTCCAGCTTCATGTCATTCTTGTTACCAACAAACGTGCGCATGGGCAGCAGCCCATTTACGCCAGTGGTCCACGCCTCGAGCAGCGCGTCCATCGTCTGCAGGAGATTGGGCTGTCTCTGCCTAGCCACTTTGGGGGTCGTCTTCGTTGCTGTTGGCGAGCGGGAAGCCGGAGGAGAAGTGGGGCTGGTCGCAGGCAGAGGGAGACGGTCGCGGGATGGACCAGCCGCTGTCTTGCGCGTGAGCGTGGAGGAACGCTGCGCTCGCTGCGAGGGCTGAGAGCCCCGCGAATTGGGAAGAGGTCGGACGCTGGTGTTTCCCTCTTCGACGAGCTGGTTGAGCCGTGAGACGTTGTCGGAGACAACTTCGAACAAATCCCTGCAAAATCCCTCCAGCCACTCCAGGCGCCCGCCGCCGTGCCCACCGCCATGACCACCGTCAATGGCCGCGTGAGAAGTATCGGCGTACAGCTTCAGGTCCTCGTCGGCGATGGCGTGGCGGATATAGAGGCTTGCGGCGACTTCGTCGTCCATATGGCTGCCCTCGTGTCAAAACGCCACAGGTGTGATGCCGAGCGGGTCGTGGGTGACGGGGCTTGCGTTGGGGGCGGTGGGCACCCATTAGAGTGCGGTGGCGTCCCAGAAGGCGGGGGGGGTAGAAGATCGAGTGGAAGAGACTAACGAGGAAGTGGGTTCAGCCGAGGGGGGGGGGCAGCGTCCCAAAAGAGCCGGGCGGCAGCCGAAGAAAATGGGAGAGCTGCAGACAAAAAGTGGGGTGCCGGAAACAAAGGAGCAGGGGGCGTCCACCAGATGAAGGGTGACTGGGAGAGATTAGAAGCGGAGCGGCGGCCAAACGTGGGGGAGCAGCGTGCGGAAGCCAAAGAGGGAGCGATGGGGGTCGAGCGGGAGGCGTCAAGGCCGCGCCATCGGCGCCACGTGCAGGCGGCACAACGCCTGAACAAGAAAACCGTGCGTCTCGTTGGCCGCAATTCCAAGTCAAGAAATGGCACACAGGACGTTAATCCAGAACCAACTAAACTCGTCACACAAATGATACGTATGGAAATATATGTAGCACCCCATAGCTCAAGAAAGAGATGCTGCCACTGATGTGGTCGCGACGCAGTGCGATATGGAAGCACTCGTGCACAGGCTCTCCTTTGTGTAGCCGCTCCGGACTGAGAACCACCACCAGAAGACAGCAGGAAGAATTGTGTGTGTGTAGCATTTAGAGAGCTCCGCTTGACCTGACACAGTGAGGCTCAACGTTAATTTTTTTGTGCCTTCGAGAGGTGGGACGGGCACGCGACGTGTCGTCGCTATTCCTTGCACTTGCTCGGCCACGCAGTTGTCGGCACTCCCCCCCCCCCCCCCCCCCGCCTGTGTGTGCACCCCCCGCCGCAAATCACCTTTGCTGCTGACACCACCATGGGCCGAAAGCACCGGCAAGAGGCAGTCCGTGGTGGGCGGGCGACCAAGCGGCGTTCCATTACAGACAAGATTTCATCCGCCGACGTCATCAACTTTACCGAGGCCCATGCCACGCAGACGGCCTATGCGCGGTTCACGTCAGGTAAATATGGTTGGCTAGAGTGGACTGCAGCGCAAGGCGTGGACAGCTCCGGGCTCGATGACTGTGCAGCTGAGCGTGTGGTAAAGTACTACACCTACCGTACCAATGAATTTTCCCTTGTCTTCTCGACGGGCGGCCAAATCCTCTCCGCGATTGCGCAGCACTACAAGGCGTCGACACGATGCGGGGGTGGGGATTGGTCGGTCATCCGGCAGCAGGGAATCCAGACCTCCACGTCCGGAAACTCGGTTCACTCCTCGGAAGTCAAGAACGCCAAGGGGTCTCACAAGTCAGCTCTGGCGCCAGCCGGCAACGCGGAGAGAGACTCGGTCGACGTGTTTGAGCCGGTTCATCTCAGGACCTTCTTCTCCAAGTACCTGTCCGGCCGCTGCCTGCACGAGTGCAACCCGTGAGCTGTGATGTTGCATGCGGCAGCGCTGCTCAATATGTCGTGCTTGCTGCGCTTTAATGAGCTGGCGGCGCTGAAGACGTCACACCTTGGCCGCTCAGAGCGCCACATTCTCCATAGCATCCCCTCGGCAACCGAAAACAACTTCAAGATGAGCGTTTGAGCTGACGCCGTGGCCTACCGCCGTTCGACTTGATCCACGGTATGATTGTGTCTGCGATTGCCGTGTCATTTCCTAGGGGTTTGCTGAGCTTTATGTGCCTTGGATGTCCTGTTTTAAGTGCCGGCTCTACGTGGTATCTGACACTTGTTCTTATTCGCCGATTTCATTCGCACTCACGGTTGGCTCCACATGTTCTTTTTTTCACAGCTTGGACCCTGTGCTTGCGTTTGCAACATGGATGCGTCTGCGAGGCACTGCTGCTGACCCACATTTTTCCAAGATGAAAGAAGTTGGCGGTCGCACCCGCCTGTATGAGGCGGAACCGATGAGCCCGGTCTTGTTGGTGTCGGCGCTCCGCCGGTTCTACAAGCCATGTGGCGTCCTTGACGCGCGGCAGCTGGCCACCCACACGGCCAAGCAGTCGGGAGTGCATTTTTACGAGGCCGTCCACCAGACGCCGGCCTGGATCATGGAGAAGGGCGGCTGGACGGACGCGCAGTCGTTTATGAAGTACCGTTCTCTGTGCAATCGACCGGAGCAGCGCTACGCTTTCACGCACACGGTGTCGTGGTACTAGAGATTCGTGTCCTGTTCTCTGATGGTAGGTGATGCTCGGTCGCGTTGGGGGGTGATGAAGAACTGCAGCACGGGCGGATAAAGATTCGCATTATGGACGACGGGTGTCATCTACTTTCTGCTTTGCGCTCTTTGACAGCGGCCTGCACTCAAACAGGAAATCTACCTCTCGACGTGGTGGGTCACCCCCTTCCCCCTCCACCTGTTCCATTACAAACCCCGGTCAAGTCGCTTTCCCATCCCCTGTTGTTGACAGTGATCGCTTGTATTTTCTTGCCGTCTTGTTTGTATATGGGCTGGTGTGTATCTTGCTGCCTTGTTTGCCACAGCGCTCCTTGCAGGTGCGTTGCTGTTTTTCGCCCATTTTTTGGCAACGAATCGACAGCGTTGAGACTGGTTCCTTCTTCTGTATAATGATTTCCCGCTACAAGATCGCCGGCCAAAAGATCGGCTTCGAAATCACCTGCGTCTCCACGTCTTGGAGGGGAATATGGGAATAGGAAAGGACCTAGTGAAAACTTTCCCGGACGTCGCCGCGTCAGAAACACGGGCGCCGTCGAGCTACCGGTGTTCCCCCCCCCAAAGACACAGCCACCCTCTTCCATCTCGTCGGCCATGTCGTAGCAGTCGCCACTCCAACTCCGCAGTGACGAGCGCATGACTGGAAAAGCTGCGGCCACCCACCGGCCGCTGCCGCCGCCGCCGCCACCACCTCCGCCGCCGACGCAGCCATCCACATACGGGTCGCCTCCAGATGCCCTACCCACCCCGCCCTCCTCCGAGTGCCACTCGCCACTGGTGTCGTACGGGGTCGTGTCCCCATTGCTCGAGCACGGGGACCACGGCGGGGTGGAGCGGCCACCGGGAGACGATGGTACGGCGGGCCAAACCTCCTCGGCAACGACGCTGATGCGATTGCGGCCACGGTGGCTGCGAATGCCGCCGCCGCCGCTGGCGGCGCCGCAAAATAGCGCGCGGGTTTCCCCTGCGAGCTTCATTAGGGCAGTGCCGCCGGCGGCCGCATCGCCCCGTGCTCTCACGGCGACGCGCGCGTCGGCCCACTGCCGCCGCGGGGGTGCCAACGCGCGTGGCTGCTGGCTCCGCCACACAGCTCAACAGCGACGCTCTCCCGCCGCAACCGCCGCCGCGGCCGCCAGCGCCAGCAAAATCAAACGACGCGGCGCTGCCGCCCGCGGCCGCGGCACTGCATGTGGAGCGGCACTGCCCCCCCCCAGCCGAAGCTCGAGCGCCCCCCCCCTGCCGAAGCCCCGACCACCAGCAACGGCGACGAGTGGTGCGACAGCGGCACCGCGCGGATGCGCGGCGGCGGAGACGGCACCACGGCACCCGCCACCGCCAGCGGTGGCCGCAGGCGTGGCGCCACGGCCGGCGGCGGCGGCGGCGGCGGCGGGGACGGCGATGGCGTGTGAAGCCCCGCCTCGTAAGCGGGCCGGTCAAGGAGCGACTGGGCGAAGCCGCGCCCCGAGGAGGACTCCGCGGAGGCCGCGCCGAGAAGCACCGCTGAAGCTTCCGGGGCGGTGGCGGCGGCTCCCAGCGCCTTCACCTTGGCCGCAGCCGCGTCGGCGTAGCGACGGCGTAGGGCCAAGATGGGAGAGCAGGGGCGGCCTGCCCGCCCGCCCATGGCGGGGGGGGTTAGGCGCACGGGGGAGAAGGCGAGTTTGGTGCGCGACGCCGCCGACGGCGGCGGCGGGGCGGCGGCAGGCGGCGGTCCCCCCCCCCCCCCGGCCGCCGGCGACTCTGTCGCCGCCTCCGATGCCGCCGCCCTCGTCACGTCCGCGCCGGCGGCCACCTCGGATTGGCGCACCGCCCCCAGCCCGGCGACGGCACCCTGTGCGAGGTACTCTGCCGGGCGGTCGGCAAAACGGTTGGTCCGCCCAAACGACGCGAGGCGCGCCTCCGCGGCGGGGCCGACGCCGACCCCCACCGCGCCCGCAGTCGCCACGTGGCGCGGGAACGCCCAGTCGAGGGGAGCGTGGAGACCCGCCATTACGCAGGCGGCCAGGCTATCCGCCGCCGCTGCGAGCACGCGCCAGAGCAGCTGCGTGTGGGCTAGAACGCTCGACAGTTCCGCCGCGATCACGCGGAGGAGACTCGCTGTGCCCGTCATGCCACCCAGGTCTACTTCTGGCGCGTCGTGGCCGGCGGTGGCGCCCGCCGCCCCCCCCCCCCCCCCCCCCCCCCCCCCCCCCCCCCCCCCCCCCCCCCCCCCCCCCCCCCCCCCCCCCCCCCCCCCGTTGCCGCCGCCGCAACGGCGGCTGTCGCCGCCGCCAGCGTCGCCACCGCCCCCCCCAGCGCCGCATCGACGCGCGGCACTACGTGGCGGACGGACCAGGTGAACTCCCGGCACGGCTCCCGCTGCGCGAGTTCGTCCCGCTGCGTCACGAGCAGCGCCTCCAGAGACGCGGCCGGCGGCCGCATGGTGATGGCGGCGCCCCACTCGCCGTCGGGGTCGACGCGCACGCCGAGGACGGAGCCAACGCCAGCCGCGTCGAGGCGGAACTGCGCATCTACGGCAGACACGGCACCGCCGCCGCCGGTGCCGCCTCCGCCGCCGGGAGTGGAGGAGGTCCCGCCCCTGACCTGGTGGCGCCGCCCGACGCGGCCGCCGCCGCGGTGGTGGCGCCCGCGGCGGCAGCAGCAGCGGCGGCGGCGGCGGCTTTACGGCCCCTCCTGGCGGCGCCATTCCCTCCGCCCTCCGCCGCCCCCCCCGCGCTGGCGAGGGTCCCCCGCGCCACGCCCGCCGCCACGAGCGTCTCTGCGGCGCTGTCGAGGAGGGTGCGGCGAGATACGTCCCTTCCGACAGGTTTTTCCACCAGCTGCATGACGAGGCCCACGTGGCGTACCGCTGCCACGCCGCTGCCGCCGTAAAAAGCGCTGTAGCCGTCCCCATCGTCGCGCAGCCCGCCGCCGCCGCCACCGCCGCCGTCGGCACCACAACCTCCGGGTCAAGAAGCGCCGTCGGCGTGGGTGTGCCCGTGGCTCGGCGACACCGGCGCGTCGTCCACCCCACCCCCTCCCCCCCACCGCCGCTACCATCATCCGCTCTCCCGCCCCCACCGCCGCCCTGCCCCCCCCCGAGAAGTTGCAAGAGCACACGCCCGAGCGTTGCCGCCGCCGCCACATCTGCGAGCACAGCTTTGAGCTGGTCCGCCCCCCAAAAGCGGTCGCAATTGCGCCCGAAGCTCGACTGCAGGGCCGTGGCGGCCACGTGCCGGCGGATGCCCGCTAACAACCACCCGTCGGCGGCCGGGGAGCGCGCGCCGACGGCAGAGTCAGAGCAGGCGCCGACAAGGGCGGCGGCGACACGAGGCGCGCGGACGTGCCACCACCGCCGCCAACGCTTCCGTCGGCGAAGGGGCAGACGCCGAGGGCGCCGGGGGGGTCCTCCCAGGCTACCGGAGGCAAATAGCGCCTTCATTTGGCGGGCCGCCGCCGATACCAGAGCCACAGCAACAAAGGGTGAGGGGCGGGGCTGGGAGGGGGCAGGACGGAGTCGAGTTAGCACCAGCAGAGGGAGCGCACGGGGCGGACAGCATCCAGCCGAAGGCCAGCTGCTTCGGGAATGCACTACACAGTCGGAAAGTACCGGCTGGTTGACCGCTATTACTGTTGAGCATGGACGACTTCACAATTACTGTGGCTAAGGACGATCGGTTCGACTGTTCTCGGGGGGACCGACCTAATGTGGGGGGACCGGGGGTGACCCCCCCCAATTGTGCAACTCAGGAAGGGTAAAGGTCCCCCCACCTCGAATGAGGGTAGATTCTGGTCCGCGATCGTCTGCCACGTACGAAAATCGGGTGCGACGTAGGCAGAATATGATCGCCGCAAGGTGTGCCCAGCAGTGGAAAAAGACTGTACCGATTCTTGGCATGGGTCGAAGGGCCTCCTTAGCCAGATTAATATATGGGATGGAAATGTGGTTCGAAAGCTTAACGTGGCGAGAAACGAGTCCCCGACCCACGCCGTTGACCCACCTTTGACATTCCGAAGGGCTCTATTGCCCGCTTGTATGATCGTCGGGAAAGTGGGGTGCATACTAGACGTGTACAAAGACACTTACTAGAGCAATTTTCATGTACTACAGGCCCGATTTCCTTACTGGCATCAATTTAGAGATGAGCTGGATCTGAGGCCGAGCGAAGGCACGCCCGTTTAAAATGCCCCGAGAGGCGTCTTCTGGGTTTTCAAGTACGTATGAGTTATCCATTGGCCATGGCTAGAAATGAAGCCATTCTATTGGCTGAAAAACTGGCTGACAACCGAGAATCGGCAAAGCTGTCCCTACTCGCTAGAGACCCTCGCAGCTCATTTCCCCCCGTCCTCAGTGCCTCTCGTGGGCCTATTTTTGTCATCCACTGTTCTGGAATTGCGAAAATCACTTCCACCGAGGTCTCCATTTGACGACCTTGCGTGGACACACACGATCGACGTCCGCGCCCCCCACCCCTGCCGGGTCGACGTCCGCACCCCCACCCACCACGGCCGGGTCGAAGACCTCCTCCTTGCTCCGCACCTGCCCGCCTGTTCTCTGAATTGTTGCGTTGCTCTCGCCGCCTCACTTCGACTGCGCGAAACAACCGTGACCGTGCACCATTCCTTCTGGCTCACTATTTTTCTTGTGGCCTCCTCCCCTCCTGGGACGTCATGCCGGCTTGGGGCGGCGGCTCTCTACCCGTTTTTGTGATGGGCACCGATCATTTCGCGGTCTGTTGCCGGTCAGCGGGCCTGGTCAGGTACGGTAAGCTCTCTACGAGCTAGAGACAACGTGTGTTTTGAGAGGCTTTTGGCTGCTGTTTCAGCCTGGTACAGCTTCGCTCATCATTATCTCTGTGGCCAGACACTCTCTTTCACGTCGATGAACCTGTCAGTTTCTCTGCGGCCGGCCGGGACGCTTCACTAAGCAATACTTTTTTGGTGTTCTCTGTCGTCACCTGTATCATCTCTTTTGGATTGTGTCTCGTTCAATGCGTTGTCGCCCTCTCTCGGGGCACCACCATTTACATGATGAAGTAAGACTGTTCAACCGAGAAAACAGCAATCAACTCATCACCGCCTGATGCTCGGCGTTTGACGTGCAACAGAGACAACGCTCAAGGATGGCGAGGGAGGAGATAGTGAGGCTGTAGCTTTCCGACGGCCATCGGTGGTTGGCTCTGCAGGGTGGAGCGGGACTGGGCGGAGGGGGCGTCGTAGTCGACACCGGATGCACCTGGTGCGGAGCCGGGGAAAGGAGCGTATTGTGGAGAGGGGGCGAGTGGGTCGAGTCACGGGGGCGCCAGAGGATGCGCTGGTCACGGCGTCCACGCGTAACACGGCAGGGGTGTGCGTAGCACGGGCCATGTCACGTCTCTGTCCTCTGCTTGCATGCTGCTCTGTCCCCGCAGTTGGCTCTCTTTGTTTGTGTGGTCACTTTTCACTCTGGAGCGCCCACACTCTGGCGACGCGAGCTCCATTTATCGTGCGGTTTCTTGCCCGATTTTCATGTCTGCTTTTTTTCCCAATCCTCTCTCTCACGTGGCTCATCCAAGCATCAAACCTACAGCAAGTTCCAATTCCTCTTCTTCGAGGTACTCGTCCTCCCCGTCACCACTTGTTTCTTTCATTTGCGCAGCGAGTGCCCTCTGCCGTCCGTCCCATCCACGAATATGACCTCCCCCTCAGCAGCCGGATGAGGCGGCGCCACCTGTGCTTGTTGCCTCTTCTTGTATGCATCAATCGTCACGCCTGCCGCGACCGCCCGACCCCGCGCCCACGCCTCCATCTGTGCAATCTCCTTCTCCCGACCGACTGCCGTCCGCCGAGGTCCTGCTTTGTTTGGTCGGAGGCGTCCGTCGCTCGGCTTGGTCGCCTTCCGCGCGCCGGCTGCAGCAGGCCTTCGATGCTGTCCGTTGTCCAGCGCCACGTCAGCGGAGGGCTGGCGCTCCAGCGCCGCGCGCTGCACGAACTGTAGGCATGTCCCGAGGAATGAGTCGGCTGTACATTGGGCTTGCGTGTGGTCAAACCACCCGTGCCACGCCTCAAGGCCCTGTCCTCTGTAGGAGCCGAGGGAACAGAAGCGGCGGAGGAGCGCTGGCGCGTGGTGCGCCAGCGCGTTTAGCTTTGGTGCAATGCTCAGCTACTGGAAGGCAGCTTGCAGCGGGGGGAACAGGCCCAACGCACCCACCTCAAACGCGGCTGCCTCCTCCATGGATACGTCCTGGGCCCGGTTGAGGATTTTGGCGAGTGCCGCCCATGTCACCCACGCACCGCGCAGGGCTTCCAGTTGAGTTTCTGGCAGGTACGGTGCGAGAGCGTCGCACACGACATGTGACCGCTCCGCAATACGATGGGAAGCCCGCCCTTCAAATCCACCACCGTGATAGGCGACCGGTCGGACGCGCACCTCGTCAAGCAGGGCCCGTCCAATAGCCGTGACAGCTGCCACAGCAGATGACCGCCCGAGAGCTGCGTACGTGGCCTCGATGCCGAGGCGCAGCAATAGGGCTGTTAACATAAGGCTGTTAAGATGGCTTATCCCTTGAAAGGCCATTAACGCGTAAAAGAGCATCTAGCAGTTAACTTAGGACGCCATAACAGGAGAAGACACTTCTCAGAAGTACACCATATTCTGTGACGCAGCGCAACAACAATACGTGATCTCCAGTGCTTGTCGGTGCAGATCGTGCAAATTATTCCGAATTGTGCAGGTGTTACGAGGTCTTTCTTCAGCCCAGAGGGTCGTGGAGATCCGGCTTGTGCCTTGCCACAGCCATCTCTCAGCCGGCGCGGTCCACCACACCTATGGTCATTGACAGCCCCTGCCATTGTCTGCCAACATAGGTGACAGCGGTGCCCACGCTGGTCCGCCTGGCCCCCCCGTCAACGACGTTACCCGGCGCTTCATGCTGATTCACTCCTTTCTGGAGGTGCAGCGCACCGCGCGCTCCGCCCTCACCACCATTCACCAGTTTTCCCGCTCCCTGCTCCAATCCCCCGTCACTGCGGCTCCTCCCGTCGTTGGTGCTGTCTCTGGTCGGGGAGTTGCGCTGCCCGTTACGCGTCGGCCCCAAACTCAAGTTGGGGGTCGCCAATATTACCAAAACTGACACGGACGGCGTAGTCAGCCAGTCTCTCCTTGTTTGTCAGCCGGACACGCACGGTTGGCGCCTGCTTGGGAGCCATGTCCGCGTCGTAACAGCACCGTTGGGGTGGACAGCGGGGGTTCCAGGCG
>Ga0209093_1001949_pt1 | contig 11671 bp, 5 predicted proteins | sample SidtaG_4_FD_187450 | JGI IMG/M metagenome (GOLD analysis project Ga0209093, IMG submission 187450) | Marine algal microbial communities from Sidmouth, United Kingdom - Sidmouth_Male1 metaG (SPAdes) (version 2) | ecosystem: Host-associated > Algae > Red algae > Unclassified | place: Sidmouth...
ATTTTTCAATTTTCCCGGATAGAGTTCCGGTGGGATTTTATCCCTGGTCGAGATCATATCTCGGTCCGGCTTACGCTCGGATTGCGGAAGCTTCCTCAAGCTTCCCGGTCCCCCCAGAGGGCCCGGATTCGGGATGACGCGTGTCTCCCTCTAGAGGGGTCGTTTCATGTGTGGCCCTGGGGCTCCCTGGACACCCCCCCAAGGGGGTTGTCCCACGCTACCCCCCTAGGGGGGTGTTGCGTGACTGGTCACGACCCGTCCCCGGCTCATGCAGGGGGGTCGTGTCACCCCTGTCAGGGGGTTTCCCCCACACCCCCGCGAATCCTCGATTGGATCCGCGCCTTGGGCCCGGCCAACATCTGCGTCGGTCGCGGGGGTCCTGACGCGGAGGTGACCGCCATCCTTGGGGCGCTGTTGTACCTCGCGGATCAACTGCCCTACACGGAGGCCTTCCGTCAACGCCTCCGTGCTCGCAACACCGACCGCCGGGACCGCGATGGTTGGGTCTGGGCCGGCCTTGAGATGGAGAACCACGAGGCGTGCGCCAAGGTCGCAGAGGATCTCCGCCCCTTTGACCTACCCTACACCGCGGACATCCTTGCGGCCCGTAGTTACGGCGACACCCGTGGGGGTCGGGCTGCTGCTGTCTCGACGGCGCGTAGCCCCCGCTACCCCGGGGCTGGGACCGAGCCTCCCGCTTCTTCCGCGGTGACCGGCGCCGCGGGATCATCCCCGGCGGGTCCGTCGTCGTCCGCCCCGGCTACCGCCCCCTCCGTGGGCAACTCCTTGGGTAACCGCATCGTCTCGTTCGACCCCGTGGAACACCGGGACATCCCCGATGCCGCCTTCGACTAGCTGGACCACGTCCCCTCAGATCGTGTACCGCAGGGGTTGGCGCGTGTCGTCGCCTGCGACCCCGGCGAGCTTCGCGGTTACACGACGGGGACCTTGATGGCCGGCTTGTGCCACACCGTCGTCTCCATCGGGGCCTCGGTCGCGCAGTGGGCCCGTGACAACGCCGGCATCCCGCCCGCGCAAGTGGAGGAGCTGCTCCAGCTAGTGGGCCGTCGTAACGCCCGCGCGGTTCTTCTCCGAGAGACCAGCGTGGCCGCGGGTGGCATGAGCCGCCGTCAGCAGCCCCTGCGTGACCGCGACGTCTACCACGAGGAGCCGCCGGCGCAGCGCCCCCGAGGTCCGCCCGGCTACGAGGGCGGTGTGCCTTTGTCGGGGCGTCGGTGAACCAAGAGGATTGGCACGAGGGAAGGTCGGGGGTCACCCCACGAAAACTGCAGTTGTAGACCGTAGTGTAGAGGGGTGACGTAGTGTCGACGGTGTCGCAAGGCACGTCAGCGACCAATAAACCCCGCGTGGGCCGTTTGCGTATCATCCGCGGGAGAGCCACCCTTGTACCCCGAATCGAATCCCGATCCCACCTTGTGATCCGTCGCCCGGCGGGTCCGTGTGGGTCAGCCGTCACGAGCCGCCCCCACTGCGGATACGTCCACGACGACCGAACGATTTGGCCCGACTCCACGGCCACGGGGACGGCCACCATCCCGCCGCGCGACAGTGATGGTCACCACCACGGCCACGTGCTCCCACCCGGACACGTGTCCCGGCTGAAAGTTTGCCACGACTCGAAACTTGGAAGCCACGTGTCCCCGCGCGGGAATGCCCTTATGCGAGGAAGTCAACGACCGACCCCGTTTCCTCGACTCGTAGGCCCACTCGCCGCATGTACTGGTGGACCTTGCGAACATCGAACCGGCTGGCCAACTCGAGGGTGTCCTCCTCGGTGTGATAGCCCCACCAACGGGTCCACAAGCGTAGCGTGCCGTCGTCCGCGACCTCGTGCCCGACGAAGGCCTCCCAGACGAACTCCTTGCCCGTGTGCTGGTGTCCCTTGGGGACTACAACATCTTGGGGTACCCCGAGGTTCTGCAAGAGCGTCCGCGGGTCCTCTGGCGGCCCCGGCGCGGCCGTCACATGGTCGCTGCTCACCGTCTCCGGGTAGCCGCCGATGTCCAACGAGAACGTGCCCTCCCCGCTGGCCAACACCTTGTAGAGTCCGGCTGCGCGGGTTCTGAGCTTGTACTTGGTCCGCGCGTGACCATTGACGAACACCCAGTCCCCAGCTTGGACGTCCTTGTTGACCGGCCTCACACGGGCGTCGTAGTTTTTTTTGTACCGTCGTTGTGCCAACGTGAGGGACCGTCGTACTTTGTGGATGAGGTTACGTATCCTCTCCCGGATGACCTCGCGGATGGCTCGTGGGCTACCGTCAGTCTCCTCGGGCGTCGGGGAACCGACCATGCGTTCCACGGAGAGGCTCCGTACCCGCTCGGGGGTAACGAACTCGAGGGGTGCCACCCCGGTGCTCTGCTGCGGCCGACTGTTGAAGGACAGTGTCAGCATCGACACGAGCTCGTCCCAACGGTCTTGGTGATCCTCGACGTACGTCCGCAGCTGCCCCACGATGGTTCGGTTATACCGTTCCACTTGGCCATTCGTCTGCGGGTGATACGTCGTGGAGTACCGGTTCGAGGTCCCGACGAGTGCGCGAACCCCTTGGAAGAACGTGGACCTGAATTGGGGGCCGATGTCGGACAGCACCGTCGCTTGTGGTCCGTAGGCTGGCACCCAGTAGTCCCAAAAGGCTGCCGCGATGGTCTCCGCGTCGATCCGCTCGAGGGGGATGGCTCGTGTCATCTTGGAGAAGCGGTCCACGATGACCAAAAAATGTTCGCTTCCCGCCGCGGTTCGGGGGAGGGGACCGATCAGGTCCATGCACAAGTCCGTCAGCGGTTCCGTCGGGGGGAACGTCTTGAGGTAGTTTGTCTTGGGTCGCTTACCGACGCGGTTCCGCGCTCACTGCGTGCATTTGGCCACGAAGGCGTAGACGTCAACTACCATAGACTCCCAATCAAACCACTGTCGCATCGACGTGTACATCTTGTTTGCCCCCGGGTGCCCGGCTTGCGGAGGGTATTGTTCCCGCATCATCACCCCGTCGCGCATGTGGGTCGGCACGTAGACTTGTGTGGCCCCATCCAACAATGCCACGCGTACCAAGAGACCGTTTGGATCCTCGTGAGACCGAGATTTGTCGCTGCCGTCCATGGCCGCTCGGACCTCCTTGCAACGTCCGTCTTCCGCTTGGCCCTCGAGGAGCTCCGCGAGCGTCCGGGGGGATAGAAGCCGTCCCTCCGTTTGCGGTGGTAACTGCCACGTGGCTGACGAGTTGGGTAACGCCAAACAAGGTACCGCGTCGGGTATGGCCCCGTCGTCGACCGCGGGTGTCGAGATGCGCGACATAGTGTCCGCCGCGTGGTCTGATGCACCCGGTCGCGTCTGGACCACGTAGTCGAACTCCGCCAACCGCAGCCGCCACCGCGCCAATCTCCCGTGGGCCCCATCCATGTGTAGCATCCACTTGAGTGCCGCGTGGTCCGTGCGCACCGTGAGACGCGTCCCTTCGATATAGGGACGGAGGAGAAGGGAGGCCCACACCACCACGAGGCACTCCCGCTCCGTCGTGCTGTAGTTCCGCTCGGCCGCGTTGAGGTAGCGGCTCCAATAGCCCACGGGTCGCGTGAATTGGTCCGGTTGTTCTTGCAGCAGCACCGCTCCGACTTTCCCCGCACTCGCATCGGTGTCCAACGTGTAAGCCCCATGCCGCCGCGGCAGGGCGAGGATGGGTGCCTCCCTGAGTCTCCTCTTGAGCTCTTCGAATGCCCCCAACGCCTCGTCTGACGGCGTCCCCCATCGGTAGGGTCGCTTGGAACTTGTCATTGCGGCTTGCGGCCGTGCCACTTGGGCGTAGTCCTTGACGAACCGCCGATAAACGTTTCACATTCCGAGGAAGCTGCGCAGGTCCTTCTTGCACCGCGGGGGAGACGCCTCCTTGAGCCGGCGGATGTTCTTATCCTGCACTTGCAGCTGCCCCCGGCCTACGATGTGGCTCAAATACTCCACCTCCTCTTGGAACAAGTGGCATTTCTTAGCCTTGAGGGAGACGCCCGCGCCACGAAGTGCCGCGAATACCTCCCGGAGGTGTTCCACGTGCTCCCCCGCCGACTGCGAGAAGACGATGATGTCGTCGAGGTACACGAGGCAACTCTTCCACTTGAGCCCCCCGAGGATCATGTCGATGGCCCGTTGGAAGGTCGCTGGGGCGTTCGACAGACCAAAGGGGAGGCGGATGTAGCGATATGCCCCCTCGTGACAGACGAAGGTCGTCTTGTCAGGATCCTCTTCCCCCACGGGGATTTGCCAATACCCAGAGTTACAGTCGAGCGTGGAAAACACCTTGGCGTCCCCGCGGAAGTCGATACAGTCGTCCATGCGTGGCAACGGGTACACGTCCCGTACCGTCACCTCGTTGAGTTGTCGATAATCAACGCAAAACCGCATCGTTCCGTCGGGTTTTGGGACCAGGACCACGGGGAAGGCCCACTCTGCACTCGAGGGCTCGATAACCCCGAGGTCCCGTTGCCGTTGCACCTCCTTCGCGATGACCTCCCGTGAGGCGTGGCTCGCCCGGTAAGGTTGGGCCCGCCGCGGCCGTGCCCCGGACGTCACTTCGATCCGATGAGGAGTGACGCCAACCTTGCCGAGTTGCCCCGCCCACAACGTCCTGTACTCCTCGAGGAGGTCGTCTACGTCACCACGGAGGGCGTCGGGGAAACCCTTCCAGTGGACCTCCGGCTTGGGGTACGTCTTATCCGGCGGGTGAGGTGGGGACTGTCCTTCGTCGATCCCTTCCTCCGCTCGGCGGCTCGTCTCGGCCTCCTCGTCGGTTTTGGTGGGGGTGTCCATCCCGACCGTCAAGACTGCCCCCGGTCCCCCCTCATCTGCGACGACGTGAAGCGGTCCATTGTAGGCCGTCGCGGTCCCAACGACGTATCCCTTAGAAAGGTGGACAGGCGCGTCCCCGATGTTCGCAAGATAGAGGGACCGCGGGGTGTCGGGGGAGAACTTCACGATGTCGTTGTGCAGCAGCACCTTACGTCGGCTCATTCGGACGGGACGTTCCCGCACTAGGTGGACCCCCTTTACACTGCAGCACACTTGAACCGCCTGGATGCACCGCAGGCCCACGGTTACCCCTTGTCGAAGCCGGATGGCCCCGATGTGGGTTTTCGGCTTGTTCCCTCGTCGGGGGGGTGCGGGCCGCGTATTCCCCGTCCAACTACGCACCGCCACCGTGGAGGTACCGTCGTCCCACTTAATCGTTTGTGTCTTGGGGGAGATGGTGTCCACGTAGTTCCGCTGGAAGTCCCACCAGAGGATGAGCGGTACCGACAGCGACTGAACCACGAGGAAGTCATACTCCATGGCGGTTCCCCCGACATAGATGGTCAGAGACACCTCCGCGTTCTCCTTGAGCAGTTGCCCCGAGGCCTCACTCACTTGGGTCCTGGGGGGTGCCCGCGACGAATACTCGGTCCACCCCTCGGGCAACATATCCGCGCAGATACCACTGGGTCCTGCACCCGTATCGACCACCGCCCTCGTGGGGGTGGGGGTCTGCCACGGTGCCAACTGGTACGACGCTCCGATCTCGAAATTCTCGTTTCGCAACAGCAGCAGAGTCCCCTTGAACCGCGGGCGGTATCGCCCACGACGACAGGGACATCGGGCCGGGACGGGCCACGTCGCTGTTACCCCCGGGGAGGAAAACGTGACGCGACGGGGGGCAACCGGGGAGTTGGGGCGGACAAGGGGGGTTCAGGTGGATGGCGAGGCCACCCCCCCTAGGCGTTTCCCGCCCCGCGACGCCCCTTGGACGGGGTTGCCACGGGCGGGACGCCCCCCCCCTCCGTCTTCGTTGACTCCGCGCCACCGAACAGGTCGTCCCACAGCAGGGCCACGACGGTGGTGCCATCCGGGGTGGCGCCCACCCCGGCGTTCCTCTGTCGGAGGAAGATGCTCCGCGCGGCTTTCACGATGTCCCGCTGTTTATCCGTCAGTATCTTACAATCAGGTACCCGGTGCCCGCGTGTCCAACACATGTAGCACAGCGGGGGACCCGTCGGGGCCTCCCGCTGAGGGTAGGGCGCTGCCCCGACCGGACGGAACCCCGGGGTACCCGACGGAAGTACCGCGACCATGTCGTGCGTCTCAGTGTCGTCTTCCTCCCACGGGGAGTTGAGGTGGTTGACAGGGAGACCTCGGGGCCCCGTCGACGTCTGGCCCTTCCGAGATGATCCCCCAGGGGAGCCCCGGTTGGCGAGCGCCATGACGTCTTTGGCGGCCCGATATTTCCCCGCCACGTAGGTCGACAACTGCTGGTCACTCGGTTGCGCCGTGTTGTACACGAATGCATCCGTCCAAAGGTACTCCGGTAGACCTTGGATCAGCTGCTGTTTCATCGTTCCCTCGGAGTGGATGCTGCCGCACAGCTCGGCGAGGCTCCGTAGGCGTGTCGCGAAGGCGTCCACCCCTTCGTTGTCCGCCAGCGTCGCCCGGCTAAACTTGTCCTGCGCTAAGCCCAACGCGTGCGGCTCCGCGTAGGTCGACAACAGACAATTTACCGCCGCGGGGAAGGACTCAAGGGCTTTCTGCCCGCCTCCGATGTCCGATCCCGGGAGGTTCCGAGTGAACCACGCCTCGGCGTCGCCCGCGAGGAAGTTGGGATTTAGGTACAGACACATCCCCTCCGACACGTCATTGTCGTCGCAGGCCTTGAAGAACTTCCGAAGCCACGAGAAGACCTTGAGGGGATCCTTCCCGTTGAACAACGGGGTATCCCCGAAGGAGAACTTCATGTTCTTGGCCGTCCGTCCCATCTTGCGAGCTTGCGACGCCCCGTAGGTCGAGTGGCGGTTGCGTAGGCGGTACAATCGGTAATCGAGGACGCCCGCGATGCGATCGTCCGGACAGTCGAGGACCGCCAACTTGCCGGAACCCGCCTTGGTCCCTACGCGGTCTTCGTCGTCGTCAGTTGTCGTCGGTGACGACGAGGAAGACGTAGACGACGAGGACGGCGAGGGACTACGATGACGCCGTGTCTTCCCTTTGCTGCGCCTCTGCCGCGTGTCCACGGGGGAATCCCGGCGTGGAGCATCTTGAGCGGAGCCTGCTGGGCTCGCCGCGATGACCCGAGAAACGTCGGCCAACAGCGACTCGCGGAACGTCCACAACGCCGTATCCAGATCCGCCATCGCAAGGGGCGCCGCCGGATCGTGCTCTTGATCTGCCAATCCCGTCCGATCACCGTGACGTCGAGGAAGAAGGGTATCGGCCCCCAGTGGGACCCGTCGTGCCTTCTCGTCCACAAGATCCGCCAATGGTGGAGGCGGTGTGAAGGGAATCCCTGATCCACCCGCGGATCCCCCGGGTGCGGCGCCCGCTGGGGTCACCGCGGATGTACCCGCCTGCATATCGCAAGTGGTCGCGTCCAACTTGGGGAGGTTGGGAGGCGACGCCATCGTAGTGGCCGTGCGGTAATCGACGACAGACCGACGCGGAGATCCACGTCGTCTTCTCTCAACAAACCAACCAGCGATCGGGGAACCGGCCACCCGATGCGGGCGTGGCAACGGCAGGAATCCCCCGCTGATTCACCAGAAATTGTGGCGGTTCTTGGCACCACCACTTTGGTTCCTCGTCCAGCCGAAGTGACCTCTTGATCAGCTCGGTCCGTCGAAGGAACTGCCCCGGAAATCGACCTACAGCCCAGGCTTCGCCCAACGGGAGGAGACGATCACGGCAAAGCCCAGGGGGGAATCGTAGTCCAAAGCACAGATGGTTTTATCAAACGGCCGTGGGGACGACCTCCCCACTGTCAATAAACCTCTCCCCAACCCGAGCGCCAGCGGCTAAAGTAGCCACCCCAAATGCGCCAAACAGATAAATCCCTCCAAAGCGAAAAGTTCAAACAAGTAGTAGGGGGGTTGGGAAAACCACGAGGGAAAAACCCCGCCCCCGACCAGATCCGATCTCCCTGAGATTCGGACAGCTCATTCCCTTGCTGGCCCGGATCGGGATATTTTGGGGCCGCCCCCGGGGGTGTGCTGTCCACAGCTGAGGGGCCGCGCCCCTTTCAGCCGCGGAACCCCCCGACCGCTACAGTACCGGGCCGTGAGAAGGCCCGTGCCCAACGCATCACCGTTCACTGGCGACAGTGGTCCAGCATTCGAAGCGTAGGGCCGTCTGACAGATATGCTCTGGAGAGCTTGACAGCGGCTTGTCCGAGGCATGCAATGAGGCGTGGACGTACAGCTTCGTGTAACCGCCACGCCACAGCAGCTGACAAGTTCTTAAAAATCGCGCAGAACGGTCCCGTGCGCGCCGGTGGGGCTCCTTCAAGGAAGATGCAGCCGCACCCTGCCGGCGTACCATTTTTCCAGTGCACACCCCAACCACCCATGAGTGGCCGGCCGGGTTCCCCGGCTCGACGTGCGGGGACCACATTCCTGTGAAGGGGCCTGACGCTAGCTGCACCCCTCAGCCGTCCCGAACATCAGTGTAAGCGATGCATCGATGGCGTACCCTCTCTGAGGGGCTCCTTTGAGAAGGGAGAGGCAGGGCACGGGTGGACCAAGCACCCTCAGGCGATGGGATTCAGGGCGGGCAGCCGGCGGCCACGTCAGCGCGGCCGGACACGTCAGCGCAGGTACTGATAACCGGGGGTGGACGGGCGGTGCCTGCATGGCGGAAACCGCACTGCACTTCACGCTCCGACCTTGTGAAGCGGGAGGGGAGTGCGTGGATGCGTTGCTTTACTCGAGACCGGTCTGAGGCGCGAGGCCAGCAGCCTCTTACCCCCGTCGTGTGCCCCTCTCTCAACGTCCTGGAGGCACACCCCCGCCAACTCAGTGACAGGGCCCACAGATCGCGACGCCCCTCAAGGAGCCCACGAGAATCCCCCCCAGCTCAGCTCCAAAAGGAACTCCCCTCGAGATACAAGTACAAGTAATTACAGCATCCTCATACAACAATGCATGTCCTAGGTACAGACAAACAAGCAGATCACCGCATAAGTACTCCTGGAACTATCCAGGCAGTCCGCGGTAACTCCGACTTACCAGTGCGGGCTTGGGGGGCTGCCTCAACACTCCCCCCAGCGCCCCAGTCCGCGCAATCGACGCTCCAGCGCGGCCACAGCCGGTCCCGACCAGTACAAAATCCCCCGGCCGAAATCCGCAGTCGAAAAACGACCAAGTTGCCAGTAGTACTACTGGAAAAATCGACCTCCGACGAACGCGCCAAAATCACCATCGACGTGAAGCAGACGTCGGGGTGAATACAGCGCACCCGGTCGCGTCTCGAACGGAGACGATCAGGCGCATTGGCGGCCCGTCAAAGTGTGGTCGGAACGCGGCTCATCGACTTAGCTGAAATCGGCCCGACCCGAAAGCCAGTAGGCCTACTGGTACGGCCCAAATCGACTTAGCATCGCAAAAACATCAAATCATCAGAAATCACCATTGCCTTGAAGCAGACGTGGAGGGGAGTACAGCGCACTAGGTGCCGCCTCGACCGGAGACGATCCGGCTCGTCGGCGGCCCGTCAAAGTGTTGTCGGAAACCCGGTTCATCGACTTCGCCGGAATCGGCTCGACCCGCCAAACCAGTAGGCCTACTGGTACGGCCAAAATCGACTTGCGCCAGAATCGACAAAACCGACCTCCGCGAACCCGCGGTTGCACCACTGGACGGCCCCAGTGGCGCCGCAGCGCCCCAGGACGGTCCCAACCGGCCGTCCCCCGCGTCGGTGCCCCGCGCAAACGCGCCCCAATGCCGGCCTTACGCCAGGGGATGGTACCGCAACCGTCCACGGCCGACTCCGGCCCGCAGCAACGTCGACGGAGGTCGCTTCTGCGAACGCTGGGCGGCACCACTGGCCGCCTCCAGTGGCGCCATGGCGTCTCAGCACTCCCCCAAGTGGGGGTCGCCAAGCTCGGCGCCCCGCGCAAACGCGCCCAGGTCTTCACGAACCCCGACAGCAGCCCGGAAAGCCGTGAACGCCGGCGACGGCAGCGGCTTGGTGAGCCCGTCCGCCGGCACTTCAGCGCTCGAGAGGAAGTAGAAGGCAACATCTCCGCGCCCCTGGTTGTCACGAACCATGTGGTAGGCGACGTCGACATGCTTGTTCCTAACCACTCGACACCTTCAGGGAGCTTGATGTACATATCTTTGTCCATCTTAGCGTTGAGGAAGGCTGTCTTTACGTGAACGTGGTGGACCTCCCACCCGTTGGTTGCTGCCACGGCGAAAAGGGTCCGTGATGTAGCCGTGTTGGGTACAGGCGCCCACGGCTCGTCGAAATCGCGCCCAGGAACTTGGTTGAAGCCTTGGGCCACCCGCCGCGCCTTGTAGAGCGTCTTCTGTCCTTCCGCGTCGTGCTTAATGTCGAACATGCAACGTGTCTTGACAGCCTTGTGCTGCTTGTTGCTGCCTTTGGTCGTGGACCACGTGCCGAGCTTCTTGTGCGCCGCCACTTCTTCTTCTTCTTTAATGGCCTGCTTCCACAGCGGCCAGTCCGGACGAGCGCGGGCCTCTTTCTCGTTAGCAGGGGCCTTGGTCAAGTCGCAGCCATCTTTGGCCGCCGACTCAGACCCGATGGCCAGGTACGCCTTCGGGTCCTTCTCCCACCAGGTTACCTTGGGGGCTGGCCTACGTGTAGAGCGACGCGGCCCCGGAGCAGCATTGTAAACATCCGAGGTAGAGGTACCGACCGGAAGCATCGAGTCATTCTGACCGTGACATTCCTCGTCGTCGATGTCGTCCGCGAGGCTGTCAGGATCGCCAACGTCTTCACTCTCGGAGTCTTCGACGGGAAGATTCTTCTGCCCGCCATCTCCATCGGCATCCAGCATGTCCATGGACTCGTCCATGCCGCCGTTGTTGTCGCTGTCCTCGGTCATCGTCAGCTGGCACCAGTGCTTGAACCGTCGCCCGAAGAGTCAGCCTTGGCCGGCGTCTCTTCCATCAGGACGTCGCGACGCTCGAAGACTTTGTTTGTCCCGTCCTCGAGGATGCGGGAAGTCTTTCCACCAACCGTGTAGGCGACAATGCGGCCCACGTCGGTCCTCGGCTCCAGATTGCGCTGCTGCTTCTTGGGCTTTCGCGCCCAAGCGCGGCTCCCCCAGACGCGGAAGCCCGACACGTTAGGGCGTCGCCCCGTCAGCGCTTTCAGCGGCGTCACGTCCAGCCCCGTCTTGGGCGACTGGTTGAGGACAAGGACGCCGGAAGCCAGGGTCTCAGCCCACAGCTCCTCTTCCGCCCCGGAATCAAGAAGTGCAGCACGTACGCGCTCCATCAGGGTGAGGTTGACTCTCTCTGCCTTTGCGTTCTGCTGCGCCTTGTACGGCGCCGTCATCTCAGACGTGATGCCTTTGTCCTCGTTCCATGCCTTCAGGTCATTGGTGAGGTACTCCTTGGCACCGTCGTGACGGATGCGCTTGACGTGGACACCAGTCAACGTCTCGAGCTGTTTGATGCGCGTTTTAAGCACTTTCGACGCCATCCCTTTTGTCTTGATGGGCGTCGCCGTGATGAAGTCAGTGCTGTCCTCGAGCGCCGTGATAAAGTAGATGGAGCCACCCAGTGACTCCGTGAGAGGTCCACCCACGTCGGTGTGGACCAACTCGCACTTGGTGGTCTTGGTGGAAGACCGCGGATGCGGCGCCTGCACCATCTTCCCATCCACGCACGGCACACAC
>Ga0209093_1001950_pt1 | contig 11671 bp, 12 predicted proteins | sample SidtaG_4_FD_187450 | JGI IMG/M metagenome (GOLD analysis project Ga0209093, IMG submission 187450) | Marine algal microbial communities from Sidmouth, United Kingdom - Sidmouth_Male1 metaG (SPAdes) (version 2) | ecosystem: Host-associated > Algae > Red algae > Unclassified | place: Sidmouth...
CGCCCAATCTTAGCGGGAGACGCACACGGGCAAACAGGTGACCGAGTGGCTTCATGTCGTTAACGACAGTGCACATCTGAACCGTCCTTGTACCGCCGCTGACCGCATGCCCGAGTCGGCGGCTCTCGAAGAATGCCCGCAGGTAGAGTGGCGTCGACTCGTTTAGACAGCTGAGCAGCTTGAAGACCTCTGTGTCCACATCGACGTCGTTGTCGCCGGCCGCTGGTATCACGACGGCGTTGCCCAAGAAGTCTGCCAGCAGATGGTAGATGCGATGGGAATGGATCCACTTTTTTGCCTTTCCGCCCTCTCTCTTGGTCTTGGACTTGGCGTCAGGGTCGTTGGAACCAAAGGGCATGTTGGCCGTGATCTCGCGCATCAGCCGGCTCTTCCACACTACCTTGATCTTGGAGCGCTCGGCGGCGCTGCCGACCACCTTGGCCACCAGCGCCTCAGCGGTTTCATGAACCTCCTGCATCGCGGCGACGTCCTCCGGAGTAGCCTCGCTGTCAGCCGTGTCTTCATTGTCGCTGTGATCCTCTAAGTTGGTCACGCTGTCGTTGAGTACTGCGCGAAGACCGCCTGCTGCTGGGGAAGGAGCACTAGGTGCGCCCGAACTTCCTTCATCTTGTACATGTCCCGGAACGCTGCTTTGGGCCCCGGCGAGCGAGAGTGGCGAGCTGGATCCCAGGCTGCGCTTGCGGCTGGGTAGCGACCTCGTGCCCTCGGGCCGTTGTGCTGCAGTCGTCGAAAGCCGTGGGGAGGGCCGAAGCGAGTCCTCAGGTGGTAAAGATTGACTCGTCGAGATTGACGCGCCTGCTCCATGAAGATGCGGTATCACAGCGACCGCGGAGACCGTTGACTGCAGCGGTGGCCGACCATGCGTCAGCGCCGCCCCGTGCCGACGTGACGCAGGTGGCGCGCCCATGCTCGCACGCTGTGTGGATGGTGGACGTGAATGCTATTGGAAATCGAAAGCAACTTGAGATGGAGGAGTGGCGCGGTCTGCACGTCTTCCGCCGTCCGGGGAGCCCTCAAATGGCAGGACCTTTGCACCGCTCAGAGCTCGATGTCAGGTCCGTGCGGGCATGCCATGCATCTACGAATCATGGAGTCGCGCGCAGCTTTACCGTTGTCGGGTGGAGCGAGCCATCGCGGCATGCACGTCCTGATAGTGCTCCCTCGCGTCCTCGTCAGCATCATCTCTGAGAATCTGTGACGAACATGACTTTTAGGACAACATTGTTTCGAAAAATTGATCTCTTTCATGTCGTTTCGCGCTTTTCGGTAAGTCGCATGTCATTTTGAGGAACATGCTAAAGAGACAAAAATGCATGTCATGTTGACATGAAAAACATAATTCGAATTAAGGTGCATCGCAGGATAACATGTTCGCTACATTTTTTACGGGACCCGGGCCGCGGTTGTCTCATCAATGTCAATGCCGTGTCGTCACTTGAGATGCTGTCGTGGTCGATTTCATCTGCAGCAGCAGCGGACATCTGCAATCACCGATGCAGACCGAGCAGCAGCCATGGAGAACCTCGGCTTGCCTGATTGGTGTGTGGAAGATGACATGGTCGATGATCTTCTTCCACTTAGTGCCACATCACTTCCCGCTGGCTTCTTCTCTGAGCAGCCAGGTGACGGCTCGAGGGCCACCGAGGATCCCCCCCCGCTACGGGGAGAGACGGGTTCTCCTGTCGCACCGCGGCTTCCCTCGCTTGACGCACATCTAGCCGCCCTTTTTGACGTACCCGTGAGCATGGGTCCGCCCGACAATTCTTCCATGACGTTGCCTTCCACAGAGGACGACGCCCTGCGCGCGTTAGCCGATAGTCACGGCGCAACTTCCGAGGAGTGGTTGACGTTTTTTACCACCCTAGGTCTTGGCACGTCGCAAGGTGTGACGGACTTGAGCGCCCTCCTCTCCAAGTGCTCCCTGGTCGTGCCCGAATCGTTCGAGTTTGCATCATCGCCACTCTTTTCGTTGGAGGCTGGCCGCTGGGCGGTCTCCCAGAGCTTCCTTTCGGCACTCGTCGCAGCCAACGGCGGGAAGACGGTGGAACCCAAGACACTCGAGCTTCTTCCCCGTGTCATTCGCCGCTGCACGAAGCAAGGACGGCTCAACATTCGCCCGCCACTGTGGGGGTCGCCACCGGCGTCCTATGTACGTGGTACGAATGTCTCACTGGTCCTGGGTGCCATTGAAGGCAACTTGGCCTGCAGAGCACAAGATCCTTCCAGCCCAAGACGCAGCTTTCCTTCAACTTCAACGGCACCGGCGGTTGCTGCAGGCACATCCTCTGACGGCGCTCCACCGGGGGGGGCGACAGCAACAGTCGCAGGACGTGGTCGGACGGGAGACGATTCGTTGGTCAACGAGTTGGCAGCAAGAGCCGCCGCTGCTGCGACGACGATGGCTTTGGACAACGTAGGCCAGGACGGGCACCAGCTCGATAAGGATGTCATCGCCCCACTGTCGATGCGCAGCGGCGCTTCAAGTCCTCGTGCTGGAGATGGGGCTTTGGCCGACTCTCTAACAGTCGTCAGCGTTGCAGATGGGCTTCTACCGAGACTTCCTGCTCATCTTTCTTTGTCAATGGCAGCTGCCGCTGCCTTGACGCCTCCAGGACCAGCGCATGCGGTCCCACCTTCTCTGGTGCTCCCCAATGCTTCTAGAGCGAGGACCGAGTCGGACACGGTCCGTCGCCAGGCGGTGTCTGACGCAGCCGGCGTCCCAGAGATACCCGGCCCAAGCCAACCACCACCACCGGGCTCTGTCGGCGGTGGCTTGCTTCCCCAACTCCCGCCAGGTATCTCCCTTTGCCGGTCCGCACCCGGCGGCTTGCGGGCTGTGCCAAGTGCCCCCGACTTGTGCAACACGCGTGCGGTGCCGTTACCTCTCGCTACAGGGGCTGCAACGGTTCCGCCATCCACAAACGACGCTACCACGATGGCGGGCCAGGCATCATCGTCACCCATCATCGAGAAGGGGTCGCCACCTGCGTCGTTGGTTGCTTTGGCCACTGCCGCTCCCGCGACAGCTCCTACGGCTGGTGCCGGTTCCTCTCTCACCGTGTCCCCCCCACCTACGGACTCAGGTGCGGGAAAATGGGCCTTTTTTTCTCCTGGCCCGTCGCTCGCCATTCCTCCCGATTCACCCTCCCTCACCGGTGCAATCGCTGCGCCTCAGCCTCCCTTGCTGCCTGCTGCGCCAGAAGGCCTGCCTGTTTGTGCGGGCAGTGCCGCACCTTTGGCGGATCGTGTCGCGCCCGCTGCCGCTTCTGCAGAGACACCACCTGCACAAGTCGTCCTGCAACCAAAACAAGAGCAAGGCAGGCTCCTGCCTCGCATCACGACGTACCGCAGGCTTGTCGTTCTCGCGGACGTCCTCGCTTCAACGTACAACGCGACCGACCGCAAGCCAACGCTCTCCGTGGATGCGACAATGAAGCTTGTCAACGGGCGCACGAGCACCTTTCGGCCGGTGGTGCAGCGCACGATGCAAAAGGACATCGCTCTGTGGCGGCGGCGCTTCACTCAGAGTAATGTCGCGGACCCAGCCGACGGCCAGCCTAAGGTTCACCAGATGCTTCTTGACGCCGCGCCCCCGGACGTCGCCACTTTGCCGCTTGGTCGGCATCTGTGGGTGACTCGGGTGACGGCGGCAATGGCTGTTGACCACGCCTGCCTTGATGAGCCCCTGCCTACAGTTCCAAGCCCTCGAGGCTCCCGCATTATTCCCATGACGGCCGAGACATGGGTGTCGTTCATCCTGACGTGGGCGCTGCGGCACCCACAGATTGCCCAGGCCATTGTCAGCGGCGCTTCTTCACGCTCCACGTGATGGGTACTGTTCGTTGTGCACTTCAACTATCCCCATGGAGTGCACTGTACCTTTTGTCTTTTCGTTGCGCAATCATCGGTGTACTCTTGTCGTCCTTCTTCTCGTCTCTGTTGGGTGGGATGTCTTTGTGCTTTTTATAGACTCGTCTCAAAACGGCCATTCGAACACTCTCTACCCACCGGGACCGCAAGAGCACAGCTCCCTACCTCGTACAGCCTGGCTCGCGGCACACCTGTTGTGCGCTGCTTTTGAGTTCCGTTTCCGCCTCCGTTTTCTCCGACATGTTCCGTTCCTATTGCACATGACCCCGCCTGAGGTGAAAAGAACATGTCTACAACATGTTCTTAATTTTACTTCTCATGTTCTTCTTCACGTGTTCTTCACCTGATACTCGCCACATGTCCTCTACACACTGACACTGATCATCGTAGTCCTGAACAGTGTCCCAAGAAAGCATGACCTATTGGTGTGCGTCGAAGACCGTCCGGAAGAGATACGCCTCGCATCATCTAGTGCCACCACCTCGGAGTCGCCTTGGTGCCATCCTTTTTCTGTCGGAGACTGCTTCTGCGCTCCGTGCTGGCTCGCTAAGAGGAGGGCTATCAAAGCCAGTGCGGACTCTGTCTACCATCAGCCACCTGGAAGGTCTTGCGAGAGTCGTTCTCGTCCTACTCGACACTTGTGAGCCTCCTCACGGCATCCGGCTTATGTTGGTGCCTCTCCAACGCACTCCCTTCACGCCTGTCGGTATCAGCACATGCTTCAGTGGCGAAGACGCGGACGCGCTTCACATGATCTGCATCACCCTGCCATCTGCCACAAGCCTATCACGCCGGACCTTGGTCCGACGGAATCTATTCCGCGTTTGGCGTGGGTTGGTGCATTTGCTTCCTACTGGTACGTCACCGTCGTAACGGTGCTTCTTCAGTCCTAGAAGCATGTTTTTGACTCATGGTCTTCTTTGTCGACATGGTAGAAGTCAAACTGTCCGATTGCCTGACATGGACACTCTGTTTCCCGTTTCTTTCCTTGTGCGTCTACCGTTGCTATTGCCTGTCTGCCATGAGTATTGGTAGCACGCGTGGTGGTGTGAAGCACATTTGAACACCTTGTCCATGATGGAGATAGAGGCAATTTCCCACTCCTTGGGTGGCGCTCCGCTCATGGTCAACATCAACACTCTATCGCGGTCGGCAGCAACAAACAAGGTTGACGGGTGGTTTGAGTGCATGCTTCTCTGGCAAGTACCTTTACCAAACGACATGTTGCTAATATTGGCTGTGATAATGAGTCGGCAAGACGTGCGGCCGCCGTGCTTCAAAGATGGCAGCAACGTGGTGTTCGCGCGGCCGCTGCTTGTCTCTTCAACAGAGACTACGGCGTTCTCTCTGTCGGGGCTCGCGCGTCCTCATGACGTGCGTCATTTTGCACCGCTGCTACCTGAATATCTGAAGTGCGTCCACAAAGCTGCAGCTAGGTGGTGCGCTCAGTAGTCTTTTTTTTCTAGTTTCGCGAGCATGCTGGCCTCCCGGTAGAGCTTTGGGGCACTGGCATGCGATAAAATGCACATCAGAAGGCTGTCGTAGAACCCTTTTCTAAAACTCACGTCAGAAAACATGCCCGCCGCGTGGAGCTCGTCGACATGTTCCTAGTATGAGCAAGAAATAAGTGGCCCTCTGTTGCGCCACCGCGGGAGGCGGGTCGTCCGGGCAAGTCATCGCGCCCAGAGAGAAGGGCCCAGAGAGAAGACGGGCAGCGGGGGCGGGCTCGGCATCGGCGTGTCGCCCGAGAGACGCGGCCCGGTCGCGGCGCCTGGGGGAGCCCCTGTCACCGGGCTGCCCGGGACGGCCATCGTGGCGGCCCCGTGCGTCTTTCCCGCTCGAGGCAGGCGCGAGGAACCGCAAATAAAGGAGGGTGGTGCGGCCGGAACCAGAGGCGCAACGAGGGCGGTGCTACCATGTGAGACAGGAAAAGGTGGTTCTCTTGTTGCTTTTCATCACAGGTCTCGCTCACCCCTACTCCCTCCGTCTCCCGGCGTCCCTCTCTCGCCTTTTCCCAAGTCACGCCTCCCCCACGTGCGTGCGCAGGCGCCGCATTGCCTGCTTGCATTTGTACCAGCACTCTGTTGCACTGACGGCGACCCTTGGCGAGGTCCCGGGCGAGCCCGCGCGTACCGCCACGTACCCGCGGTTGCCCCCCCCGGCGCGCTTGCATTCAAAAAAAACAGTCACGCCTGTTTGTCCTTGTCAGCACGTGACGGCGCGTGCCGTGCTACCGCAACGGGCGCCGTCACGCCCGCTCCGAAGTCGGTGCGCCCGGCCTTGCAGTCCCAAATAATTCACACCGATTCAATTGCCATAAAAGCATGTCACTTGATTCGGAAGGTGCACTTTTCCTTATAAATGTCATGCCCTGCGCCCTAGTAAACATGTTACGGGACAGTGACGTGAAAAATTGCTTCCAGCCGGTCTTAGTGCTTGTCATGGCACAGTGCGGCACGTCACACGTCTTGCGCGACACATGCACCCACCCCGTCTGCTGTCATCCTCCCATCCTTCTTGGTTTCGCCTTCGGTGTGCTTTGTGGCAGCTCCGCCACGCCCGCGGGAGATTCCTTGTCGTATGGTGGTGCGTCTTTGCACTGTTTTCTGCCCGATACTCGCCTGGCCCGCATTTTACCACCCTCCGTTGACCTTTCCTGTATGCGTGTTCTTCGTGGCTCTTCTCCACGAGTTGATGTGTTCTGTCAGAGTGGTCTAGGGAACATCCTGGGCCTGCACGGCCCGGCCAACGGCCACCGCGCATCGGTTTTCGGTGGCAAAGGAGGTGTCCGAGGCCGAGGCGGTCTCGGTGGCCAAGCCGGTGGCGACGGTGCTCACGGTGCGCGCCGCCTGTTTGCAGGCGCTCATCATGCCGGCGGCAGCGTCCAAGACCTCTGCTGCAGCCAAGAAGTCGGCGGCTGCAAGAAGGGGACCGCGGGCCAAAGCGGTTGCGGGGACCGGCCAGGCGGCGAACCCGGACTCGACGGCCGCTTCCCAGGCGACCACCAAGACGCGATCATCACCAAGAAAGCCACCTGTGGCGCGTCCGAGGACGGGCACTGGGTCTACAGCCGCCCTCCAGTCCGCGGCGCTGCTCACGAAGCGAGCTGCGGCACAGAAGCGGACAGCGGATGTGCTCACAGAGGCCGCGGGAAGCTCTTCAACCTCAGCGGGGCTGTCGAGGCCGCTGGCGACCTCTGTCGATGGGTCCTCAAGAAAACGGCGCGTGATGCAGGAGGCGCCTGCTCCCCCTCCCCGCAAGCGCGTTGCGGGCGCGGCGGCTTCTGTCTCTGGGCGCACACGGGTCGACGGCGGTGGCGTCCAGCAGGCGAAGGATGCTGACCCCGGCGAGGTAGCAGCTCTACGAGATGCTAGTGACAAAGGCGACCGAACGTTCTTAGTTTTCCCCCCCGACGAGCCGCACCCCGCGCGTGTTTTTTTCCGCGACCTGGCTTCCTTAGGGGAAAACCAGCCACTGCACAGCGCAGTCGTCGACCTCATTGCCAAGTTCTACATTTCCGAGACGCAAGAAGACTTTCTCGACGGTATGCTCCTGTTCGAGACGCGGTTTTTTGACCTGGTGCTGGACGGCAAGTGGGACGAGGCGTTGGCGTGGCACCCGGCGGACAAGGTTTGGGGGTCCAAGCATCTTGTGTTTTTGACGCGTGTTGGCGACCACTGGACGCTACACGTCGTCACGTCTCCCGCTGCCCTGCTCGCCGCCACGCGCAGCTCCCGTATGAGCAGCACGCCTATTCATCCATGCTTCCTGTCGGTTTTTGACTCTATGGCAAGCGTGCGCGACGTAGCGCCGTATCCGAAGCTGTTGGACTACATGGCAAAGATGCTGTCGCTGCCGCAGGAGCACTCCGCGGTGGACACCCGTCGGCTTGTCGTCGAGCGCACCATCATTCGGACGCCCTCGTGCCCAGAGCAGACAAACGTGTACGACACCGCCATCTTTGCGCTGGCCACATTAGACGTCTTGCTTGCGACCACGGGCAAGAAGCGGAAGACCTTTTTATGGTCTCATGCATCCAGCCTTGTCAGTCCCGACTTGTTCTTCAAGCGCAAAGAAATGCTGTCCTTCATTCGCAAGAAGAAGAAGGCGCTCGACGCCTGCGCCAAGAGCGGCGCCGGCCGCTCATCCCCTCAAAGCGTCCCCAAGAGTTCGGCACCAACCCCCAGCGACGGGTCCAGCGCGCCCTCTGAGACTGTCGGGACGGGAGCGGACGTGTCAAGGCAGCCCGTGGGGCACCAGCGCGCGCGGCGACCCGGCGGTGCGGCTGCAGATACGAGACTGGTTGGTGGGGGGGATGAGGACGAGAGCGACCACGGCGTGCAGCAGCCCATCATGCGGATGCAGACTCGGAAAATCGCTGATGCCAGCAATAGCCGCAACAAGGGTGGCACGGGCCGCACCGACGACGGCAAGATGTCGGACGGTTGTGGGACCCAACCACGGCCTCCCACCACCGAGAGGGCGGCACGCTCAGCGGCTCGCGACCGGAGTAAAGCCTCCAGCGGAAGCTCGCCGCCGAAAGCCGACCAGAGCAGAGCTCTTTCTTTGAAGGCGGCATCCAAGGACTCGCCACCGGAGGAGGCCCCCGCCGAGAACTTCAACTCTAGTGCCAAAGCCAACACCGTCGTGTCGCCGCGACGAGCCCCCCCGACGGAGCAGCCGACGCCCCGCGATGCTCTGGCCACCGCACCGCTTGCGGCCGACCCGTACAGCGAGGACCCGGCAGCAGATTCTCGCGCTGAGAAAGAGCCGTACGCTGACACAACGCCATCCGATGCCGACCAGAACAACTCAAGTACGCCTCTCCCCGCGGTCACCCAGCCGCAAACACCGCTGCCTTCTGGGCGCGTCTCTTTGTCACCGGCCAATCTCCAGAGCGGCGGCGCCTCTACTACTCAGGCAACGCTCGTGGACCAGCCGCCCGAGAGCGCCCACGGAAACGCCGCCAACCCGAGGGCCAGACCCATTGCTTCACCAAGCAGAGACAACCCTACGGAGCAGAGCACGCCCCTCGGAGCGTCCAAGACCCCGCACCTTCCAGTCAACTTGCGCAGCGAGGACTCCTCCATGGCGACCGGCAGCGAGGAGCGTAGTTTGCCCCGGGAGGGCGTGGTTTCCACGCCCCCTGATGCTGAGACCGACACCACCGGGAGGAGCGCCTCGGGCCAAGAGGAGTCTGCAGCGAAGCCGCCAGCGCCTTCTGCGGCGGCTGCTACGGTGGCGCGTACGCAAAAGGAAGCCATTGACAAGGTCGGTCTACCGCCGTTCTGCCGGCATTCCAGCGGTCACTCGTCGGTGGCAGTTACGTCCGAAGACGTGAGTCCCACGCTTGGCCTGTTGTTGGCCATCTTTTGCGGCGATGTCGATGCCTGCTGCGCCCTCATGTGCAAAGGTGCGTCCCTCTCGATACGTGGGGCAGGGTACACCCCGCTTCTTGCTGCTGTCGCTCGTGGCCACGCGGGCATCGTCCAGCTTCTACTTCGAGCCAAGGTGGACCCCAACGAGGCAGGTGGGCGCCGGCCGCTATCACCGCTGCAGCAAGCTGTCTACTCTGGGCACTTGAGCATTGCACAGGACCTAATCAACGGAGGAGCTCTTGTCAACGGCGTCACGGGCCAGGGGCTCACTGCCCTGCGCGTTGCCTGCTTTCGTCAGAACGCCCAAGCCGTTCAACTGCTTCTGGACGCCGGCGCAGAGACAGACGCTCCCGGTTGTCTTCGCTGGACAGCACTCCATGAGGCGGTGTTCTCAAAGGACCTAGAATCGACACAGGCGCTGATACGCGGAGGGGCAAACGTCGAGGTGGTGGACGAGAGGGGTTGGACTCCGTTGGTGATTGCTGCCGCGATCGATCACGTCGACATTGCCAAGGCCCTTCTGGAGTTCCACGCAGGCTACACTCGCACCTGCGTCATGCAGGCTGCTTCTATTGCCGCGCGCACACGCAAGGTTCGTGTGCTTGCTGTCCTCTGGTCGCGCCTTGACGCACCGTCAAAGCTAGAGGTTTTGCGTCAAGTGCGACGAGACCGGGAAGTGGTTACTTTGCTCCTTGGTCTTCTGCCGGGTTGATTGGTATTGATGAGAGTCCGCATCATCTGCTATAAAACGTGTCTTTTGGTACAAACTGGTCCATGCAGTCCTCAAGGTGGGCCTGTGCTAGCCTTTCCCTGATGAGCTTTTTGCGTACTACATGGCCTGCACAACATGTCATGAGCTTTTCCCGGATATGTTGTGCTGTCTCTATCGTAATGGTGACATGATATGTACGCATGATTGACATGACATCAAAATGACATGAAAGGGATCTTTCATTAGGTGAAGGCCATCCTCATGAACAGCACTTCTGAGACGACTGGCTGTCACGGTTTTCTGGGAAACGGCGTTGTATGGTCTTGCGGTCAATGTTGCCGCTCACACTGCTGTCTGAAGGCCAGCTCAGGTAGTGCTGTGCTCAGCCACTGATCAGTATTTGTAGCCAAGCTCGTTGTTTCCCCGCAACCGTTCCCCAGTTGCACGTCACCCTCTTCTCCCGACTTGCGCACTATCCTACCCCTCCGGCCTAACGCCTAACGCTCTCAATTTTCCTCCACTCCGAAGTGCTGGTTCCCTTGTTCTACCATACTCCCCTCCCCTCTCTCGTTGAGAGACCCATGGCTGGTGGCGCGGTCCCCAAAGCGGCAGCTCCGCTGCCCAACCACGCGTACGAGCTGCGACCTCGTACTCGTCGCACCCCTCAAGTTCCAGACGACGTGCCGATCATGGCGGTCGCGGAAGCCCTGTCTAAGCTGGACATCACCACGACAGCACCTACTAGCGACAGCAGCAAGAAGGCGGCAGCCAGGCAGCGGTCTCGGGAGGTCTTCCGGTATGAGCACTTCATCTACGATGAGAACGACAACTTCCTCGGCACTGGCGCCGCCATGCGCTCTCCATTGTACGAAGGTCGGCACGTGCCTGACGGGTACGTACTACTGGTTTTTCTGTACCTCGCTCGGGAGGACTACATCTACCCGCACCAGAACATCTTCCCTGTCCCATCCGGCGATCCAGACAAGCTTGTCACGCTGAAGGACACAACTGGCTGGACTGTCATCTGGGACCAGTCGCGTGTTGGGACCTTGGTGCATCGTGAGGATGCTATGCTTGAGATTCTCTACGGTCCTGCTTGATTCTACTGTTTGATAGCGCCCATGCTCGCTGCTTGAGGTATCATGTCTTTGTGTTTTCCAGTGCGCAATAAACAGTCTAGCAGAACACTCAGTCTTGCTTTGAAAGCAAGTTCGCAAGTCGAACATCGCCAAATGAAGCAACACGACAGAACCCGCTCCTACTGCATACGGGTTACTGCGCATCCGATCGACTGGTTTCCGGCCTCTGTTCTCCTTTCGCTGACTCAAGGTCAACTGGTACTGCACAAAAGTAAGACTCTGCGCGTCATGGCATTGTGTCCGGAGACGCAGCGCGAGAACATGTTCTGGTGTGTACTCAACATGACTTCGACACAGAGTGCTCATCATTGTTTGGAGGTTGTGGTGCCGTTGTCATTTCTCTCGCTACTGATTTTTACTTGCTGTCAGCACTGAATCGTTTGTGTGCTCGGGCCCGAGCAGCCGCTATTAAACGTCTTCCACATTGGATTCCTCGGGCCCAGTGCCAATCGGCTTCGAATCGAGACTCAGGATCGCGGCCTGGGCGCTGTCTCCTCCAGGATCCCAGGATCGGTGGCCCGGGCTGGGATTCCGGCCGGAGTCTTAAGGGA
>Ga0209093_1001951_pt1 | contig 11664 bp, 9 predicted proteins | sample SidtaG_4_FD_187450 | JGI IMG/M metagenome (GOLD analysis project Ga0209093, IMG submission 187450) | Marine algal microbial communities from Sidmouth, United Kingdom - Sidmouth_Male1 metaG (SPAdes) (version 2) | ecosystem: Host-associated > Algae > Red algae > Unclassified | place: Sidmouth...
ACGCACGATGCGTCCTTGTCCAGCCCCCTCTTCCCGCTCTCCCCACGATAGTGTTCATCAGGCTGTGGCGGGGTACGTGCTTCGTTTCATGTTCCTTGGAATCGCGTGTGTTTTTTCGACTCCGTCTCTGGTGTCCCGTGCAGCGCGTTTCGAGTGCGGTCGAGTGCACGGCCACTGACTTTCGACTGCCTTTTTGGGGGATTTTCGTGTGTGTACGTTGGACGTTCTGTACTCTTTTCGTCCTGTTCGATTCTGCCCAGGACGGCCGAAGCGGAAGTCGCCCAGGGCTCGCGGGAGGGGCAGGAAGCAGCCAATAGTGGAGTTGGTGCGCCGCGCACAGAGAGGGGGGGGGTCTGTCGTTGTGGGCGGGTTCATGCACGGAGAGGGACGTCGGACCGCGGGGGTTTGACTCGCGTGCAGCACGCCGCGCGTGGAAGTTTCCAGTGTCGTCCCGCCCTACATCCTTCTCCGTGCGATGGATGCCCCGTCCAGGGCGACCACGCTACCCGGCACAGGTTTCTGCACAGTAGTCGTGGTGTGAATGAGCACGAGGCTTTCCTTTCTCGGCGACTCGCTCGGCGGCAGGCCCGGGCTGGCGCCTCTTCGACTGACCTCTCGACCGGTATCTCTTCTGGCCTTTTGAACGACCACGGGAACTGTAACGGAGAAGCGAGTCGATGGATCGGAGACCACGAGGACACTGAGAATAGACCTTCGACACACGTTCATGAAAATAATGCAACAGAGATAGAGAAACAGGAGCTATTACAATCGTTACAGCAAATGCAAGCGATGAGCAGAGAACTGCCCCGATTGAGACTGAGAGAGAAAAGGGTGCGTCCTGAGGACTCCGATGAGGAATCCACTGTAGGTAAGGGTTGCACCATGAACGATGTGCGTCGGTTCCGAAAAAGAATAGAAAGTGCGACAAACGCCCTCCCGTGTGCCTCCTGCGGCGTCATTCCTGACCCGACACACCATGTTTCTCTGCCGTTCGCGTCGGGCACAAACATGCGCGAGATGACAGACTCAGAAAGAAAAACCGCTACGCTCTTGGAACCTCTCACAATGGACCGCCGAGATGACGGCACCTTCGACCCAGGCACGTATAGCACGTATTGGATATACACAGACGCTGTATGTCAAGTGACAGACACCATATGTCTGTGCATTCCGTGTCGTGTCTGTCTGGGAAAGCGCCAGTTTCAAAAGTACAGCAAGAGAAACGGATTTGACATGTTTGACCACTACCCTGATGAGCTCGCAATACTGAATCCGCTGGAGACTGCCCTTGTCAGCATAATCATTCCCACCAACCGAATGTTTCGAAGACATCATTACCAGCAAACACATGCCGTGGGTCAAACACTGACGAGTTTTGGAAATCAACCCAGAGCGTCGCCCAAAGTCTGCCGCGTGCTCCAAATGATAGCAGTATCCTTCTTTTGACTGAAGAACATGGAAAAAGCGCGCTCGATGACACTCCACTGCGGGCCGCCGCCATCGCATCCGCTCTCAAGTATTTAAAAGAAAACAACGAACAATATGAGACCGTTGCGATCAACACTGAATCCATGCATGCGTTGGAGCGCACTTTGTGCCCTTTTTTCACAGAGAGGGATCCAGAACCTCGGGACGAGGAAGGTGTGAACTCGAGTGAAGCCCCACCCGTGGGTGGCAGTAGCCCGCAGGGCACACGGGACACTGTATTGCGCACTCCCTGTGTCCCAAGGGAACAACCGCTGCCACCCGCCGATGGTCAACCTACCACCACAGACGATGTCGAGTCCGCCCTACGCGACGAGCCACCCAGATGCATCCAGAGGAACCGATTAAACCCAGCGTGGGTAGCAGACACTGAGTCTCCACATGTATTCGTTGTTGGGGATAACGAGCACAACACTCTGAGAAGTCTAGCACTGGCCGCATTTCGAGGAAAAAACCGACCATCCAACTCGGAGCCAGGTCACGGTGCACCGAGAGTCATTGATCGGGGCTCATTGACATTCGTCAATGCATCCGAAGTTTTAAGTATGAACGAAAAAGCATTTCCAACTCGCTTTCATCTTGGTACAGGTGGACCATCGTTCGAGCGCACAAAAAAGGTATCAGAAAACGAATTAATCACGCATTTGTTGAGACTCTATCACAGACGGTTTGCAACAAACGCACAGTTATTGTACTACAGTCACTGCATGATTCAGCGGAGATCAGTAAATGGTGTCACGGCTACATTGAGCGAGTCAGCGACCTTGCAAGATGTGCTGACGCGACGTTTTCAAGCTCTCGAGGAAGGAGAAGCGCATTCTGTTGATTTGACAAAAACCCTTGAGACATGTGTGGAAAAGCTGACTCCTCAATTCTCCACAATAAAAGGTTCTCCAGGATTTTGGCGGCACGAAAGCAGAAAACTTTTGTCCACAGTATGCTGCCCTATCATGCAGAAGCCAACGTTTTTCATGACCCTGAGTGCGGCGGATACGTTTTGGATAGACTTTATGGCCAATGCTCTGCTAGAGAAGACTGATGGAGAAATTGCTGGCATGACAAAAACGCAGAGGAACGATATTCTGGCGGAAAACCCCGATCTTGCTGTATCACATTTCTATCATCGCTGGACAGCTCTTTGGGATGAGATTATCAATGGCGATTCCAAACCCCTTGGACATGTCGAAGACTTCTACTGGCGAATTGAGTTTCAAGCAAGAGGATCTCCTCATGTTCACATGATGCTATGGATAAAGGATGCCCCAGAGTGCTCAGGATTATCGGATGGACCGTTACCCAACGTTTTGAGAGAGTTCATCGACTTTAGAGTGAGCACTAACATTTCTCCAGCAATGGCCGAGTTGGACATGTCATCTCTCAGGCACCCTTGCACAGTTCGAACGCCAGTCGCGACACCAGGCGACAAGTATTTCGATGCTCATGTGCAGTCCCTAGCACGAGTAGCTCAGGTACATGAGTGCACGTCATATTGCTCTGATACGAAAAGGAGGACAGCATGCAGGTTTGGCTTTCCGCAAGAGCTTCAACATGAATCCGTTGTGCAAACAGTGTTTCGTAACAATAAGACAAAGAAGGTAATATCCACTCAGCGGAATCACCCTCGAGTGAATGCATACAATCCGAGCATTTTGGGCTGCTGGGCAGGAAACATGGACATTCAATGTCTTGTGGATGCCTACGGCGCAGCCGTGTATACGGCGTCCTACGTTTGCAAACATGAGAAGAACAAGAATTCTTCGCGAACTCTGTACAAGCTGTCTAAAAATGCTTCGAGTTTATCGGTCAAGCAGCAAAGTCGGAAGGTAATGATGGGCGTTCTGAACTCCAGAGAGGTCAGCATGCAAGAGGCACTCTGGACTCGGTCAGATCGTTCGCTTTGTAGATCCAGTCGAGAAGTGTTGACAGTGCCCGCCCTTCATCTTCAACTGAAGAACCCAGGAGAAAGAGACGAGGATGAAATTCAAAATGCTTTTGTTCGACCCGATGGGACAACACTGGCCACAAACAAGCACATTCGTTTTTACGAGGACCGCCCAACATCGCGAGAGGGGTTATCTCTATTTGAGTGGCTAACCGATTTCACGTTGACAACACGGAAAAAGGACCTCCATCAATCGCTGAAAATGCTTGGTAGACGTGGTCAGAATGGCTCGTACAGGTATGCCACGAAGCGCTCAAGAAGAGCAGTTGTGTCCATCCGATATCGACTCGATCCTTCCCATGCAGATACATTTGCGAAAGGAATACTTTTTCTGCACACGCCATGGCGCTCATTGAGCCAAATTCTTCCTGAGGGAACGACAGCACAGGCACATCTTCAAAGTATACTTACGAGCAGCGACCAGACCAGTGCCGAACATCCACGATCTATGCTTGAACATTACAAAGGCTTGCACACGATGTCATCTGCTCTCGAGGCTCAGAAAGAGATGGACACCGCTCTGGCTGCAGATAGACAAGATGTCGACCTAATGCCTGGAGCTGGAGAAAGCGACGACGAATCTACGTGGGGTTCTGAAAGCAATGATGATGACGAGGAGCAGGACCGGGCAGACGGAGAGAATAACTCCAACCTCCCAGCATTTGAGCAAAGACGAATGATTGGACGAAAGCTGATGAATAAGCATCACAATCAGACACAACTCGCACGCGAGAGCGACAAGCGAACAGCGGAAATTATTAAGTGTCGTGGAGATGCAGAAGAGGGGCTGGAAACCAATGACGCTGCGGCTTTGGAAGACACAGCGCGCCGAACGCTGGAGGACCGCGTGATATCTTTCAATCCAGAGCAGCTTCTTGTGTTTAGAGAATTCGAAAAAGACCTCCGGCGAGGGCTTCCGAGCAAACGTGTAGTGCTCGTTGGACCAGGTGGAACAGGGAAGTCATACCTGATCGATACAGTGACTATGAAGATTCAACAAAGCCTCGGGCCCAGTCAGGATCAGGAGAGTGGCACAACCCGTGGCAGCAGGCATACCCTGCTGGTTAAAACGGCGTTTACGGGCGTTGCTGCTTCAAATATTGGGGGTATTACTTTGCATTCGGCCTTAGAATGTGCAGGTCGATCACTGCTGACAGATATGACAGAGGCGACTTTTGTGAGGCTCCAACGGGACTGGAGGAGCGTAAAAGTTCTCGTAATCGATGAAATAAGCTTTGTGTCGGCCGCCAATCTGAATACCATCAGCCAGCGACTAGGTAGGGTGTTCCCTTCGAAATCCCATTTAACCTTCGGTGGTTTGCACGTCCTCATGTGCGGCGATCCGTTCCAGTAGAGTCCAGTTGGTACACGACCCTTGTGGCCTCGGAAACGTTGTCGCAATCGTCCGGTACATGAGCGAGCAGCAAGGCACAGATTTGTACATGGAGTGCGACGCATATTTCGAGTTGACTAAAGGTCAGCGGAATCACGGTCCATTCTACGACGCACTTTCCGCTGTCCGCTTGGGCAAGCCTACTGCAAGCGATATTCGGTATCTGAACTCGAGACATGATCGGACCTTGATATCCGATGCGGGCGGCCGATGGACTGACAGCACAGTCATAGTGGGTACGAACAAGGAAGTCCATGCATACAACGACGCGGCACTCTTGCGAGACTGCTCGCAGTTGAATGACAAGGGACAAGTAAAGAGAACAGCTAGATCGTGGACGCATGTGACAATTGAGAAAGAAAGTGATGGAGGTCGAGAGCGGACGCAGCTGGAGAAGGAAGCTATGATAAGAGGTTGCCTATCAAGAAGAAGAGCAACTGGAGGAAAAGATCAGTTTGTACCAAATGCAATGAATCTGTATGTTGGCCAGCGTGTCATGCTCACGTACAACATGTGTATGGAGTTGGGGCTGTTTAACGGAGCCACTGGAACAGTTTATAGAATATTTGGTGGACAAACTTGCGATCCACACGAGTCAAAGGAAGAAGCAAGCAAGCGCATGGATGCCCCAATCGACGAGAACGCCCCCCCACATGATATGCCCATTGTCTTGGTCCAGATGGACTCTTCTTGTTATCGTGGCCCGTCTCTGTCCTCCGTCACGCCCGGAGTCGTCGCAATATCCGCCGTTAGAAAACGTATCAAACTGCCCGCTGCAGCAGTCGTCTATCAGCTTCCTTTAGTACAAGCTAACGCATTCACTGTGCACAAGACTCAGGCTCTGACCATGAATAGAATCATCATTGACGCTTCTAAGTTTTTTGCACCCGCATCGTGGTATGTGGCCCTTCCCAGGGTTCGCAGTATTGAAGACGTAAGTCTCGTCCACCCAATCTCCAGCAGTGAATTCACTTCCAGGAGTCAGGTTGAGTCTATCCCGGACATTTTGGATCACCTTGCCGCATTTCGGATCCGATTTATCGGGTCCTTTCGACCAGGTGAGGTTAACACGGAAGACAGAGCAATTCTCTTGGACCCATACAATTAGGTGAGACTCAGGACCCAATCATAGCATCGTGATACGTGTCAGAGTTGATCCGTGTCGCCTCGGTGACAGTGTCTGCCTGACGGTGCATCAGGCAGGCGCGAGGACGACCGCGAGGACGCGTGCGAGGACAGGTGCGAGGACGAGTTCGGGGACGGGTGCGGGGACGAGTGCGGGGCCGGGTGCGAGGATGGGTTTGAGTATGGGCGCGAGGACTTTGAGGGTCGGCTCAGCTGGGAACGGAGTGGTGCGCGGCTGCCTGCTCTGACCAGGGGCGCGCGGGGTGAGGGTACACCTGAAGACGAGGTCGTGCGCGGCTGCGTGCGCTGAGGGCGGGGCGAGTGGTGTGCCTTCGGCGGGCTCGGAGATGCCGAGAGGAGTATTAAAGCGGCGCTCCCGTTCGTCCGCACGAGCTTGTGGGACTCCACATTGGTCGGTGCCTCCGCCTTTCACCTTTCCCCCGTGCCTCTCCCTCACCTCCGTACTCCCGCTCCGCACCCATTCACCTCCGGGCTGCCACCATGCCGTTCTCCCCTATCAGCAAGCTGCATCGGCGTGCAGCGACGCAGGCACGGGACCAGCTGCTGTCTACTGCTGCTGCGATTTCGACCCTGTCGGACCTCAAGCCCGACACGGTTGGACATGTCCGTGTGACTGTGGCTCTGGTCAATGCGTTCATTCCAGCGGGCGACGTCCGTCCATCCGGGACGCGCGGCAGTACCCTCGTGTTCGTTGACCTCTCGGGACCCCTGCGTGTCCTTCTTCACCGGCGTCAATACGCCCAGTTTGTTGACAACTTCAAGCGCGAGGGACATCTCGTTGGCCAGGTATGTTTGTCCCTTCTATGTTTCTGTCGGTGGATGTCTTCCGCGGAATGAGTTTCAGTGAAAGGACACGAATGGCTCTTTATGGCACATTTGGCCAGCTATCTGACGCTATTCGCAATTGTGGTCTTTCTTCTCGGTGGCACTGTGCATATTGTCTGTTTTTCTTCCGGACAGGCCTTCAACCTCAAGGTCAACATTCGGCCGGCTCCATCGGGGAATGCCTTTTACGCTACGAGTTTGCCAATCCTGGAGCGTCCCCTGGCGCTCAATAATCATGTGACCCACGGTGGTTTGCCAATCCCGCTGTCGTCGGCTCTGTCCCTGCCCGCCTACACCAACTTCCTGACAGCCGTCAGAATTTTTTCGGACGCTGTGGATGCGTCCGTGGGCGGAGCGGTCGTTCCCTGCGAGGACTGGCAGGGCGAGCGCGCCTCATTCTACACGTCCAACTACAAGCTGTCGGACATTCTGGCCCACCTCGACGGGTCAGGCGCGGACCATCTTCTAATCTACCTGTCCACGCCGACATCTAAGGTCCGTGAACTGGGATTTGAGCAACGCGTCCGCGTTGCGGGCGAACTCGTGCCCGTGCGCTTCCAGGCGTTCATCTCGACAAACCAGTCGACCGTGTGGGCGTCTCCGCCCCCCGTGCCTCTGCGGGCGGATGAGGTCGCCCGCGTGTGCGAGCAGTGGGCAGCGGCCTACGAGAAACCTAATTGGTTTCTCGACCAAGTCCCCGATGACAGCGAGGCCGCTGAGGGTGCCCCCCCCGTCCCCATGGCGGTCGACACGTCGGGCGCCTCGTCCGTGGGGTACACCGGCACCCCCGTCGCTGCGAACGCCGCGCCGGTCACGGCAGCGGACCGGGTGGGGGGCGTGCCGACGCCGGCACAGCGTCCTGGGATTTTTGTGCCTCGTTTTGGCGTGCAGCACGGCCTGCTCCTTCCTGCACGTTTCAATAACCAGCAGGGCGTGCCTCTCCCGCCGAAACACGATGCAGACGCGGCACTGGAGCAGCAGATGATGGCGTGCCACCTCCCGGGGCCTACGCCGGTGTCATTCCCCGCGGCGGGATCGGGGTCACCCCCGGTCGAAGAAGCACTGGCTGCCCCGCCTTCTTTGGAGGAAGACGTCAACCTCGTGTCCGGGGAGGACTCGGACGAGATTTCTCCCGGTCTACTGACGCCTACTGCGCCCGTCGACGGCCCAGAGGCTGGGCCGGGAGGACATCCTACGCTGGCCCCGTCTGGGCTGCTGTGCAGTAGCAGCGATGGGTCGCACACTGCCGCCGGCGATCAGGATATTCCCAGTGTGGGCGACTATAGTGCCGGGCTTTCTTTGACTCTGGATGTGGAGGAGGGGCTGGGGAGTAGCGACGAGGAAGAGGGCTGAGAACGAGGGTTGTGTGCTGTGGTGGGGTGGTCAGAGGTGGGACTGTTGTGTTCAACCACCATTAGCGGTGGAGCGCTGCACTGTAGTAGTTTGAAAAGCGTTGTCTAGTTGGCCTGGTTTTTTGGCATCCACAAGAGGGCGACTTCACTCCGTGCATTCAGCTGGCATACGGACCGACGTGACGGTCGCTTGGTGATCGCCCCAGCCAAGGCTGACTTGTCGCATTGTCCGCGATGATTCATGTGTGATTCAAGATTGTCGTGATTGTGTTAAAAATAAAAAATCACAGCGGAAGATTTTATCTTCGGTAAGTGCGTCCCTACTCCACCTGAATTTGATTCAGGATTAAACCACGAACAACTACGGCGCTACGATTCGGATTGAGAGGCAACGCAGTAGCCGACAACAGCCGGAGAACCCAGAACTGGAATTCTCCAGTTACAGTGCCATATAGACGAAGGGGGCATTCATTGCGGCTAAAATCCATATTCATCAATTTCACTGAACCTTAGCGTCCGTGGTCTTTGGAGCGGGTGGTATCGCTCAATCCCAGAAGGGCGAGCACCATTTCCAAGCCAACGGGCTTTCGCACTGCTGTTTCGAACCCGTCATCTCTCGATTACGAGCGTGGGAGTATCTCACTAGGCTGCAGTGGCATCTGTTGCATGCTAGAAAAATCCGAGCAAATTCAATGCAGCAGCCGTGTGTACGAGTGTACCGTAGTGCGACGGCAAGTCCTCAGTCACACCGTGCATGCACGAACCGCTCTCGTAACTGGACGCCTCCCATCCGTGTCTCTCGGCCACCGCTTCCGATCACGTGCACCCGCGTCATTGCGCTGGCGTCGAACAGTTCGGACGGTGGTGGATCATTGGTTCCGAACGACTCGGTGATAGGAGGAAGGGGGGTAAGGGGGGGACTAGTGACTCTGTGAAAGGGAGGGTGCTACGAGCCGGGCCTACCCCAGGTGTTGTTCAGGGCTGTCCTGCTGTTCGGATGCGTTCCCGCCCCCAGCAGAGTACGTTGCACCCGCCGCCTCTCCCCTCCCCCCTCTCGAATACTGAGCCAATTTTGGCCATGTGATTGATCTTGAGACTTAAACATCATTGTGTTGCGGTATTGAAATGGAAGCTTCGCTACCTGGTCCCAGCCCTGGGGGACCAACTTGTATTTGTAGCCGGGGAGTCCGTGAGGGGCACGGAATCCGCGACAACGAGATACGGGCGGGTCCAAATTAACTAGTTTACTCTCACTTTGGTACTTGAATCAAAGACCAACACGTGTACACACAGAACCGAAAACAGAACAATCGCATCGTCGACGCTACACATCCAACTCATGCGCGTCGCGCAGATGCACATCGAGACAAGACCACCCCTTCTTGGGGCCGCATAGGATCATGTCCCCGTCGTCGCCTCCCCGGAAGCCCGAGAAAACATGGGAGGTTTTGTGACGCTTGCACACACGGCACATGCGCTGCACCGGGTGGTCCCCGTCCCCGGCAGATGCGCCATTGCAACGCTTTCGCGTGGGAGTGAGGTGAATCCCCACTCTGCAGGGGAGCGGAGCCTCCACTTTCTCCACCGGCGCAGAAGCCGTCGCGGCTCGCGCCCTGACAACGATCATGTCGAACGTGTTGTCAATCAGCTGCGCCGCCAGGTCCTCGTAAGAGTGTTTCTAGGTCAGAATGTGTGTCGCTCCACGAGCCCCCGAGTACAGCAGCCACGAGTCGAAAATGCAAATTCCCAGCAACGACAGGTTTGCGCGCATTGACTATTCATGCGTCTCCAACTTGTGCTCCAGTTGGATGTCGTCCTGCCTACAGCGGTTGTGCTGGTCAATTTGGGCGCAGCACTCATAGGACGCCTGAGCCACCTGTGGCAGCTTGATCGACAGGGCGACCCGCTGGGCATTCTATGCCATCTGGTGCCATCTTACACGGTCATACGGCTCTTCAGGCAAGGACTTGGATGTCTACGAGACGAAGTACCGTCGCTCGCTGTCCACCCACATCAACGCCAGCAGCTGTAAAGCCCCTTCTGACGTCGAGTGGGTATACGTGGCGTGATCCCCTCGGGTGTCCACCTCCAGCGTGGAGAGCGCTTGCATGGGGTGGCCACGTGTCGCCGTCTTCGCTACGCCGATGAAGCGGAGTCGCATACCCAACAGCTGGTTGGCCGCCGCCACGCTAGCGAATGATGAGTCCGCACAGACGAACCGCTGCGTGACCTCCCAGGGTGCCACCAGCCGCCTGAGCATCTCCGCGCCATGAGGCAGACCGTCTTCCTTTTCAGTACCTGTGGCTTGCTGGTGCTCGGCCGAGGTACGACGCTCAACCACAGCATGATCCCGCTCCTCCAATGCGCCGTTTTTTTATCTCACAGCCATTTTCAGGCTTGCGATCAATAGCGACGTACATGGGCAGCCCTCGCTTGATCCAAGGACCGCCCTGCCCATACCACTTGCACACCGACTCGTCCATGCAAAGGTACTTTCAGGGAGACTTGGAGGTCGCGATGGAATTGACAAAGTCCGAAATTAACTCCCACCGGCTCTGCTCTGAGACGTCACCACCGCCACATCTCTGCTCACTAAATGCAACAAAAGACCACAGGAAGTCAAAGCGACAGCGAGAGAGACCCGTGCGCTCGCCAAAATCCCGCATCACCAGGTACGGATTGCGCAGCTTGGTAGATCATAGCTCTGTGCGCGAGCCAAACTCATAGCGGGTCGCCTGGATGATAACACCGATGAGCTTGAGGAGTTCCTCTTCAGTGGTCGGCTGAAAACCTCTCCGCTAGAGCAATGGAGAGGCCAGGCGGACCATGCGTGCCAGCTGTTCCATCGGGAACATGAAGTGGTAGTAGTCGTAGGGGGTGCGCGTCTGCCCCGGGCCGGCCGAGTCCCCATCCTCTTACATGACCTCCCCCTCCAGTGTCCGCACCGACGAGGTGCATCGCGCCACCGGACCGCCGACGGGTTTCTGAACAGACCCTGCCGTTCAGGGAAAACCATGGGCGGTGACAGTCTTAGGGTGCAACGTAGGCGCCGCGGAGGTAGCCCCTCCTGCTCCTGTACCGACGCTTGGCGACGAGGGGGGCAGGGGATGACCACCTTCGCGCAGCGCCAACCCAATCTGGGACGCCTGGGTCACGGGGGAGCCACCCTCGAGGCTTGGCGAAGGAGAAAGTGGGGCGGAGAAGAGGGGGGCAAGCCTTCACGCTCCGCAAGGCCAGCGTCTTCTCCACCGTCCTTGTCTTCATGACCCATGCTACCCGCAGATCTGTCTTGCGGCATCAGTCCTTCTGGAACCCCGGGATGACCTCCTTCACCCGCAAGCTCACGAGCTTGGTGGAGGCCAGCGTCCGAAACAGGCGGGAGCACTCGACGTAGTTCGTCACGTGGGTGGCCTCTGTGTGGACCTCGGTGCCAATTTTCAAGCGGGGATCCTTTCCAGGCCACGTGCCTCGTCGACGGGGGGGGTGGCGGCGGCATCAGTGGCGGCAGGGGTGGGGTG
>Ga0209093_1001952_pt1 | contig 11662 bp, 17 predicted proteins | sample SidtaG_4_FD_187450 | JGI IMG/M metagenome (GOLD analysis project Ga0209093, IMG submission 187450) | Marine algal microbial communities from Sidmouth, United Kingdom - Sidmouth_Male1 metaG (SPAdes) (version 2) | ecosystem: Host-associated > Algae > Red algae > Unclassified | place: Sidmouth...
ATCTTCTGGTCTCTGTTCACCTCGCACTCGGCCGTCAGCCAAGATTGGCCGACGGGCCGGCCTCCGCGCTCTGAACATTCAAACGGGACGTGTGACCCCTGGCACGCCCGCGTGTGGGAGACCAGCGAGATTGGCCGATGGGCCCGGCTCCACGATGTGGGGGTCCAGAAAGAGCGATGGTGGGCTCATTGCTGTCATGTGCTGCCTCGTGTGTCAGACCAGCCTGCGTCTGATGAGGCCATCCCCGGAAAAAGTTGAAGGATTCCGACGGCACCAACCCGCTCAGTCGTGACCTGCCTCCATGCGGTCCGTGAGCCGGTGACAAGTGGGGTATCTATTGAAGGGCCCTTTCTCTATAGAGACGCTCTGGCGCTTTCTCATTGGTTCACCAGATCACCGACAAAGTGGGCAGTGCCTCCTAGACCCTCGCGCCAATGAGGGCGCAGAGCCGTGGGAACTATTAGGCAACAATTTTCCGGCCTGCGCGATAGTGCCCACCACGTGGGAACGCGGGCGACATTCTGGAGCCATGTCTGCAATGGACCTGCCACGAACGCCGAAGTCGGGCGCGGCGTCGGCTGTTCCCGAAAGTTTGTTTCGGAAATCTCACGTCCCTCACGAGAGGGTCCCCCGGGACCGCTGGGCGTCTCCTGGAATCGTGGATTGGTCACGTTTAAGGGATTTTCGAGAGCGCCTGACCAAAATCGAGAGCGTTGCATCGCAAAAGAGGCACATGTGTGATGTCGAGGGCACTATTGATCCCGCCAGAGTGCTAGGTTTTTTGTGGAACGACTGTAATAGTAGCATCAGGATGTTTCCTACTGAATGTCGGTGAAGATAGTCTTCGAGCAGTGACTCGCCCCGCGTCCGCAGCGGGGCCTGCCGCCGCCGACGGCCGCGGCCGCGCCGCAGCGACGGGCCGTGTCGGCCCGCACCGCGCCGCCGCGGGGCCGGGCGGCCACCGACGCGCCCCTGCACCGGCGCCTCACGGGCGGTGTGGCCGGCCGCCCCTCCGGCGGCGGGCCGCGGGCACTGCCCGGCACGGGCCGTCGGGGCGCGCGGGCGGACGCGGCCCGCCGCGGCCGCGGCAACAGCGGAGCGACGCGGCAGGCAGCCGATACCCCAGTGGTGCCGCCCCGCCGCGCCCGTGGGCGCCGCACCAGCGGGCGCGGAATGGGGGGGGGGGTGCGGCGGAACGGCGGAGCGCGGACGGGTACCGTCTTGGTGGCTTGCCGGCAGGGTCTCCGCCTGTGGCACGCGGGCAGCTTGAGGGTGCCGCGAACGCCCTGTACTGCGACACCACCGCTCTGGCACGTCCCTGCCCCTCCCCCCACCTCCCTACCCTCCCTGCCGCCACGTGACGGCTGCGCGGCGGCCTTGCGCTTCCCTTGGCCACCATCAACAATGTTGGGTGGCGGCTGAGCGTTTGGGTGGGCGCTGCCAATGGTGCCCCCGACGCGGCGTCGCCGCGCGTCCAAACCAGACGATGCGGTGCCTTGCCCCGCGCACCGCTGGGTGACGCCGCCGCCGTGTCGCTCGCCACGGCAGCAGCCCATACCACGACGACAGCCACCCCCGCGGCTGTCTGGTGCCACGACGTCGCCCACAGGCTGCGGCCCACCCCCCCCCCCGCCCCCGCCGCCCACTGGCGGCCGCCGCAGCAACTTGGGCGTTGGCGTGCCGCCCGGGCCACCCCGCGTCTGGCGCGGGCGCCTCGACCATGACGGGACGGACACGGGAGGTGGCGATGCGGGGGGGGTGCTGTGCGAGTTTCCCGGGTCCCCGCCGGCTGCGGGTGACCCCGTGGCGGCCGACGGTGGCGGCAGGGCGGGTAACGTCCCCGCGGTGGCCCCGTGCGCTACCCGTCGGCGCTGTGCTGCCGCGGGAGCGGCGGCGGAAGCGGCGGCGAAGGCGGCGGCGGCGGTGGCTGTAGCGTCGGCAGTAGCGGCGGAGGGGGCGACAGCGGCGGCGGGCACCACAGCTTCCCCACGGGGTGGCGGCGTGCGTCGGCCCCGGCGTTTGGGGGTGTGGTGGGTCGCCCACGGGGGCGGCTGCACGCAGGGCCCGTGGCCGGGGCCGCAGCGGAGGAGGGCCGACGGACAGTTTGTGGCGATGCGGTCGACGGCACGGCACGTGGGGCGGCGGTGGTAGCCGCCAACCCGACGGACGAGGCGGCCACCGCCGCCTCGGCGAGTGGCCAGTGCAACGACCGACCGCCGCGGGTCAACGTGCTCGACGCGCGCAAACACGCCACGCGCGTCGGTCAGCCGCAGATCCGCCGAGGTAGGGAGGGGCAGCCGTCTCGACACCGTCGGCCCGTTGTGGTGTAGCGGCCAGCAGAGGACGCTGGCAAACCGCGTGGGCCACACGCGCAGATGCAGCGCGCTTTAAAAAAAATCGACGACATCCCCAACCTGGTGTGCACCCCCCCCCAGATCCCTTCTTCCCCCAAGAAGCACCCCATTGCCGCGACGCGCAGCGCCTCACCCGCCCTTCTCGCTCTCCAGCTCCTCCGCGAGCGCGTCGAGCTCCTCGGGCGTCAATTCCGCGTACCGCTTGGCAATGACGCCCGCCTCGTACTCGCGCAGCTGCGTCGCGTAGGTCATCTTCTTGGAGCCGACGCGGTAGAAGTAGGTGCCGACCCAGCCGACCAAGCCGGCCACCGACACGAGGCCGGTGGTGAGTTGCCCGGCCTTGAGGTCGGGGATGCCGGCCGCCTCCAGAACCGCCTTGAAGGCAAAAGCGCCGATGAGGAGCGCAGCCCCGAACTTGATAACGTCCCCGTTGGTACGGAGGAAGCCGCCCGATGGGGGCGGCGTCGGGGGGGTCGGCTGTTCCGGGAAGGGGAGAAGGCGGGAGCGGGGGGGGCAGGGCGGCGGGAGGCGCCGACATGGGAAGACCAGAGCAAGGGATAACAGACAGAGCAAGCAGAGAAACACGAAGGAGGTTAGAAAAAAAGAAGATGGAACGTGGAACCGCTCCAGCCAACGCCACTCGTCGAAGCAAACAAAGAAAACGGGCAACAGACCAGACCGGCGTTTCGCCCGGTGCACGTACCTCTGGCGTCGCTTCCTTACCCGCAGCAGCAGGGGCCTCTCCATTTCCGTCAGCCGCCGCCCGCCAACGTGCAGTGCTTCCGCTCCTCCCAGCCGACGCGACGCGGCCGCCAGCCCAGCGGCCCGCAACGGGCCGGCACCCGCACCGGGCGGAGCGGGCGGTGCGGGCCCACAGGGCCGCGGGGGTAATGCCCACAAAGGCAGCCGTGAGGTGCGCCATGGCGGCCGATGGGAAAAGAGACACGAGGAAAAAAGGCCGGTTGCAGGACAGAAGAGGAAGAGACGATGCCCGTCGGTGGTAGCGGGGGGGGAGGGGGACGACGTCGAGCGGTGGCGGTGTCGTTGAGCCGAACGCGCTGTGGAGCTCCGGCGACTGGGGACGTGGAAGGCGCGTTGGGTACGGGCCTAAACTCAACACGGTGGTGTGGGCGGACTACCTGTCATGAAGAACTCTTGCCGTTCCTATACTTGTACAATAGTTCAATACTTACCAGCGCACGATCACCCAAGTTCACATCTGTCCATTCGGTGAGCGAGAATTGAAGACCGAGCACTTGTGCTTAAACCCCGGTTGCACGAAGCGGACCATGGATGGATTGCGCATAATGTATACACTCACTTTTTCATTTAATCTATGATCAACTGTACGATTAGTCATTCCACCACGGAGATGCATCGGATACAATAAATCGATTTTTCATTGGATACCAGGAGATCATTGTTAGTGCCATTACCAGGAGTTTGTAGCCACGGCCTCGACCGGCAGTGGCGACACAGGCAACGTCTCGACTGGCGGCGACACATCCACCGGCTCCCCCCACTCAGCGCTGGGGCCGGCGCGACGGGCCACGCGCACGCCGCGATCGCCTCGACCCCGTAAATAATCACTCGCGACAAGCAAGAAGCCGCCGCCGCGCCCCGCCGCCTCCGGTTTTGCTCACTCTTCTGAGAAAACAGGCGGGTCGCGTTTCGACGCATTAGAATGTAGTGAGTAATAGAACAATTAACAAATGATATCCTAAATCAGGTACTCAAGGGACAAATCTATCTTTTTGGCCATCATTTCTCAATTTTTTCATCCACGCAACGGACGGATTCACTAGATTTGGAACGCCAGAAGTTGGGGACACCCCTCTCACTGTATCGGAAAGACAAGTGTCTGTCGTTTCTGGCCAGAAGCTTCTAGAAAGACAACTTCCTGGAAGTTGCCACATTTCTAACGCACACGTGAACAGGGGTCACAGGGAGGAGGAAACCGTCATTATAGTACGTAGTCTGGAAAAGGGCATGAAATTGTATTTTTTGGAGCATGAGACTGAAAGATCAGAAACTCGTTTTTCCGGCACTGTGAGACTGTTTGCAACAAGTTTCAGTCCAAACTCAACGACCGCGACCGTTGCGTGAAATCCCGGATTACGAGTTCCTGTGTCGCGGTACGGCCGCCATAGTCTCTGCAGACTTAGCCCTTCTTTTACTGGTGTCTTACAAATTCTTTCCGGTGCTATCCATACCAAGACATAGTCTGAATGGACTGCTCTTTGGCCAATTCATTTTTTCAGGCAAACTGCATGGTTGGGGCACAGGTTTCTTGACACTGTTGATCACTCACTCTTCGATGATCATGACTTCTGATCGCTTTCTTGCAATAACTTGAAGGCGGTGCCGCCCAGGCGCACCTCTGCTTCACAGCGATTAAGCCGCGGCGCGCAACTTCGGTGAGTCTGTTGTACGACGATCGGACCGCTCCATCCTTCTACTACTCGTCCGCGCCACCAAACGCCGATCGCATGCATTTCATCAGCAGATCTACATCGTCAAGTGGCAGCAGGCCCTCTTCAAGGACCGCGCCCACAGCTTCTGGCTTCCAACTCCTCTCCCAAGCGCAAATGTGGCCGGCGGCCGCAACAGTCAGTGCCGAGGAGATATTTTTCACAGCTTGTGCGTCTTTCTCGTGGCACGCCGTGCGGCGGGTGCAAACCCTGTCACAGGCTGGAGGCCGTTTCGTTTGATTTGACTCTAACGGCAGCGGACTGGCCTCAATCCCCCGGCATGTTAATGTTTGCACCCCGCGGGGTCATCCGTCCCCGTCGAGATGCCTTTCGAGACGCACACCCTCGCGCCGCCAATCATCGGTCGACTGTGTCGTGTCCGCCAATCATGTGTGGGATTCGTAGTCTCTCCGCACCGTGCCCCGTTTCGGCTTATGTGGACCCTTTGTGTAGCTGTGGTGTGTTTACGCCGTCGGGCCGTGACCTGCCGGCAGCTTACGTGTGCTCCTGGTGCCTTTGAGGGGGAGGGGCGCCTGGGCGGCTTGCTTTGCCGGATTTGTCCCGCGCACGCGTGCTCGTGCGCGTGCTTAAGCGCGGCGCCGCACCGGCTAGCGGGGGACGTCGGCTGGTCCGGCAGCCCAGCACCGAACGCCGTCGTGCACCCCATGTGGGTCCGCCGGCCTGTCGGTGTACGGGCGAGTAAGAGGAGTACACTGCCTTTCCTGCTTACATTCGCCGTTATCCCACACTACAGAAGACCTCTCAGACGGGGCTTTTCACTCCTGGACCTCCGGCGCAACTGAAATCACGAGCCGGCCAATCATCATCCAATGCTCTCCGGTCGTTGTATTACTGGTATTCAGCCATGCCTTCACTGGCCATTTGTCACGGAGCTAGGCAATCAGAAGCCAGGATCAATTCTCGAGTTCCAAGTCGCTGTGCGGCTTCTGCTGATCTCCAAGCATGAAACCGTTGCGTAGTGGCCACAGAGCTCGTGCGGCGAACCTGGACCAATGGAGAAGCAAGGATCTTGCGGCAACTTTGTAACAATCAGGTCGAGCTGGCCTTCAAGAGGGCTAGCACAGGGATATCTTACCTAAGGTACGCAAAAGCGCTTCTGCAAGTACAAAAGTGCGGGAAATTCGAAGATCACCGCAGAAAACTCACTCTTGAGTGCGTGTGCACGCCGACACCGGTGCGGGCGCAGGCGCGGGCGCCGGCGTACGAGAGCCGATGGAGTTGGGGAGGGGTACGAGTGCGGTGATGAAGGCCGGCGTTGGCGTCGGGGCGGGCGCGGGGGCGGGACCAACTGCGGATGCTTCATTAGACGAAAGATGGAGTGCGTGGATGGGAAAGAAGGCGGGGGGCACATTCACATGAGGATCGATTATTGGTTATTGGGGGAGGAAACGCTCTTTGTACTAGAAAACTGGAAAAGGAAGGCCCTGGCCCGACCGCTGACGATTCGCATTCATATTGGCCACTGTATTGTCCCGTCCACCAGTTGCTCAACAATACTTCCTCACCGACCAGCAGACCTCTGGCTGCACCACTCTCTATCAAAACGGCGTGCGCTTGGCAAAGGGATTCCCACAGACAGATGGGGGATCAAAACAAAGAGTGCTGACAGCCGCGGGCTCGTTGCATACAGCCCGCCCGACGCGTGAAGCATGCGGTAGATCTTTGAAAGGAGCTGTCATAAGTGTTTCGTACTACTTCCCGCTTTGATTCGATCTTTCCCCCACTCATTCCGCTCTCCGACCCGAGGTTCCTACAATGAATAGATATTCCACGCAGTGGACCGCCCCGCTATTGGGGCGCCTCTGTGAGCTCTGCATTTTTTGAGGTCAGAAGCGGCGCACAGCCGCGCGCCAGTTTGTAATCGATATGGTCCACAGCGACAGGTACTGACGCGAGTTGAAAAACACGTCAGAGGCTTTCCAGGATGTGGCGGTGCGTTTCAGATCCGCGAATCCTGGGCAGAGACCCGATAAACTCTCACCACTATGTAGACACAGTCATGTGCTGCACAGGCATGGTAATTGGCCGGGATTAAAAACACTGGCAGCAGCTAGAGTGACAAAAGGTCTCGACAAAGGCAGAAAATCACCAATGACATCTGTTACTGCTCACCGAGAGTGTTCCAAAGGTTGTCTGCCAGGGCCTCCGTAAAGCCACGTGGGCACCCTCATCTTCGAAGTTGTGCACGTGGTAGTGAAAAGAAGCATCCCCACTGCCGGCGCAGGCGCTCCCGCGGCTACGGGCGCCCCTTCTAAGCACTTCTACGGTGATGCATCGTAGCAAAACTCCTCCACCAAGCCCCCCCCCCTTTTGCACCTCCCTCCTTATCCATCTCTCAGATCTTTCCCATTGACGGAATCATGTCTTGAATTGAAAAACACACCTGTGCAACCAAAAAAGTAGTCTGATAGGACCACTCATGCCTTTTCCTTCTCAGTGTCTCCCAAAGACCCTGCAGGAACCCAAACAGTCATTCGAGCAGCAACTCTTTCAGAGGCGGCGACCTTCTCCTTCTACGTCATTGGGGAAGCATCAAAACCGCCCGCCGCAGGTTGGCGTCACCCCTCGAAAAATACAGCGACCTCTGGCTCAGAAAACCGTAGAGGACGTACCCATTGGACAGCATCATCCGCCGTTGTCCCAACGAGCTTTCCAAACATAAATAAAACTGCAGTGTGCCTGGCGAACCGTCGCGGGGGATAATTGGAAGTGGAGATGAAGGAGTGGGTGCCCGGACACAGAAAAGAACAAAAAGAAAACGTACCGGTGTGACACGACAAAGAACCGGAAAGCAGTACGCAGCACGAGGGGAGCAATACAGGGTTGAGGACACCAGCGCCCGCACAGCAACAATTCTCACGACGGCTACCGACATGCAAGCAGAGAGACACCGTGCACTTGGGATAGAGGCACAAGAAGAGAATTAAAAATAGAGGAGGTAGAGGGGGGTGGAGAAAGAAGCAGCAGATATAGAAGGACTGGGGGGTGGACGTCCGGCGCCAGCGTAGCGATAGGGATGGCATGCGGTCGGGCGCCTGCAGCGGCGGAAATTTCAATGGCGGAGACCCTGCGCCAAGTTAATGGAAGCAACACAGGCTGTCAACCTCTTGGGACGGGGTGGCTGCAGCGAAGTATGCCACCGTGCAGAAGCGAGCGTGATGGGTTCTGTCTCGCAGTCAAGAGTAAGCGGGCACCAGCGGCCGATGAAAGCTGTGATCCAATGGCCGCGTTGTCGAACTCTGCGACTTGGCGGACATTGCGCAGTATTTTTCCCATGGTTGGGAAGTGACCGACTGACATGTGCACGAGCAATAGCATCAATTGGAAAAATATCCGGCGTACATCCTGCCACTTCGCCTTGAGGAGCGCACTCGGCCGCTCGCACTCGTAGATGGCGGGCTTGATGTGCTTCATCGGAGGTCAGGTTAATTCAGGCCGCTGGCGAGGGTGGCCAGTATCGTTCTACAGCGTGGTCACATGGTCCTGTCTCGGGGTAATACCGTCGCCGCCGTGCAGCTTCTGCCGTGTGCGGCGGTTTTTTCCTGCCTCGAGCACCTTGAGTACCAAGGGGTTCTCCATCGTCCTGAGCAGGCGCGCGAACTCCTGTAGGGTCATCGACAGCTGGCGAAAGGTCCGGCAGGGCCGGCACAGAGTTCGCACTGGGTGAGATTAATTCCGCTGCATTTCCGCGGTTCGTCTCGTACACCGAAGGGAGGGCGCTTGTAGTTCTTTTCGCGGTGGTAAAAGGATGAAAGTAGGCCACAAAAATCCTATGGCCTGAGGTTGGCAACAAGGCGGTTGGCCACGAGCGTCTTGGAGCCTGTGCAGGACAGGGACGCCCCCTCACACAATTGTTCCAGGTTTACCTCTCTGTAGCGTCTCATCAGCGCTTGTACAACCCATTCGAATGACGTGGCATTCACACTCTCTACACGGGCATCTGCTGCACTAGTCTCCGTTGAGTCTTCAGTGGGGGGGGGGCAAAGCAGCCTTGGGCGGCGGGAGGGGGGGGGGGGGGAGTGTGCGGCCTTCACTACGCCGTCCATGCTCCACGAACCGTTCTGGTCGGGGATGGGTGCTCGTGGGCTGGCGAGCGAGGCTCGCTCAGGTCACCGAGGTCAGCTATCGTCCAAGCGGTGCTGTGCGTGGAAAGAAAGCGCTGCACGTCGTGCGGAACGGCGATACAAGCACCAAGGCCGACGCGTGATTGGGGAACCTGAGCGCCCGTGGCTGAGTGCGAAAACGAGGCGCGAATGTCGAAGTCGGACATTCGCGCTCATCCAATGAAACTGCAACGAGCTGAGCGCCTCAAGAGAGAACTTTTAGGGGGGGTAAGAGCGAATGTCAGAGACACAACGCAATTCATGAAAGGACTGCGTTCTGCGATACTGACTGAGCTGATGCGTGTGAGAATATCAGTCTGACGCTCCGGTTGAAACCGTCAACCGCATGTCAGCTGCGACGTCCCCCCGCCCACTTTCGTCGCATCGATTGCTGCTCACCCCCTTTTCATCGTCGTGAACGCTTCCCCTCTTTGTGTGCGCTTTACAATACCATGCCACAAAAGAAAGAGCACGTTTATACTCCCACTGAAACACACCAACGTGAGGTCAGAAGCGACAGTCAATAAAACACGATCCAGAGTTGCCCCCACACCTTGTCACAGCAGGACATCACCAACCAGCAGATGCATCTTCTGGGCAAAGAACTAGGGCGGATAAAAGAATCAGCAAAACAAGCAGAATGCCACGGGAAGATGGCGAGGGTGAGGTGCACAGGGGCGGGGGAGTGCAGCGCGGCAGGCAACACGGGTGCGAGAAAACAGTGTCGATGCAGTATGCGAGGTAGACTCGGGAGGGAAGGGGGAGGCGACCGAGGGGTGTTGTGGCGGTTGGGGTTCGCCGCCAGACAGGGAAGCGACCCCTCAGTGGTGGGCGGCCCGCCCAGACAGGCACCCCCATAATATGTCCAGCCGGGCCCCCGGGCGGGCGCACGGCCGACCCGCTGTGGCCCGGGGAGATTGGATCCGAGATGGGGCTGGGCTTTTCCCGAGTGGTTTTCCTAGCCCCCCTTCATCGCTTGCTTTTCTTGTGAACTTATGGGACTTGCTCTATTTGGGTGAATTTGAGGCTGCTACCTTGGCCGTCACTGGTTGGGTTTTGGAGAGGGTTTACTCTGCGGGAAGGCGGCCCTTTTCGTCGCCGTGTGATAGAATCAAATTTTCTTCGGCGCGCGATTCCCCCATGGGCTTTTCCGTGTTCCTCTCCCCCGGTGGGAAAGGTTGGGCTGTGGATTGCGTTCCTGCTCAGATCCTTCCGCGGTCCGCACATAGAAAGGATCATCGTCGGGCCATTCGACGGACAACAGGGGCGGAGTCAAAAACTACAACAGGTGTGAAAGGAACAGCGCGTGCCGTTGGCTGTGAGAGCGCTCTAGTGGATCCTTCCATCAAAGCCGACGGGGTATAGCACCTTCGGAAAGCCCAGCACAGGATGCGGAGCGGAGCGAAAGAGAAACAACACAGACGCCTGGATCACAGGGAGCGGAGCGCATCAGAACAACGGAAGTAGCGCAAATGCAACGCTGATGTTTTCGAAGCCGCAGGATGACCCCAAAGCATACCCTCATATACCCTCAGAAACAAGACGCGGGACATGCGCAATCCTAACCCCCGGACGCCACCATGGGGGGACCGGTACTAAAGGGGCCACGGTCTCCGGCACGGGCCTCTGGTGGCCCCTGCCGTGCAACCGCGACTACCCTTCCACCGCAAGAGGACCCCCGCCCGTCGCGGGCGGATGGAGAACAGTCACTAAGACTTCCTAGATTTCAGGATTTACCCAAGATCAGTACCTCAGGACATATCGCAAAATTTCTCAATTTTCCCGGATAGAATTCGGTTGGGATTTTATCCCTGGTCGAGATCTGATGGCGGTCCGGCTTACGCTCCGATTGCGAAAGCTTCCAAAAGCTTCCCGGTCCCTCCAGAGGGCCCTGATTCGGGAAGACGCGTGTCTCGCTCGGCTGTGTCAGGTCCCTCCGGGGGGACCCGATCGGGTGCTCAGCACCCCACGTCCCCCTAGAGGGGTCGTTTCGAGTGTGGCCCTCGAGCTCCCTGGACACCCGCGCAAGGGAGGGTGTCAAACTCTATCCCCCTTGAGAGGTGTTATATGGTTGTTCGCGACCCGTCCCCAGCTCATGCCGGGATCCATGTCCCCCCTGACAGGGGGTTGCCCCTACAAGCATGAAGTGAAGGCGGAGCCCTCGAGCGTCGGTGCGGTTGCCGAGCGACACGCGCGGCACCACGTCGACCCAACCGCAGCCGAGCACGTAAGGAAGCGCATTCCTGGTGATGAGCTCTTCAGTTTGTTCGCGTTCTGTATCCAATGAGTGATGAGAGTCTAGCGTGAAACTTGTTATCCTGCCAATAATGACAAAGATCTGGACCTTTGAATCCGCGTTGCTGACAGCTTGCAAACTGTCACTAATTTCTAGTGACCACACTGCAGCGAAACAGTCCCAGATGGGGTCGTGTCCCGAAGTGCCGTGAAGCCCACGACTCTTCCGTGTGCTCCGTTCCTGCCCATGTTGTCCAGCTTCCTCCCCCCCCCCCATGCCCCCTCCCGTGCCACTCCCGACACACAGTGATCCTCATCGTAGCTCTACCTTCGCCATGGTTGGTATCAGGTACTACTTGTTGGCTGTGTCGCATGGCCTCCCTTTTTCACTCCCGCACACTGCTCCCGCGCTCTGTGTGTCCCCCTGCCCATCCTCCTACCCCTCCTCGCCCCCCTGCTCATCCTCCTACCACTCCTC
>Ga0209093_1001953_pt1 | contig 11661 bp, 13 predicted proteins | sample SidtaG_4_FD_187450 | JGI IMG/M metagenome (GOLD analysis project Ga0209093, IMG submission 187450) | Marine algal microbial communities from Sidmouth, United Kingdom - Sidmouth_Male1 metaG (SPAdes) (version 2) | ecosystem: Host-associated > Algae > Red algae > Unclassified | place: Sidmouth...
CCGAATCTCCCCCCCCCCCCTTTGACGCCTTGACGCAGCCTTGACGAGTCCCTTGCATGCCCGTCAAACCTACGAATACCAGGGTTCCAGGCATCGGGCGGAAGATCCCATCAGAACGATGTGCATAGCACGGCGCCGCGCGGTTGTACGACATGGTCTGGTGAACACAGACGAAGTGGTCATGACGGTGCCGCGAAATTGTCGCCTCGGTCAATTCTGAGGAGCACTCGAGTGTACTTTTGATAGCGACAAGAACTGTTGGCACGAAGCGTCCAAGTGGGCTGCGCCAGGAACACCACGAGATCTACAAGTGTCTGTCATGATATTCGGGGATACCTGACGACTTCGCGAGGCACCAGACTCATCCCACTTTGGCTTCCGCTTCGGTTCTGTTCGAACTACATCCTGTCGTGGCTGGCTACCGGACGGTCGCTCAACAGACCTTCTGTCCGTCCCGCCGTGACGGTCCTCATTTATCCGACTGCGCCTCTGCGGCCATTGCGGAGGGCGAGTCACGGAAACCGGCTCAGGTGCCATGGAAAATATCTGACATGAGACGGAAATTCGCTCACGCGAGCTGGAAGTGCACTCACATGAGACAGCAATGTCTGTTGGGCAGCCAACTGAACTCCATGCGTGATATCAATCGACACGCCGAACGCCCTCCTGTTCGGGAGCATCGTCCGGAACAGGAGTTTCTTCCGTTCTAGACGAGTTCGGGGTAGCCGAAGTCCCGGTCACGAGGGTCTAGAGCACCAACTTGGAACTGCTCGCAGGAAGCGGGCGACATGTACCAGTTTTGTATCAGAAATACCGTTAGACCTTTAAAAGCAAACCTAGAAATGTCAAAGGACTATCCTTAAAATCTCAATTGGGCTTGCGACGTGGCTCCCCCTCACAGGCCGCCTCATGTAGGCTCCTAAAAAGGGCGATATGCGCCATAGAGTTACTCCTGACAGGGCTACTTTTTCATCGATAGTCCTCTTTGTTGGTGGGCGGTTCATGGCCCATCCCTTGGAGTAAACCGTTCGAAGAATCTTGGAGCCTCCAGCCAGGCGTGATCCGCAAGATCCGCTGCAGATCGTGGTCTACAGACCGACGAAAGGCAGTGATCGACTGACTCAAAGCAGACACGAAGCACAAGTATGGCAAAAAGTGGGAGATCGTCGTCGTAAACGTCGATTGAGTGGTACATGGCAGCTCCACAGGCTGCCTGTAAGGTGAAGCGCGAAGAAGCGCCGTAAACGACCGCACAATCGTGCTCGCTCCGTTCCTCTCACGCTACCCTACTCCCACCCTAGTCACACGTCCTCAAGCGCCGGTTAACGTACTCGGTATCTGTCGGTCGCGGGCAACGCGTGCTCGCGATGAAGACGTCCGCGAAGAAGACGGGTGTGACGAAGGTGAGGTTTACAACGGTTGTTCTCAGGTTCTCGGATTCAGTGCTGTCGCTGGTCAATGGTTGTCAATGGTGATCGATAGTAGTCGATGAGTTGATGAATCGATGGTTCTCCCCTTTCTCCCCCCTTGGTGGATCGCATGCATCGCTTATATACCTATCGGTGCCCCCCTCGGGTCGCTCACAGAGCCCTTGGCGTAGTCCCTCTTAGCTGCGGAACCAAATGCCCCAAAAAGAGAGGTGCGCACCCACCCCCCTCCCACAGAGGTCATATGGGGGGTGTGGCAAACCGTGCCATGCCCTCCAGCACTCCAAATGATAATGGAGGCACGGTAAATGCTACTACTGGTTCCCGGCATGCTACGGCTCTTTCCTACCTTCCATAAGAATGCCATATTGGCACTTCTGGAAGGGTCCTTCTTACACTGTAAGCAATCCCTGCCATGTGTCCTGCCACGCATCGTCTGGCAGGAGGAAGCCTCTGAAGGATTCCCGGTGGAAGGTCAGTGGAAGGTTCTCGAGGATCCATGTACTTACGTCCGCCGTCTAGACAAGTACACGGAGTAAGAACGAATCAGGAAGGGCGATCCCTTACACTGCCACCGTGCAGGGCCATGACGATCTGACAGCCAATCACACATGCAAGAATCACAGACGGGATTGTGTGCACCCAAACGTGTTGCACGGGTGGTGAGGGCTGGCACAAGGCCGGGAACTTCATGGCTGGAAATTGCCGTGGAGGCGGTTTTTTGTTCCATGTTGGCCCGCCTACAGCTCTCGCATACATCATGCGATCTACCTGCAACTTTGCACGTGACAAGCTGAGGGTCGCCCCCTCTGGTCTTGAGAAGCACAGCGTCTCTGCTACAGCGGTTTACGCTACCCAGTCTGTTTTGTGGGGCTCTGAGAGAAGTCGTGGATGCAGTTGCGCCGGCCCCCCCCTCAGACAGGATGGAATCGGCGATCTGGATGTCGGGCCTCGTCGGAGTGGCCCGCGATCGGTTCTCGGTCGTTATTCAACGTGTTCGGTGGTCTTGGGACACGTGTTTGATCCATGTCACTTCGACGTCCAGCCAATGAGCGGACGTCCAGGATAGTCGTTGTCCAGAATAGGGGGGGCGTGCCGTATTTTGCCTTCGAATAGAACATGCGCCCTCTATTGTGTCACCCGGACTATCGGACCGAGATGTAGTTATATAAAATCATTGTGGTGAATCTCGTTACTTAGGGCACCGGTACATTGACGAGAGCGTGGATCGTGGACCAAAAAGCGAATATAGACACGTTGCATCAATAAAAGAGACACGTTTTGTTAATCCATCATTGCTTGGTTTGCTCTAACTGCACTTCGAGCGCTGAGAGCACAACCAGCAATGTCGACTTCTTACGCATACGAACCTCTTTTTACCTGCATCTCGTTACTTAGGGCACCGGTACATTGACGAGAGCGTGGATCGTGGACCAAAAAGCGAATATAGACACGTTGCATCAATAAAAGAGACACGTTTTGTTAATCCATCATTGCTTGGTTTGCTCTAACTGCACTTCGAGCGCTGAGAGCACAACCAGCAATGTCGACTTCTTACGCATACGAACCTCTTTTTACCTGCAGCGTGTGCCTCTCTTGTTGGTGGGAGAAGCCATGTGAAGCCTGTTGGAAGCCGGGCGTCCGAGATGAGAAAGACTTCGGTCAAGACGGGGACTACATACAAGTTGGTCCCCCACGGCAGGGACGAGGTAGCGAGGCTCCCAATTTTGGTGAGAGCAGAGACACACAATTTCGGAAGAAGTCACCAGTCACCTGTGCTCATCTTTACACCTACTGTAAACAGAGCTCTGTCCTCTTCAACATCGATAGAAATGCCGCAGTCATTTATGCCGTGTACCCCTTCCTGCCTTAGCATCCAGCGATTGGTGGAATGATGCATCATTCAGGATGATACCGACGGCACTGTCGCTGAGGGAAATGTGCATTTTCCATTACTTGCCGCGTCGCCGCCTTCCTCCGCGAGCACAATGATGGTCACGCGTTCTGGGATGGGCATTCGCTCCTGTTTCGTGTCCGACACAAAGAAAGCACTCGCTGCCTGTGCAGCATAGCCCTGTTCCCGGCCGCAGTGGGAGTGAGCTGGACAGTGTCCGCACCCCGTCCGGAGCGCCACCCCCCACGTGCTGGTAACCTGCGCAGTGCCAGCTGCTTCACCAATTCTACACCATTTCTGGACTTCTTGTGAAAAACAGTAGGGGTTCCACGAAGGCATTCGTACACGCTCTTGGAGGAATCTGTAATCGCTAGCATGTTTGATCCCTCTGGACCACAGCGATCGTGAGCCATTGAATCCTGAAACGTGGATAAGCTTGATTGGGCGTAAAAGTGGGATCATCCAATATGATAGCCTAGAGGGTGACCATCAAACCGATCAGGACCATCCATTTCATGCAACGTGGCTGCCCGAGCGTTGAGAACGCGAATGGATCCCCACCAGAAGCTTCGCTAAATATTTATCGAGCTCGGGAGGAGAACGACATTAGAGAGTCTTGGCATGTAATCTGATAATCTGACGGTCGCTTTCGATTGTATCTCGACTGTATCTGGATGGTCGGGGGGCACCGGACTGTTACTTCCGACGGGGGCTCAAGTGATCGATAATATTCATCGAACTCGGGAGGAGAACGACATTAGAGAGTTTTGGCAGGTAATCTGACGGTCGCTTTCGCCTGTATCTCGACTGTATCTGGATGGTCGGTGGGCACCGGATTGTTACTTCCGACGGGGACTCAAGTGAGTTTTGGCAAGTAAAATTCCGTAGCTCGACGGTGCTGTACACACCTGTGACACAGGGCGTGGCGCACCACCGCCGGTACGGTGACGCAGCAAGATGTGTCGTCGTGGGACTGCATTGTTGGTGAGTGGGAGAGTTGGGAGCATCGGTGTGCGACCAGCGTACTGTGATGTGTATGGGAGCGGGGGGGGCAGGATAGAGAGCGGTGAACGCGGCGATGACCCGCGGTGACAGACAGCATCGCGGGCGATAAATGCAAAGGCGAGGGAGCACACGACCAGCTGGGAAGCAGCGGCCTACTGCGAAGGGGCCGTGGCGTGCCGCTCAGCAGGTGCGGCTACCGTACGCATGGGAACAAATACACGCCCAAGAAAGAGGACGGGGAGACTGTGCTGTGGCGCGCAGTCTGTCCGCACAGACCAGCAACACGCTGAGTGCGTAACAAAAAGACGGTGGAAAGGGGAAGAGGGCGGGGCGGCGTTGGCTGGGGTTGGGCTGGGGGTCTGCCTCGCGGCTCCAGCGACGTGAGTGGTGGTGGTAAAAGTAAAAGATCGCAGGGTTGAGGATAGGTGGCGGAGCTGGGTACGAGGGGCACAGGGCACCACGCGGCAACGCAACACCAGTTCTTGGCAGCAAAGTTACCGGCTGGATGTGATCACCTGTATTGCTGTGAAGGAGGCTTCCAGGCGGCCCCCAATGTACGGAGTCGGGTCGTACCAGTACGTGTTCGGGCCGTGCGACCCCCCATGGGAGGTACACGGTAAAACACTCTGACATTATAGGCTGTTTTCAATGTCCAGAAGGGGTTGAAGCGATCCGCATCACCCCCCAGCAATGGCCATTCCTGGTGGCTATAATATCGCGCAATCAACGCCAGATTCGCTTGCCTCGAGTCCACACCTATTCAAGGCTGCTCTTCTGGGTCTCGGCATTACACTCGATCGGTGAAAGCTACTCTGCAACGTGCTGAACTTCCAGTGGTCGACAGAGAATTGGGTCGCGACCCCATTCCGGACCCCTGCTAATGGCCGCTCTGAGCGGGGTCGCCGGCGTCACCGGTTCTTCAGCCGTCAGACGTGATCCGGGGCGGATCACGTCTTTTGACCGTGCCTTGTCTTGCAGGCGAATTTGGAACTGCTTTTCCCTGTGAGCGCTGCCTGGTCGCCATCCGATTGAGGTGAGGCGCCATATGGCGGATAACGACAAAGAGCGCAAGTACGTTCATCTGTTGCTTGGCGAGAGCCGCAAGCTCCGGTTGAAGGTGGAACGGGCGGACGTACATTGAGTTTGGTGCGCAAAGTGAGTAAAAGCGAGGCATTCACCCAACCCCTGTCGCCACGTATGTTTTACCGGCCATCCTCGCCACACGCCACCGTGTGTTGTGTCACCATTGTGTGTTTTTCCGTTCAGAGCATTTGGGACGCTCTGATAACCCCGTGTACATTGACACGTATGTCTGCCAGCTACCTTTGTGGTGCGCGTGATCTGGCCGTGCCAATAGTGCAGAACACCGCGCAGCGCAGCAGAAAGAACCATAGAACATTCAATAAAGCATATACACAGCCGGAGTGTGTCCGTTTTCCCACCAGATCGCTTGACTCGGCCCGACATGCCGGCATACCAACTCGGTCGGGGGGGTCTGTAGGTGCTAGAAGGCACAACCAGACGCTCTCCCTATGTTCTCTGGAATAAATCAGGTGCCCTGACCCAGAATCTGTCGTCGCCACCCCGTGAACACAGACTCGTGTGTCTGCCAGATACCTTTTTTGTGGGAGCTGCACGTGCTCTAGTCGTGCCTGTTTATGCAGCACACCGCACAGCGGAGCAGAAAGAGCCAAACATTGCTGTCAAAACGTGAACAGTGCCGGAGTTGTTGCCGCTTCTGTCGTTCTGCCGTGACGTACGTCGCTTCCGATGGAGTGGGCTGCCCGTTCGAACACCGCTTCTCTGCGACCAGGTTTTCACGAAAGCCTCTCGAATCATTCTTGCTGTACTGCTCGTCAGAGTTCGTGAGAGGGGATGATGTTGTCCACGTTGTAATACGGATACAACTAGACATGCCCGATCTGACACTCTCACTTGTGACCAATGAGCTGTCGCACTAGACGGAGCCGCCAACCAAGGCCCGTAAATCGCTTTAAAACCCAGAAATGCAGGAACACTACCAGTTGACTAGGCGTAAGTCGGGAACGTGGACTGCTGCTAGCCAATCAATGGCCCTCGGCTGACGGCCGTGTTGGGGAGCCTCCCAATTAACAATACTTCATGTTCCGATGCAGTTCAGCCATGGGAGCAGCAATCCGGTACCGCTCCAGGGACAGGGAGACCGTAAATCTTTGCTCCCCGGCGGGGGATGACCTGCATCTGTAGAGATCGCACCCTCGCGCCAATCACCGACCGATGATTTGGATGGACCAATCGCTTGCGAGATTCAGCGTCGTGCCACGCCGGAAGGGGGGGGAGATTGCATATTGTGCCCCGAGTGTGTGGCTGTGTTTGATTGCGCTGGCGGGCCGTTACCCGTCGGCAGCTTGTGTGCACCTGTCGCACGTGAGAGAGGGGGTCAACTGGGTGGCTTGTTTGGCCGGGTTGGACCGCGTGCGCGCGCGTGTGCGGGCATATGAGGACACCCTACACCGGCTAGCGGGGGGGTGACTGGCCCGGCAGCCCAGACACCGAGTGCCGCCGCACCCCAAGCAAGGGAGCGTCGGTGACTCGGTGCCCGGGTGGGCAAGCACTGCGTTCTTTGCCCTTTCTAGCCCGTTTTCCCACAATCGAGATTTACGTTGGCGAGAACGACGTCAGCGTCTGGCGCGTGTGCGCGCGTTCCCGCGTCGTGGAGCGGGTTAACGTCGCCCGAGCATACGCCTTTGCTGGTGTCGCGCGGTGCGAGTCCACGGAGCGTGTTGTGAGAAGCGCTTCCATAGTTAAGACGGTGTGCTTGAATCCGCTGATGGGTCCGCGCGGGGCCTTGGACTGTCTGTAGCCGTCTGGCGCGCACTCTGACCTTGTCCCTGGAATCTGGAGGTCCTTGTGGCCGTACTGGAGGAACAGCTTCGTCTGCTCCACCCGGGGGGAGGTCTAAATCGCTGACACCGCAGGGGGATTAGGTCCCGGTTTGGTACGAGTGGACTTTCGCTGTGACGGTCGCTTATTGGCGTGTCGAGTAGGCGCCGTTCACGCAGCCGATCCTGTTCATCCAGTCCATCCTATTGTTCGTGCCATCGAGTCCGACACGCTCTCCAAGATCGTCACGTCCGGCTCGTAGCAGGCTGTCGCATGCAAGATGGTGCCTCCGCCGAGCACTGAGTCGGAGCCCATTTTCCTTCACGCCATGGACCAAACCCATCTCACGGACCTGCAATCCGACTGTATCCTGAGTATTCGTGCCGTTGAGCGCGACGAAGAAGGGGAGCTGCACAAAAGCGAAGAGCTCCGGAACAAGATCGTCGACCTTTACACGCCATCAAAGCTCATCTGCCACGAGCTGTTGCGGCACCCAGCGCTGCACCAATTGTTTTTGACGCTTCTCCTCCAGCAGGAGGTCAGTATACTGATCGATTCTACCCAACGGAGCGTCATCAATCTTGGGCAAGGGCTGTTCGTCGACTCCGGGGCCACTTTGGTCGCCGTACGTTTAGTTCACGACTACGAGCGAGCCTTTGCGCTCTATTACTGCGACATGCCGGTGCCCACGGCCACGGGCAGCGGCGGGCCCAGCCGCGGTCGTGGCCGCTCGCCGCGGCGCTCCTCTCAAGCATCGGAGGGTGGTAGCCAACACGGCGGCGGTGACACCAACAAGGACGATGTACGCGCGAGCCATGGCCACGACCGCCATGCTCCAGGTCAAGGCGACGCCGGCGCGCACGGGCCCGGCATCACCGCGAGCTATGGTGACTGGAACAGCCATGTGGCGGCTAGGGCAGCTCGCGACGTGTCCATGAGACTCAAGGACGAGCGCGCCAATTTCGGGGGCACCAAAGACCAGTGGTGGCCGGGTTTTCTCTCAACATACAACCTTGTATGTGGAGACTAGGCGCTCTCCCCCCGATTGAAGCTGCAATTCCTGCACAACCTCTCACTGGTGCGGCGAAAGTGTTCGTATTGGAAAAGGTCTTGCCAGTCGCCAGTCCCTATGAGGACGCAGTCGACCATGTGCACCGGGAGTACCACCCCGTCGTCCAGCAAGAGCAGATGAAGAACGATCATAGAAACCTACGCGTGAGCTATCTTGTGATCAAGGGCATGACCATGGACTTGGCGCTCGTGGAGGTCTACAAGCGGGTGTCAAGCAGATCAAGGCTGGTCCCAGCGGAGTACCAGGGCGAGGAGCTCCGCGTCGCCTTCTTGCGCGGCGCAGGCATCGGGTACACTTGGGCCGCGGAGACGTTGAGCCCCATCGCCACTCACAACTTGTCCTTCCAGCAACTTTACGCGAAGCTGTCTTCATCTTTGTCATTCATCCGGGAAAGTACGAATGCCGTTGCTCGCGATCGCATTTTATCCGGGTCCGGGTCGGTTGCTGATGACTCGACGGACATCATGTTTCAACGCCAAGGGCATTACTCGATGCGGAACCATGGCGTACGTAACCGTGCCGGTGCCATGCAAGGCGCGACGACGGCGCCGCGCTCTGACCCGTTGACCATCATGAGCTGTTCCAACTGTGATGACCCGAAGCACACGATCAACAACTGCCCGAAGCCCAAGAACACTTTCAAGGCCGCTAAGCGCCGAGCTGAGTACCTACTCAAGCGCAAAGAATCCCAAGTGCTTCATACGGTGAGCAGAGTGTTATGGGAGCTCTGCATTCAGTTCGACGCACACCATGAGCCAGCAGTGAACGCAGCACGTGACGGATCCGAAGGGGCCAATGACGACTTGGCGGAAGGAAACAGCGACGGCGGCAATGTCGGGCAAGAGTTCGTCGCGGCCCTGACGGGCAAGCAGGTTGACAGTGAGAGCCATCTCGAGGCCTACGGTGACAGTGGATGCGCGTGTTTTGTGCCGAGGGACTGAGTAGTCGCCTGTCCCTCAAGGAAAGACTCCCCCCTACGAGCCCGGATCAAGTCGTTGAGCCCGCCGTGTTTGAGCTGCTGGCCACAACGGTTGTCTTCCTTGGCGCGTGTTTGGACACCGGCGCCCAGCTCACGGTGATTAGCATTAAGCAAGAAGAGGCGTAAATTAAGTTCACTGGCGGTACGGGCACCATCAAGCATGTCGGCGCCAAGACTGTTTACCAGTTCGGGGGCGGCAAGCACAATACGGTTGGGTGCCTTGATATCCGGGTGCCCTTCAGCGAAGAGCTCATCATCATCATGGTGGTCGACGTGATCATGCGCAACGTGCCCTTCCTGCTTGGGCTGGAAACTCTTGACCGGTACAAGATGTACGTCATCAATGTCACGGACGAGCTGGTGTGCGTGAAAGAGGGGATCAACCTCCCCACGATTCGTTCAGATGGACATGCCTACTACCGCTGGGAGTGGAGCCCCGACATCCTGTACACATTTCCAGAGTTGGTGCGCATCCACTGCCACTTCTCTTATGCGAGCCTCGAGCGGCTGTACGCCGTAATGAGGCGCGCGAAGACCGAAGGTGCTGTTCCCGAGACGCTTCAACGACTGCAAGACGTGGCGGCGGCGTGCGATGTATGCCAGCGCCTGGCGAAGGAGCGGGGTCGCTTCCGTGCAGCGCTGCCCGAGGGGGAAGTGATCTTCAACCGGGTCGTCCTCATAGACCTGATGTTCCTCAGAGGTCGCGCTGTACTGCACATTGTCGACCAGGACACCCTCTTCAGCGCGGCCACCTTCCTGCGCGACGTGAAATCGACCGCCGCTGTTTGGGACGCGTACATGAGCGTTTGGGTGACCAAGTGCGCTAGCTACTCGCACCACATCCACGTCGACGCCGGCAACCAACTGCATTCAGCAGAGCGGAGAGCAGGGCCTTTCAGAATCCGGGTTTCTCAGCAGAATCTGGGATATATCCAGATATATCCGGATATATCCGTGGGAATCTTCTCACCATCCAATGTGAGATCAAAACGGAAGACACTGCTGGAAAGCTCACCTCATGCTCAGGCTCTTCGTGGAAAGACTGATGAACATCAGATGTTGCTGCGAGCAGAATGCCACTGCTTACAGAACGGTGCTTTATCCGAATCATTATTCCAAAGCCCCTGGTGGAAAGCGCTCCTCCATGCCGCGGGTGTCCAAGTATACAACTCGGGAGTGGAGAGCCACAACTCCCTGGGCGCCGGTGAACGCTAGCGCGCCTACCTTCGTAACTTGCACAACCGGGTGTGAGCAGATCGGCCTGGAATCTCGCCGGACATAGCATTGGCGCTCGCTGTCTTCGTAGCGAACCAGACGGCAGGGCCTAGCGGCTTGTCACCCATGCTCTTTCTTTTTGGCGTGAACCCACCGGTACCTATCAAGCCGGTCGACCTGCCAGGCCACCGCGAGCGAAGCAAGGCCATGGCAGAAGCGCGCCTGGAGATGAACAAGTGCTTCGAAAAGGCACGTTTGGACGCCGCGCTGCGCAACAAGGTGCCCAGCGGCGCGGTTGTCTACCTAAAACCTGGTAAAGACGTGCTTGTCTTCCGTGAGGTGCCAGAAATGAAGTGGGGAGGTCCCTACAGGGTCGTCGGCGTGAGTGGCAAGAAGGTCTGGCTCGATGAAAAGCAGCGGTCACGAATGTACTCGATCACCAAGGTCCAGATGTACAACCCGCCGCCGAACATCGATCCCGCCGCCCCAGTCGTGGCCTCCGCCGAGCGCGAGACGCCGTCCGTCCCGACGGCGCTGGCTGATTACACGCGCGACAAGGGCACAATTGTGGACGACATCATCGCGGGTGATACCCTTGTGACCAATGTGTATCGCTCCATGGGCCAGCTGCGCGACAAGGCGTACCACGGTGCGTCCGCTGCGATGCAGACGCCGGAGGATGTATGTATGTCGGAGGCGCTTGTGGGGGAAAACCCCTATTAGGGGTGACACGAGCCCCCGGCATGAGCCGGGGACGGGTCGTGAACAGTCACGCAACACCCCCCTAGGGGGGTAGCGTGGGACAAACCCCTTGGGGGGGTGTCCAGGGAGCCCCAGGGCCACACATGAAACGACCCCTCTAACGGGGCGTGAGGCGGGGAACACCCGATCGGGCCCCCCTGGGGGGGTCTGACCCACACAAGGGAGACACACGTCTTCCCGAATCCGGGCCCTCTGGGGGGACCGGGAAGCTTGCGGAAGCTTCCGCAATCCGAGCGTAAGCCGGACCGAGATATGATCTCGACCAGGGATAAAATCCCACCGGAATTCTATCCGGGAAAATTGAAAAATCTTGGGATAGGTCCCGAGGTATTGGTTTTGGGTAAATCCTGAAATCTAGGAAGTCTTAGTGACTTTCCTGCTTCCGCCCGAGACGGGCGGGGGTCCCCTTCCAGTGGAAGGGCTGTCAGGGATGCTGGGCAGGGGC
>Ga0209093_1001956_pt1 | contig 11646 bp, 5 predicted proteins | sample SidtaG_4_FD_187450 | JGI IMG/M metagenome (GOLD analysis project Ga0209093, IMG submission 187450) | Marine algal microbial communities from Sidmouth, United Kingdom - Sidmouth_Male1 metaG (SPAdes) (version 2) | ecosystem: Host-associated > Algae > Red algae > Unclassified | place: Sidmouth...
GTATGAACAAACAAATATTATTTACAGCTTACCTTACACTTATACTTTCAATATATATCAACGCTCAAGACCGCTTTTTCTTAATGACAGATGATTGGAAGACCACAGGCATACATGAGTATGACACACACTACATGGTTATAGGAAGCGGCTCCACCGGATATCCCAATTATACCCATTACATTAACTTTAATAAAATAGGGAAAGAAGGTATTATTTCTGATATATGGCAATATCCATTTGAAATAACAAAGACCAATGAAGCACGTAATCAACAATCGTTTAGTGTTTTAGGAAATAAAAAAGTATTAGGGATTACATACGTTGCACAAGTATTTTCGGGAAGTTTACGCAAATCAGCCCGTCTTGTTCTAAATGACGAAATGACGGCTATAATAGATAGTAACTGGGTACATTCGACTAATGACGATGCAATTATGTACAATACATTACAAAATAAAGATAAGATTTTAAGTAGCTTAGGTGTACAAGACGCCAATAATCTTGATGTCGCAAGATTCAGATTCATTGCTACTGACAGTACAGGAACGCTGCTATGGCAAAATAATTATATGTGCTCTGAACCTTGCTGGATGTTTCCCCAACACATTATTCCAACTCAAGATGGCGGTTACGTACTCACCTCAGAGGAATTAAGAAACCCACCACCTGTCGGTCCCGAACACGAAGTTTCCACCTTAATCAAAACTGACAGCCTCGGAGAATTTGAGTGGCGCATATATCCGGGCGGTGTGGGTATGCCTTATACCTCAAATGACATACTCGCCGTTGCTACCGACGACGGCAATATACTTTGTGCATGGACAGACAGACGTAAAAGAAGAGAAGTTGGATATAGTGTATCTTACCAACAAAATGAAGAACAAACTATATGGTTTGCTAAAATCGACCTGAACGGAAATAAATTATGGGAAAAAAATATCAGCGATGAATGGTCTGCATTATCACCTGTATATACCGAACTTTTCCAGATGATTTCCTTGTCTGATGGCAATATTGCAATCGCTACCGCAGGCTTGGTTGTCAAAATTACTCAAGATGCAGAGGTTATATGGATAAGAGATGTCTTACCCGACTTATTCCATCCTCCAAGTGCGGGAGAGTTTACCTTAGTAATGCTTCATGGCATAATAGAAACTTCGGATAGTGGCTTTTTATGCACAGGTGAAGCATGGATAAACCCGGGGGATGCCTTCCCACAATGGACTCAAACAGGCTTCGTCATCAAAGTAGATGAGCATGGCTGTCTTGAAGAAGGCTGTCAGTTGGTGGATGTGGAGGAAGTTGTGGAGGAAGAAAATAACACTTTGCTTATCTATCCTAATCCTGCAAGCATCTACTTGAATATTCGTTATGATTTGAGCCAACATGAAAGCTTATCATTGCAGGTAGTAGATGTAACAGGTAAAGTTGTGCATCAAAGACAACTCAACCAATCGCAGGACGAGATTGTACTCATCACAGAAAACTATCCTACCGGACAGTATATTCTCAGCATTTACGCTGATAATCAACTAATTGAATCTAAGAAATTCAATATTACTAAATAATTTTCTCACCTTCCGCCTATTCACTCATGAGTAGGCGGACTTCTTTTTTTGGTATGGTCAAACAGATATTAATTATACTATACTTTCTCCTTTCTTCTTTAACATATATCAATGCTCAAGACCGTTTTTTCTTGATGACAGATGACTGGCAAACACTCGCAATGGAAGAAAAAGAGGATGAATATGTACTTATTGGTAATGGTTCAACAGGTGCGCCTAACTACATCCATTATATTAATTTTACCAAAATAAATAAAATAACGGGAGATACCAGTCAATGGCGTTATCCGATGCAACATGATGAGTTATTTACAGAAACAAGAGCGCAACAATCTTATAATTCTTGGGGAGACAAACGAGTGTTAATGAATACTTTTTTTACAAACTCCTCCCCAAAAAGAAAAGCCGGGCGTTTGATAATAGATGGTGATATCACCCAAGTTATTGACAATAGTTGGCATTATCCGACCACTGATGATGCTTGGGGAGTTTGGGTTCATCCTATTAATGAAAATAAAATATTAAGTGGATTAACATCACAAGATGCCAATAACCTTGACAAAGTACGATTGAGATTCGTTGCTACTGATAGCATAGGAAGCATATTATGGCAGAGTGACTATACATGTCCTGATCGTTGTTGGATGTTTCCAAGACACATTATTCCAACTCAAGATGGCGGTTACGTACTCACCTCCGAGGAATTAAGAGAGCCACCACCTATCGGTGCTCAACACGAAGTTTCCACCTTAATCAAAACTGACAGCCTCGGAGAATTTGAGTGGCGCATATATCCGGGCGGTGTAGGTATGCCTTATACCTCAAATGACATACTCGCCGTTCCCACTGACGATGGCAACATACTCTGTGCATGGACAGACAGACGTAAAAGGAGAGTACTAGGCGATAATATAACTTATCTGCAAAATGAAGAGCAAACTATATGGTTTGCTAAAATCGACCTGAACGGAAACAAATTATGGGAAAAAAATATCAGCGATGAATGGTCGGCATTATCATCTGTATATACCGAACTTTTCCAGATGATTCCCTTGTCTGATGGCAATATTGCAATCGCTACCGCAGGCTTGGTTGTCAAAATTACTCAAGATGCAGAGGTTATATGGATAAGAGATGTCTTACCCGACTTATTCCATCCTCCAAGTGCAGGAGAGTTTACCTTAGTAATGCTTCATGGCATAATAGAAACTTCGGATAGTGGCTTTTTATGCACAGGTGAAGCATGGATAAACCCGGGGGATGCTTTCCCACAATGGACTCAAACAGGTTTCGTCATCAAAGTAGATGAATATGGCTGTCTTGATGAAGGCTGTCAATTGGTAGATGTGGAGGAAGTCGTTGAAGAAGAAAATACCTCTTTGTCTATCTACCCCAACCCCACAAGCCAAAACATCACTATCAATTACCAACTCCTACACACACCTGACCAACTCAGCTTCACCATCTACAGCATCACGGGCAAGGTGGTACATACACAGCCACTCCCCACACATCAAGGAAGTGTAAATATTGAATTAGATAAAAACCTACCCTCGGGAACGTATTTTTGTCATTTGACAGCAAATGGGCAAGTTGCCAGTGTTGAACGATTTGTGTTGATAAGAAATTAACCGGACAGGCAGGGCTTGCCTTGCCTGTTTTACCTTCTCCTCTTCTGAATCGTCAAATAATCCAAATAGTATAAAAACTTAATAGAGAACAAATTATCAGGCGTAATCTCATCGGGGTTTAGCACCGCCCAGTTGTCAAGATAATTATAGGTAAATTCGGTATTATTATTCAGCAAGGTACGTTTCCAGATGATATTAAACTCACTTCCCGGCGCGAATCTAAAGCGATAAATCAGGTCGATATTATACAAATTAAAACTCGTATTATTGTCCTCATCGTAAGTCGTGCTGCGGAGTGTACCATCTTGTCGCAATTGGAAATATTCCTGATAATCCACCAATGCCCAGAAATGACGACCTCGCGCCGTAATCGCCATTTTCGGACTAAAAATAATATTTGCTGTCACTGCTGTGGTGATGTCTCTGCGGTCACGGCGTCCCATGATAATGGCTCCATCTGCACCGTCATCAGCAAATCCATAATCATTTTTACGGGTGACGTAATCCAGATTAGTTTGTACATTCAAACCACGCCCGAAGCGCAACCGCGCAAGTGCGCCATATCGCGTAGCCCGTGCATCCCATTCAGGATAAGCACGATAGCCAAAATTAAATTGATAAGAAAAAGGATTCGCAAGGTCGGTGGCTAAATAGGTATTAAGTTCATAATTTTTGGGAACAATAAAAGGTACTCCCTCCCGACGCGATTCAAAATAATCATTCGATTCACGCGGAAAATATTCCCCGAAAACGCCCATACCCAAGTTATTGCTGAAAGTCCACCAAGCACCGCCTTCCACAAAATAATTCGCAAAAGCCAGTGGCGCGAAGCGTTGTTCATGATTGATACCTCCGTAGAAATTCAGGTCATAAAATCCATAAAACGAACGCAATAATTTATATTCAATTCTTCCCCTGTGAAAAATACGATTCTGCGTAGAAAAACCCAAATCATTGGCGTCATACTTGCGACTTTCCACGTCACGCTCTACACTATATCTGAATCTTCCACCAAATTTTCCGGCTTTCACATTATAGGCGAAACCTGCCTGACCACGCGGATTATCATTCGCATCCCGAAGAAAAAGCTGACTGATAGCACCACGTCCGATGATTCCGTAATTATTGTCATTATCAAACAAAGCATATTCGAGTGCCGTCACATTAGCGTCGCGAAAACCGCCGTTTGTAAGATTAGAGACGATAGTATCCCGCGTACTGCCCCCGCGCATCACATTTGTATTCGTAAAACTGACATGCGAATTATTGGGCAATAATTGGTCTATCACGATAACGTTATAATTCGTCATTGGACCTGTCGGAATTTCTCTAAAAATCGCCCCATTGCCTTCCTGTGCTTCAGCGAATGTTCTGCCTGTCAAGGCATTAAAAATCCCGATACCCGTGCCTTTGCGAGTACGAGTGGTCAATTTAGTCGCATTGATAAGTGGTGACCTGACAGGATTCTGCGTAAGCGTCTGTGAAGGTGTTAGAATATTTTGTTCTCCAAGCGGAAGGTTGGCATCATCTTCTAATAATTGACGATAGACAGGTTCTTCGCCTATTCTACGGGAATAAAAAATCCCGCCTCTGTCAAAAATTTCAAATCCCTCGGTAAAAAACGGACGATTCTCATCAAAACGTTGTTCAAACGGACCAAGATTTAATATCACATCATCAAAACGCACCTGTCCAAAATCCGGAATCAACGAAAAATCTAAAGTCGTTGTTTCGCTAATTCCAATCCGCAAATCCACTCCTCCCGAAAGCGTCGAGTTCCAATTGCTCGTATCACGACCTGTCGGAATATAGTCAAAGCGATTCATCAAATAAGGTGTAAATGACAATCGCACCGGCGGTTTGATTTTACGAATCCCATGCAGGTGACCAAACTGATTAACAAAGCCCCCGACCGCCGGATCGACCTCATTCCAAAACGCCGTTTCATCATTTTTATCCGTCACTCGCATAAAATTGATGCCCCACACCTGCACATCTTTATCAGGAAAACGCAAAGCCGAATAAGGAATTTTCATCTCCACTGTCCAGGCGTTGCGATAGGTTTTTACGGCACTATCCCATACGGCATCCCAAGCCAAACCATCACTTTGTACCAAAGGATCGTCCTCCACATCTGCCACTACACCCTCATAAATACGCTCTCCGGTACGCCCCGACGACATATATCTATCCAAAGAAGGCACAGTGATACGCGGCTGCCGCACGCCGCCGAATACCGTAGCTTCCTCATTTTCCCGATTGACCGACACATCCAGCTGTACACCCGACGCCGTCACGCCAAAGCCAAAAGCATTTTGCCCCTGTGCATAAGGGTCGATAAATACCTGAAAAATATCTGTTTGCAAGGAATTATCATCTCGTACACCCAATTCCTTTGCCACACGCGATACATCTTCCTCATTGATAATCGCCGAAACATAAATTGCTTTGTCATCATACAAAATACGCACTTCGGTTTGTTGCGAAGCGTCCACGCCGGGCGTTGGAAAATAGGCTACAAAATCCTTTGCGGGTTTTGCTGTTTTCCATACCGCATCGCTCAACAAGCCATCTATCAAAGGGGGCGCATCTGTGCGTTTGGCATACATACGCTTCATGCTTTGTGCATGAGATATTTGCACAAAAAAAGATAGCAATATGAAAACGGAAAAACAATAAGGCAAACATTTGAGGTTAAATATAGAAAAATCACGCATATTTAGCTGTTTTTGTTATTTTTGTTTTTGGATGAAGATTAATACGAGTTGCGAGTTATTAAGTTGCGGGTTACGGGTTAGTTAAGGCAATCAAGAAGAATAAATATACAAAAGAAGCGATATTAGAGTTTATCTTCCTCTACATGTCGCCTTTTATAATATTATTTGGGAACTCGTAACCCGTAACTCGCAACTCGTAACCCGTAACCTTTTTAAAAACTACGACAATAATAGGCTCAAAGTTACAATTTATCCCTTTTTTTTCAGTTTGAATGAGGGGAATCTGCCTACATTGTGACAACTTTTTGTTTTTTATTACATTTGTAGAATCAAATTCCAAATCATAAATTCCAAATTCCAATAAAAGTACAACCCAAAAATCGTGCGTGTGCTTAGTTTATTATAATTAAAAACAATTAATTTACAGCAATGTGTTCGCCAATTTTGAATTTTGAATGAAAAATTTTGAACGATGAAAAATGTATAATTTGTTAATTATTAATTATTAATTATCAGTAAAAAATAAAATAAGATTTAAATTCATTTGTCATTCAAAATTCATAATTCATAATTTGGCGAAGACATTGTTACAGGTAATTATAAAATATTTTATTTTATAATTTTACCAAAAAAATACCATCTATATATTAATATTAAGTTGGAATTTGGTACTTAGAATTTGGAATTTTCTACTTTTTAAGAATTATTTAACGTATATGAAACGCATAGTATTGTTAAACGCCCTGATGATTTTAATGTTTTCTGCTGCTTTCGCCCAAAATTATGAGGGCTTCAAGGAGTGGGAACGCGGCGATATAATGTCCGCCAAAAACGCTTTTGAATCATTATACGACAGTAAAAAAACGCGTGTGGTCGGTGCTTACGGCTTGGCATTGATTTATTCGGACGAACGCTACCCGGAGCGCGATATGAAGCGCGCCTTCGACTATGTAAGCGAAGCCCGCGATATGCACAAGGAGTTGAAAGACTCACAAAAAGCCGATTTGACAAAGAATAAATTCAAGTATTCGCTCATGAAAAATCTGCGCGACCAAATCTTGAATACTGTCATTGCGGAAGCAAAAGAAAAAAATACAGAAGAGGATTTGAATTATGTGATTCAAAATTTCAAATTATCTTCCGAATTGAGAAAGGAAATATACCTGCTCCGAAATACTGCCGCACTCGAAACCGCCAAATTGCTCAATACCTACGCGGATTACGCCAAAATCTACGAAAATTATGAGCGTAGAGACTTCACCCGCTACTCGCCAGAAGTTTCCGATGAAGTAGATTTGGGATTATTTGAGGCTTATGTGGCAGAAAATGGTTATAAATTGGACAAATTCAAAAAGACACATCCCCAAAGCCCCTTCTCATCGGGCAGTACAGCCGACAAATTCATAGTAGCTTACAAAACAGGCAAAGCCGAGACACTCGAAGCATTTGCCAAAACATATTCCGGCAATACACTCGCTGATATTGCCACTATAAAAGTCCAAATGATGCGCGGCACCAGACCCAATAAACCTGCTGCACCCAATACATCCGGCAAACCCGACAAATCTAACGATATTGCAAAACCCAAACCCAAGAAAAAATCATGGGACGAACTCCTCACATGGATAAAACCCCAACTCAACGCCGGAAAATGGGACGAAGCAGCACGAAAAATGGAAAAATACAAGCAGGATTTTACCAATTATCCTGCCTACCTGGATCTGTACGAATTGTTGACACGACCTTCGGATATGGTTAATCGCCGCCCTATTACAGCCGCCAATTCTTCGGCTGATGAGCATATGTTGTGCCTCACAGCAGACGATAAAACGATGTACTTTGCAGGCGATTCGCGCGATGACGGCATAGGAAGTGATGATATTTTTGTATCAAAATATTCAAACGGTAAATGGTCTAAACCGAAGGTACTCAAAGATATTTGTACCCCTTACGGCGAAGTACCGCTCTCCATCAGTGCAGATGGCAAACGCCTGATTCTGTACCAACCTGTATATGATGAAAGAACCGACGAAACCAAAGGTGGAATTACTTATTCAGACAAAACTTCGAGAGGTTGGAGCAAAACGCAGCCCTTCCCGCCCCCGCTAAATACAAGCTACTGGCAAGCCGACGCCCAAATGACCGCCGATGGTCAGGGAATGATTTTGACCGTCATGCGAAAGGCAAACGATAAGCAAACCGATATTTATTATGTGCCAAAAAATGGTAATAGATGGGGTTCGCTCGTCAATCTCGGCAGCAATGTCAATACACCCGGAAACGAACGCACGCCTTATCTCCACCCCGATATGCGGACACTATATTTTAGCTCCGACGGACGTGGCGGACTTGGTGGTATGGATGTCTTTATGACCACCCGCGAAGGCGATTCGTGGACATCGTGGAGCAGACCCATCAATCTTGGCAGAGACATCAATACCGTCGGTACAGACTGGGGTTACAAAATCACAACAGATGGCAAACGTGCCTTATTTGCATCGGGCAATCCCAAGCAAGATTTGTACGAAATCGACTTGCCGGAACGCTACCGTCCGGGTACGATTGACCCCGTTGCAGCGATAGATTCGGGTGATAAAGGTAAAATCGACACCAAGACGAATGATATAGAAAAAGCAGCCAAAGAGAAAGAAGATGCCGATAAATTAGCCGCAGAAAAAGCAGCCAAAGAGAAGGAAGATGCTGATAAATTGGCAGCGGAAAAAGCAGCTAAAGAGAAAGAAGAAACCGATAAATTGGCAGCGGAAAAAGCAGCTAAAGAGAAAGAAGAAACCGATAAATTGGCAGAAGAAAAAGCAGCTAAAGAGAAAGAAGATGCGGACAAATTAGCAGCAGAAAAAGCGGCTAAAGAGAAAGAAGATGCCGATAAATTGGCAGCTGAAAAAACAGCTAAAGAAAAAGAAGATGCCGATAAATTAGCAGCAGAAAAAGCAGCTAAAGAAAAAGAAGATGCCGATAAATTGGCAGCAGAAAAAGCAGCTAAAGAAAAAGAAGATGCCGATAAATTAGCAGCAGAAAAAGCAGCTAAAGAAAAAGAAGATGCCGATAAATTAGCAGCAGAAAAAGCAGCTAAAGAAAAAGAAGATGCCGATAAATTAGCAGCAGAAAAAGCAGCAGAGGAAACCGTAGAAGTTGCCACTGCGTCCTTGGATGTTGCCGATGTGGAAGTAGCGATTGAAAAAGGACAGACCTACTCCTTCGCCGACCTGCTTTTCGGCTATAATTCTGACGAAATTAATGCTGATTTTTATTATAACCTCAACCAAATCGCTACGGCACTCAACGAGTCCGGCACCTCCATCACCGTAGCCGGACACACAGACGATGTCGGTTCTCGCGGTTACAATCAAGCCCTCTCACAGCGCAGAGCCGAATCCGTAAAAACTTACCTCATCGGTAAAGGTATCGACCCGGCGAAGGTACAAGCTATCGGCTACGGCAAGGCACGACCCATCGCCAGCAATGACACAGATGAAGGACGAGCAAAGAACCGTCGTGTAGAGATTGTTTTTGAACAGCGTTAAAATAACGAATGTGTGGGGGCAAGGATGCCTTGCCCCCACACACTCGTTGCTTTTTATTTCTTTTTTACTTATTTTAAAACAAACTTTCAGATATGCCAATCAGTTTAGAAAGACGTAAATTCAATATTATTGAGCAACTTGTAGGTATGCAGAATGAAGCGATTATTTTGCAAATTGAAAACTTGGTGCAGGATGAATCCACCGAAGTTGAATTATTACAAGCACTCAATACCTGCGTATTTCCAGACAGCGAACTTTGTCAATTATTGGATTTGAGAGAAAAAAGAGAAAAACAGGAACTACCAAAACAAGAACTTGATTTACTTTTTGATTTAATTAGAAAAGAAGAACAATTGCGATTGGAGCGTATTAATATCTTGGGAAAATTAGCCCAATTGAGAGGTATTTCACTGCCTGAACTTGCAGAAAAACTTGGTATCCAATCTTAAACTTCTCTTGTCTCTCGTCTAATATCTCTCATCTCACACCTATATTAACCCAAAATTAAATTCTCCCGCTGGTCCTCTCTGCGACCATACATTTTCCCGTTTTTATTGTACTTTTGCATTGAATTTAATTGAAATTCAGACAGAAAGCAAAGAGAAAATTCAGTATGAACTATCTCTCATCTCACGTCTGAATTCATTCATAATTCATAATTCATTCATTCAAAATTATTATCAATATGAAAAAACTTCTATTCACATGTTTTTCAATGTTCGTTGCAGCCGGTTTGATGGCTCAATGCAGCGACCTCTTCATCTCCGAATACATCGAAGGCTCTAACAACAACAAAGCCCTCGAAATCTACAACCCAACAGCCAATGCCATCAATTTGAGTGGCTACGCTATCGGGCGTTTTAGCAATGGCTCTACCAATCCTTCATCAGACCCCGTAGTACTACCCAATGTCATGCTTCAGCCTTACGATGTTTACGTAATCGTACTCGACAGACGGCAGGAAGACGGCACGGGTTTCGACCTGCCCTCATGGAACGGCTACAACGTATTTGACATTCTAACAGACGAAATTACCAACGACACCATCATAGATTTTTGCAGAGACGAGCCGCGTCTTTTTGTACAATACATCGATGACGACAGCAATAATTCTTACGAATACACCACCACTTACGACCCCACTTACGACCTCCAAGGCAAAGCTGATACCTTTGCCTGCCCTGATTATAATACCAATAATGGCATGAGTTATAATGGCAATGATGCAGTATTCCTCATCACAGGCAACTCAATAGCCAGCGATGGTAGTAATATTGTAGATGTTGTAGGTGTTATCGGTGAAAATCCCGAAAATACTATCGGACAACCCGCATGGACGGATGCTTTTGGCAAATGGGTTACGCGAGACATCACCATTACCCGTCGTGCCAATGTGCAACAGGGGTCGGGCGTTGTAGCGGCTGTACTTAGCGATACACTCGCATACAATGAGTGGGATTATCACTGCAATAACGACTTTACGAATCTTGGTTCACACGGATGTAATTGCGACCCAAATTTTGTTGGTATCAATGAAGTCGTCAACGAAATTCCCGTCAATGTACAACCTAATCCTGCAAGTAATTGGTTATTGGTCAATGCACCACAAGCCATCCAACAAGTCGAAGTTTACGATTTAACAGGAAAGAAAGTTTTCCAACAAAATTATGACAACTTCAGTACCGAAATTCGCCTGAATGTCCATGATTATCAAAGTGGTATGTACGTAGTCAATGTTATTTTTGATGACAACCAACGTACTGTTAAGAAATTCGTCATTAAGTAGTAGTAGAAAATGTAAAATGTAAAATAATAAATGTAAAATGTAAAAGTGCCGATAGTACGTGATTGGAATGTATTTTTATTTTTAATGAATTATAAACCAATAAAATACAAAGAAAATTCACGTTCACTCGCGTTATACCACTTTTACATTTTACATTTATTATTTTACATTTTACATTCCAATCAGACCACTAATCACCAATTACAATTCAACTATGTATAGATATATTCTCGCCTTATTTACACTCCTGATACTTGCCCTGAATATACAAGCTCAAACCTACACTCTAAGCGGAAAAATAACCGATGGCGACTTGCTTGAGCCACTGATTGGTGTCACGGTTTTTGCCGGAGAAAAGGGGGCAGTGACTGATTTCAACGGCGATTACAGCCTTGAACT
>Ga0209093_1001957_pt1 | contig 11645 bp, 12 predicted proteins | sample SidtaG_4_FD_187450 | JGI IMG/M metagenome (GOLD analysis project Ga0209093, IMG submission 187450) | Marine algal microbial communities from Sidmouth, United Kingdom - Sidmouth_Male1 metaG (SPAdes) (version 2) | ecosystem: Host-associated > Algae > Red algae > Unclassified | place: Sidmouth...
TTGGTTTATTCGTTTTTTTAGTTCATTAAGTTTATGCTTTTATTTACAATAATTTCGGTCTATTTAAAATGAAAAAAATACTGTTCATACTGGTTTTGGTGACAAACCTTAGCAGTATGCAGTTCAAGAAATTATTGTAAAATTTTATTCAATATGTCAAAGAACAGTTTGTTTGGGTGTTTGGGTGTTTGGGTGTTTGGGTGTTTGGGTGTTTGTAAAAACGCTTTATTATTGGGAGTTAAGCAATACTATTCATCAAGGCATTTATTTTTTGTTTATCACTTTTGTATAAACCCAGAGGCTGTTGTTTACCAAAACCTATGCTAACGGCTTTGCCAATACCTATAAAATTAGGTAGCTTTAGGTTGGTACTAAATACTACATCAAAAGCTAACAGTTTATTACCATACACGTTTACTATTTTTTGGCCTGTTAAATCAATCAATGTACTTTTAATAATTTGGGTGTTTTGGGCGTGTGGGGTGTTTAGAACATTTTGGGGCAATAGGGTAAAACTTAAAGCCACTAAATGGTTTTGCAAACATTGCTGTAAAATTTTAGTTTTGACAATAAAGTCGGGTGCTTGTGCATATTGTTTGTATTGCTGTTGGTTTAAAGCAATCCATTTATATAGTCGGTAGGTAGTTTGTTTGTTTGTAATGCTTACTGTTACTTGTTGCTCGGCAGGGAAGCCCAATAAACTTAGCTGTACCTTTCTACCTGCCCAATTTATTGGTTGGTTGTTGTTTTGTAACCACAACTTTAAAGCCGCTACGCCTTCGCCAATTGCGGTAATGCTTGCTTTGCCTTGTTTTAGCTGGTATTGTATTAAAGGGTAACGGTAGTGTAGTTTTTCTGTATCTGCTTGTTTATGTTGATGCCATAAATCGGTAGGCAAACCTGCGGCTTCAAATTGTGGCTGCAGCTGCATGGCCCGCTCAATTATTGCACCTCGAAAGCTTTGCAAATCGTAAGCTTTTAGGCTTTGGCTAAATTGTATGGTTAGGGTTGGTAGGGTGTTGGTATTGTTTGAATTTGCGTTGTTCATTGTTGTTTGTTAAATTTTTTAAATATTTTTTTGGTAGTAATTAGCTTTTGTGTTAACTTACGTTTGGTTAACTACCCTGACCTTTTTTCTTTCCTTTTGTTTCAAATTAGTTGTTTTTCATTGTGTTATTTTTTTGGTTTTAAACCATATTGAAAAGGAGATTCGTTCTTTACAGTTAAAATAAAAATATCACCGACTTTGGGGCTGTTTGTTTTAAATTCGTCATCTGTTTTTCCTTTTTTGAAGTAAGTTTCTTTTTTATAAAAAACATCTTTACCAAAACCGGTGCTATTGTCTATTTCAAACTTATAATAATTTTCGTTTTCCTCAATTATTTCGATTAGTTCTGCTTCATAACCGTTGGTGTTGTTCTTCGTGTAAATCTTACTGTTGTTTATATCATCCTCAAATTTTCTATTTTTGTTAGATGCTTTTTTTGGTATTTCTTTATTTAAAGACGATGAATGATGAATTGCCGGCTCACCTTCAATTTGCTTATCAGAAAACTGCCCGTAGCCTACATTGGTTTTAGCACCTGCGCCAATGGTGCGTAATATGGTTTCAAAAATGGCTTGTTTTACTTGGGCACTCCAACCTTCATCGCCCAGCTTAAACCGAAATTGAACTGGCACATCGGGCAATATTTTCAAAAACATTAAGGGAACTGGATTTTTTAGCATACTTGCTTCATAGCTTAAATCATCTTTTACATGAGGCGTAATAAAATCGTTCGATAAAAATTTTTGCTTACCAAAATTGCCAAAATCAATAACTGCATCAAAAAAAACATCGTTTCCAATTTTATCGGGTGTACCAAAAATTAGTTCTTTAATCGTTTTGAGTGATTCAACGGTTAACGTTTTTTTCGCTTTTATTAATTCTTCTTTAATGGGTTTATTCTTAAACATTTCATCAATAGCTTCATCAAAAATAAACTGTATAGCTTTCAAGCTATCTTCACCAGTATTATTTTCATCTAACTCAAATAAAGATTTTAAAACCCCTTTTACCGAACTGCCTGGCAATATAGGTTGCCCAGTAGTATGGTCGAAAAAGAAACCTATTTTAAAGTCGCCTTTGGTTTTGGTTTCTCTGTCGTAACCAGTACCGGTGGTTAAGCCAGGGTAAGTGGTGTAAAGGTTGATGGATTTATAATCTTCCTCTTCTTTTAGTGGATGAGGAATAGTTTCGTTTTCTTTTTGTTGGTATAGTACATTATAAAAAGCATCAAAAGGAGTTTTACCATTTTTCTCAACCTCTTTAATTTTTAGAATTTTATCATTACTACCTTCCTTAATGTTTTTTAAAATTTCAGTCTCAAAAAAAATATGCTTATAAAACAACATGCCCAAATTGGGTTGTTGATAATCGTTCCAGTTTGCCATAGTTAATTGTTTTGTGCTTTTGCTTTTGGAAAAATTCGGATTGCCAATTTTAACGCTACGCAAGCATCTTTTACAAAGTTTTCTATTGCGGTGAGTTCAACAACTTTCATTTTGTAAACGTTATCCTTTTCTTCAATTAAACTCTCCAAATATTGAGGTAATGTATTTGTATCATTTGAAAGTTTGTCTTTTTTTAAACACATTTCATTTAACGCCGTAATAATTTTAGCTTTTTCTTTTTCTGCCTGATTGTAAAAAATAACCGTTGGTAAAATACCTGCACTTAAAATAGAAGCACCAAAAGAAGAAAAATAGCCATTCATTTTAGCATCAATTTTACCATCTTTCACCAATTTTTCTTTGGCCACTTCAATGGCTAAAGGCAATAATTTATTAATTGTTTTCATGGTTCTCTTTTTTTAAAACTTTATGAAATTTACACAAACCATAACCTACCGATGAGTTAGCACCAATTTGAATTACATCTTTTATTAAAGCACTTTCAAAAACAGTATCGGCATCACCACTATGAGATAGATAAGTGATAAAAATGCTTTTATGAGGTACCAACTCTTCATACCACAAATTGTTATCGCTATCGCCGGTGCCTACTTTGTTGCGAGCCACGGTTGGCAAATCTTTATAAAAGGGTTTAGCGTTGTTGTGCTGTAAGTAGGCGAATTGCTTGTTAAAATTTACTGGTGTCTCTATTTTTTTATCAAATGGATTTTGAGTATCGCTAACCAAAACTTTTACTTTTTTATCTTCAAGAAAAACGTCATATTTAGGTTCAGATTTTAAGTAAAGTTTGTCTGCTTCTAAATTACTTTTAAAAATTTTTGAGCCAATTAGCAGCTCAGCTTTTTGGTTAACGTTTTCATCAATCTTATCATCAAAAGTTAAAAAATATTGTTGGTAATTACTGCGAATGGGTAAGGCAATTAAATCTGCACCCAAAAAATTATAGTTGCCTGTTTGTGGTTGTTTATTCGATTCAGGATTATTATCCTGCCCAAAAATATTAGTAATTTTATCGTTATCTTTTCCCCATTTCTTTTCAAAATGTTCTCTTAACCCACCTTTTAAACTGGTAGCATTAATGGTTGGATGATTGGTAACCGGGTCGCGTTGAACTAAATTATCAACCAAGCCGTAATTGGTATCGCCGCTACCTACGTGCAGGTTGGTAATGCACTCAATAAAATATGCATTGTACGTCGTTTTATATTTTGTTGTTTCCATTTATAGTTAATTTTTTAAATAATGATTAAATCCAAATTTATGTACAGGGGTGTTTTTTAATGTTTCTGCCAGTTTATCTTTCTCATTGGCATCTAAATAAAAAACAGAACCACGCTTTATTAATTGATTGCGACAGCTTCTAAATAAACCTTTTTTTATTACCTCTTTTTTATCTAACAAAATGCCTTTATCAGATCGCTGTTTAGGCAAATTATTGTAGTTTGCTGTTTCTGTAGATGATTGCATACACCGGAAACTCACAAATTGATTAACAGCAAAATCAACCGCTTTTAAATCTTCATTTTTAATAAAAGCATCGGAGGTAAAATATATAAATGAACTACCTGTTCTTACATATTTTTTTGGTAAGATGGCTTTATTAAAATGAGCTATCTTTTTAAATTCAGTTTTGAAAATAGATTTTTCGCCCCCTAAATGCACATAGTTGGCTTCTCTATCTAAAGTATCTAAATCAATAGCTGCATCAAAAGCAAAACTCCAACCTTCATCTAATTTCTTCTTGGTCATTTTGTAGTAACCTTCTAATTGCGACTTGCCCGATTTGGCTTTTTTGTTGCCCGTATGATCTACATCCTTAATTATGGCAGAGATTTCTTTTGGCTCTTTACCGTTAATTATTTGTTGCTTGCTAATGCGACTGTAGTGTTCTTTGGCATTGAAGGCTTTTCCATCTTTATTAGTCAAACTGCCCTCTTTATAGTTAAAATTATAATCAAAAGGTGCAAAAAAATAGGGCTTACTTTGATGCAGAAAATATAGTGGACTTATACTTTGTATCTTACCAAATTGATTAGCACCATTGTAGGCAAAACTTTTGTTGCCTATTAGTTCAGTCGCTTTTTTTCTGGCATCACTATTAGAATTCTTATTCAATAAATTCTCATCTCGAAAAAGCAAATAATAGCGCAACATACCCAACAGCGTAGTTTGTTGCGGGTAAAGATTTGACTCTACAAAATAATCGGCTTTTAATTGATTGCTTTCGAGTTTGTGTTTTTCACCACCAAAAAAATAGGTATCAACGGGCGTTAATTTTATTTGATAATTAGGCATCGGCTTCGGTTTTTGCATTAATAAAATGAGTTAAGCGTAAGGTGAAGTAGGCAATATCAAATGCAAGTTCACCACAATAAGCATTAAAAATTTTGTGTAACAACGTTTTTACCTCATTCATAAAATTACTATTTTCGATATGAATTTTTTCGTTAAAAGAATTTTCAAAAAAGGCATCTAAGCTTTGGTTTTTAATACTTTGTTGTAACAATATTTGAAAAGTACTATCCTTTAAGCGATGCATAATGCCACTTAATAAACGTTCGTTAGTTGATTTTTCTGTGTTGTTTTCTGTTGTGTTATCGTATTGAAGTTCTCTGCATTTTTGTGCAATAAAATTTTGAATTTCGTGGTAGCTGCAATTTTTACTTTTCTCAATAAAGGCCTCCATAGTTTGCCCGCTATGTTTTCTAAAGCTTATGCCAATGGTGTTTTTGCAAGGGTGCTTATCTTTATTTTTTGCATCTTCCATTAGTTGGTAAGCGGCTCCCATTGCTTCTTTTAGCGGATATTTGTGGTAAGCAATTTGAATGCCATAAGAGAGCGTTGGGATGGAAATATTTTTTTGTTTAGCAAATTTTTGTACCGTATTTTCCCAATTTTTATCAACCTCGGTTATCAGCTGAAAGATGGTTTTGGTTATGCGATTATTTTTGTCAACAGCGGTTTCCCTATCTTCGTAACAAGCCAATGGACAAAAAGCCAAAATATCTTCTCCACCCAAAAAAATACCATTGCCACCGTAAAGGTAAATGGTTTCATCAGTTTTTTGCCCAAACTCAAAAAGGGCTTTTGAAAATAGTTGTAAATCTTCTTTTTTGCCTGGCTTATTTAATGCCTGTAATAGTTGCCCAATATTATCACCATCGGCATACATAATGGCATAATATTTATGGTGAGGGTAATGCTTAAATTTGTTTTTTTTAATTAGTTCATCTAAAAATTTAAATTCTTCATCATTAAAACTTTCAAAAAGTGTTTTAGCAAAATCTGGCGCATTCAGCCTAAGTAAAGTGCCTGCTGTAATTTCTGCCAAAGACTGGAAATACCTGCCTGCCGAATCATCAAAAGCATCTTCAACTAAAATGGTTTTGTTGGTTTTAGATATTTTAAGTTGAAAATATTCCTGCAAAGGATTATTTTCATACTCAAAAGGCATATTTTGGTGCAACTCAATTTGGTCGAGCTTTTGGTTGATTTCTTGTAAATGAAAATCGGAGCTTGCGGAAACTTCTTTTATATGTATGTTGAGGTATTGGTTTAGAAAATCTAAAACATTGGGTTGTTTGGTATGTTTTTTAATGTCATCAGCTATTTTAGTTGTAATCTCTTTTACTATTTCATTAATTTTATCTTTTACTGTACCCATAAAATAAAGGCGGTCGGCATATAAACCGGAGCCGTAGTTGGTTTTGTAATCGCCTGTATGAGGAATTAAAACTTCAATACTGTTCTCTTCTTTTTTGGCTTCTTGCAAAACCCGTTTTACAAACCAGCTAAAAAAATAGCTGGCTGCCCATTTGGCGCGGCTGCGTTTTGCTTCGGTTATGGTTTGGTAAATTGGGCCTATGGTTAGTGCGGTGTATGTTTGGTTTGGCATTGGTTTAATTGGTTTAGTATGTTATCTAAAACTATAAATTCATTTGAGTTTTGGAATTTATCTTCAACTATATCTTCTAATTCAATTGTCTTTACAAAATCAAAAAAATTGGTCAAGCTGAAATTATTTGGCATCGAAATATCAAATTTTTGATTACCATTTTTAATCAAAAAATCTTTATGCTTCGAAAGTAAATAATCAATAGATTTTTGATTTAAAATTATGTAGAATCTAAGTTTCTTTTTGTTATTATCATTTATTAATACTGGTTTAAAAGTAATTGGTGATTTAAACCTGTCAATATTTCTTTTTTCTTTTTCTACTTCTACCCATTCTCCTCTTTTATACTCGGCTTGTACTTTTTCTATTCTTTTTTTACTATAACCCACCCACTCATCAGAAGTAGATAAACCTAATAGGTCTCTAATAAGCTTGAAATCATTAATTTTTGAATGCAAAGCTGAAGTAGGAATATCGTCCCATTTTTTTTGTTGATGCTTTAATTTTTTACTGAAAAATTCTATTTTAATTTTTCTTTTTTCCCAGTTAATATTATCTTTAATAAAATATAAAAATAGAAAGGATTTAACATAGATAGTATGGTTTATTCCAGCTCTAAGGGCATTGTAAAATATGTTAGTATCTCTGAAGGCATTCTTAAAAGCGTTTAAATTTAAGTTCTTTACTTCTACATCAAAATACAATTCTGAGGGTTTAGTTTTTAAGTTATTTTCATCTGGCTCTTCACCTTCTATTTCCTCAACCGTAAAAGAACCAAAACCTTTGCTTTGCCTTGTTCCGAAATTATTTAGTAAGAAAAACTCTCTTATAACCCGTATAAGTTTTTCATTTAAATCTTTTTTAAAAGTTAAAATCTGGCATTCTATATCATTTGGATTGAAAATAAATGCTTTCTCTTTTCCATCATAATCATCTCCCATATTTCCGAAAAAGAAGGGTATGCCTCTTTCTCCTTTTATGATTTGATTAATAAAAGCATTTTTTAACTGATGTTGTCTAAACTTTATCTTATAATCCAACGCCCCTTTTCCCTTTTCTATTAACCAACCTTTATTTTCACCAGCTTTTTTAATGCCTTCTTTATAATTACCACCTCCCAACTTTTCTAAAATAAACCTATCCAACTTTGGTTTTACTTCGGTTGCTCGTAAAGTTGCACGGGTTTGGTTGTGTTGAAAGTGGAGGATTGGCGTGTGTTGTTTTAATTTAATTTTTAGTTTATCCATCTTTACTTTCGTTTTTTGTGTTATTAAGATTAATTAGATGTTCAGCAATATTGTTTAAGTTAACTTTTTCATTCTCTTTTAGTTTATCTATCAGATATCTAAGTCTTTCTTCTTGCTTTTCGTTCTTGTCAATTGGTTTTAAATTTGTATTAATTTCAACTAATAGTTTTTCTGCTTTCGAAACTTCTTTCATTTTTTTATGATGATTTAATTCTTTTTCAAACTGTCTATTTTTCAAACAATTTTTTAAAGCTGAATCAATCATTTCAATAATGCTACCAAACAATTTGTATAGTACATAAACTACAAAAATCATAAATGCATAAACACAAATCGTCTCTATTAATTTAGCCAATAATTCACAGTAGTTTTCCATTACTTTTTCCAAGTTTTAATTAAATAATAAAAGCAATAAGCAGTAATAGCCAACGCAAATGGTATGGTAGCAAAAGAGAAAAACTCAAAAAGGTTCTCATACCAAGGGCCTTTTTCCCCAGTATCCGTTGTACCAATAGTACTCATACCTAACAAGCCAACTACCAAACTAATTGGCAAAAATAAAGTAGCAATCTTGTTTAAATAACTCTGCTCATAAGTTTCTACATAAGTATTTAGTTCGTTCATTTCACGCCCTAAATCTTTCATATCTTGCTTTAAATTCATTTGTTGTTGTAGTAAAGCATATAGTTCTATGCCTTGTTCTTGTGGAGTTACTTCTCTAAAGAAAACACGGTTTACAAATTTGATGTATAACAAATAGAGGTTAGAAATATCTTGCTTTAAACGGGGCAGGTTGCTTTGTTTTTCTTCAATTAAGGCAGTAATGCGGGCAATTTCGTTACCAAAATTAATTAGGTAGGCGCGTTGAATTAAACAAAGTAAAGTTAACTCGAAATACATATTTTGAAAGTGGGTGCTAACTATGCCTGTGGTGTAATCGCCTCTATTTACAATTGCGTTAAATGAATAACGAGATAAGCCAAACAATTGGCAATCTGGCTTTTGTAAGTCATCTTCTTCTAAATTAAATATCCATCTATCATAAGTTGCTTTTGTTATTAACTCCTTTAGCATATCTTTACTTTGGCAGGTGACAAAACTGGTATCAACAAAAATATATTTATACCATTCTACTGAGTTTTTGTAAGCTGGTTCAACCTTTGTTTCACTATTATTTGCTTTTAATTTCAAACACATTTCATCATTTATATAATAGCTCATTACAAACATACGGTCGTCTAAAATAGGCGAAAGGATTATTGCTGCATCAGGATTATCTGCATCACCGCTGAATTTATCACCCATTAAATATTGTATATGATTTGGTATTTTAAAAGGCGCTTGTTGTAAATTGGTATTTAAATTGTAGTAACTAAAATCTTCAATAATACTAAAACCTTTAGGGGAGTTAATGTTTTCTAATGAAATAGTATCTGCTAAAAAACTACGTTTTGATTCATCTACATAAAAGGTATTAATATCTAAAAATTGAGGACAAATTCTTCTGCCAAATTCGTTTATGTTAAGAATTTCATCAAACGTTGAATGTTCGGTATTGTATAACTGAAACGTAAAAACGCCAACTCCATTTTCGTAAAAATTGAGTAAAATATCGCTAATGTTTAGTTGCAAGGTTGCTTTATTTTTTATAGCAATACTGTACTTAGCATTAGTCAATTTAACTTCTTTGTATTGATATTGCAGGCCTGAAATTGCATTATTCGCTTTTTTTTGCTTTCGTATGTCGTGTGGATAACCTTTATTTAAAACATCTCTTACTGCATTATAAAAATAAAAATAATCATTATAAGTATGATGCGTTGGAGTGGCTTTAAAATCAAATTTAAATTTTTCCCAAAAGTCAAAATCTATGCAATGCTCAATTTTCGATAAATCTGTCCGTTTGCTTAACGATGCTTTATCTGAACTTCCTTTCAGCTCCCACTTAAATGGAAATAAAAAATTATGGTAACTATGTATGTTGTCTTTATTCATCAGCAACTATTTCTATAACTTGTTTAACATAAAACGTAGAATTTTCGGCATAATCACAAAAACCAAAATAGCCTTTTTCATCGCCGCCGTGGTAGGCTTTATTGGCATTAAGCATCTCTTCAAAATGGTTGACTAATAAGGGTTTGTTGGTTCCATAATAATTCACCTCCGTTTTATTAAACACTATTTTTTTTGTGTGCTTCCAAATACGATCAGTAATTGGTGAAAAGTGATTTAACTTGGTTTCTATCACAAAAACATCTTTTTGCCAATAGCCATTTTGTACATCAATTTTTGCTTGCTGCTCATCGGCTTGGCTTACGCCTTGTGCTTGGCGATCGGCTTTTCTAATGTCTTCAATTTCTATTTCGGTTGCGCCCATAGCCAACATGGCCGGTATGTAGCCACTATCATTAGCGGCCACTAATTGTTGCTGCCGGTTTAATGCTACACCTAAAGTTTCTGCAATTTGTATTATGGCTGCAGGGCGATGTGCTAACTCATTGTGGTGGTCAATTGTTACATAATTATCTGGTGCTTCTATATCTTTAATTAATTCTACTCCATAAATGGTGGTGTAGTTTTCGGCCTTATTTAAATAGGTTTGATAACTTGATAATTTAGCACCCCAGCTTAATTTCAAATCTGCTATTTCAATAGCATTGTTGTTTTGCTTTCGGTAGGTCAACAAGAGTTTTTTAATCTCCAACATTTCTAAGTCGTAGCCGCCCAATAGAAATAGTTTTCCCATAATTACTAAACTTGAAAGTTTGTGTTAGGCAATAGGTTTTTAACTTCCCAAGTTAAATTTAATTGAGGAGCTTGACTTAATATTAGTGGGATAATGTTTTTAATCGAACTGGCTTTCATTAGTTAATCTTATTCTTTAGAACTCTAATATATGAAAAAGAAATTGACTTAATGATTATTCATTATAAGGTAGTAGGATATACGTTTCTATTCCATTAGTTTTCTTCGTGCTATTCTTTCTCTGGCTTCTCTTAATGCTGTTTGTATTTTTTGCTCCAGTTGTTTTTTCGGCGGAAGCTCTGTCCAGTATTCAGCTACTACAATTCCATCTTTATGCATTTCTAAAAGTTCAATTTCTTCACTACTTGCATCGGTACATAATATTAGACCAATTGGATCATTTTCACCATCCATTTTTTCGTAACGATTTAACCACTTTAAATATAATTCCATTTGCCCTTTATGCCCAGGTTTAAAAGGACCAATTTTTAATTCAATAACCACCAGTCTTTTTAGTTTTCTGTGATAAAACAATAAATCCAGATAATAATCCTTTCCACCTAATATAATCCGTTTTTGCCGTTCAATAAAACTAAAACCTTTGCCTAACTCTAAAATAAAGAGTTCCAATTCCTTTAAAATGGCTGTTTCTAAATCACTTTCCTGGTAACCATCCTTTAAGCCAAGAAAATCAAGAAAATACGGATCTTTAAAAGTATACTGCAAGTCGTTTTGATCCACAGGTAGCTGAGTATTGGCAATTTTCCTACGCTCGTAAGCTTTCTGCTGTATTTGTTTTCTCGTTTCCCTAACACTCCATCGTTCTTCCTCTATTTTTTTTGCGTAAAACAGTTTAGCTTCTTGCGATTTTAAAGGTAGTAAATCTACAAAATGAGACCAACTCAATTGTCGTGACACCGTCACGACAATTTGTTCATCAGGAAATTGTTCAGCAAACTGCATCATTCTACGCACATTTTTTTCTGCGAAACCCTTGCCAAAATTAGTGGCCAACTGTGTTGTTACTGATGACACAATTTGTTTGCCATATTCAGCACGTTCGTTTTTTAATATTTCAATATTAATACGTTTTCCAACGTGCCAATATACTATTGTCATAGTACTGTTCACCTGAGTAGTAAGTGTTTTCTTCCCTTTCTCAATTATTTGGGCTAATTCCCTAAATAGTTTGTCTGTATTTTCATTCATCGTGTACAAATTATAAAAAAATAGTTAGTATAAATACTGGTTCATATTTTAACAGCAAGCCCCCTACCCTTCCATCACCCCAACAAAACAAAATT
>Ga0209093_1001958_pt1 | contig 11645 bp, 11 predicted proteins | sample SidtaG_4_FD_187450 | JGI IMG/M metagenome (GOLD analysis project Ga0209093, IMG submission 187450) | Marine algal microbial communities from Sidmouth, United Kingdom - Sidmouth_Male1 metaG (SPAdes) (version 2) | ecosystem: Host-associated > Algae > Red algae > Unclassified | place: Sidmouth...
CGCGGGCCGGCGGTCGCCGTCCCGCGGCCCCGGCAATGGCCCGGCACGCGCGCGCCGCGGCGCCGCCGCCGCGTCGCCGCGCCGTGCGGACGCTGCGGGGGGGCCGACCCGCGCCGCGCATGCGCCGCCACGGGGGCCGCCCCTCGTCCTCGGCGCCGCGCGGGGGGGCGGCGGGCGGCGGGCGGCGGGTGGCGGCGCCGGCCACCCCCCCGCCCCCCCGGCGCCCGAGCGGGCGGGCGGCCGCCGGCGGCCGCCCGCGGACCGTGCGGCGCGCCGCGGTCCGCGGCCGCGTGCCGCAGGGGGCGCCCGCGCGCAGCGCGTCGGCGCGGCTCGCCGGGCGGGGCCGCCACGGCGGCGGCGCCACGGTGGCGCGCACCCGCCGACCGCGGTGCGGTGTCGGCGGGGCGGCGCCGCTCGGGGGCGGGGGGGGGGGGGGGGGGGGGTCGTGCCCTGCCCCGAGACGCGTGCGACGGTCGCGCCCGCGGCGGGGGGCGTCGATCTGGGTGTGATCCGTCCGAGAGGCTACCAAGCGTGGATTCCGCATGCGCGCACTCGCGTCACTGTTCCGGGTATACAGGAGATCCTGTACGCTGTTAGTCGGGATGTCTGATTGTCGGGCTGTGGATCAGAGTGTACAGTACAGTGTACAGCACATGCGATGAATCAGAAAATTGCGCTTGGGGTACAGTTGCCCCAGTGCATTTTTCATAGACGGTGTCTTTCCATAACAATTCCTAGTGGGGCGCCAACAGATTGGATGTCACTGCTACTTGCGTTCGGGAGTTTTGCACAGCCCACCGCGGGTGTACGCCAGGGGTCTTCAAGCGTAGTTTTCCCCAAGCGCATCCGCGCGTATTTGATTCGGGTATATACCCGAACGCTTGAAGTTTTTGCTTTCCTGTGATTGTACTCTACCCGAATAATCCCATTGACCGAAGAAAGCTTCAAACTCGCCCCAACCGGGTATTATTTGGACATACCCATACCCAATGATTTACGCCAAGAAGGACGCTGGCCAGATCTTTTTCAGAGTATTCTACTGCAGCCTCAGTCCCTGGACTTGTGTTCATGGGTCTACACAAGACTTAAAACTTACTTTGTTAGCTTGCGGGTGGCTGCGGCGGCCCCTGAAACGGCTGCTTGCTCCACCCCTTCCCAAAGCAAGGGGGAAGGGGGGCAGCGAGCGGCGTCGTTGGAGGCCCGCCCAGCCTGCCGGCACGGGAAGGGGCGGGGTGGGCGCCCAGTTGTTCCGCTTTGCGTGTCCCAGCCGGTCGTCCACCGCCAGCTGGAGGAATCACTGCAGTGACTCCCATTTTTCGTTGTCGCCTAGACCCGCTTCCAATGTCACGCGCAGCACAACCACGGAGCGTAGAGGCGATTGTCGCAGCCACCACCGTCGCATTAGACGCGTCTACCGCTCAAGAGGGCACGGCGGATGGACCGCTGCGCACGCCCTACAAGAAAAATGAGTCGGTATATACCGGGCATGTGTCAACCTGATATCCCAGGTCGAACGTCTACAATACACCGCCCAGTTGCCCCTGGGAGTGGCATGACGTGCTGGCCAACCCGGGATTTCGGACGTTGTCCGTGCTGAAAATCCCGGGAACACACCCTCTGACGCATGCTTCCAGGGCCATTCGCCATACCGGGTGTCCCCGGGATCACGTAGACTTTGACTCGCTCACAGGCATCCACGTGTAGAAATGATTGGCTAAGAATGCTCAGTGTCAGCTGCCTGATCAGCAGCCACAACTTGAATGCAGCGAATAATTTTGCTTTATGAACTTTAACCTTTAGTGAGTTTGTCGGGAGTGCACTAATATAGATACCGGGTCATACTTGACCAATACTGAACATGTGCTAGTAATAATGATGTGTGCTGGCTACGGTTTTGGTGACTTTTTTTCGGTATTGCACATGTGTGGATGGAGATTATCAATCGTATACTAAAATTAACTAGCCTACGCATTAGATGCAAAAAAGTTACGCTGCGCCGTCGCCAGTACAGCGGTATCACCATGCGCAACCTGTGGGGCCAGCGCTGGTGTCTGCGCGGACCGGGCCTGCGGAGGTGGTGCCGTAGCGGGCGGCTCGCCTGCTGCTAGGCGCTTGGCATCCATGCGTCGGTGGTGTTCGTAGGCGTTGTTGACCCTCTTAGACAGCAGCGAGCAGCTGCCCCACGAGCGCACACACAACGCCAGGCGGGGCTCGTGGAGCTCGAGGTAGGTGATGGCGCCGGCAATGATGTGGCGCGCCTGTTGGCAGAAGGGGCGGTCTTTCTGACAGTACTCGATCGCGCGGGACGTCAAAAGGCGCAGGTGCTTCTTGTCAGCGTTGGAGATGCCCAGGGCGGGCTCGTTGAACACGCTCATGCGGTTGATGGAGGGGCAGTTCTCAGGCATTTCTACGCTCCGCCGCGCGGCGTGGGGGTCAATATCGAGGACAAAACCCATCCGTCCGTTGGTCCTCCCCAGCCGCCGAGCCGGTTGCGGCGGCTGCCGTGAGGCATGCGCACTGCCAGGAGGAACCAGAAATACTGGAGCGGCCGCCACAGAAGTAGCCCCCGTGGTGGCCGGATACGGCCGCCCCATTCTTGAACTCGGCCGAGGCTGGGCCAGGTGGGATCCCAGTCGGCCCGTGGCAGGTGGTGTCGGATGCCCGTGCCGCGTGGACGCCACCAAGCGGTGAGGGGGTGGCGGTGGTCGCGTCTGACGGGGCGGCAGCGGCCGTTCTTGGGGAGGAGGGGGTGGTGCTTGCGGCCGGATAGTAGCCGGCTGGCCCGCCAATGACGCGGCCTGCGACGGCGTGCTTTGCAGCCCGGTCCTTGGCGACTTGCGGCGGGGAGATCTTGCGCGTGTCGTCGGCGGGGGTGGCTCCTCGACCGCCGGTGCGGCAGGCAAGCCTGACGCCGCTGCTGCAGCAGCTGCCAAATCGCCTGCTAGGAACGGACGTGGAAAAAGTAACGTACGAGATGCACATACAAGCAAACATGCGAGCAAAAGAAGAAAAAAGAAGGGGGTAGGTCCATCACGATGTCAATCAACTGTGACTGAAATTTCTCCCCGCGTTCGTCACAACACAGACGACTGCCGTTCACAGCAAAAGAAGATCGTCTGGCACTCACACAACACTGAGTGATGGGGTCGCGGAGTGGGAAGGTGGGGCGCGGTCATCCGAATGACACAATGTGGACCAAGTAAACAAGCGCTCAAACGTTCCGACGGATGCATCAGCACGGGTGCGCTTGACGCGCGCCATGGCGCACAGGCACAACGTCGGCACGTGGAAGCGCACGGGTCAGGTTATGTGACGAAAAATGATGAAAGGGGGGCCGTGGGGAGCCACCGCCGCGGCGTGCGTGGCTCGTGCCCCTGGCGCACGACCAGGTCGCCAGAGCATGAGACGGCGAGCGGAGAGCGGCGTGTGCAACGTCGACAGTGGCACGGCGACGCCGGGCGCGCGTCACACAAGGTCGTGTACTGTGTGTCTGTGACGCAGCGTGTCGCGCTCTCACGGCATGCCGGCACAGCTGCGTCTGGGGCACCTCCCCTCAATGTGGCCCGCATTCCAATGCGGCGACCACACCCCTCTCAGAACGCGCTGTGCCAGCTGCTGTATCCCAGACCCGCCACGAGCCTCCCCGCTGATAGGACAGGCTCTATGGTGTGCGGTGCGCTCCGCCTCGTTTTCGAGATTCTACGGCGGAGAAGCTTCGACGTGGCCCGGGCTCGCCGAGATCGAGATGGCCCAACACGACTCGACGAAGATTACTGCAGCGCCCTAACATCACTCTGTCGCGGACTTCCAAATAGAGGCTTGCATATGATAAGTCCACAAACCTCGAGGTAAACATTCCACTAAGCACAAAGCATGTTAAGGATCAAGAGAGAGAATAACTACCCGCAAGTGATGAGAATCTCGAGAACGCCGCTCTCGAGCTCAGACTTACTATCCCTCAGAAAAGGGCTCCCGAGTAAACAATACAAAGTGCACCCCATTTCTCTCTAATGTGCCAACAACTTCGCCAACAGCACCGATGGGCACATAGTACGGCACCCCCCCAAGCCCGATGAAGCACTCGATCCCATGCATGGACAAGGCGTATCCATACCGGCCACGCCGATCCTTGGCGGACTTGACACGCTCCACATACGCAAAGCCCATGGGGCGCCCGTCAATGAACACAGTAGCATAGTGCAGCACGGCTCCCAAGGTCGACACGGGGCGCACTGCCACAGTCCCGTCGGGAAGGAAGACCCTCTCAGTTGAATTGATGCGCACCAAGTAGTTCCGACGTCGGTGCGTGTCACAGTCCGACCCAACCGGCTTTGAACAAGAAATTAGGCCGGACGCCAGATTAGCTCGGAAGCACTTCTTTGCGATAATATCCGGTGGAAATTGGGTTGCATCTTCTTGAACAAGCACCGCGCGCATTGCTGCCAGTTCAGTGCCGACCAACTCGGCATGTGCACTCCTTGGTGGCAGAAGAGCGCAGTCGGGACCAGTACTTTGAGGCACTTGTAGGCTGCCGCGAGGAAGACCAGGAGGAACCGGCCGCTTGCCAGTTGTTTGTGCCCACTCGTTCGGCAGATAGTTTTCACCGAAGGACTTGATGAGGACAGCTTTTCAGTGTCGCATTAGACTCTCCTGAAGACTTGCATGATGTCTCGAGTGGGATCGGATGAGCTTGTTGAGCGTCCCGATCTTTCGCTCCTTCGGAAAATTCCAGAACACCCAGGCCGGGCCACACGCCCGCAGCAGCGGAGCGACGTCCAAAAGAGTTGCGATTGTCGACAAACACAGCGGCAGCCTCGCGAACTTGCCGCGGTAGAACTTGGTGTAGTAGTTAGCGACAAAGTACTTGATATTGACATCGATCGCCGTAATGTCCGCCTCGGAGAGACCTCGTGGTCGGAGGAGCAGACGGCAAGCCCGTCTGAGTGCCATAAATATAGCGTAGAACTCGCTTGGCATACGTCCAGCCAGAAGGACTGGTCCTGAGCACAGAATAAAGTGCATCCAGTCAACAGCCTTGAACGTTTTATGGTGCACGTCGATGTTTCGCAGGGAACTTGCTTGGGCCCTCGGCACAGTCCGCCGGGTAGAGCGAAGCTCTTTCCCCATCAGGGCGACGGTGGACTTGGGAACGATATACGCTTCGTCCTTGTCCTTTTCCACCCTTTTTGAGCCGGCAAACAGCTTCGACATATGAGGTACGACGTTGAGAAGAATCAGGTGCATGAAGTCGTACAGGGCAGCCGTCGGGCCCATGTCCCACAAATGCTTAAGGTGCGGGTACGCCGTGCGCATTGCCGGGCTCGGCGCAAAGAGAAGGGAGTAGCCCTTGACACCGGTCTTCTGCTGGAGACGGGTTTGGACCGCCACGCTCTTTCCCTCCGAGCGAGCGTTTTCCGCGGCAGACGCGTTTGCAGCGATGCTTGCTGCCGTGCGTCGCGGCGTCGCGAGGGTGCACACTGAAAGTAGCTGCTTGTTGGCCCTACCCGGCGTGGGATCATGGGGTGGGTAGTAGACGTGGTTGCTAGCCGCCATGTAAACACCTTCAAATTCGCGAAGCCGGTTGTAGACCAAGCTGTTTACGCCCTTAAACCGAGTGAGCTTGTCGCCTCCTGGTTGGTCCGTAGTAAAGTTGAGCACACCGGCTCTTAATATTTGCGTAGTTGGTAGATTAGGGACCTTGAGCCCAGGAATCCCGCGTGCCAGCTGGTTTAACTCCTCGAAGATAGGGTGTAGAAATGATTCAAGATCGACTGGTTGCTTAGGCCCTAGCGTGACGGCGAGAAGAAGCTGGTACTTGTTGTCGGATCGTTGTTTCGGGCTCAGACTAAGCGGGGTGGCAACAATCGGGCAGCCTTCAAACCCGTTCTGCCGCCAAAATCGAAGGCCATCGGTGCCCAAATTGACCGGCACGAAGGTGCCGCCGAGTAGCCCTCGGTCCCGTAGGAAACGGAACTTCTCCGAGTGGTAATAGTCGTGTACCCCGCCGACATCCTCATCCGCGGCGAGGCGGGCCTTCTCCATATCTTCCAGCATGGACTTCCCGATGACGGGGTCGCCAAGAAGGTGAGCTAGCCATGAGGCCAGGGACCAGTACGTCACCTGTCTTGCTGGTTTCCCGTCACTTTTGAAGCGCGGAGCGCCGCATGCGTCGCACGCGGTTTGTTGCGCGCGTTTGAACGTGAAGGCGAGACAGCCGTTCACACAGCAGTCAACAGCGCGCGTCTCGATGTTAACACTTGCGTCAATAAACTGCTCCATGAGGTAGGGAGATCGGTACTTCGCTGCTGAGGTGTTCAACTTGAGTAAATCTGCAATCGCCGCCTGCGCCAGATTGTGATGAACCGTGTAGGAGTACAAGGCCAAATCGGCTGCGCGGTCCTTGAACTCTTCCAACGAGAGTCGAATTTCGTTCGTCCGTGTGGTTGTCTGATAAATCGGCGCAAGAGGTGCTCCGTCGTCTACTTCCGGTTCGGGATCTTGGAAAATTTCGGGTGGTGGAACATCTTGCGGATCTTCATCAGAGCTAACATCGCTACTTGCGACGCTTGTCTCTGGCGTTTCGTCTGCATCGCAACGCCGCCCGTTCCCAAATCCACCTTGATTAACGGCAGCGCCGGATGCTGAGCCCAAACCAGGAGTGGCCGGCGCGCCCCCACCTGACGAGCCACCGGCTGAAACCGTCTGTGCACTCGGTCTTGGTGGTTGTCTAGCTGCCGCGTCGCCAAGGGACAGGCGGCGGCACTTCTCGGACGCATTGTGGATGAACCATGTCGCACGGCACACCATTTGCGGGCCGGCCCGGCCACCAGCCGTACACGCGAAGCAGGAGCAGGGGTATCTGTCCCCGTCGTCGGAGGACTGCATGATGCTTGGGGGGTCGGGAGGGGTGAGGGGGGGGCTCGACAACTCGGACGGGACGGACACGACGATGCTGAAGTGGTCACAACCACGGCATTTGGTGTCCTCGGTGGTGTACTGGTGTCGATGGCTGAGATGAGGAGGCACAGTGGATGCCGAAGGAGCCGTATTTATACTGATTTCGACGTCCCACCGGACCAATGGGGGACCAGCATTGCGGCGAAACACTCGAAGGTCTCGGAAATGCAGGATGCCTTCTCGATCTTTCCAGAGCCTGCTTAGGAGAGGACCAGGAGGCCCAGCAGCCGCAGTTCTGACCCTCAGCTTTCCCGCGAGAGGCTGTCAATACCCTGTAGGCCTCCATATCTTCGTCCGGCTTCACTTGATGTGACCTTTCACGTCCAAGCGAGAGGCCATCGATGCCTTGCTGCTGTTTTGGAGCTCCACCTGCGCCACATACCGCGATGAGGCCTGCTCGCTCACCCTCCACTTCAGCCCGTTTTCCACACTAATCTTCCGCTTGTCGCGCCTACCCGACGAACTCGAGAGGGCCCGCCCCCTCCGATCAGAAGCACGGTGGGACGTGGGGATGTTCCGAATCGGTCAGCGGTCGGGGGCGCGCCGGATAGCGAGTGCAGGGTTCCTTTGCTTCGCTCCGGTCCGCTCGTGCAGACCCAAAAGTCGGGTTCACCGCAGGACACTGTCAGAATGTGGTTTCCAGGGATCTTCACTTGAGCCATCGTTGAGGATCACACGGGATTTCTGCATTGGTCTGATCCCAGCTCTCAAAAATCCCAGGTAATCTGCCTGCTGCATACCGATTTTCGTCGGAATTCCAGGTTGACCCGGGATTATGACACAGAAAACGCTGTATATGCAGTGTTTTTTTTTGTAGGGACGCACCGCGCGCCCACTCTCGGAGGTGGGCGGCGGCGGCGGTGGCGGCGTGCGAATGGTGTACTGTCGGTAGCTTTCGCAATTGGGTCATCCGCGTCACCTAGCCGTGGCCTTGTACGGAGCTGATCTCGAAAGTAGGTAATGTGCCCGTCAGAATCGGCTCGGGTCGCTCGCAAGCCAGAAAGATGGCAGAGGTCGGGTCCGGCAGTGAAGATACTCACACAGTACGCGGTGCCACTCCCAGGTACAAAAGTACCCGGTCACACATTCCGGTCAAACAGTACACGAAAAAAGACGCTTGCTGGTCATCGGATGACACAGTACGCTTGCTTGGGGGTCTCTCTCACGGAATACGCAGACGCTTGTCTAAGAAAATCCCGAATACGGGAGCGCTAACTCAAATTGGGTACGCTTGAAGACCCCTGGTGTACGCACAATCAATATGCACTTGTGTGCCATTCACTTGGAGAGCAGGGTGCTCTACAAGTGAATGAGATCGACCGTTCCAGATTTAAATTTACAGATTCTACGAAACGATCGTGATTTTGACATGGCGGATGACAAATCACCGTCGCCGTCGCCGGTCGGTGAGATTTGGGTCCGCAGCGTCGTCACGACCACCGCTGTCGACTACCGTCGTCACCGCCCCCCCAACACTCCTTTCCCTTCTTTTCGCTCCGCCGGCTTCCTCAGAGCTCCATTCTCAACAGCCAAATTCTGGGTCCAAGCTGCACACCAGTGCTCCGCGAATGGACCCTGTCGTGCCCCTTGCGGCGCGTGCCATTGCGGCGGCCGCCGCCGAGGCGGCCGTACAGGAGGTTCTCACAGATCCTTCTAGTGCGACATTGCATGCAGTTAGCCTCGCGTCCGCTGCTGCTGCCGCGGCAACGGCCGTGCAATTTTGCTCGGCTTCTCGCGCGCCCACACGAGAGCCGTCTATGTTGCCACCCGGGAGGCCCCCCCAATCAACTGAGCATCACGCTGGCCGACCCGCTGCACATACAACGGACCAGACGGGACCAGATTTACGCCCCGCATCCCTACCCCGCCAGGCGTCGCGCAAGACGAAGGTGACGCTGACGCTGGGCGACAAAATTGACCTCATCCGCATGTCCGACAGCGGAGTGCACTCGTGGCGGTCACTCTAAGAGGCCTTCCCAAGGTTATTTCACGCTAGGTAGCCCGTCGCACATGCGAGCCGCGAGAGCGCGCTCGGCTGCTGAAGCGAACGCGTAACGCACTGTCCAAGCTTGAGGAAATTAACGCTGCTCTACAGTCCTGGTTTGATGGAATCGAATCCACGGGAGGAGCGGAGCTGCCAATGACGATGGCGGTGCTGGAGACAAGGGCGAAAGAGATTTTCGCAGAACACGGCGTCGAGGGGTTTGTGGGATCCCCAGGATTCATCCAACGGTGGGCGTCTCAGAGCGTCTCAAGAGAGTCAAGCTATGGGGCCAGGCGGGCTCGGCGGCCCAGGCCTTCAGGCAGGGAGACCGGAGTATGGCCGAAAAACGGTCGGAGCTCGCCACCTATGGCCCAGAGGACATTTAAAACATGGATGAGACCGGTTTGCAGTACCGGTGTCATCCAAGTCAGACCTACATTGCTGCTGGGCGGCGACGGCATGTGCGCGGATCTAAGGCCATGAAAGCGAAAGATCGCGAGACCCTCGTCCTGAATTGCCACGCCACTGGCTCCCACAAGATCCCCGTCGCCATCATTGGGTGCGCGGATGTCCGGCAGTGCTTCAAGCCGCCAAGATACGGCTGTCCACTGCCGTACTCTTCGCAAGAGGCGCGCCATGGTAAACGATTCCGCCGACGGGTCGCCCGCCGGGGCGGTCGCATCCGTCGGCCACTCGGCCGGGCGGTTCGGCTCGCACATTGCCGACGGGTCGCCCGCAGGGGCGGTCGTATCCGTCGAGAATGCGCGTGGCCATGTTTTGTATGCCCTACTCCGGCCCCTTCCTGTTTTGTGGTTAAAGCTGTTCCCATAACGACAGTCCGTCGCATATGTGGACTGTGGGCTGCATTGCTCTCCCCCCCCACTCCCACTCCCAGCTTTCAGATGCGCTACGGTCTGATGTGGCGCGCGCCCTCGACTGTCGCGAGAGCCTCTCCTGCCGCGGACCCTCGCTTGCCGGGGGGAGCGTAATGTCTGTGACGTCACCGCCTACCCCCTAGGGGTCTTCAGGGACGCAGGCAGTGCTTTAAAACTGACGCCGACCCAAGCGTACATAAGCTGCGGATACCTTCTCTTGCTGCATTGTTGCAACGAAAGATGTCGGTGGCCCGCGCCGCCAGCGGTGTGGCATGTGGAGTGGTCCAGAATCATGCGCGGGGGTCAGATGCTTTTCTGATGCGGGCCCGAGCGCGCGTAGCGACCGCCGGGGTCCCGTGCAACAGTCCGAAAGAGCCCTTCGACTCCCCCGTCCCCGTCGCTGCGACGACCATCCGGCGTCAGAGATCCCGCCTCCGCGCCCCCATTGGCCCCTACATCCCGGCGGCTATGCCTTCCTCCACTTCCCCCCCATCTCCGCCGCGGACGACAGCCGCGGTTTCCCTCCCGGACGTAAGCGGGGCTCACGGGGTAAATTGCTGACCAATGATTCCAAGAAGCTGGCGGCTGCGGCTGCGAGGGAGAGACGCGCCGCTGGAGAAAGTTCGGACGGCGGCCCAGAAGTGGCGCTTGGTGAAGCCGCGGCGCCGTTGGTTGGGGGGGGTCCCGTTGCCTTCAGCAGGGCGGCGAAAGGCACCGACGCGCTCTCACTTTTTCGAGCGACTGTCGGTCCGACGGAGGTCGACATGCGGAAGAATCTACTCCTCAGCCGTCCTGGGTATCTCATCCACCGCTCAGCCGTACCGAGTGGCATGTGCGTGCGGGTTTTTCGCATTGTGGCTGGGCTGGAAAGTCACATCATTTTTAACTACAAGACCGTCGATGACTTTGAGCGCAACGGCACGACGGTTGAGACCATCATAGCACCCGGAGGTGGCGACCGGATAATGGAGAAGCTCGGGGGACTGGTTCTTGGGTGGCTTGGGGCGACTCGCAACGATATTGGGCCCTCCAAGGCGGGCATACTCCCTGACGCGCAGGCCCAGCTTTGGGCCGACTTTTGTATGGTGGCTGTCGTCTTCATGGTGTTCGCCGGTAAGGCGTATGTCCACGGGGGCTATCAGTGTGTGTATGGCCCGTCCCTGCTCCAAATAAGGGGCGAGTGCCCCGCCCAGATTCCTCTTATCGACCAGTCAGCTCCTGTCGACCGGCAAGGGAGGGCAAAGAAGTTCTTGCGCGCCACAAGCCGAACCTGTCGCTTCTGGTCTATCTTCAAGATGGCACGCGCGTCATCGTCTTTCTACACTCGCATCGGTACTTCCCCGAGTTGTCGGTTGGACGCCTATCCATGAAGACACACCCAGTGACGGTCGTCCTCAACAGTGGGGACATGCTCCTCTTTCGACAGGACCTAGTCCACCACGGTGCTCCGTCGACAGACGTTAACCATCGTGTGCGCTGGTACATTGACTCTGGGCGCAACTCGTTCAAGCAGGTAACAATTCAGGTCAACCCTGTTGCCTCTGAGTAATGGGCAATCTCTCTCTGTCTATCACCGCGGACGAGAATGCAAGCAGCACGTATCAGAGTTGATCCCGTTGGAATTGCCTCCGCACCCACCCCCACCCCCTCCCGGACTCTACCACACCGAACAGCATAACGTAGGAAGCTCTACCACACCCCCCGCGCCGCCACCTCCTTTGCGGCGGTAGCCGCCGCCGTCGATGGTGGTCGCCCCCATGCGGCGGCGGCAGCAGGCAAAAGGGCGAAAACGCCCACTTCCCCCTCCCCCCCCCCCCCCCCCCCCCCCC
>Ga0209093_1001960_pt1 | contig 11637 bp, 7 predicted proteins | sample SidtaG_4_FD_187450 | JGI IMG/M metagenome (GOLD analysis project Ga0209093, IMG submission 187450) | Marine algal microbial communities from Sidmouth, United Kingdom - Sidmouth_Male1 metaG (SPAdes) (version 2) | ecosystem: Host-associated > Algae > Red algae > Unclassified | place: Sidmouth...
CCCCCCCCCACCCTTTCTTCTTTCCCCCCCCTTCCCCCCCCTTCCTCTCCTCCCCATGCCTCCCCCTTCATTGTTCTTGCTCATTTTTTTTTCCTGTGTTCCACTCAGATGGCCAGGGGACCCAAGAACTATCAGTCACTCCGATGCTCCCGCCTGTCGCAACCAGCCCCCTCGGCACCCCCTACCGTCACGCCCATCGCCGTTGGGGCTCTGTACCATTTTACATGCCATTCCAGATATGTATGAGCCATCTTCTCGTGCCATCGCCCGCTAGACGGGCACCAGCATGGGGGCGGGACGACAGCCGCGACCCCGCGCCGACGGCTGTCGTTGCCGCCGCACCATCTGGTCCGTCTACCTATAGAGGTTATGAGTATGGGTAGTCATCCAAAGAAGGAAATTGAGAGCATGCACGAACTCCATCCAGACTGCGGCAGTACATTACGTGCTCCCGAACCGGGGCTGCAGGGTGTTAGCTGGTGCCTGACAAGTGACATAGACTCGAAGACTTCGCGGTCTGGAGGCTGGAAACCGTGGTTGGAAAATCGTCGAGTGCTGGGTCTGTGAGAGACTCGAACGGGAACTGGTTTTCTCACCCTCTCCTTGGTAGTCAACCTGCGCTGGAGATGCGATCAAAGGGCTGAGGGACTTGCGACAGACGGCGGCGGCTGATCTCTTGTCAATCAAGAGTTTATCGCGCGCAGGATCGGATCCATCCGGGTTCTGACCGGCACAGTCAGAGTCGAACCACGAGTCAAAGCCGGCCGCCAAGATTGGTTGCTTTCGCTGCCGACCGGCGGCCCGCGCGTCGGCCAACAGCTCGCCCACAAGCGCGGTCCCCGCCGCGCCGCTTATCCCGGATACTGTACGCCCCGTCGGCACCGCGGCGGCGCCCGTGCGGCGGCGCGCGTGTGGCGGCCGCGCGCGCGCCGCCGCGCGCGCCGCCGCGGGCGGTGCTGGCGCGCCGCCCGGCGGCGGGGTGCGCCGCGTCGGCACTCCGCCCCGTCCTGAGGCACGCTGGCTGCGGAGGGGCACAAGGGGGGGGGGGCGGGCGCGCCGTCGGTGGTGGCTCTGGTGGCCCCCCGCGGGGGGTGTGGGCACCGCCGCCGCGCACACCCCGCGGTGCGGTGCCGCGTGCCGGTAGCGGCCGGCGTTTGCGCGCTCCTTTTTTGGCGTCGGGCGCGTGCCAGTACCGCCACCGTTTGGCGGAGAGGAGGAGGGGACGCGGCGCCCGGGAGCTCGGGCTGGCTTTTTTGTTCTTCTTTCGACCCTGGGGGGTTCCCCGGCTTTGGGGCGCGTGCCCGTGGTGGGGGCGGGCGCCGGCGGGGGCGCCCCGCGGGGCGCTGCGCCGGCGCGCTGCGCCGGCACGGGCGGCGGCGGCGTGGCGGTCGCGGTCGCCGCCCCGCGGCGCTGGCCGGCACGGCCGGCAGGCAGCGTCGACCCGCGTCCCGCGACCAGCAACAGCCACACAGCGCCGCGTGCGTGCGCGGCCCGGCTCTGCTGCAGCAGCGCCGCCCACTGCCGCCCATCGCCCCCACCCCCCGCCCGAGCGGTTGCGCCGCACCCCCGGTGCGCCCGCCGACGCGGCCGCGCACGCCTCTGCCGCCACGCCCCCCCACCCCCCTCCACCGCGGCGTCCGTCGCGGCGCCCCCCCGGCGCGGGCGGCGGGGTCGCCGCGCGGCGCCCGCGCGGCGGGGGCGGCGGCAAACCCCGACCTGCCGCCGACCAGTGTTGAGCGCGGCCACCGCCACGGCGGCCGCCCCCGTGGGGCCCCACCCCGGCCGCGTCCGCCGCCAGAGCGGGGATGCCTTGGTCTCTGGCCGCCGCGGGCGCGGCCGCGGTCGCGACACTCACAGGTGGGGGCGGACCTGGTGGAGTCGCGGGCACCCGCAGAGCACGGGCCCGAGGCGTCGCCACCTGGGTGGCTGTCCGCCAGGAGACTTGAACAACCAGACACTGTGTCCGCTGTTACGGGGTTGGAACTGGGATGCGTGGGATCCTGGGCTCGCGACGGGGACAGCCGTGAGCGGCTGCGGACGCCATCAAAAACCGGCGAGTCGAGGCGCCCTGTGGGTACTCTGGCGCAGTCCACCGCCATGGACAGAGCAAACGCCACACAGAAAGACGGTTATCACTACAAGACGCTACCGTACAGATGTATACACCAAAAGCAAACACCATGCAAGCAAGACAAAAGCCACCAAGCAGGATGAAAGAAAAAGCGACCCGGGTGGTGCCCGAAAAACGCAACACGCCGTTGGGCCCGCGGCGGCCCGCGCGCCACCCTCACCGCGTCATGTGGCGGGTAAACTTGAGGGCGAGGGCCGTCGCCACCCGCGCGAGCACAATGAAGCCGACCAGCGCGGCAATGCCGATCCACTTGTCCACGTCCATCACCGTGAAGCGCTCCAGCACTTGGTTGCCCGAGTTGATGGGGCACGCCGAACAGGCGGGCTGCTCCGAATCCCCCATCACATCCACGTAGCTGGCGCCGTCGGGGATGGCGGTGCAGGTCGAAAACTCGGCAGGGCGCCGGAACGTCAGGCGCTCCTCGGCCGTGCACGTGAATGTCATGTCGGGGAGGAGGTTGCGCAGTACCGCGGCATTGAAATATGCATACGGGTTGGCCCAGTACAGCCATGTCCTGCAGTGGGGCAGGCGGGGAGGCACGTGCGAGTTCAAGATGAAAGGTACAAGTGGGCGGCAATGGCGCAAGGGGCCGCAGATGCGGGGGTACAAGCAGAAAGACAAGGCATGGCCACGAGACACAAACGAGAGCGGTGAGTCAGGGAGCTGCCAAGGCAATACGAACCGGATGAGCACACCGTTCCAATCGAAGCACGCGCCCCAAGAGCGAGCGCAGGTAACCATGTGAGCAACACGACGCGTACCAGTAGGACGGGATATCCGCTCGCTTGATGAGGAAGCCGGAGAGGACGTTTAGGAGTGTGTTGAAGAGCGGCGCGAGAGTCAGCGCAATCTGCTCCGTCGGTGACACGGCCGCAATCGCCTGCCCGACGAAGATGGCAAAGGAGTAGAAGAGCACGGACGCGAGCAGGTAGAAGGGAAAGGCCGACCAGGGCAGGCCGACGAGTGCGTTGTACGGAACCAAAAACGCAACGGTCGTCAGTACCGCGTACGGCACCTCGGCCGCCCCTTGTGAGACGAAGAAGGCCCACACGCCGTACTCCCCCGCGGCCAGTTCACGATACATGGCCGCACGAGTGGAAATCGCCGGCGACACGGCGTTGTTGGTGGAGAGGATGCCCGGAAGAATCGAGAGAAAGGCCGCGCCAGGGATGAGGGCCGCCGCTTGCTGCGTGTTGTTGTCGTTGGAAAAGCTTGCAATCTGCAGCAGCGCCAGCCCGAGGAGGCACGCCAAAAAGAGCATCGTCATCACGCGCGTAAAGTTGTAGGCGGGCAGCCGCCAGTAGCGGCGGTACATGCGCACAATGCAGTAGTGCAGCTGCTGGCGGCGGGTAGCGGCGCGCTTGCCACCCTCGGGAACACGGCCGAATAGCTGCTCCGACACCAGCGGTGGCTTGCCGTCCGAGCCGTTGATGCGCCCCTCAATGGCCTTGCACTCGTCAGAGTCGAGCCACACCTGGTTCCAGTCGATGTCCGAGCTGCCGCTCGTTCCCGCGCCGATGACCGTCAACTGCGAGAGAGGAAGAGAGGTGACGCCCAACAAAGGAAACAAAGACAGAGCGAAAACAGGAAAAAAGGAGCGTGCAGGCGGTCAGCCAGACGAGTCAATGGGAGTCAACACGCGGTCACGCCGCCATACATGTCAAACAGACGCCACACATCCCCGCCCACACGAGGCCAGTCCACAACGGCGGCGCGCACCGCACACTCCCTCCCGCCCGCCTCGCTAGGCTCCCCAAACGCACCATGTGCTCCGCCGGGTTGCCGCCTCCTGGTAGAGGCGCCGCCCCGTGGTCTTCAAAGTACGCCATCAGCTTTCCGCCCGCAACACCTTCGAGTGGCTCACCCTCTGCCGCGTTGAGGTCCCCCATGTAGACCATGTTGCCGCCACGGGACAGCAGCAGCAGCCGATCAAAAGACGCAAACAGCTCCTGCGACGGCTGGTGGATGGTGCACACAACCGCCACGCGGTCGGCGGCAATGAGCCGTAGGCCGGCAACGACCGACAGGGCGTCGCGGGCGTCCAGCCCCGACGTGGGCTCGTCAAGAAAGAGGATGGCGTCGCTGCCAATGCCGACCAGCTCGCAGCCGATGGTCAGCTTCTTGAGCTGCGAGGGCGCAAGCGACAGGATGAGCTGGTCTTGCACCGACCGCAGGTGCAGCTTGTCCATGGCGTCCTCTACGCGGGCGGCCTGGTCGGCCTCGGATACGTCGCGGCCGCCGCGGAGAGCGGCCGAAAACTGGAGCGCCTCCCGCACCGTCGCCTCCTGCACGTGGAGGTCCGCCTGCTCGACGTAGCCAGAGATCTTGGCAAAGGACAGCGGCGCCAGCTCGACCCCGTTCACGAGCACGTCCCCGGTCACGTCACCCCCCGTCTTACGCTGGGCCAGTACGTCAAGCAGCGTCGTCTTGCCGGCACCCGAGCTCCCCATGAGCGCCAGCATGCGGCCATGCTCGGCAAAACCCATCACATTGTTCAACAACTGCTTGGGCTCCCCGTTGGCATCGACCGTGTAGTTGAGGTTGTGCCATGTCAGCACGGCCCCGTGACCGCCCGTCGTTGACAGCTTGCCCGCTCCCGCTGGGTCGGTCGTCAAGGAGTGGGAGGAGCTGGAAGACGTCGTCGCCGCCACCGCCACGTCGCCGCCCGACGCGCTGGCCTTGACAGACTTGCTCACCACGTCCGTCCCGCCCCCATACTTGTCCCGCAGCGCCCCAATGGTCACCGCCGTCGCGCCGGTGAGGCTCGCCATCGAGTTGCGGCTGAAGTGCGCGTCGAGGGACATGCGCGGTGCCGACCGCTCGTCCGGGTCGACGGCGTCGGCAGGCGCGCGGTAGGCGTAGCCCTGCGGCTGGAGGCGAGACATCTGGAAGATGGTGAGGCCAAGGCAAAGCACGTAAAACCCAAACAGCACGAGGACGTCCCACAACCGCCACATACCCGCCGAGTCGCCGAGACGTGCTTGGAAGTTGGCCTTCAAGTATTCGGTGCCCGTCGACAGGGTGCAAAACTTGAAGGCGTCGGGGACGGCCGTGTTGAACGGCAACAACCCATCTGGCGAGCAAGTAAAGTTGAGGCCCGTGAACTCGTTGATGAGCAGCGCGTGATACGCCCACTGCACGGGCGAGATCCAGTACAGCCAGATGAGGAAGTTGGGGATGCTGTCGTACGGGACGAGGAAGCCCGAAAACATGACCATGACGATCAGCGCGACCCCGCCGAGCGCGCTGGCCAAGTCCTTGTTCCCCATGGTCGACAGCAGCCGCGCGTAGGTGGAGATAAACAGGGACAGGAAGAAGAGGACGACGATGTAGTAGGCAAACCGCTCGCCAAACTTGCCGAGGTTGAGCCCCGCCAGGAAGTAGATGGCCAGCGCGTAGCACATGGTCTTGACAAAGACGGTGAAGGCGTCCACCAACGAGGCAGACAGAACAAACGGCATGACGCTGTAAAAGCCCGCCCCGCTGCTCTGCTTTGCGAACACCGTCCGTTCTGCAAACTTGGTCGGGACCCCGCCCAACTCACCAAACGCGAGGAAGAGCATACCAAGGAAGAGCAAACCACCGCGGCTGAAGGCGCCCGCCTCGGTCATGTCGACGTTGAAGAAGATGCTGCCGAGGGCCAGCCCAAACACAACATTGGCGAGGACCGTAACGACAAACGTCACGGGCTGGGACACTACAAGCTGCACCGATCGACGGAGGAGAATGATGAACTGGCGGAAGGGGCTCTGGAGCGACTGCCGGTGCACCTTGCGTTGCAGGTCTTGGGTGAGGTCGGGAAAGGGCGTGCCTTTGACACCCTCGTCGAGCGCCGCCGTCACATCTTGCGCGAAGGGCGACTTCGCGAAAGCATCCACAAAGTCACCAACGGTACGTGGGGCGGTGTCCTCACAGCCGGGGGTCACGAGGGCGCCCTGAAAGGCTGGGTCACTGACGGTCGTGATGAGTTCGGGGACGGAGCGGGTGGATGGCTTGGTAAAGCCGAGGCCCGTGAAGTAGTCGAGCGCCTTGTCGGTCGGCCCAAAGTAGAGGCAGCGCCCCGCGTCGAGCACGCATAGCTGTGGGGGCCAAACAGAGCATCAAAAAGGCATTGCGGTGGAGCCAGCACAACACAGCAAAACACAAACACAAGTGCAGAGCAAGCAAGAGCAAGGAACGGGTGGTGGTTAGCACGTCGTCTGGTAGCAATGGGCACGGCAACCAGGCATCCACACAAACGCGCACTCTTGAGGGCACTCCAACGCTTCACGGGGAATCCCCTTTCACCCCACCCCGCCGCCACAAGGACACGCAACGTACCTTGTCAAACTCATTGAAGACCTCCTCGGGTGGCTGCTGCATGCTGCTGATCACCACCGACTGGCTGCGGCTGGTGAACCCGCGGATGACCCGCGTAATGTCCAGCGTTGTCGCCGAGTCGAGGCCCTTGGACCAGTTGTCCATGGCGATGACCGACCCCGAAATGCCCGCCACCGCCATCTCACCGACAGTCACACGCTTCTTCTCCCCGCCGCTAACGCCGCGGAGGATGGCATCCCCGACCGGCGTGTCGAGCGTGTTGACAATGCCGAGCGTGCGGGCGACAAGGAGCACCCGGTGGCGGCGCAGCACCGGCGCGTACGGGTAGAAATCGGGGAGCTTGAACTCGGCCGCGTAGGAGAGCGTGTGCCGCACCGACAGCTGCGCAAAGTGTTCGTCCTTTTGCCCGATGTGGCGGAGCACGTGGTTGACGGCCACGCGGTCCTCGCACGCAATCTCCTCCCCATTGTAGAGCACCTGCCCAGACGTAGAAGCAAGCCCCGCCCGCCGCAGCGCGAGGAGGTTGAGGAGCGTCGACGCGCCGCCGCCCGGCGGCGCCAACACCAACACCATTTCCCCCGGGCGGGCGTAGCCCGACACAGACGACAGGATGGTGTGGTAGCGGTTCGCCTCGGGGAGGCGCGTCGCCTTGCCCCACCGCACGGCCTTGATGACGGTATGGTAGAGGCCCTTCCACAGGCCGAGCGCCTGCGTGCCGACCGTGTCACGCACGGGGCCCGACGCCACGTCGACGCGGGCGGTCAGGTCCCGCCACGACACGCCAACCTCGGGTTGCGTCAGCCCCGCCTTGCTGACAATCTCCTTGACGAGCGTCTCGTAGGCGGCAGCGTCATACTCGTCCGACTCGGGGTCGTAGCGGGGCTCCTTGTACCACTCCCCAAACTCTGCTTCAACCTCCTCCTTGGTGCGCCAGTAGCTCGCCGTCTTGGCGCCGGGCCGCTTCATGGTGGACGAGGGGACGGGGGCGGTAGGGGGCAGGAAAGCAGGAGGAAGGACTGCAACAACCAAAGGGGGGCGGAGAATAGGGGGGGAGTAGGTGCCGCGGGGGAAGGAACGGTCCGCCAGCCGCTGCGCGGTGCGCAGCGCGCACGCCCTGTACCGCCGCGACGGCGACGGTCCCCGTGCGTCAGTGCTGGTCGCCCCACAGGTAGACGAACCGCCACGGGTAAATAGAGGGTCGGCGATGCCCGCCTGGCGCCAATGCAGTACCGGCAGGCGCACCGGCGGCTCGGGGTGGCGGCGGGTCGGGGTACAGTAGCGGCATCGAGCCTACGTCGGGCGGCACGGTCCCCGCCGCAGTCGCGAACAGCAGCAACGCCCCTCGAGGCACACAACGGTGGGGCGCGGGCGACGCCCGCGGCTCGACCTGCCCCCGCTCCAAGGCCCACAGCACCGCCCCAGAGAGCCCCGTGTTTGCACGTCGCTGGGGGCCTGCCTCGAGGGCGGCAGAGGAGCCATCCCAGACTCGGCAGCAATCTACGTAGCCGTCAACCATCGTGATCTATCCCAGGCGGGGCCATCCTTGCCTTGCCGCCTCCATCCACTGAATCAGGGTGGCCAGAGAGCTCGCGTGCGCCGTGTCAGGCAGAGCCCCGCCCGAGCAACCGCTCGAGCACCCGTCTGACACCAGCGACAACCGTGGCAGCGCCAAACGGGCCCCCTTCGTCCAGGGTGTCGTTGAGCCGGGCCATTCTTGATCCGCTCTGTGCCTGCAAAAACCATGTAGGGACTCACCACACAAGCTCCAGAACCAAGAGACAGATTCGCTCGCTCACGTTGAATTGTGCATGCTAGCAAAACGGTGTGCACAAACGCCCCTATGATTGGCCACTATGGCATGGAGACGGAAACGGCACGTGAGATTATGCGTCTGAGGGATCGTCGAGGCCGATACAGCGCCATCTCTCTTTGGGTGGCACACCCGGCTCGCTCAAGCAAGTGCCGGTTGCTGTGGCGGCGGAACGCAGGAAGTGCCGGCGGGCGGCGGTCGCTGCCCGCCGGCACCCGCCGCATCGGCTGGGCGCCCCCGCTCTCACGTTTGAGATGCCCGATCGCGACGTGACGGTGCTGTCCCCGCGCGTCAACACCCGCACGACGGGCACAGAGGCCGCAACCCCGAGACGCTGTGGGTGCGGTACTTTCCGACGCGGCGGCGCCGTGGCGGCATCGGGGGTAGGAGCTGCGGGGTCCACTCCGAGATGCGTACAGATTGGGTATGCTCCTTTTCTGTACACCGCCCAGGATGGGACACTCCCGTGGCAAAGAGGCACACTCTGCCCTCGGTGGACCCCCCCTCGGCTGTCATCAACGCACGCACGTGCCCAGCGCCGGTACAACCGCCGCTCTTTCCCGCAGCCCAGCAAACGCAGTCGCCACCGCCATCGCCCCCCCAACCGCCACCACAACAGCCGCACCGACCGTCACAGTCGCCCACCGCCACCCGCCACCACACGATCGCGCTCTGCCGCTGCCGCGACTGCAGCCCAACCAGGCCGCCTCGTCGGCGGCCAACGGTAGCGTAGCTGTCACAAAGGCAAACGCGCCGATGGCGGCGGCCGAGAGCACCGCCGGGGAGGCAGCAGCGGGCGCAAAGGCGGTGGCCGCAACGGCGGCGAGCGGCGCCACTGCGCCTGCCAGGCAGCCGATGCGCACCGGCAGTCGAGGTGCGCCGCTGCCTCGGCGCGCGCCGTGGCCTTGTCGCCGGCGGGCGGCGCAGACGGCGCCAGTCCGGTCTCTCGATGCACCCCCACTGGCAGATGTCGACCCGTGCAGACGAGCGTCGTACTCATCGCCGTCGCTATCCACCGCCCAACAGCCGTCCAAAATCTCGCAGCGGCTGTCACCGTCGCCGATGCTATCCCACTTGCCGAGCCGCAGACCACACGTGCTACCGGGCAGCACAGGGACAGTGTTGTCCCCAAACTCGAGGCCCCGTCGGTGGGGATTGGGCTCGGCAGGGGCAGTCGCCAGGTCGGTCGCCCGGTCGCCCCCGACAAAATTGCTGGCCACCTTCGGTGGCGGCGTCGGGACAGACACAAATAGTGCCATTTGCGGGGCGGGTAGTGTCGCGCAGCATCCGGGAACTGGTACGCCCCGCCGCGCGGCTGAGAAGGGCGCTGTATCAACGATGTCCGTCGATAACAACCCCTTTGGTTGCTGTCGTATCAGCCCCCCCACCGAAACGACTGCTTGCCACAGCAGCCGCCCCAACAGAAGCAACCGGAGCGTCGAGCCCGCCGCCGCCGCAACCACCGCCGCCAGCCCCACGGCCACTCGTGCGCCCCGGTGGTCGACCATCAGCGGCGCGAGGAGCCCCGCCAGCGGCGTGTGGCTGCCGTCGACCACCGCCCCCGGCACCCAAGGCGGCAGCGCCACTGACGATCCGGCGGCGTGCGCCAACCCAATGGCCAACACCGCCGCCTGGGAGGCGGCGAGGGCGCGGAACCAGGAAGCTGGGCTGCGCGCAATGGCGCCGAGCTGCACGCTGGCCAGATGCGGGGTGAAGAGGCTGGCAAGTGCCGCAGCGGCTGCGATTGCCCGGTCCATGCGAGCGCTGAAAAGCGACGGTCCGCCCGGGTCTGCGAGCGCCACTGGCCCGAGCCACGTCGACGGGGCGGTCGCGTCAAGCGCCATCCACACCACGGGCAGCAGGCCGACAGTGGTCGCGACTACCACCGTCGACAGAATGACGCAGCCCGAAAAAGCAGTGGCGAGCGCGGCGGTGATAACAGCTACAGCTGCCGCCGCCGCCAGTGCAACCATCCCCCCGCATCCCGACGCGGGGGCACCGGCGACGAGTACCTGCCACGCGGCCGCCTGGTCGACGACACCCCCCGTGACCGACGCGGCGAGGGCGGTTCCGATAACGACCGCCGCCGCCACCCCCGCCCGCCGGCCGAGCGCCGACCGCAGGAGCGCCGGAAGGGAGCGGGCGGCCGGGTGGGCGCCGAGGAGTGTTGCAAGGAGGTAGCCCACCCCGACGGCGATGGAGGCCATGACGACCAGCAACAAGGCCGTGACGAACAAGCCGAGGCTCGCCACCGCCCGGGGTACAGCATACAGCGCTGTGGCGGCCGTGTCGCCAGCCAGGATGACCGCCAGGAGGGGCCACTTGACGCCCCCGCTGGTGGGGAAGGCGGGCGCCCGGCTCAGCGCACGCCCTGCGTCGCCGCCGCCACCGTCGGCGGCCGCCGTTGCGCCGAGTCTTCTTGGCGCTTCGGCGGTGGGTGGTGCGGCGGGTGTCGCCGTCGCTGACTCCGTTTTTGTCGTCCACGCTTTCTCCGACGGGGAGGCGAGCAGGAGGAGCCCCGAAAATGAGGAGAAGCGACCGGCAAACACGGGTGACAGGAATCGAGACGGGGAGCAGGGCCGCCCCCGCTCGCCGCCTGCCCTACCGGCGCCCCCGTCCGAGTCTGCGTCCTCCCGCGACGGCCCCGACGGCGGCAGACCGCCGAGAGGGGTGGCACCCGAGCCCGCGCGGGGAGAGAGAAAGACGACGACCGTGTCACTAGCGCGGGGGAGGAGGTCGTCGAGCGACAGCTGTCTTGTGGAGGCAGTGGTAGCGGAGGGAGCGGAAGCGCATGTACTAGGGTCAACGACCTTGTCACGCGCGTCAACGGCATTGGTGTTCCCGTCACGAGCTGGTCGGTGCGGCGCCCGGTCGAGTTGGAGTAGCTCCACAGACTCGGACGCGTCCCCAAGCGGCGGCCCATCGGTTTCCCCCACCGGGCAGCCGACGCCGCTAGTGTGCGCGGGGGGTGTCCACTCCTCCCCAAGAAACCCCGCCGGGGACAAGGGGCCGTCGCCGCCGACCACGGGCATGGTGGCAACGACCCGCGACCGCAGTTGCCGTGGCCGGTCAGAGGCAATGCTGGTGAGTGGGGGGGGGAAGGCGGCACCGGTGACCGTTATCGCGTCGCCGAGACAAGGGCCAGGGATGAACCGCGTGTCGCTGGTTGGCCTCGGTCAAGTCGATGCAACCTCAGGGCACCGAGGGGGAGTGTGTCAAGCTACCAAACCGCAAAGGTCCTCACCCTGCAAGACACCCTTACGCACAACTGTCACGGCCAACCGCCACACAGAGGTGTAGTACACGAGCCGCCGCAACTGAGACACCACCCGACTTCGTCGTCACGCCCCCCCCCCCCCCCCCCCCCCCCCACCCC
>Ga0209093_1001963_pt1 | contig 11624 bp, 7 predicted proteins | sample SidtaG_4_FD_187450 | JGI IMG/M metagenome (GOLD analysis project Ga0209093, IMG submission 187450) | Marine algal microbial communities from Sidmouth, United Kingdom - Sidmouth_Male1 metaG (SPAdes) (version 2) | ecosystem: Host-associated > Algae > Red algae > Unclassified | place: Sidmouth...
GGGGGGGGGGGGGGCCCCCCCCCGGGGCCCCCCCCCCCCCCCCCCCCCCGGGGGGGCCCCGGGGGGGGGGGGGGGGGGGGGGATGGGGGTGTCCACCCCCGCGCCCCCCGTGCCCGTGGCGCGCACTGTGGCGGCCTGCAGGGATATATAACCAGGGGCGGTCGCGCCTCCGCAGCCGCCCCTGTCACTGCAGGCAACGTCATTGGCAACGACGACGCGCCGACCGCGGAACGCACGGGCAACGGGCGGGCATTGTCTCCTCTCTGTCCCTCTCTCTCTTTCTTTCGCCTCTGGTGCCAGCCCCCCCACCGGCACTCCCCGCCGAGGACAATGGGCCGCAAGTCTGTCACGGCCGTCGCGGCGGCCGCTGCCGCGGCGGCGGTCGCGTTTTCCCCCCTGGCCACAACCGCCGCCGCCGTTGCCCTGCCCGCCACGGCGCGCGCGTTTGCGCCCAACAATGTGATTGGCCGCTACGTCCGCTTCATCGAGACGGTCGCGGACAATGTGCCGCGGTGCCCCCAAACGATTGCGCACTTTAACAGCGGCGCGCAGCAGGACGATGGCGGCACGGTCATCCCCGCCAAGTCGTACAACATGGACGGGGCGAGCTGTGACGCGGTGCTCCGGCTGACCCCGTCGGAGCAGCTGTCAGAGGACAACCTGCCCGCCGACGTGACGGCCAACGCCAATGCGGTGGCGCTGACGACCGAGCTCTTTGCCGAATCGTCGGGCTTTTGGCTCGGCACCGCGGGGCGGACGTGCGGCAAGTTCCGCTGGTCCGACGACACGACGGTCGTGTATTTTGAGGAGACGGAAGCGCTGTCGCTGCTGCTCGGCATTGAGCTGCCGCCCCAATTCAAGTACATGTTCGTCGCTGGCCGCGGCTTCACGTGCGCGTACCGCGCGCAGCCCAAGGCGGGGCCCGTCACGGGCGGCGACGGGGGGGGTCGCGCCGCCGCCGCCGCCCGCCCGCCGCCGTTGCTGGCATGACGCGGGGCGGCGGCCGGATGGTGTGCGGGGGAGGGCGGGGGGGAGGAGGGGGAGGCGTCGCCGCCGCCACCGCCACCGTCGGTGCGCGCGCGCTTGGCCGCGCGCTTGGCCTCGCGGGCGGCGCGGACGGCCGCGCGCTCGGCCTTGCGGGCGGCGCGCTCTTGCCGTCGGGCGTCCACCTCGTCGCCGTCTCCTTGTCCAGCGGCCGCATCGGCTGCAGCAGCCGGGGGCGGTCGAGCGCCAGACGCCATGGCGGTCCAAAGTGGCCGACCCGCCCGGCGCGGGCGGGCGGCGAGGTCGGGCAGCGGAGCAACACGACGCGGTCAGACAGGGGAGCAACCGAACGCGGGTGCAGCGCGCGGTGGGGTGACGGCCACTCCTCATCGAGACCGCAAGACATCATCATGCGAAGAAAGTCCACGTAATGGGGGATCTTCATCAGACGACCCAACAATTGTATGTCAATATCAACAGTGTGTCCAATTTGATACAAATACGAGGAATTTGAACCAAGAGAATACGTACGAGTGCTCACCAGCTGGCTCTTGCAAACGAGCTGCGTAGGGCCCCCCCTGAAGAGGACGCCCGATCCCTGCCGCGAGACAAGCTTGTCCATCGGAAACGAAACGGCTCGCCTGTGTCACGGCAAGTGGCGCCACAGATCTGCCGCACGTCTGGACCGAGGGTAGGCCCCTGACACCCCCGCCCTGAGTACGAGCCTGGCGACCGCCCGTTCTGCGGAGGGCCCCAGAAATAAGAAGCCTGGCCGAGATGTGCAATGCAAACGGCTCACAGTCGCACCGACTGCTACGTACGCACGCCATGCGGTGCATCTTAAAGGTGGTACTCAGTCCCGCATTGGTGGCCAATCCGAAGCGAGGACAGTAACGCGACTCATGGCCACGTGTGGACCAAGACACCGAGTACACTCAAGCATAGGGCTTACGTACCGCCTCTCGCTGACTACGGACTCACCAGACCCAGGACAGGGTGTGGTCGTCCAGGCCATGCGATTGCCCATCGCTGCGAAGGACCAGCAGAGAAACAGAACAGAAGAAAATTCAAAGAGGAGTCGCGTGGCAAGCCCGTCGTCTGGGCAGAGACTTCAGGCCCACTGGGGCACGTGAGGCCGTGAGCAATGATGTTGGTCTCGCGCCAGTCTTTACACGATCAAAACTGAAGAGCAGTCGAGTTCTGGCAGCCAACAAAGGACCTCGTGCGCTCCAGAAGGAAAAGCGCACGGGAGCACCTCCGGATCACTGCTGACGGCAGGTGCGTGCCCGCAACCTACGCTGAGCCTGAGACACACACGTATCAACAGAAGAGCTTGAAAATAAACATGCGGTGGCGGGCCCCCGGTGCTGCCCCTTCCCACGCGCCCCACTGTCGGTTTCTTGCATGGGGCAAGGCCACGAGAGAGCCTGCTAGGAGGCATTGCTGGCGTCGATTGCACCACATGGCCTGGCATCTGCAGAGCCCGTGGCTTGCAAAGCAGACGTGCGACGGCGGCGGCGGCGTGGACGCCACTCAGTCGTGCTACACGGCCCCACCCGTGCCTGAAAAGTGGCCGCTGCTGCTCGTTGACACCCCCCCTCCGCCCTCCGAGCGCGAAAGGTGCAACAGCCGAATGGCGCGCTGACGGCAGCCTACGTCGTGCTCCCAGAGGGTTCCCAGCCTGGCCTCGACCGGCAAGGCCCCTCCAGACCACAGTGGCGTCTGGCGCCGCGACAGAGCCGGGGCGCTCGCGCGAGCAGCGAACCGTCCACGCTGGCATCTGTATTGGAACATGAAAGTGGCCCGCCGTCAACACCCCTAGACAGACCCGAAAGCACCCCGGAACCGCCGCTCACACGTGCGGGCAGCCCAAGAGCGGTTGGTCGAGCGCCACCAACACCGGAACCAATCCCGACACTGCGCCGCCACATTGGGTGAATGTGGGGACCGCAGTCGTGCGTCGTGGGCCGCCACGAGGCCGCTCCGAGCAGACGTCGAGGCCTTGGCAGCGTGGCCGTCTGTGTCGAGAGGGGGTGCTGCCTGGCCAATCGTCTCGCCCACGCGCGTGGCCACGTCAAGGCTGCTCCACCTCCCCGGGTTGATCGCGTCGCCCCCCGCGCCGTTGTGCGTAGACGCGGTCGCCACACGATGGCCGGCCGCTCGGTGCAGGCTGATGGAGATTCCCGGCCGTGGCGGCCCCGCGCCAGCGGTCGTCGGTCCGCGAGTGCCCCAACGCCAATGGGCCGCGTACGTAGGGATCGTGTCGCAGGACCGCCGCCCCCGCACGCTGCGTGCCGCCTGCCGCCGCCCTCCCTGACGACCCTGGGCGGCAGCGGACGGCCAGGCTGCCGAATTGGGGGTGCCCGCCGGACGCGCACCCCCACCGTCACCGGCGTGGTACGTTGTGCGTCGGGGCGGTCGTGGCCTGCCGTCATGACCCGCGTCGACAGTGGGGGAGGCGCGGCTAGCCGCCTTCTTCGAGCCGGGGGGCGATTCGGCGCATCCGTCGAGCAGTTTTTTGCCGCCGCGACCGTGTGCCCCCTTGCGCCGCGTCCCTGGGCTGCCCACGGCGGGGGGTGGCGGGCAGCGGGTGTCGCGATTCGGGGCGGGGGTGGAGCCGCCTGGCGTAGCCGCTGCCGATCGGGCTGCCGGGAGCACACTGCCGCCCCCCCCCCTCCTTCGCGCCTCTGGAGCGAATCGCGGCAGCATCCGCTGGAGCTTCCCCACCGCGCCACCTGGGGACGTTCCCGCACGTCCCCGCTCTGACACCACCTGCCCTGTGCCAGGGGGCGTCCGTCGGCCTGCTTTTGCACGGTGCCTCCCGCACATCAGACACGGAGCACACCTACCGGCTGGGAGCGGTAGGCTCGGTCTGGCGTCCGTTCCGATCCCCACCTGTTTTTCACGCTCGCTACTACCGACGCGGTGAGCGTGTCAACGTCCTCGGCATTCATCCCTCCATGCCACACGCGCCACCCCGACAGCAGTCGTTACGGTCTCCACGTTTAGACCAACGCCGCCGCGTCTGTGTCTGCCTGTTGCCCTACTGCCGTTGGTACGATACCCGCATCTGGTGCGGAGAAGCCTTCTTCCACTGACGGCAAGCTGCGGAGTCCCCTGCGTGCGGCACCCCCACACCCCCAGTGAGGTGTAGGCCCGGTGAGAGCCGCTGCCGCGGCGTGGCGGTCAGCGAGCCCCCCAACTATGGCGACAATGGCGCAACTGCCGCCGGCCGCGGTCGGTGGTTCCCGCAAAGGGCGCGTCGGTACCCTCTCCTTGTGGCAGATGCGGGAGCAGGCCGACGGCTCCTCCACGTCCTTTCCCTCCCTGGTGACGCTGACGAGCGGCAGCGAAGGCGGCTCACCCCCCGTCCCCGCAGAGCGGACGACGCCCGCCCCTGCCGTGACGGTCGTCTCTGGCGACGCCCCCACCGCACCGCCCCGCCCGCGCCGCGCCGGCGCGCCCGCTGTGACGCTCATCCGCACCGGCGGTGAGGCGGCGCGGTCGACCAAGGGCCCCCGCGGGACGGCCGACATGCACCGCCCACGCGTGCGCGGGCAGCGGCGGAGCAGCGTCGAGCAGCGCCTCTCCGCGGCGGGCAGCGACGTGAGCGTGGAGAAGCCGCTGCCGTCCCCGCGCGGCTCGGACGCGCTGCCACCGCGGTCAACGGCGGCGGCGGTGGACCTTCCGGCCGCGTCGGCGATCGCGGCGGGCCGCCCGACGTCGGACGTGTCGTGTGACTCGCTGACGGCCACCTCGTCGTCGACTGACGGGGGCGCCAAGGCGCCCCTCCCAAAGGCCAAGGTGTTTATGGTGCGCGCGCCGCGCGTCGACGAGGACGTCCCGATGGCCGACGAGACCATCGGGCGCCGCGGCGCGCCCTGCCCCAACGGGGGGCAGAGGGGCGAGGAGGAATTTGCCCTGGAGGAGCTCGACGACGAGGAGGATGAGGACGGCGGCCTTTTTACCGAAGTCGCCTCCATGGCGACCGTCAAGGACGGCTGCGCCGACCCTCTTGATCGGCTGGCGGCTGTGCCACCACCAACAGCTGCCAAGCCGCCGCCGTCTGCGGGCAGCGGCTCGTGGCGGCGCCCACCACCGCCACCGACCGTCGCCGACCGGCGGCCGCTGCCCGCCCACCGCGCCCTCAAGCCCCCCGTCCCAATTCCCGCGGGCGTGCGGCCAAGCGCGTCGGCGCACACCCCCCGCGCCTTCCCCCCAAGCCGCTCCCCAGCCCCGCCCGGCGGGTCTGCCGTTGGCCCGCCCCTCGCGGAGCGCACCGCGTCGGGCCTCGACCGCGTCTGCTCCGCGTCCGTCGCCGCCCTGTGGCAGGGCCCCGTGTCCATGGTCGACCAACCCGCGTCGGGCGCCATGGCGGTCCTCCGCAACGGCTCTGCGCCTGTGCTCGGTGGCGACGCGCCCGCGGCGGGCTCGAGCGGCCTCCGCAGCGGCCGCCGGCCAAGCGGCGCCGACTGGGACGAGGAGGAGGAGGTTGTCGGGCAGGCGGCGGCCGGCGGCGATTCCCCCTCCCGGATCTCGTCCCGTGGCCGCGGTCAGGCGGTGGCGGTGCCGACGCCCGCGGGCCGCGTCGGCCACGCCCACCCGCCGGTCGTCACGTCCAAGACGCGGTACCACCGGCTGCGGTGGTGGAAGAACAAGGCGCCCGCGGGGGACCGCCAGTCGGATGCGGCCGCCCGCCGCGCGGCGGCGGCGCTCCACGGGGAGGCGCGCAAGCCCGTCGGCGGGCGCGCGAGCCTCGTCGACACGGCGTGTCAGGTGAGTATGGTCATGGACGACTTTATCGAGTTTGCCACGGGTGGGGGACCGGCGGCGAGCGGCGCCGCGGGTGCGGGGGGGGGGCACGCCGACGGGGGGCGCGCGAGGCGGCTGCTGGCCAAGCCGCTCAAATGGTTGCAACGCGTGCAGCCGTTGCCGCAGGGCACAACAACCACACAACGGATCAAGGGTGTGTGAGAGCCGGCGGGGGGGGTGCGCCCCGACGACGGCTTTGCTTGTCCTGCTTGGATTGCCCCCGCGTTGATGCCTTTCGCACGCGCTTACAAAGACGTTCTGGGCAGCCCCTTGGACAGCGGTAGTTCCTGTACAGACCTCGCGTTGTCCCTTTCACGCTGCAGAGGAGGAGCAGTTGTCCCAGTCGGATCCACCAACGCCTCGCAGTCAGACTGGTGCTTCGTTTCGTCGTCGGGGAAGAAAAAACTGTGGCAGCGTCACCGTCTTTCTGCATCAGATCAGCACCTGTGGAGGGCATCCGACACGTGTCAATGATTATTGCCGTCCAGATCACGGTTGAGCTCGTCGTGTCTGCCACCCGTCTAGTTCGCCAGAGATTGGTTCTCCATCAGCCCAGTTGCCCGTTTCCAACTTTGTCGCGGCCTGCTGCTTCGGCACTCCCGTCAGCGTCTCGCCCGTCATGGCCGCCTTTCTTCACCCGACGCTGCCCTTCCGCGCTGCTCCCTATGGCTCGTGCCACCGCCCCCCTGCGACGTGTCCGCGGCGCTTGCTGGCGAGCGCTCCCGCCTCCCCTCCCTCCCCCGGTTTGATGATGCGGGCGTCAAGCTCCTCTGCTGTGGCGGCGCTAGCGTCTGCTGTTGAAGCTGCTGCGTCTACCCACCTCCTGGCGCTGGCGGCGGACACCACCCGTGGGCAGCCCATCGAGGAGGCAGCGGCGGCGATGGAGGCGGCGGCCGACGCCCGCACCGGCAAGCGCAACGCTCGCTCTGGCCGCCTCATCGGCACGTGGTCTCTGGTGTACACCAACTCCCGTGCAGTGGTGGGCAACACGGGTCTGACGGGCGCCGGTCGGATGATGTTGGGCGCCCGCCTCAACGCCCTCCGCGTTTGCTACGACCTCGGCGGCGCGGCGTGGGCAGAGGAGCAGCTCTCCTCGCTGGCGCTGCTGCGCGTGCGCAACCGGCTGACCGGCACGTGGGCGGTGGGGCCCGCCAAAGATGGTAACACGGTCGAGCAGACCTACGCCGAGCTCGAGACGCACCCGGGCGGGATGAAGCTGCGCTCCGACTCCAAGGCAGTGGTCGACGTGACCTACCTGGATGACGAGTGGCGCATCGCGCGGGCACCCCAATCGAGGGACCTCTTTGTGTTTCGGCGGGAGGAGGGGGGGGCGGGGCCGGAGGGGGGGGCGCAGCAAACCACATCTGAGGATGAGACCGCCGCTGGAAAGGCCAGGGCTAACAGGCAGTCAAGGAGAATGGGGAAGAAGTAGCTGGGGAAGCAATCCTACGTAGTTTGAATGAGCCCCGTTCGTTGCAGATGCACCAGCGGCCTTGGGCATCCAGCTGTGCTGCAACGCACACCCTGTGTGGCAGGGTGTGCGTTGCAGCAGAACCAGTGCGGCTTTGCAAAGAGCGTGGATGTTGGGAGGGTGGCCAACGCGAGGGAGCTATGGCAGATGGCGCACATCAAGACCGTCAGGGTGTGGCTTGAAGAGGAAGACCACTTGTGTTGGGGGTCTTAGCGGTCTGTGAACCCGTAACCCAACGAGAAAAAACCCATAGCAAGCATAACAAGCGAGACGTTAAGCAGTCAGCGCGCGTGCCGTCGAGACAACCGGTGAAACCGGAGGGTGCTGAGACAAAAAAAAACTGGACCTGCGCGTTCAGTGAGGCATTAGCAAACGACCGAGGAAAGAGCAGGCGAGAGAAATCAACGTACCTATATCCAGCAAGTGCGTCGACGGCCGACGCCACCGCAAAAGAGCGGCCTGAGCATGTTACCCCATCAAACACAAAAGCCACACCTGTGCGCAGCAGCTGGAAAGCACGGCTCCCAGTCGGACCGTCCCCAAACTACAAGTGCCGAAATGCAGAAGAATCAACACCAGGCAGCAATGGGTTCTGTCACGATAGCACAACCAAACCAAAGAAACAGGTCAGTCGACATCCTCGGCAGCAAAAGACTCGAGTGGAACAGCCGCTGACCCGACAAACAATGGGTAAGACATATGTGGCGGACGCCGCAAGAGGGATATGACCACATCCACCACAAGCAAAACGTACCGTAATCACACCCAGTTGCCCAGCGTCGTCCTCCACCAATGCCCGTCGCGTGGTCAGCAATTCAATCACCTTGGCAACGAGCGTCACCCTCGGTGCAAAAAGGTTCTCCGCCCAGGAGAACCGGAGGATGACAGCGGTGGCCCATGTCCGCTCTTGGTTGCAGTTGCGATCCGTCCGGCTGGGGAACAGCGCGTCAACATCTCCCCGACTCAAACGCGTCGACAAGGCCACCGCATCCTCGGAGAGCAGCGGGTCTGACGCGTCCATCTGCACATAGTCCAAGCCGAGCACCACCCCCGCCACGCCGAGCCGAACGCCACCCCCGTTTGGCAACGCCGACGGTTGCACAATCCCCGCGGGCGGTGGCACACGAATCCGAAAGCAGGTGCCAGGGGTGACTTCCACATTTTCGGCTTGCACCGCCGCCAGCAGTTGTGGGCACACCACCGCAACACGGTCCCCAGCGGCAAGGCCAGGCACTTCGGACCCTATCCGAGACGCCGCGGTGGCGTCGCCGTCGGCTGCGGCACCGCTCGCAGCTTCTGCCACCGGAGGTGCCTCCAGCAGTACCGCAACCACCAGCTGCGCAGACGCGTCGACGCCAACCAAGTACAACGCAAGGCTGGACGCGGCAATGCCACGCGCCTCCACGGCTGTGACCTCCACCGCGCTCGTCAGGTGCCGAGACGCGTGCCGCAGCAGCTGAGTCGATGTGCGGGCGCGGCGCTGCAGCAGTTGCAGTCGCGCGCTGTGCCCCCTCGACGGGGCGCGACAGCCGTCACCGCCGCCAGCACTGCTGCTACGAGTGGGTGTCACGTCCCGCCCGCCGCAGGGGCTGTCGTACGTGCCAGGCTGTGTGCGGGGCGTCGGCAGCGGCGTTGCCGACGTGCAGATGCTCATTGAGAGCGCCCCGAGGCCCGGCTGACCGCCCGGTCGACCAAGCGGTGATGTCAGCCCGGATGCTTGCACCCGGCCACCCCCAGGAGACACACCAACAATCGACGACAACCGCGGACCCGACCCAACGGCGGGGCCGCGAACGACCCCGTAGCGACGTTGAGACGGTGACGCCATCATCACCCGTGGAGACTCCTCCTCCACTGTCCGGGGACGGAAAGGGGGGCGAGCAGTTGATGCGTCATCCGCCTCGCCACCAGAAAGAGTAGAGTCACGCGACACGCAGCTCAGCGAGCTGTTGGCCGATGCGGCCGCCACGTCGGATGCACCACCAAACAGCTGCCGCGCAATTGAAGGGGAGTTCCCACTCGCAACGGCCGCCCCCATCCCAATCCCAAGTGGCCGTGGACGCAGCGGGCCGGTGACAGCGCGTGCGGGCGTGGATGTCCCTGACGCCCGGAGCGGCGCAGCGCCTGACGGCGCGGGTGTCGCCGACCGAATCACCAACGGCCGAATGGGTGGTCGGCTAGCAGACGGCGGGGCAGAGGGGTGAGGTGAGCCGCCCACCGCTCGGAAACAAGTGGAAGCCGACGGAGTCGCCCCGACCCCAGCTACAACCCGCGGGGGGAGGCGAGCACGGGGAGGGGAAGCGCCAGAAGCTCGCGATGGTGTGGCCGGCGTTGGAGCCACTCGGATAGGTCCTTGCCGCCATGGACCCGCAGTCGTCCCTTCCGCACCATTGCCACCACCGGGCACGCCCCCGCGCCCCGAGGCTGCTGATGCATTCCTGTCCCACGTCGCCGACGGCGTCCCGAGAGGCCGAGCCGCGGACGGTGGGGGCGGGGGCACCACCCGAATGGTGTGGGACGCCACACCCAACGACGACATTGGTGGCGGGGTTGCACCAGCGCCGGGCGGGAGCACCCGACAGACGGTTGGCGGTCGTCGGTCGGCTGGCGAGGATTCTGGCGGCGGCACCACCGACGCCCGTCGAGCGCGCTTGCGCGGGGACGCCACACCGGCCGCGCCATCAACGCCACCCTCCTCAACACCCCGCATTGACCCTGCCGATAGGGAAGAATGCCAGCCGCCGCCAATCGGGAATGCACCGTTGCCCCCGACAAGACAGGCGCAGCCGCCAAAGACGCCGCCGCAGCCGTGACAACGGCGGCCGCCAACGTCGGGCGGCCCGCCGGAGCCGGCGTCGGGACCCGCTACCATCACTGCAGTGGGTGCAGCGCCCATGCCGGTCACGTGGAAGTGGGGATTCCGTGGCGTCGCAGAATGCGGCAGCAGGCGGGAGGGGACTGCGGCCCAAGTGAGGCGCAGTGGCGACTGCGTCGCGTCGCGCTGTACGAAGCGCGGCCGAGCACGCGCCGGCAGAGACAGAGTGGCGCCCCCGGCCCCAGACCCCCCCCCTCCACTCCTGGGCTGCACGAGTCTGAAATCGGAAGGGGAATGCATCCGGTGTCTTGAGGCTAGAGGTGTTCAGGTAAGTTTGACTAATTCAACAATTGTCAAAGGTGTCCGACAACAACAGAATTCACCGGTGGTGCCTCAGGACAGACTCATCATTGCTTTTGGCTCGATACCCTTTCTTGTTACTCATCAAATTCGCTTGGGATCATCGAGATCTGAGGGCTGGCAACATCTTCAAATCTATGGTGCGTATCCCAAAAATGAGACATGCGCGTTTTCTGGAAGACTGACACATCACTGCACGGTGGCAGGCGGGGTGGGGTACGAGAAAATTCTCAACTGGCCTCCATGGAAAGAGCCTCTCCCGAGACGTTCTTGGCTGACAACTCCTTAGTACCTGCCTGTGGGCCCTGTTCTGTGGACCTCTCAGCTAACTCCGATCTTGGAGCCAGTCTTTTTCAGGTTCTTGGGGTTACAGGTTTGCAACGCCTAAGCTCATGTGCTAACTGGAGCTTCGATGAGGGGTGTCCCAAATCGTGTTTTCTTCACAGGGGGCTACATGGCGGTCTTTTTCACATTCTTATTGGTAAGATGGTGCCCTTTTCTTCGTGCACAAACTGTCAGCACATGCCTGCCCTAGTATCCGTGCATTTGATTGGGGGGCGTGATCGTCACCTGTCGAAGCTGCAAGGAATGACACTTCCCCCCGTGACACGTGAGGATGTGTCGCCTCTGCTAACACTGTCAGGGGCCGTTATGGCAACGCAGAGGGTCCGAGTGGGTCACATTACATCATCGGACCGCTGCAGAAGGCCAGTGGGCCCAGAAAAAAAGAAAAAACCGCGATGTCTCATTTTTGGGACACGCACCATAGCGCAGGTTTTTGGTTGCAGACCAATTTCACCGTGCAATCGGGTTCCGCACATGGGCTACATGATCAATGAACTGGATTGCGGGACGCGCCAGATTTTCGGCGCATTCCGACGACAAACATTTTAACGACCTGCTTGCATGTCCAGATCAAATCCATCCAGATCGCCGAGAGTGTCATAATGAATGACTGTCTTCCCGCAATCCACTTTTGTTAAAATGTGCATAGCCATAGGATTTGAAGACGTCGGCGGCGCGAAGCGCCGCGTGGGGGCCTCCATCTTTAGTGCGTGCATGTCGTTTCACTGAAACGCTCCGGCGAGCAGCGCAGCGCGAGGGCGTGGACACTTCCATCAGCCACACGCGCGGCAACCACACAGGCGAAATGACAATGCGCATCCCCCTATGGTGAGCTCT
>Ga0209093_1001965_pt1 | contig 11623 bp, 11 predicted proteins | sample SidtaG_4_FD_187450 | JGI IMG/M metagenome (GOLD analysis project Ga0209093, IMG submission 187450) | Marine algal microbial communities from Sidmouth, United Kingdom - Sidmouth_Male1 metaG (SPAdes) (version 2) | ecosystem: Host-associated > Algae > Red algae > Unclassified | place: Sidmouth...
GGGGGGGGGGGGGGGGGGGGGGGGGGGGGGGGGGGGGGGGGGGGGGGGGGGGGGGGGGGAACTGCGTGTGGGCCATTGGATGGAGCGACGGCGGCAAGGCGCGAGTCGGTGACCAAGACTTGCGGCTCGCGTGACTGCGTTTCTTCTCATTTTTTTTGACCTCAGTGCAGACTGTCAGCTGCGAGTGACGGCGCCACGTGCACCGTGCGCCGCCTTCCCTGGTCGTGCGTGCCGCCGCCGCCAGGAGCCGCCGGCGCGTGAGCAGCGGAGGAGCACGACCTCCCCGTCGGCTTCGGCGGTCGGCGCCGCGAGCGGCGGCGCCGTACTCGCCCGCCGCTGCGGGCGGGGCAACCACTGGGGTGTGCGAAAAGCGCCGCTGGTTTTCAACAGCACGGTCGGGCGGCGGGCGCCGCCGCCGCCGCCGCCGCCATCGGCCAAATCGTGGAGCGCCACCCGCTGCGTGTCGCCCGCGTACCTGAGGGCAGTGTCGCCGGCGGGGGACATGGCATAGTACAGAGGGTGGCCACCCGCGAACGCCCCCGACTCATCTTCGGCGCCGGGAGCGCCGGCAATGACCGACGCGCGCACGTGGCGGCAGCGGCGGGGCGCCGCCGGGGGGCGCCCGCGGGGGGTGCCGCCACCGCCGCCGCCGCCGTCTCCGCCACCGCCACCACCGTCGCCGCGTCAACCGATTCGGGGGCCTCAACCGCGTCCGCCGCCGCGTCGGCGGCGGCAGCGCCCTCTTAAACAGCAAGAGAAGGAGGGGTGCACACAGTCCGCTGGGTGCAGGTCGCGACGAGCGTTGCCTTGGAGGGTACTCAACGCGCGTGTCCGATGATGTTGTTTTCTCCAATCACGTCACTACTTCTCAACACCTGGCACAAGATACAAGGGAAATCAAAGACAAATAAAACGAGCAGGCAGTCGCGCGGAAAAGCGCAAGGCAAAAACTCGAATCACCCCAGCTTGCGCAGGATAGCTTCAACAAGACGTAGGTGCGCGGCCCTCTCCTCGCGGTGCTCGGCGTCAACGCGGTCGCGGCGCGCAGCCTCCTCTTGGTGGAACTGACGTTCCTGCTCGAGACGCCGCTCAGCGAGTTCCAACTGCTTCAAAGCCATCTCGTCCCGCCGCTTCTCGTTCTGCTGCAGGGCGACCACCACATCATCGTCGTCGTTCATCTCGACGCGCCTCCGTCTCCGACAGGTAGCGACGGACGTTGCGATGCTCGGCGACCCAGATGCCTCCTGTCCACCAACAACGTCCTCACGGTCCTCACTCCCCCCCGACCTGGGCCTCTTTTGGCGCCGCTCCATCGCCATTCGTCGAATCGACTCGCCATCGGAAACCAGCTTCTCCTCTAGTCTGGTGGCCTCCTCGCGGTCTTTAGACACCTTCTTCTCGTAGTCAACGGCGGCCGGCACAACGTCGCACAGGAGATTGTCCAGCTCCGTCACCTCCTGCTCGACTCCGGTGCTCTCCGCGTCATTCTTGTCCTGGCTCAGGTACCGGTCCTTTAAAAAGTTGAACCGGTCGCGTAGCACCGTTCCGGTCACAACAAAAGGCGCCTGAGGGTGGTCGTTGAAAATGGCGGCCGCCTTCTCGTAGCGCTCCATTATTTCACCACGAGGAGCTACGTGAGCGTTGGATGCGCGCGTGGCGTGCACGACACGGAGGTCGTGCGTGTCCGTCCAGCGGCGTCGGCGCTGCTTTCCCTTGGCCGAAGAGTCAGTTCCCGTTGCAAGGGCAGGAGGCACCTCGTCACCACCAGCAGAGCCCGAGCCCGGACGACCGACGTCGCCCTCCGTGAGCCGGAAACCCGCCGTCGTCCGCTCCTCCTCGCCATCAGAACCAGCCCTGCTCCCTGCGCGATTGACAGCCATGACGTCTTTCAAAGGGCAGCAAGGATGGTCCAGGAGCAAACTTTGTAGGGCCGGGGGGGTGGTGTGGAGTAGTAGTGAAGGGACTGAACGAAGAAGACAGAGAGCGAGGTTGCGAAGTAGCAGCGACACGCGTCGTGCTGGTGCAGATGGCGTGTGGCCTGGTGTGGCCGCTCTAAATCGGTGGCACCGAAGCGCTCCACTCCCATGCGAGCGTGGTGGTGCCTTGAGAACCGCGTCTGGTGGGCCGGTTTGTGATCTCACGAGACGTTCTCCCACCGTGACTGATCCAGGGAAATAGTCGCGGCGTGAGAACTCCGTGACAAGGCCGTGAGCCTGATTCCGCATCCGCTGTGACATCCGGACACGTACAGAAGCCTTATCCGGCCATCGATCTCACGAACTACGCACGGACGTCTCACGAAGGCGTTGAAAAAACTCTCTAATACCAACTTTTCTTCGTGACGCAGCGGCCATCCCCAAGCAGTAGAGCGTGGTGGGGACGACAGAGCGAACAAAAAAAGGATGTGCAGTCTAGTTTTCTCCAGCTGTTTGAGAGACACCAAGGGACTTCGAGCCGCCCGGCCTGGAGTTGAGCTGCTCGTTGTCGGCCCACCTATATATCTGTGGGAAAACAGCGAGTGTGAGCAGGAAATGCAGTGTACGTCTCTCACACGCCCGCACACCGACAGGCCGGCGGACCCACGTATCCGTCTGTCTCCAGTTCTTGACACTTGCACCAGTTCTTATCAAATCGGGGTTGTGTGGGAAATCCATAGTGTTTACACATGAAATCGGGTTCCTGGGGATGCTCCGGAATCGCCAGTGGCGCAGTTCACGCTTTTTTATAAAACAAACAAAGAAGCCCAGCGCGGTCTGAGTCACACCACTGGACTCTTCAGCTCATCAGCTCTCCAAGGACGCCTTGTGCGCCTCGAACGGAGCACTCCTAGACGAGAAAAGCGCTTTTCCCTGGAAACGAGCAGCGACAATTACAAGACCGGATCGATGCAATTCCGCGTTCACAGAGCCCTTGGAGTGATTTCCGAGCGGAGCGCCTAAATTTAGCTCCCGACCGAGTTCGCCGCAGGGATCCGGATGATGAGTCCCCTCCACGCACCCCGGAGCCCTGTAGTGGCTGGACGGGCCGATTTTTAGGCCAAGGTCGACGAAGATGTGTGGTCGGCACACCAGAGAAACTCTACAGCTCTATTTTTGTGGTCACGTTGTACTGAGCAGGTTTTTTAGGATTTTTCATCGCCCCCCCCATCCCCCGCCCTTCAAGTCATCACAACACAACCCTGTCCCAGTTCCCTGCGTACAGTCAGTCTCCGTTCATATCCCACCCTCCGGAAGAACAGGTCTCGTTGCCGTGTTGCACAGTCGCTTTTGAATACGTAGGTAGCCCGCTCGTCCGGAGCCGCACTTACTGATTCAAATGCGGACTGCTGACGCTGGAAGAGTTGATCCGGGGTCTTGCAACATGCGCATCCGACTTCACGGATCGGACTCTCTGTCCCAATGCAGCACGGAAAGAGATGCTGGGGCACCTCCAGATGGCCAGTGTACCACTCTTTAAGCACAAAGACAGTCCAGGACGCACCAGGGCATGCTCATGGGCACTCTGGACGACTCTCTGGCGGTGTGAGGTCTCCGTCGGGGCAGATGTGGAATCGATTGCGATCCACTTGCAATCGAAGTTCTCGATCTGAAGTCGACCTCAGGCTGTGTCTTGACGGCGCGTGCACGTGCACGTGATTGGGTCCGAATATGGATATAAGTCCGTCGCGCACGCGTGATTTGACCACCGCTGTCTTGACGGGCCACCAAAACTGTCGTGATTAGATTGTTTGAAACGCAGCAACTGGAGTGGGCAGATCGCATCTCCCATCTATCGCAAGGAAATTTTCGGACACAGCACGCCTGCTACGTTGCTGCAACCATACTCGCAGGAGCGGGCCCCACCGGACACGATCCGCCACATTGCTGTCATGTGGCCACTTGAGGTGCGTAGCTCCAGGTAGCGTCCGGAGAGAGCTCTCGTCCAATCATGCGCGCCGGATCAAGGGCATCTCATCAAGATTGTTCCTTTCCGAGCATGTTCACGTGTGCGAGATTTTTCAAAAATCTCGCACACGTGAACGTGCTCGGCCCGGATCGGCCCGAATCGGGAAAGTGGGCCCGTTTCGGACGGTAAGTCCGTTCGTGCGCGGGTCACCCGGTCTCAAAACTGGTCGACGCGATTGGGGAGTGATTGGGGCGTGATTGGAACGTCGCGTTCCCATTGGCTAGAACGCACTTGTGCACGCCGTGCACGCGCCGTCAAGACAGAGGCTCAGTCCAGAAGCAGTCGTCCAATTCACGAAACCGATCGAATTCCGTCCATATCCCAGCAGGCCAGCATCCGGACGGGATATGAATGGAGACCGACTGTACCAGCACAGCCTTACTCATCATTTTATCATCCAGCTTATAGTCCCTGCACGACCCTATCCCCTCCCCTCCTTTCCCATCCGCCCCCGTTCCTCCCCCACCCGTCCTCCCTCCGTCGCCACAGCTGTCCTTGGCCTGCAGCTTTCCCCCTCCGCCTCTCCCCCTCCCTCCCCCCTGCTCTATCCTCGACCCCTGCTCAAACGATTGTTTTTAGCAGACCTCTGTGTCTCCTCATGCGAGAGGTCCTTCAACGTGTGCCCCTCCTTTGCGAAGCGTCCTGAGCTGCACGCGGTCCCTTCGCTGTACAAAAGCACCTTCGTGTGGCGGAAGGCCACACCAAGATGGCCACTCGGGGCTCCCGGATGGTCAAATACTCTAGTAATCAATAAGTTTTTCTGACAGTAATGTGCGATTCCAAGCAGTTCTCTTATGAGAAATCATTGTGTCAAGAACTGGTGCAGACATTTTCTTGGGTGCATTTTTCAGCAGGAGAACGGAAGCGCCCCAGCGGAAACGGAAAAGACCACCGACCCCGCGAGACTCTCCTGAGGCCGGCCATGTTTTTATTTTCCGGTGGGGATACGATTATGCCTTCATCAGAGGCCAGTTGCTAAGAATCGGGGTCGGACAGATAACGGCCCGACCGGCGCAAACACACCACAGCCACTCAAACGGTTCGCACCAGCCAAAACGTGGCACGGTGCGGAGAAACTACGAATCCCATACATGATTGGCTGGCGGACACGACGAAAGCCGACCGATTATTGGCGGCGCGAGAGTGTGCATTTCGACGAGGACAGATGACCCCCGGGTGCAATGATTCACAATATCCCTTGGCGCGGGCAGATTTGCCGTATCACGCTTCGAAGTTGACGCATGGTGCGTGCAGCGGCACTTGCCGGGCAGGTGGCCGTCGGTCTGGGCGTCACGTGTTCTGGCTCATCAGCCCACTCGCTGCCAATGTCGCGCAGTATGCAGCTACTTTGTGCAACGTCTTCCCAATCTGTTGTGGACGACTTCTCTGGTCATTGCTGTATTGGGGTACGGTGGTTGGCACGTCAGCGCTGTTCCACTTATCGTTTCTTGCTCCGCAATGGGGCACGAATGGCTTGCGGCCAATGAAACGACGTCAACTGGCGTGAAGCACGCTGAAGCCATCCATGAGGCTCATCACTCGTCGACCAGTACAAATTGACCAAAGCCCATTGGATTTCCTTTGTACACCCACGGAAGAGGGGTACTAGCGCGGACGCTCTCGTGTCTTGCACAGCTTTCGAGCCGTTCGTTTTCTAACAGTAGAGGCTCTTCCTGCAAGGAGCTAGAGGAAGAGCCAGCCACGTTTGCTTATCAGGACAGCAAAACAGTAGTTGGATCGTCGTCGTATCGATGCAGTCCAGTAGAATGAGGTTCCACAGTTCGTCAAGCAAAGCACTTTCGACGGCGCTCAAGTGTGGTCCCTGACCCGCGCCTTGACAGACCATGGAACAACCAAGGAGGGACCATGACGGGCAATTGTAGCCCCACCCCACACTTCAAGACGTACACAAGGCGCCGGCGCCTGTGTGACTGAGCAGGACCACTTTTCGGCGCTGCTGTGCCGCTTTCCCCCCTGTCGTGTCGACTACTCGGGAGCACAGGTCTGACAACGTCGAACGGGACGGAGGTGTCGGTGCTCCTCGTCAGAGACCGATATCCGAGCCGCGTTTACCAGCCCACCTGTGATGGGCATCTACAGGTTCATGGCCATTGTACGTTGGGTCTGTGGCCAGTCGAACGCGGCACGAACATGATCTGTGTTGTTTCACGCTACTACTGTCCGCCCGATTCGTCGGAGGATGGAGTTTTCCACTTGCACGTGCAATCCCCCCTGGTGCCACCCAGCCCTTTGCTTCTTCCACACTGTGAACCGGTCTGTTCTTTTGTACATTTGTTTCGGTCGTCGTTGCCTACCAGTCACTGCAATTCGTTCCCGAAGCTTGCTCTTCCCGTTTCTCTGCATTTCTCTTGCTTCTTTCCTTCCATCGGCACCAGCATTGGCAAGACTCACGAAACTCCAGTCGACAGGACAAGCGGTCCTCAGTACAAGAATACAAGAATGGGGGATCGTGTGGGCAGCACAAGAGACATACTTGAAGAGGAGAATTGGCTTGGAGTGTTGGTGCTCTGTTCTCTGGTGCGTCCGACACTTGGTGTCCGGTCCCTTGAGTGCTTTCGGCGTACATGTTGCTTCATCGTTCCAGCACGTTTGTCTCCTGTCTTCGTGCTTGCGAGGCGCCAGTTGCCTTTGTGGCGGTCGTATTCAGCAGTGGAACAAGAGGCGAATATTCATACTCTCTTAACGGATGTTGCTACGAATCATCTTCACAGCACACGGATGCAGGGCTTCAGAGGAGCTCTAGACGGGTGGTGACTGCATAACAAAGGTATAGAGAATCTAGCCGAGACGGGCATCGCGCGAATTCTCTCCGGATCTGGGCCCCACGTGCTTCCAACCGCCCTGACCCTGTGCCAATAGGCTATCGTATCCACGATACCGATGCTTGGAGTTGTAAGATATTGTACTAATTAAAAGCAGTATGAAGCAGAAAGGCTCGTACAACAAAAAACACCACGCATGCACGACGACGAGAACAAACAAGGAGATAAGGCACACATGGAACAGAACAAGAAGAGAGGAGATGGCGGCAGCCAGTGGCCGTCGTCCCTTGTACCGGCACTGCCGCCACCTTGTACCGGCACTACCGCCACCATGGATGCCGCCGCCGGCCGAGAAGGTTTGGAAGTGACGATCACCGACGTCGTAGCTACGGACACCAGCACCCCGACAGGTGTGGATGTCAACCGTGGTGTTGGCACCAACCAGAGCGTGGGCGGGCTTGCGGTAGCCACCACCACCGCGGCCAATTGAGGCGGTGTTACCATAAGCAGCGGCGCGTCGGCAAGCGTGGGCGCCCGCACGGGCGCGGCCGGCACAGCAAAGGATACTCTTGCCATGACGACCGGCGGAAGCGGCGTGACAACCCGTGGAGTCGATGCAATGACAAGGATCTTGGTACAGCGGTGGGGGTCGTCGGTACGGCATTCTACCGCGGTAGAAGGCACACCCTGTAGCGGGGTGGGATCAGCCGCAGGTTTCCGCGCTGCAGCTGGCACAGCCACTGATACATCTTACGTGGTCAGTGGTGCATCTGCCAGAGTCACTCGTCCAGCACGGTAGACCGCCGGTGCTGAACTTCAGACCAAGGCGAACCAGCCGGACTCCCTCGTACAACAGCTGCAGTCATCGGTGCCGCGGCAGCGACGGGTGCAGCAACTGTAGCAACTCGCGTCACTGACGGGGCCATCGGTGCCGCAGCCGGGGCCGTAGTCGCTGTCGGCAGGGCAACCACGGGTGGCGCCGGCACAGTGACTGGCGCTGGCAGTGCAGCCGCAGGTGGTGACAGCACAGCCACTGGCGACGTCGGCACGTTGGCAGCTGCTGGATACGTTGCAGCCAAAGAACCTGGTACAGAAATTGGCAACGTCGCTGATGAGGCGGGAGCCTGTTCACGTGGCCCCGCCGTCGTCGCCGCTGCATCCGCGGCCGGTATGTCCACAGCCGCTGCGGCCGCCCCGGCCGCCGCGGCCGCGTCTATCAGCGGCACGCCCGTAGTCGCCACACCGCTGGTGGCCGCTGGCGGTGGTGGCAGCGACACGACCACGGAGGCAGCCGTTGTTTCCGGGGCAGCCGCGGCTGCTGTAGGTCGAGCTGATGAAGTCGACAGATACGGAGCGGGCACAGCGGTGGCGGCTCCCGCCACAGGCAGGCCACTCACTCGGGCCGGTGGCGGCGGCGGCACAGCGGAGGCGGGCTCACCGGTCGCGGTAGTCCTTGCGGACGCGGCCGACGACTGCCGAACCGCTGCAGCAGGCGCGGCGGCGGCCGTGACTGGTGTCGGTGCCGTGACAACCTCCGGCGGCACCGGTGCCGATCGAGCCACGGTCTTCGGCGGCGCTAATAGCGGTTGAACCGCAGCCATCGCGGGATGGGCAGCGGTTGCGGCCGGTACAGGAGCGGCAATTCCGCTGACCATTGGCGGGGCCGGACTGGCCGCCACTGGCACAGGTGCCGACGCAGCCAAAGTCGTGGCCTGCGTCGCCACAGGCCCAGCCACGGACGCCGTGGCGGCAGGTCCGCCAGGGGCCGCGGCCGCCTGGCCGCCTGTCCCCCCCGCCTGCGCCGCCGCAAACGCCGCAGCGGCCGCCACCTCTGCTTCCACACCCCCACCCTCCGAAGTCGACGGCGCCGCCGCACGCGCAGCAACCACTGCCGCCGCCGCCGCTGATGCCGCCGAGACCGCAGCTGTGTGGCCGGCCGCCAAAGCGGCAGCAGCCGCCTCGTTTAGTACCGGTTCCGTGTCTGGGACGGGGGCCGCGGCCGCGGCCGACGCAACGTCCGCCGTCGGCGTGCTGCCGCTCGCCGGTACCGTTTCGGTGGCGGCCGCCGTCGCTGCCGTCCCATCCGGGGCGGTGGCCGGCACCGCCGCACCAGCCGCGGGCGCCGCCGCCGCCCGCTGCTTGTCCGCTTCCTCCACCGCCTCAACCGCCGCTGCCAGGCCGTATCCCTTGCCGTTGGGCGGCGGCAGGCCCGCCTCCACCGCCGCCAAGTCGCTCGTGTACAGCACCCGCGACGCCGCGATCAGGTCCGGCGTCACATTGTACCACGCAATCGCCATGGGCCCCATCAGCCACATGGGCACGTGCTTGGCAATCTTCCGCCACGCGTTCATCCCCGTCATGGAGGTCCCTCGCGACACCACCGCCGCCGCCAGACGTAGCCGCGAGTCGTCGGCCCGCGTCAGCAGGTGGAGCGCCCGCTCCTCGTCGCCGTGGCAGGTGATGTGGTCAAAGATTTCCGCAAACTCGGGGATGCGCCGCAGCAGGATCTCGCACACCATGTACACGCCGCTGTCGTTCTTGGGTCGCTGCCGCTCCATCGCCTTGAGCTCCCTGTACATCTTGGTGCGGGAGCGTGCGTTGGGCTTGGCCGCCGAGTGCTTTTCCGCCGCCGCCCGCGATACCGTCTCTTCGTCAGCGAGCATCGCCTCAAAGCGCGCCTCAGACACAAACTCCAAGGTCGTAGACAGGTCGCCGGGGTGCTTGCTGCCAGAGGCACTCGAGCCACCACGTCCACCGCCAGCCCCGTTTTTCGACGCGCGCCGCCGCGCCGCCGGCTGCGACCGCCCGCCGGCGGCAGGCCCACCCGCACCAGATGCGCCGCCCCCACCGGCCACCAATGCCGTAGTCCCCACTTGCCCCCGGCCAGCACCGGCCACGCCTGGCAGCATGTGAACGCCGGTGCTCCCGTCCCTCCAGAAGGGTGGCGGCGGCGGACAAATCACCGGCAGTAGTGCTGCGTTGGCCGTCCTGGGAAGCTGCGGGTACATGGCCCGCATGTAGAAGCTCGGCAGCTCAAACGCTCGCGGCTGCGACGCAGGCGAAGTCGTACGAGGCCTCTTGAATGGACGTGCGGGTCCGCCAACGGCAGACCGGCTGCGAACGCGGCTGCCGCGTACAGGTTGAGGCCCCAGGCCCCGGAGCCGGTCAGGTATCTGCGGCGGTGCATCGATGGCGCCCCTGTCCAGCTCCCGGAACACAGCAGGCAGCAGGGAGATTCGTGACTCTTCGTCGGCCGGCGCCATGCTCGCATGTGGCAGAGCCCCAGACTCGTGCGCGGACATCTCCGCGTGCGCCGCGGCTGCCGCGTCAGCGTCCACTTGGCGGTGCGGTGGCGGTGGTACGCAGGTGGCGGCACGACCCGTGGAAGCCATGGGCTGTAGCTGCCCGCCTGCCCCACCGGGCGAAACACCCGCCATGGGCAGTGGCACAAACGGAGGAGCCGGAGGCGGGCCTGGCGCCAGCCGACGGAGTAGCGGCTGCCGCCGCACGATGGGCTGCGGCCGCGACCTTACCGCACCCACTGGCTTTGGCGGGGCAGCTGCTGACGCAGCCCCCGAGGGCGTCCTAGGTGGCAACGACCGGCGGAGCGACAAACGCCGCGCCGCTGCCGCCCCCGTCGCTGGTGGCACCGGCGGAACGACGCGCTGCGGCAGCGCCGTCGTGGCGTTTGGCGCTTCCGCCTGTGTCGGCGGCACCCCCGGCGGCCCCGCCGGCGCACCCATGGCCGCTGGGAGCAGGTCGTGGTCCGGTTCAATCTTGGGCAGCGCCGGCAGCGGCGACCGTGGCGCCTCCATCGCCTCCTCCGTCCTCGCCAGAGGCAAAGCGCCGGGCGGTGGGGACGGCCACATGGCGGCCCCGCCTTCCGCCCCGGCCCCCGCCGGTGCCATTCGACAAGCGTCACCCATCTGCCGCAGATGCGCGCGCAGTGGTGGCTCCGCTGGATGGTCGCCGCCGCCGCCGCCGGCTGGCGGCGGCGAGAGCAAGTGGCGGCGCCCCCCGGCGGCCGCCGCGCCAACCCCAAGCATCACATGGTCCCCGTCCCCGTCCGAGAGCGCCTCCCCCTCATCGTCGGCCGCCGGCCGCACCGGCCGATAGTGCGCGGCCGCAGCTGCTGCATCGGCGGCCCGTTGCCGCTCCCGCGCCCGCTGGGCCGCGACGCGCGCACTCGTTGCGTCGGCCGCGGAAAACGGTGCCGCCTCTCCGCCGCCGCTGCCGAGGCCATACGCGGTCGCCGCCGCCAAGGCGGTGCCGGTACCATTCATGTAGCCGCCGCCACCGCGGGCGTCCATGAAGCCAGGTGCACGGGGGGGTGCAGCGCTCATGCCGTACGGGATGGCGACGACGTCTGCATGTGTGGTCTGCATCGCGCGGCCGAGGCCTTGGATGGCCGACGCGGGTTGGGAATAGCCGTCCCCCCGCGCGCCTCCGTGCCACTGTCCCCCACCAGCGCCTTGGATTGGCATCTGGGGATGACCGAATCGTCGGTCGGCATACGCGTTGGTCAGACCTTGACGACTGCCGTAGGCGGCACCTGGCATTCCAACGCCGACCGCTCCGTTGACTTGACCGTGGCCACCAACAACTCGGCCGTCTTGCACAGCGCCCGCGCCATAGCCGGCATCTCGCATGACGCTACCGCCAAAGCCACCGCTTGGCAGTGGGTCACCACTCGTGCCGTTGGCTGGACCTTGACCACCGCCAAAGGAGGCGCCTTGAGCTTGACCACCTCGGTATCCGCCCACGAACCCGCCGCCATGGGGGCCGCCCACCCCCCCCCCCCCCCCCCCCCCCCCCCCCCTCGTCCGTACCCAGCGCCAAGCGCGCCACCCCCCCTCGCAGACGCGCGAGCCCCCCCCCCGCCGCGTGCTCCCCCG
>Ga0209093_1001966_pt1 | contig 11612 bp, 9 predicted proteins | sample SidtaG_4_FD_187450 | JGI IMG/M metagenome (GOLD analysis project Ga0209093, IMG submission 187450) | Marine algal microbial communities from Sidmouth, United Kingdom - Sidmouth_Male1 metaG (SPAdes) (version 2) | ecosystem: Host-associated > Algae > Red algae > Unclassified | place: Sidmouth...
CGGGCGCGCTCACCCCCCCGCCCCGCGTCGTCGTCTGCCGTGCGGTGGGCGCCCGCGCCACCGCGGCCGCCGTCACGGCCGGTACGGGCGGCCGCGCCGCCGACGGCGCGCAAGCGGACTGGGGGGACGGGGGGAGGGAGGGGGGAGGTTGGTGGGGGCGCTGCACACTGCCCGCTCGGGTGCCAGCCTCTTTCTCGACGCGCCCTTGTCCGAGGCGCGCATCTCTTGTCTTGAGCAGTTTATAAAGCAAAAATACAAGGATACGTGGGCGTTCCCTCCCTCCCTGCAGGTGTACGCCCGCGGCGCGGCACCACCCGCTACGCGTCTGGCGCCGGCCGCGACTCGGTGGGCAACTCAGCCCCGATGGCGGTTACGGGCAGGGGTGCACGGGGGGGGGGGGGGGGGGGGGGGGGGGGACCGCGCGTGGCGCGGCCGACGGCGGGTCGACGCCCGCGGCGCGCGGCGGGACGGCCAACCCCGTGACGCGCGCGAGCGCCCGCGGCGGCGCCTCACGGGTGTCGGCTCTGTGGCCGGCCTCGGGTCCTCGATGGGGACCCTGGCCCCATGCTCAGAGAAAAAAAATAAAAACACCACGCCGTACTCACCCCCGTTCGTCTCCCGCCCCACCCCCACCGGCGGCGGCCGTCGCCGTTCCGGCCGCGCGGCCAGCGCCGCCGCGGGCGCGCCCCACACGGCACGACGCGCGGCGCGGTCGGCACGGCGGGCGCCGCCGCCACCGCAGCCGCCGCAGCGGGCGCGTCAGAGCTTCGCAGACGCCGACGGCGGGCGGCCCGCCCGCCCCTTGGCGCTGCCCGCTGCGACAGCAGCCGGACGGACCCGCCCGCTCAGGCGCTTCTCCTCCAGCTCCCGCCGGCGGGCGGCCGCCGCCCGGTGCCGCGCGCCGCCGCCGGGCATGTTGCCGTACTCCTTGACGCTGTCGAGGACCGGCGGAGGCGCGCGCAGCCGCTTGCGCGGCGCCCGCGTCGGCTGGCGGCCGCCAGCGCCGGCGGCGCGCGCGTCTGCCACCGCCACGGGCACCGGCGCCGACGCTCCGCCGGCGACGCCATGGCGCGCCACCGCCGTCCGCACGGGGGCGGCGGCGGTGAAGGTGACGGCGGCGGCCGCGACGCGCGGCGCCGCCACCGTCGCGTGCCGCGCCGGCGGGGGCACGTCCGCCGCCGGCGCGCCACTCGCCTTGCCGGTGCCGACCGCCGGGCCGGTGGCGGCGGCGCCGCCCGAATCGACGGGCGGCGCCGCGGCGGGGCCGACGGCCGCCGCCCCGGGCGGCGGCTCGAACCACTCGTCGTTGGGCGACGGCGGGGCATCGCGCTCCCCCGCCGCCGCCCACTCGACCGCCGCCGCCGCCTCGGCGATGGCGTCGTAGTCGTCAAGGACGGAAGCCGTCTTGATGGCAATGACTTCTAGCGCCGTCTCCCAGGCCGCCGCCAAAGCCGCCTTAGACGAGGCCGCGCGGCGGCGGCGGGCGGTCAACTTCTCCATAAGGCACGACATGCCCTGCACCGACGTCGACGGCAGTGACGCGCGCCCGTCGGCCGCAGACGGCGTGCCGCCCGCGGCGGCGGCGGCCACCGCAGAGCCGGCCGCCGCGCCCAGAAGGCGGGAGCGGAGGGAAGGGGGGCCGAGGTGAGCCACAAACGCCTTCATGGCGTTTGGGGGGGTGGGGGCGGGTGGGGAGGGGCGGGGGGGAGGCAAAGGGCGGTGTGGAGGCGGGGAGGGGAGTGAGAAAGGCAGGCCGGGGGAGGGGGGCGGTCAGCTGTCGGCATGTGACATGCGCTCGGTGGCCGTCGTGTCGAGGCCGGTCACGGCAATCTTATAAGCCGTTTCTGGCCACCGCGCCGGCCCACCCCGGCGGTTCTAGGGCGCGCGCGGTTTGCTCGGGCCGGCCCACCACTGCCGCGTGTGCGTGCGCCGAGGGTGCCCGCCCGGGCCCGGCGCGGCGCCGATGCCCTCAGATCGCCTACCCGGGCATGCAAGCCGGGCGCCCACCGAGCAGCCACGAGAGGCCTCGGTGTTGCCGTCTGAGCGCCTGAAGGGCACTCCAAACTTCAAATCTTAGCTGAGTCAAGTGCCCTCTCAGCCGCACGGTGCCGTCCCGCCACAGTGCCTTCTTCAAGTCGTTCACCCGTCGGTCCGGTGAAACGGTCGCCTTGTTTCAGAGCAACCCAACGGATTCAAGTTCAATTAATTTGTTTCCGATTCGCCGGTCAGACTCAACGAATCGTCCAGTCACCGCCAGGAGCTGCAGGCCACCTTACCGTCAAGTCGAGTGCGATTGGTTAGTGAATGAAGTGGCCTCTGCTGGCAAGGAGCAACGATTTTCTAATGTGACTCCCCAAGAAGGAGTCTGTCGTAACGGGCAAGGGGCTGTCAACGGATGAGCCAAAGACGAGGATTTTCATGTATCAGCCGGGTCCCAAGCTGATCTTCTAACTGAGCGGGTGAGCCAGACGTGCGTAAGAAACGTATCCGTGAGAGGCTCGCTGCCTGTCGAGTGCAGGATACGTGCCACTTACACTGCCCGGCATCTCCCGCCATTACGACAGGTGCGACGATTCGTCGTGGTGTGTCTCATGTGTGCCCCAAGAAGGGCTTGCAAACTGACACGCCTCACGCGAAGGCCATCCTTCGGGCCGACAGGGGATGGAGCTCGGTCTCTGCTTCGATTCACGTTGCAGCTGCCAACGTCGTCGCTTAGTCTGAGCGTATCCAAATGCTGTTTCCGATGCTCTCCCGGTTTGGAAATACAGGGCATCGGCGATGGCTTTCGTTCAACTGGAGATTGACGAAGTGATACGCATCGGTGGATGCGCAGGCGATTCTGTCCTCAGCTTGAAATTGGCAATTCAATGGCGCAGTCAGTGATGGGTGTCGGCGCCAATCGGGGCGGGGCGCTCGCGGGGCAGGGCAACCGCGATGGCTGGCGGTGGCGGCGCTGAGGCGCCGGGCGCGCGGCCTGCCGGGGCTCGGGGACGCGCCGCGGTGCGGCAGGGCGCTGGCGCACCGGGGTCCTGTCGTGGCGGCGCGCTGGCGCGGCGGGGCGCCCTTGGTGGCGGCCGTGGCGCCGGGGCTCCGGGCGCCGGGCGCGCCGCGGCGCACCGTGGCGCGCTGGGACACCGGGGCTCGCGTCCGCTCGTCGGGGCGCCGCGCCGCCAAATGGCTCAAAGATGTTTTCTTCCCGCAGCAAGATCGTGGCGCACTTGTGACTGCCTGCGCAGAGCAGTGAACACAGAAACAGAACGCGCACAGCTCACAATCAAAACAAGCCCACTAGAAATGGAAATAGCCCCCCGTCCCTGCGGTGTAGGCGCTGGTTGCGCCAAGCCCTAGAACTGCGGCAGGCCGCGGGCAGGGTCCCCGACGTCAACCAAAGCCAAACCAGTGTGCGGCAGAGCATCCCAGGGGCTCGTCGGGAGCAGGCGGCACATCTCTACCACCCACTGGAGAAATTTGCCGTCGCTGATGGCGTCGACGCGCATCATTGAGCGAGTGCCGGCGGTAACCCCGAGCATGTTGGGCACCTTCGTCACCACGAACGCGACGTGGCCGAGCGTCGCAAAGACGACGCGCTCGCCCATCGGCCAGTCCGGCTGCTTGACGCGGCTGGAGACACCCACCAAAATTCAGGGCCTCGGCAGCGCATCTAGGCACGCCCTGCGACCGTTGACCATCAGATAGAACCTGTCGTTGGTGAGCAGCTTGATAGAAAACTCCTTCACCATGTTCTTTACGTCGATGCCCAAGCTGTCAACATAGGCGGCCACGATCGTGTTCTTCGACATCTAGTGCAACTAGGACTTCACGAGGGACAGTGGCGCGTCACCGGCGAGGAAGATCTTGTGCTAGCCAAGCCGCATCGTGCCGCCCAGCTTCTCCTTGTCCCCTTCGGGCATGTAAATGACGGCATGCCAGGAGGAAGACAGTTTTGGAGAAAATTGTCGGGTTCTTTCCGCTCGACCGCCGGATGAAGAACTTCAACCGCTTGTCCGCCTTGTGCATGCCCCCTTTCTGCACGGAATCTACGGACATCATCAGGGTGTCCCAGTTGTATTCCGAAGACAATGCGAAAAGCGGAGGAGCAGTTGCCTGTCGGCGGCTTCAATGTCGTTGATACCGACGTCGCGGTACGCCTTTTTATGAAATTCCTCCACAGAGACACAAAGAATGCCACGAGACAGAGAAAAACGAATCACCAAAGATCGAGTTAGTCCAGCTGAAGCACTCACAGAGCGCCCGCGCCCAGTCCCCCCTCCCTCCCCCCCTCTCCTCTTTCCGACCACTCCCCTGCTGCCCTGTCTCTTGTGTAATGTCCAGCCAAAGCAGACACACCGTAAACAACTTTATAATCATCTCGTCCTCCTCTATTGTTCGTCCTCTGCTCTGACGCCGCCGAGACTGCCGAGAGAGACCGAGCTCATGATGCTCTCAAGGACCATCTTCTTGACCGTCGCTGGTCGCCCCAGCGTCTGCTGCGACGGCTGGACGCTGGAGTCTGTAGTACCACGATCAGGGGGGTTACCTCAGGAGGAGGGAAGTAACGGCCGTCTCAGCCGCTCGTGCGACACCCGCTACAGGACTCGAGGTCCAGGAAGTCGGGCCGATCGAAACGCCAAGACATGAAGACACGGTTTTTCTTTCCGGCGACGACGGTGCCTCCCACCGTCGTCGCCCTTCGTCCAAAAAGGGCGGAAACCGTTGCCCGGGCTCAATTCCCCGATTGGAAATTGACCCGGGCAGACACAAACCAATGCAGATCATTCCCTTCATGCATATCGAGTCCCCCAAAGCGATCATTACAGACGAGGGGCAGTGGCCGTCGGCGTACGGCTGGCCATAGGCCTCCGCCCCGCGAAAGGAGCGGGCCACTCGGGGCGCAGGGTGCTGGGCGGGGCCCGAGACGGCCGCGCCCGAGGCGCGGACGACGTGCCCCACGTTCTCGCGGCGGTGCTCCCCATCCACGTCCAGGAGGACTGTGGGACCATCCGTGGAGACCACACGTAGGGCCCACGGGCGACGTGCGTCAGCTTGTCGCCGGCACTCGCCGCCTTGGCGTGGGCGCGCAGCCACGCTCAGCCCCCCACAGTGAGCCTCCCCGCGGGCAGCGCAAGGGGTTTGTCATGATCGCGCTTGTAGCGCCCTTGCGTTGCCTTGAGTATCGCCCGCATCTGCGGGATGAGCGGCACGAGGAGAGTCAGCAGGGCGGCCTGGGCCCGCTTCTCGGCGGCAGTGCCGCGCAGCGCCATGAGGGGGTACGCCGCTGTTCTTGAGAAGTCCCTGAACGCCCAGTTAGACACCCCCATGGGGTTGAACAGCTCCAGAGGGGCGACCCCAGTGCTCCGGGGTGGGAGACTTTTGTACGCCAGCGTCAGCGCCCCAAGGAGTTGGTCCCACGACCGTGCGTTCTCCGCCACGTCGTGGTCGAGGATTGCATGCATTGTGCGGTTGAATCGCTCCGTCTGCCCGTTCGTCTGCGGGTGGGACGGAGACGGCACCTTATGCTCGATAGAGAGTAGGTTGCACACCTGGCCCCAAAAGTGGCTGGTGAACTTGGTTCCCCCGTCGGAGAGAAGCCGGTCCGGCGGACCTTAGGCGGCCACCTAGTAGTCCAGGACGACCATGGCGCAGTCCACCGCCGACGACCCGTCCATCGGGATGGAACGCACCAGCTTGGTGAACCCGTCGGTGATCACCAGGATGAACCGGTGGCTGGCGACCGTCCGTTCGAGGGGCCCATAGAGGTCCACCGCAATGTCCTGGAAGGGCATTGTGGCGGGGAGCAGGGTGAGGGGCGAGCGCCGCGCCAGGGGACGGACCCGCTGTCTCTCACAGCTATCGCACTTCCTAACGTTGAAGACGACGTCTGCCGTCATACCCACCCAGTAGTAGTACCACCGAATTTCCGCATACATGCGGAATGCTCCTGGTTGCCCCGCGAGGATCGCGTCGTGCTCGACATGAAGGATTTGCTCCTTCAATGAGGCCGGGATCACCACCTGGTGAGCACCGTCGGGGGCCGCAAGGCGGCGGAGGACCCCATCGCGGTCCTCGAAGAACGGGATGTGCCGCCCGGCGTTCAGGGACTTCGAGAGCTCCTGGCAGTAGCCGGCGGCGGCTAGGACCAAGAACATCGTATCGCGGTTGATGCCACGGACCGTGGGGTCATCGAACGCCGTCTCGTCGCTTTCCCCGGAATCCAGGCATGGAGATGCTGTCCGCCATGTAATGCGTCATCCCCGGTTTTTAGGCGACGTCAAACTCCAGCTCGCTCAGACGCAAGCGCCAGCGCTCCAGGCGGGGGTTCGTTGATTCCTCGCAGTTGAGGATCCACAGCAGGCATTCGTCGTCCGTGCGCACGAGGGAGCAGTCACCCTCGAGGTAGGGGCGGAGCTTGAGCGACGCCCAGACGACTGCCAGAAGCTCCGTCTCCGTGACCCCGTAGGGAAGCTTATTCGTTTCCAGCCGCCGGCTGATGTAAGCGACAGGTTGGAGCTTTCCGTCGTCTTGCTCCTGGAGCAGGGTGGCGCCCACCTGCGTCCCGCATGCGTCCACGTCGAGGACGTTCTTCCGCCCGCGCCGCGGGTGTGTGAGGACCGGTGGGGTCGTGATTGCCTCCTTGAGCCGGTCGAACGCCTGCGGCTGCAGTGGCGTGTCGGGGGGCACGAGGACACGAGCCGTGGACCCCATAAGGTCCGTCAATGGCGCTGCCATTCGGGTGAAGCTCGGCACGAACCGGCGGAAGACGTTGCACGTCCCCACGAAGCTCCGTACGTGCGTGCGGGTCGTGGGGAAGTGCACTTCGCGCAGCGCGCGCGTGTGCGCATCCATTACGCCAAATCGGCCAGGATTGATCTCTTGCCCGAGGTACTCCACAGTCGTGCGGAAGAAACGGCCCTTGGGCTGGTGCAGTGTCACTCCCGCGTCGCGTAACATGCGCAGAACGCGGTCGACGTGACCGATGTGCTCCTTCTCCGTCTTGGGGTACACGATGACATCGTCGACGCATATGAGGCAGCTTTGCCACTTTCCCCCGGAGAAGATGACGTCCAGCGCCCGCTGGAACGTCGCGGACGCGTTCGTCAGGCCGAACGGCATCCGACTACACTGGTAGGCGCCCTCGTGGAACACAAAGGCCGTCTTTTCCCTGGACTCAGGCGCGATGGCTACCTGCCGGTAGCCGGCATAGAAATCCAGCGTCGAGAAGATGGTATCCTCGCCGAGGCTGTCGATGCAATCGTTCATCCGGGGCAGTGGATAGGAATCCTTCTTGTTCAAGACATTCAGCAGTCGATATTCGACGCAGAAGCGGAGGGTTCCGTCCTTCTTCGGTACGAGCACGACAGGGAAGCCCCAACACGACGACGTCGGTTCGATGACCTCAGATTCCAGCTGCCGCTTGACCTCGGCCATCTCGGCCTCCCGCGCCGTGTGATCCGCACGGCGGGGCGCGAAGCGGACGGGCCGGGCGCCGGCGTTGAGGTCGATGCGGTGCAGAGTGGCTTTGATGGCGCCCAGCGCTTGGCCCATCCACATGGCCTTGTGCTGGTCCAGCATGCGCCGGATCGGGGCGTGCAGTGCCGGGTCACCATCCGGGAGGTCCACGTCCTCCACTTGTGGTGGGGCCGCGGGTGGTGCGACGCCCGGTAAGGTGCCCTCTTCGCCCTGGTACCTGGGCCGCGCTGGGGTCGCGGGTCCGCCCCCCGCGGGGGCCGCCGGACCCAAGCTCCGCCCCGGGTCGGGGTCACCCTGAGTGCCTGACATAACCCCCACCACGCCCTCTGTGGTCTTCGGTGTCGTGAATTCCGGGACGGGCGACGTCCCGTGGGACGCCTCGTCGGGTACCTGCACGACGCCCGTCGTGAGCAGCTCGACATAGCCGACATTGGTTCTCTTCCGGAGGACGACCTCGCGAGTGCCGAAGCTGGTCACGATGACCGCGAAGGACAGCTCCGGAACAATATCGCTGACGTCGTCGGCAATGGTGACGCCATGTGTCGTGAACAGGCGTGAGTTGCCGAACACCTGTCCCAGCCTCCCCCGCATGGTCCGCACCCAGACGACCGTGGCCGCCGACCGCGGTAGCCACGTCTTGCAGGAAGAGCGGAGAACGCAGGAGGCGCCCATCGAGCGGTCGCCATCGTCCAGCGGCCCACGCAGGATTGCGGTGACTGATCCGTCCGTGCAACGGATGGGCCGGTCCTAGGGTAGGATGGCGTGCGCGTTGTTGTCGATGAACGTACAGCCCAGGATGACCGGGACCGACAGGTCGTCGACGACGAGGAAGGTCACAGGGACGATCCGTGCACCCGTCTGGGGCCACAGCTTGACGGTACCGCAGGTGCGTAGCCGCGCGCTGTTGGATTCCTGGAGGCGTACCTGCTCCTCTTCCTTCGAGGTGACCGCCTGGTGGAGCCAGTCAGGGGCGAGGGCGCCCCGGAGGACCAGGTTGGGCCCCGCCCCGGTGTCCACGATGACTCCAAATGCGTCTAGGGACAGCTTGTCAAGGCCCAGAAAGGCCACGATGCGGTAGTTGTGCGGGCTCAACAGGAGCACCTCCCCGCCCCCAGACGGGGTATCCGGATGACCCGCGCGGTCTGCGCCGGCGGCGGCATGGCACCGACAGCGGGTGCGCTCGCGTCGGGAGCGTCCACCGAGGCGCCGCCGGCACCCCCCCCCGATGCGTGCCCCGTTGGCGGGTACGTCCGCCGCGATGCCATCCCCTGAACACGACGCGCGGGGGGCGGAGAGGCCAAGGGCCAGTACCGAGGCGGCGACCGGCGGCAACGGAGGGGGAGCCGTGGCGACTACCGGCGCCGCCGGAACTGGCGCCGCGTCCGGGGCCCCCGATGAGGCGCCGCTGGGCTCCCCCGGCCGCGCGAGGACGCGGGGGCAGAAGGCAGGCGCTCGCGGTAAGCCCGCTGCGGCCCTCCGCTGGCGGAACTGGCGCAGGCGGCTCTCTGTGACGTAGCCGTGCCGGCGCGCCATGAGGCGGACAGCGTCCGTGGGCAGCCCACTCAGAGGGCTGCCCCTTACACGTTTCCCTGGGCGTGGCAGGGGCGGCCGTGCTAGTGGCCGGCTTCTTCGTCCCCCGCGGCCCACTCCTCGGAGGAGCGTCCGCCTTCGTCTGCCGCGGCTGCCTGGTACGCCCTGTCGTCCGTTTCCGCTGCGTGGACGAATGCGGCTGTACCCAGCGGAGTGGACCCGCTGGCGGCCACGGGCGGGGACGGAGGCGCGACCGGTGGTCCCTTTTCCAGAGGCAGGGGCGGTGGCGGCGCGGGTCCCCGCCCGCTACGGTGCGCCGCGAGGACCTCGCGCAGCGTGCGTCCGTGCGCTCGCACCGCGGAGAACTGGGTGGGGCACTCCCACTCCCAGCGCCCCCGGTGGCCACAGATGGAGCAGGCCCCCCGCCGAGGGGTGCGGGCGCCGACTCGGGCGCACTGCCCCCTCCCCCGCCGCGCGGAGCGGGCGCCCCGCCTCGGGGGAGTCGAGGAGTACGGTCGGAGTGCGGGAACACGGTACCCACGCGCGGAGGGACCGGGGCACCCGGCGCCAGGGTGCCGCGCCCGCAGCTCACCCCTGTACGGACGGGATACAACTCCGGGCGTCCACCCCACGCGGGTTGTTTTTTCCACCCCGAAGCGGGCGTCAGAAGATCAACCGGTAGTACCGCGGCTTCGCCTGGCGACCCGTAATACGGGAATGCCACTGACGCGGCCAGTATGGCGGCCCACTCGGCCCTTTCCGCCTCGGTGCCGCAATCCGTGACGGCCAGGGCAGCCGCGGCGGAGGCGGCTCCCACCGGGAGGGCCCCGGACGCCGCTTTCAGGTCCCGACGGGGCTCTCTCTCTTCGCCGCCTGCGGACCGGAACGTACTACCCTTGGGTTTGGACTGGAGCTTGACCCTCCGATCCTCGCGGGTGGCTTCTCCCGTCTGGTCAAGGAACTTGCGCAGCTTGGGGAAGGTCCGGCCCTGGGTGCTGAAGTTCCGTCCCAGCGCCCGGACCTCCCGTCCGACTCCCTAGAGTAGGATACTCTTGAGTTAGGCCTCTTGCGGAACCGAGCCCAGGGCACGGTTAGCATGGAGGATGCGGTTCGCAAACTCGTGCTCGTCCTCCCACTTCTCTTGGGTCGCTTGCATAAGCGGCAGATGGTCCTCCAAATCGTCCCCATCGAGGTACTCGTTGAGGAGGGCGCGGACCGCGCACTTGTACATGAGCTGCCGCGAGGCGCGGGTGTCCTTAGCGCGCTGGAGCACCCCAAGCACCTCGCTAGTGACGAAGTACTGCAGCAATGTCACTGCCGTCCCCTCGTTCAGGCCGCTGCCGTCACACGCCGTCTGGAAGTTCCCAAGGAACGCCATGATCCCGAGCGGGGTGTCGCCCGTGAACTGTCGCGAGGTTTGCATCAAGACGTTGACGTCCGCACGGATGCCGCTGATGGAGTTGCCTCGTGGAAGGTGCCGGCGCCCCCTTCTCTGTGCGAGCCGGTACCGTTTCGGTGACAGGAGCTTCTTGAAGCGGGGGTTTACCACAGTGTTCTCCCGCTGTTCCCGTCGGAAGGCACGCAGCGCCTCCTGCACCAAGGCGCGCTGCGGGAGCTTGTCGGCCCCGCGCGCCCGTCGTCTACATCTAACTGCCCCGTGGTCGCTGCCGCCGTCGACGGAGGAGGTCAAGCCGCGGCTTCTGCCCGTAGAATCCGTCCCACTGGGGTCGGAGGACGAGACCGACGGGCTGTGCGGACTTTTGGTCGACGAGAAGGGCCCAGGGGATTGGGCCGACTTGTCCCGTCGTGAGTGGCGCCGCCGGCGGTGGTACGGACGGGGACCCTCCCTTGGGAGCCGGCGACCGGCGGCCTGCCGCGACCGCGACCGCGTGGGGCGTGCGGCGCGGATTGCGCCTTCCGTCAAGGCGAACCCCGTTAAGGCACGTCCCTCACCCGGGGGGACGCCCCCGGATGTGTCGGATCCTTGCCCCGGTGCTACTGCCTCGCCCGCGCTCGCCGACCTGGGGGAAGGCCCCCGGGCCGCCGCGAGCGCCGAGGCAACGGCCGCACTACTCCCGAGATTGGGGTTCCGTCCGATGCCGCGGTAGACGCCTCCTCCGCGGCGTCTAGGAACACCTGAGCCAGGTGGCGCAGGCGTCTGATGTCGGCCGCCGACCGCGACCCCCCGTGGGCTGCCACGCCGCCGACCCCATGTAGGCTGAGCCCCGCCCCGCCCGCCGCTGACGGCGGATCAAGGGAACGGTGGTCCCAAGTGGAACGCTGCCACTGTGCCCGGGCCACGTCTTCCGGGGTGACCTCGAACATTCTCTGTAACTCCCGGCGCTGTCGCTTCTCCTCCTCCAGAGACAGCGCGTCCACTGGTAGGCTCGATCCAAGGCCGGCGGGAGTCCCGCCAGCCATGGTACCGGACGAGCTGCCCACTGCTTCCACGCGGGGCGGGCCAAAGGGCGGCGCCCCGTACGAGCGCTGTGGCAGCATGGCCACACGGAGGCCATCTGGACTTGACAGCTGATGGGGCCATTAAGTGGAAGGCCCACAGGCGGACACGCCGTTGAGGCGGGTCTTGCTCGGAGCTCGCCTAAGTGAGGCTGAGA
>Ga0209093_1001967_pt1 | contig 11612 bp, 15 predicted proteins | sample SidtaG_4_FD_187450 | JGI IMG/M metagenome (GOLD analysis project Ga0209093, IMG submission 187450) | Marine algal microbial communities from Sidmouth, United Kingdom - Sidmouth_Male1 metaG (SPAdes) (version 2) | ecosystem: Host-associated > Algae > Red algae > Unclassified | place: Sidmouth...
CCCGGGGGGCTGGCGTCCCTGCCAACGCTGCTGTCGACGCCGATGACCGTGGGGCCACCAAAACCAACGGAACCACCCTCGGTACCCTCCTCCTCGTCCACATCGCAAGCCGCTTGGCGCGGTCGCTTCGAAGGGGGCGACGCGTCAAGCGTCAGGCCTTCGTCGCCGACGGGCGACTCCGAAAAAAAGTTCTTGCGCGACGCCGCAATTGCCGCGACGTAGGAGTTGTGTGCAGATATGTACGCGTAAAGCGGGACGTCCCCGCCAGTCGGGTCCCAGGGGGGAGGGGAAACAGGAAAAGCAGTACCGTCACGCGTCCACTGGAGCGTACCGACGATGGCGCTCGACTCGTCCGCCAACGCTTGTGCCCTCGTGCGATTCTGAGATGGGGTTGACGGTGACTTGGGTAGAGGGGCGGGGTTACTGTCAATTTGCAACAGCCGGCTACCTGGCTTGCTGGTTTTCCAAATGGTGTCCAGCCTCCCTTGACTGTATTGCAAGACAGAAAGACAGAGGGAAGCACAAGTGTCCAAGACGCGCCCAGTTAGTTCTTGCACATGATGTACAGACAACCACCGCGTCCAGTACGGTTGCAGCAGTACGTAAAAGACAAAGAAAGACCGATAGTATAACAAAGGGTGTAAAGTCAGCAACACGAGCGTACAACTGGTTAGAGGCGTTGGCGTTGGCCTTGTCGTTGCGACTTGCTGCCCGCTTCTCACTCGCACTCCTACCACCAGAGGGAACAGACGGCGTCCCCATCCGAGTTGAATCGCGCGTACTGGTGACAACAGAGCGAGGAGACGGCGTCGCCGGATTGACTGGGTTGCGACCACATCCATCACGTCACCGGCGTCCTCTGCGCCGTGCGCGTCGCGCGCCGCGCCGGCGTCGATGGAAACACCAGCGCCAGTACTGGCGGCTGCGGCCACTCTTGAGCCCGTAGTAGCCTCCGACGCCGGCCTGTCGACCACGCCCACCGTACTGGCGGCGACCACCGTATCATCTGTAACGCACACAGTGCTGGCGGTGGTCACCGTCTTGGTGGAGGCGCCCGTGCTGACGGCGGCGCCCGTACCGAGGGCGGCGACCGTACCAGCAGCAGCTACTGTACTGGGAGCGGCCGTGTTAGAGGCCGAGGGGGCAGTACAGGCGGCGACCACCGTGTTGACGGCGGCGGCAATCGTGCTGGCAGGGGCGAGCGTGATGGTGGGGCCGACCTTGGGGGGGGCGGGAGCGTCCGTACTGGCCGCCGGGGAGCCCGTACTGGCGATGGCGACCTCGTCGGCAGCGGGAGCCAGTCATGCATTGTCCACTGGTCCTAGACGCCACTAAGACTAACTAGGCATAAGACTAACAAGAAATCAAGTCCCTCCCGCGCCTTACGGCACGGGCGGTTGCAACAGGTCCGCTCGATGTGCCCACGACGGTCAAGAGCAACGAGAGCGGGCCAACATGATACAGAAACAGAGAGAGAAAACGGACGGCGAGTCAACAAAGCAGATGTGCAAGGGCGCGGCGGTCGGGGCTGCCGCGGAGAGGGGGTGGACGTGCGGGGCAAGGACCGCCGACGCTCGCCTCGCTCGCGGTGCTGAAGTAGGCGCCACCGCGTCAACACGGACGTCACCGTCCACGCCCGCGAGCCCCTGGGCCGTGCGTACTGTGCATGCCACCACTGCCCCGCCGCGGGGAGCCGACCAGTGCTGGCTCGCAAAGTCCCTGACTATGTGAGAAGAAGATGGGACGTAGCAGACTCGAGCGTCTGGCAGCTTTCGCATGGTCTATCCCTTCCCGACAGGAAGGGCCTGGCTTGTTCGCTGCCAGCGCACGGGAAAGGCTCGCTCCAACAGAGCGGCGCGGATCATTCACAAACGCCATCTCGATGGTCACTGCTAGGTCGCGCACAGGGCGTTCTCCACCTCACGCATCATGTCGTACTGCTCCACCGTGAGCCTGCCCTTGCAAAAGAGATAACCGTAGCAATGTAGCTCTCCCATAGATTTGAAAATGCCTTCTACGTCTTTTTCGTCTGTCAGGCCGCACCAGTCAATGTCTGAGCGTCTCGAGGAAACCTTTTCCATGGTCACCGCGTCACCCGGATCTGATTTGGACAGAAGTTTGGCGTTGGCGCCGGCATGAGGATACCCTACAGAGTCCCACCGACGGCTTTGTGCAGCTACTGGGGTCTGAATCACAGCCGCCGCTGACGTTCTGTTTACGATTCGAAGACCAAGCGCAGCGCACGCACGCCAGGGATAGGCTGGAAAAGGCCAGGTGTCTAATAGAACTGGATGAACTTTAAGAAGCAAGTGCACGGCACTGTAACTGCCAGGCTTACCACAGATCACGCACAGCGTCAAGCACATCCTGGTCAGCCTCCACAAAAACCTCCCCATTCAACAATCTCCAGTCTACAGGTCCTCCCGTCAGGTCACACCGCTCCACCCCTGTGGAAAAAACAGCGTCCAACACTTGTCGTGCGACATGCAGGTTCCGCTGAGCCTCAGCGATGCTCCTCCAGATGACGATGGGCCCATGTCCTTGTCGCGTCCACACCCAGCGCCCATTGGTCGGGCCCATGAGGGGGGATCGCGTGCACGTCCTGGTAGTCCAGTGGATCGTGTCTGGTGTCAGCTGCAATTGTCGATGTGATGAGAAGCCCACGATCTCACCCGCGCGCGGCTCGCCATGGAAATGGTGGCAGAAGGTCACCTCCCAGGACCAGACGGGTGCACGGCCGCCCGTTCGGGGAAGCCCGTATCCAAGCCTGCGCCCAGTCCCTGGCTTTCTGGGTACAATGTTGTAGCAGATGGGCGCCAGCGCAACGCCTCCTTGTCGCAGCTTGTACCGCCCCTTGTTCGATAGCCAAAGATCTTGGTCCTCGTACTGAGACCACCGCTCGCCAGGTAGATCGCCAAAGTGCCGCTCCCAGTGTAGACTACAGAGTTCTGCCCCGTCAGTCGCAGCGGTACGGGTCTGCGACACGGTCAACAGAGGGTACTGTCTTCTCAACTCCAGCACCGCACATTCCGCATTGACGAAGGAGGTCCAAGGGTCGTCTTCCGACTTGCGACACCTCACCGCTTGACCGACATACTTCTGCACCCGTTCTCGACCTCGGAGGGTGTTCTCCGCCATGGTAACAGGTTCCAGGTTCCAATAGATGTTGTGCTCGGTATTTCCGTCAACATGGTCGATCACTTGAAAGGAGGGCAAATCGAAGAAAAGGTAGTAATACAGGCGATAGGAGAGGACCGTGGCTGGCCCGCAAAAGGCGCCTACCGCGCCACGAAATTTCGGTCCCATCTTCTCGTTGTCGTAGTCGGGAATCTGAAAGCGTGGGGGTCCATTGCCGGTTCGAAACCGTGACAGGGAGCTGCATAGCGCACTCCCGGTCCGGGCATTTGGCATGCCCTCATGCACAGGAACACCTCTGCGATGCGGGTCTGGCTGCCCGCGTGTATACTCTTTTGGAGGTCCTTTGGCGACAACGGCAGCGTAAGCCGACTGGCGCCGTAGCCAGGCTGCCGCAAGGAGTGAGCCACGAAGTTGTGCGCCAGGGGCGGTGATGTTGGAGAGCTCCATCAGAAAAAGCTCATCCTCGTTCAATATCACCGTCTGCTGCTGTAGTGCAGCTTCTGAGTCACCGAAGGAATGTCCGGCCGTGGTTCTCTTGCGAGGGATGGCACGCCCGTGAACTTCCAGCGTCTCATCACGTACAGAACGACGCACCTTGCGACCGGAGGACTGCTTAGCCGCAGCGGGAATTGGTGACGCAGATGACCTCGAAGAATCGCCAGCAGCGTGTGAGGATGCATGCAAGACGTCGTACTCTGACGATGAAGGCGCTGCCAAAGAGCCAGACATGGAGGATGATACGAGACCGCACGCCCGTGCAAAGCGCGCTGCCCTCATACGGGGAGTAGAGGAGGACGGACAAGCTGGCGGAGCCCAGGATGAGGACGACGCTGCAACGCTGGACGTCGAATTAGTGCTTCCAGGAAGAGTTCCCGAAGCGTTCACCCCCCCGTCGTTGTCCTTGCGGTCGTTGGCACCACTGAATACCCCTTCACCGTTCACAGAATTGCGGTTCACCGTCGCGTCGCCGTCCTTGGCGTCGTTGGCGACGCCGAAATCGCCTTCGTCGCGCTGGGCCTCGTTGGGGCTGCTCAACGCCGCGTCGTCGTCCATGGAACCCTTTTCCGCTCCTCCGAGGTCCCTTGGTGGAAGCGGTGGACGGTCGGCCATACTGCGTCGGACGTGTCCGTCATCCAACGACGCACCAACGGCAGTAGCCATACCGTCTGCAAGCAAAGAACGCTTCATGCGCTCCCGATACGGATTGGGGTCGACGACTCGTGCCGCATGTACATCGGCGTCGCTGAGGAGTGACTGTGTGCCGCAGGGGAGCTTAGAGAAAGATCCCCTCCCATGGAGTCCTGCCGTCGGCGGTGATGGCGTGGGTTGATCATCCAGCAAGGAGTCGTCGAGGTGTGGCTGGTACTTCGACGGTCTTTTCCACCCTGCCTCTTTGTAGTACTTTTTCTCGGAGGTGTCGAACGCCCGGCACTCCAAGCGGGCCTCTTCGGGCGTGAAAGCCCCAGATCGCCTTGCCGCCTTCAAGAGCCGCTCGTGTAGAACTCGTCTGCGTGCGACGGGGTCGATGAGCGGGATGTCGGCAACGGCCTTGCCGGTTGCGACGACATGGCCGTTGAATAGCATGAAGATTCCGCAGTTGTTCCCGTCCAGCTGCTGCTGCTGTCTTTCTGGTGTCGTCAGGGTCGGCTTCCACGGAGCGAGTGTGGAGCCGATGCCCTGGAGACGTGCGAGGTAGTCTACGAGCCAGGTAACGACGTCCGCCCATTCTCGTTCTTCTCTTGGGCCGCTGTACGAGGTCATGCTGTCAACGATCTGGACCGTGCGGTCGGTGGCGAAGACAAAGGCGGCCGCCCAGTGGTTGTTGTTGATGTGGAGCGGGAAAAAGATCGAGCTCGCCTGGCCAACGCGCAGATCACGGACAAATACATTCATTAGTCGCAAGAGGTGATGGTTGCCAGCGCCCGCCGCGCAGGACGTACGGTACTGGCGTGCGATCGTGAAGAGTTGAGGGTGTGCCGAGCATGCTCTCCGAGGCTCCAGAGAGTGCTTCGAGGTGGTACCCCCATCTGTCCAGAAGGTGGTCTCGGCGACGACGTTATCTTCGGTGAGCCAGCCACCGGGGTGTAGTGCGGTCAGGGCGCCCGACACGTCCTGCGGCTTGAGGCCGAGTACATTGCTTGGATTTGGATGTTGGTGCATCAAAAAGCTGTCGTCGTTGCAGTTCTCGTAATGCTCCACTGCAGCCGTCGCGAGCTCTTGGCTCTCAGGCTGTGGTGCGTCCTCCGGTTCTGGAGCGTCCTCCGGTTCTGGACCTTCACGGGCCGTGAAGCCGCTATGAGGACCCGTGGGGCACCCGACGTCAGGACCACCTTCAACGCCCGCAGCCCTGCAGGAGTCGCCCTTCTGGACAGGAACACCGCCGCGGTCAACACCGCCGGCTGGACCTCCAGCAGGATCTTGGACAGGAAAACAGCCACCGGCTTCGCCACCATCAGCACTTGCTACAGTGCCGCACACAAAATTGGTCTCCGCATTTTTCCCCGGCTGCCGCTGCCCCGGAGAAGGCGCTTTGGCGACGAGAGCGTTGTGGATCTCGGCCAGCCTGTTCCTTCTGAACATCCGAGCAAGCTTTTGTCCGCTGCCCGCCGTCGGCGTCTTGGAGTCGTGTACCTGTCGCACAGGTCGCTCAACCAGACGACGGCGCTTTTTATCGATCGATTGTTGGCGCCGGAGATCCTTCTGCAACCTCATACGGTGTTCCTTGTACGCCTTTCTGTCTGGCCACTTCACTGGCCGTCCTCGCTTACGTCTCTGCGTATTGTTGTCACCGACACAGCCATTCGAAGTAGACGGTTCGCGCTCCATGTTGACGGCCCCTGCGACAAGCGGCCTTAAAACTCCAGGTCGCTTCTGTTGTGTGCGAGCAGCAGAAAGGAAAAAGGATGCAAATATGCGGGTCATCAGAAAGGGCACGCTCCATTGTCAGACATCCTTACAAAGCCCATCTCAAAACACTCGGACTCGGTCCAGCATCGAGCCAGAAAAGAGCCGGGCACAAGGCCACCAGCGTCGCGCGCGTCTACCCTGCCACGCGCCGCACGGGTCAGGGGACGGCGCTTGGCCGGGCACAAGGCCACCAGCGTCGCGCGCGTCTACCCTGCCACGCGCCGCACGGGTCAGGGGACGGCGCTTGGCCGGGCACAAGGCCACCAGCGTCGCGCGCGTCTACCCTGCCACGCGCCGCACGGGTCAGGGGACGGCGCTTGGCCGGGCACAAGGCCACCAGCGTCGCGCGCGTCTACCCTGCCACGCGCCGCACGGGTCAGGGGACGGAATCGACTCATAAGAACGGTACACAAGCCCATGACGGGAGTACGCGCCACGGCGCTGACATACCTCCGCTGCCGCACGTCGTTGCTGCTTGCTCAGGACTGCTATCGCTGTGATGGCTGTTGGCCGCCCGGACCCGGGAAGATACCGTGGCGTCTTATACAGGGAGCCCTGCATACCGTAGCGAGCGCGGATGGCATGCCCGGCTGTGTGTGCCGCGAGCGTACCCACGGCTCCTGAATTGCAAAGGGTGCCCTTGCACCCTGTCTCGATTCTGGGTGGGTCCGGTCTGCACTTGTGAGCTGAACACGGCCTGGCGCAGCCTGGGGACCCAGAGTAGCTTTTAATTTGGCGAGCACATTCCGGTCTCACGTGCGCACATTCCAGTCTCACAGGGGTGCATTTCAGTCTCATACGCACGCTTTCATCTCACACGCGAGCTTTTTCGTTTCTCTCGATCGTACTTCGATCCTACACAAGCGCTTTTCCGTCTCTCGTAGGAGCTTTCTCGTGCGTCCCGATAGTTTTTGTGGCGCCTTACGGTAGAGTCCTCAATATCTTTGACGCTAAACATTTTTGTGTGCGACCTCCCCACGTCTAGTGAAAGCCCGGTGTTCCGACGTTTCTGAGTTTTCAATAGGTTTACTGCACGTGGTTGGCTCCCACATCCAATTGTGACTCTTCATTGGCCATCGAAGCTGTTGTAAGCTCCATTCCGCTATCTACCGGAACAAAGGTCGTCCTCTGTGACCAGCTCCAGGTCGTCGACCGCGTCCACGGCGAGGATGTCGACGATGCTATCCGCATGGTCGCCCATCCGGTGTTGCTCCAGCTAGGTACGTACAGCGTGCACGGTTACGGGTGACGACATCTCGTGGTAGCCTTTGATGGACGTGTTCCGGGAGCTGAAGGACCGGGTGGAACGGGAGTGTGGCTTGCCTCGCCCGAGTGTAGCTGGAAACAGGGGGAAGGTGTGGGCCTCGTGTCAACGGGCGCGCTGGAGGACAACTCCAGGACAGTTTTCAACCCCTGCGGCCACACCCCAGACCGCCGTGCCTGCAATTTCCCCATGTGAAGCAGTTACGCCGGCTTCAGTTCACAAGCCCGCAAGTGGCGAACGCAACCCGGACATCACCGCCAGTGACATGGCCCGCCTTTCTCACGTATTGACGGACGGTGCCAACAACCCCGCACTCGATCGCTCCAACCAGCCGAAATCCAGGGACGAGCTGGACAAGAGCAACCTCGGGTTGTGGCAAACAATCATTGCGCGAATGCTCAACACCGCGACGTACCTTTCTCAACCGGTCGTGCTTCGTACGAGCGCGGTCGTGTGTGTGTCTCTACATCTTTAGCTCCAACGCATTGTCCAAAGAATCAAGCACCTGTGTCCCTATATAGAATGCTGTAGTAGAGCCTGTAAGTATCACCACTCGCAAGCAACCCCCTAGAAAGCTACATGGTGCACTCCGCGACTCACACATCATTGTTTAAAGGACATTATTGTCCTTCAGCCGCAAAACCCTCCGCGGCATACCTGGTGGTAATTCATGTAGACAGTGCTACGATCAACCACGAAAGCGAACATCGCGTCCAAGCAGGAACCACCCGCAAGGATCCACAACGCCAACGCCACGCGGCTCTCCATCGGAATACCAGACAAGAGGACGAACATGTCGTCATTGGTCTCCAGGTCGCTACGCCCCAGTTCCACCAGAGCCCAAGATTCAGGACGTCACATACGGAAATGCAAACAAAAGTCCAGGTGGGGGAGAGCTCGTAGATGGTAGACGGTATATCGGCGAAGCGAACTACGAAGAGGCACGGGTCCTCGTCGCACGCCGTGAACCCGGCGCGTCCCAGCGTCTCCTTGAGTTTGTGGTTCCACGCCCGTGCGGCCTGTTTCAGGCCGTAGAGCGCTTTCTTCAGCTTGCACACCTTCCCATGCGTCCCCCGCTCGTAGCCACGGGGTTGCGGAATGTAGATCTCCTCCTCAACGTCCCCGTTGAGGAACGCCGTGGCCACGTCCATCTGCTCCATCCCCAAGCCGCGGCTAGCACAGAACGCCAGGAAGACCCGCAAGGTTGAGTACCGCGCAACCGGTGCCCAGACCTCAAAGTAGTCGTCCATGTACGTTTGGGTGTCACCCCGGACGACGTACCGGCCTTTGTGTTTGGTCACCTCGCCGTCCGCCCCGCGCTTGCGCTCGCAGAGCATCACCGTCTGGATGAGCTTCTTGCCGCGAGGAAGGTCGACCAGCTCCCACGTCCCATTCTCCCAGAGCGCGTCCACCTCCGCTTGGATGGCCGCGTCGAACAGGTCCCAATCAGGTGCCAACTTGGCCTGGTCCATGCGCATCTTGTCCGGGTTGCCTCGCCCCTTCGCGTCCAACGCCCAGGCCGTGACGGCCACGCCGCCGGACTGAAGACGGACGCGCAGCCGTGCCGACCGTCGCGCCGGGTCCGCGTTGACCACCGCGTCCTCGGTGTCGCCCGACCGTCGCGCCGGTACCGTGTAACGGAGCGCAGGACGACCTGGCGTCGGACCAGGCCGTTGCGACGGCGGTCGCCGCGCAGCGTTCCCGCGCGGAGACCGCGCGCGTTGTCATTATTATGAGCGTCAAGGCGCACCTCGGGACTCAACTCCGGCGCTACACGAGCGCGCGGGACCTGTGGGCGGCGCTGGCGGCGGCGCGGGCGATCACGCTCCGCCGACAGCTCAACACGATTGCGATGGAGGAAGGAGAGTCCCCGGTGCGCTACTTTAACCGGGGCTGGGAGCTCGTGGGGCAGCTGGGCGAGATGGGGATCGAGATCGACGATCACCACCTCCTGTCGGCGCTGCTGGCGGGCCTTACTCCACGTTTTGAGCTGACCGCGGAGGTCATGCAAAACAGCCGGCGTCTGACGCTCCACGAGGCGCTCGAGGACCTGCAGGCGGCGAGCGACCGCTTTGCCCTCGAGCGGGCGAAGGGCGGCCTGCGTGTGAATAGCGAGGCATTCAAGGCCCGTGAGCTTGGAGCCCCCGCGTACTTCCTGGGGCAACACATCGACCGCGACGAGGCGGTCAAGGTGCTGCGCGTGCATCAGCGTCAGTACGTGCTGACCCTGCTGGAGCGGTACGGTATGGCGGACGCCCACCCTGTGCGCCTGCCCATGGGCGTTGGCGTCAAGCTGCAGAAGGCAGGGACGCTGCTCACGGAGGAGCTCGCCAAGGTGTACCAAGAGCTCGTCGGCGCACTCCTGTACCTGTGCACAGGGACCAGGCCGGGCATCGCGTACGCGGTCGGAAGATTGACGCGGTATGTGTCGGCACCGACCGTGGACCACCTCGCCGCGGCGCGCGTGGTCCTCCATTATCTGAAGGGGACGAGCTCCCTGGGCCTCTGCTACCAGGCGGACGGCGAGCTGCACGGTTATTGCGACGCGGACTTTGCGGCCGACGTGGACACTCGGCGGTCGACCTCCGGCCTCGTGTTTATCTACAACGGGGGGGCCGTTGTTTGGGGCAGCAAGGTGCAGCCTACTGTGGCGGCCTCCAAGACGGAGGCGGAGTACATCGCATCCGCCGTGGCGGCAAAGGAGGCGGTATGGCTGCGCCGGCTGTGCGGATTCCTGTCGGGGCGCATGCTTCCCGTGACCATCCGCTGCGACAACCAGTCGGCGCTGGCCATGATTCACAACCCTGTGAGCAGCGCAAGAACCAAGCACATTGACATCTGTCACCACTTTGTGCGTGAGCGCGTCGTCGACGGCACCCTCGAGGTGACGTACGTGGCGACGGGGGCGCAGACGGCCGACGCGCTGACCAAGCCGCTTGGGACGGTTGGTTTCCTCAAGTGCGTGGCGGGCATGGGGATGGACGACAAGACCGCGGTGCAGGTGGCGCCCGTGGAGGAGTGTTGAATTGGGAGAGCAAGGGGGGGCTCCATGTGGGTGCACCCCCCGTTGGCGGCTGCACGAGCGTAGGCCACACGTGGCGCTACGCGGACGTGGCCGACTCCCCTGCCTCACCTGGGTGGGGGCAGGGGAGGACCTCCCCTGGGGAGCCTGCCGACAGGACTGACAACCGCGGGTGTCGGGCAACGTGTGTGGGGCCCACGCGGCGCCACGACAGATGACGCTGGCGTGCTTACGCGTGGTTGCATTGGAGGGCTTTGTCGGGCGGGAGCCCAACCGTGGGGACGCCAAGCTGAGGGTCGTGGGCGCGCGGGCAGACGAGAGACACGCGCGGGCTGTGCGTGTGTGCGTGGGGAGGGGCCGAATGCGACGGGCGCCTCCTCCTGGAGGTACTTTAGTGACCGGACCAAGGCTAGCTTGGCCGGGAGAGAAAGACGACCGTGACCCGATTGCTGCCTGTGAGACCGCAGCAGAGCGACCGCTGCGGCCGGTGGTGCACCTGGTTTGTAACAGGTTATGAGCGCACATATGGGACTCTCTCCCGTGTCCTCTGAGCCGCTGAATGCGCAACAGTGTTAATGATGGAAAGTACAGACACCAGACTCACCCATAATGCTACTCGCACTCCTCGCCGAGAGCGGGTCCGGTGAATGACATGGCCCGTGTCCGGGTTGCTGCGGACATCGCGTTGCCACATGTCCGCTCGACGGGAATGAGGGATATAGGGGATGGTAGTGGCATGCTCGTTGAGGAGAAGCGAGTGGCAGGGAAAGGAGCATGTGAATGGTCGACAGCATGAAGCGGACGGACGGCCTGTCGACCACGGTCGATGTTTTTATCCAGCCTCATCGCGATTCAAGAAGAATTAACGTAGCCGGCATGCTGTTTGTTCCAGAAAGAGACCGAAACACATGCCCAGTAAGACACGCCGAACACGCCCGTGAAGACAGTCTCATCAGCCCATGAGGATCGGCCCGACTCGGATTCTCGCGCCGTGTGTGGGCGAAACAGATGTCCGCGCCCAGGCAGAACCTGACACCTCACGTCTTGGGGATGCTGGACTGAACAATTTTCAAAGCGGGCTGCCTCGAAACGACGGACCGCGGAGCATATGAGGATTCGATGGCAAGGCGTTATACTTCAGTCTCACACAAGTGCTCAGCGTATGTCGGTCTCACACAAATAATTTATAGTCCTTCTCAAAATCAATTTCGTCTCGCGCGAACGTATTTCGGCCTCACACACGCTCGTGTATGCGTGCAGAAAGAGACAGGGTCCCATTGT
>Ga0209093_1001968_pt1 | contig 11608 bp, 4 predicted proteins | sample SidtaG_4_FD_187450 | JGI IMG/M metagenome (GOLD analysis project Ga0209093, IMG submission 187450) | Marine algal microbial communities from Sidmouth, United Kingdom - Sidmouth_Male1 metaG (SPAdes) (version 2) | ecosystem: Host-associated > Algae > Red algae > Unclassified | place: Sidmouth...
GTGCACGCCCGCCGCGGCGCGCGCGATTGAGCTCCTCGGCCACCACACGCAGCTAACGCCGGGGGTGCGCCGCGGCTCCCGCGCCGCCGCCGAAACGGTCGCGCTCGTCGGCGCGTCGCCGGCCGACCGGCGGCAGGCGCAGATGTGGAAGGGCGCCCTCGCCCGCCGGGACGCAGCCGTGCGGTCGGGACGCCCGTGGCGTCAGGGCGGTGGTGGGGGCGGCGGCGGCGGCGGCGGCGGCGGCGGCGGCGGCGGCAGCGACAGCGCCCGCAGCAACAGCAGCGGCCCCGCTGCTGCGGGCGGCGGCCGCGACCCCGCCGCCTCCACTAGCAGCAACCCCGCCACCGCCACTGGTAGCGACGGCGCCACCGCCACTGGCAGCGCTAGTCGCAGTCCCGGTGCGGGGGGCGCGGACCCCCCCCCCCCCCCCCCCCCGCGGCTATGGCCGCGACGGCCGCCTCCGCCCGTCGGCGTGGGCGACCGCCCTTGCGCGCGGGGGCACCCTCCAGCCCGGCACGCCCCGCGGTCGCGCCAGCGCCGCCGTGTCGGCGCTCGGCCGCCTCATCCGCCGCGGGGGCGGGTGGCTCCTCCGCGCCGCCGGCGGGGAGCGGTCGCGCCTCGGCGCCGCGCTCGGCGTCGACGGCGGGGCGGTCGGGCGGCTCGGCCGCCACGACGGGCGGCGCGCCAAGGCGGGCGTCGTGGCCGTGGTGCGCGAGCGCCGCCGGCGCGAGCGGCTGCTGCCGCCGGCGCTCGCCGCGGCGCCGGTGGTCGCGCCGCCCCCGCCGGCGGGGGGGGGGGGGGGGGGGGTGCCGCCGCCGACAACGGCCGTGACGGCGGCGGCGGCAGCGGCGGCGGCGGCGGCGGCGGCGGCGGCGGTGGCGGCGGCGGCGTGCGGCGGTGGCGGCTCCGCGGCCGCGCCGAGACGCTGTTGGACGCGGCGGCGCGTGGGCGCCTCGGCGGTCGCGGCCGCGGGGAGTTGGCGGCGCTGTGTGGGGGGGACCCCCCGCGCTCCCGGTCGGCCGCGCGGCGGTGGGCCAAGGCGCTCGCGGCGCGGCGGGCGGCGGCGGCCAAGGCGGACCGGCGGGCCGCGCGCCGGGCGGCGGTGGCGGCGGTGCGGGCGCGGCGGCGGGCGGCGGCGGCGGCGGCGGCGGCGGCGGCGGCGGGTGGCGTCGCCGCCAATGTCGCGGCCGCAGGCGATGGGGGCGACGGCCGGGGGACGGACGGGGGGGGCGGGGCGCCGCCTCGCGCGGGGGCGTAGTGTTGGAGCGGCAGCGTGGGGGGTGACAATCGGGGTGGCTGTGCACGGGAGCGCCGCCCACTTTCCGACGGCGCGGCGTGCTGCCACGGCTGCTCGGGTGACTCCTCTACGTAGTTTTCCTTCTTTTTTTTGGTCTGTACAGGTCGGCTCCCTTCTTGTCTGTGAGTTGGGCTGCCGCGGCCTGCGGTGGGCCGGACACGGTCGCCGGCGCCCCTACTGCTTGCGCGTCGCGCCCCGCGGTGCAGCGGCGTCGCTGCCGCCACTGGCGCCGCCCCCCCCCCCCCCCCCCCCCGGCCCTCAAAACAGTAGTGGCCGCTTACTTGGCGGCACGAGCGCGCGCGGCAGCACGTCCGGCACGGACGTGGCGCCGTGCACGCGTGCCGACGACATGAGGTGCATGGCGAGCGCAAACTCCTCCGCGTCGAGCGCCCCGTCCGCGTCAATGTCGGACAAATCCCACACGGCCTTGAGGGTGGTCATCGGCAGCCCCGACTCGAGCATCGTCGACCGGGCGGCCGCCCCAGACACGCGTGGCGGCTCCCCCGCCGCACCAATCGCCACAAACACATTGTCCCACTTGGCCTTTTCGACGGCGTCGACGACCCACGGCACCCCGCTGTCGTCGGGGCCGCCGCCGAGACCCCCGCCGCCGCCGCGGTCGTCGGTGGCAAACGGGTTGGCGCCCGCCGCCACCGGTGCCATGCCCGCATCGAGGGCGCCCCCAGACGCGTCCTCCTGCATCGTCGCGAGGAGCGCCGGGATGTCCCGCGCCAGCGCCCCATCCATCGCCTCGACGAGGCGGCGAGAGAGTTTGGGGAAGGACGCCAAGTCGTGGGCGGTCGCGCCCGCGCTGAAGCGCGCGGGTTTGGGGAAGTCGCCGACCGCCAACCCGTTGGCGCGTTGGACTTTGGAGAACTCTTGGGGCAGCCGCGCGAGGAGCCTCGCCTGTTTCTCCTTGTGGCCGTAAAAGTAGGGCATCTGGTCGCGCAGGTGTGAACAGAGCAGCGCGTGGACCTTGACCAGCCGCGCGCGCTTGACGAGCTCGTTGACCCGTCGCACCGCGGCGTTGCGGGGGAGGGAGCGGAGGTCCGCCAGCAGGTCAGCCTTCTCCGCGTTAAAGAGGTCCGCGTTGGAGGCGCCGGCCTCGGCCAGCGGCTGATCCCAAAACGACCCAATGTACACGCGGAGGACCTCGGGAGAGCGCACGACCTTCCCGAGTGACCACATGAGCGCGCCATACACGCGGAGCATCTTTTGCGGATCGATGCTGTCCGCCTTGTTGAGGATGATGCGGATCTTGTCGTCGTGGCCTTTGAGAGCCTCGAGGACCCGCTTGAGCTCGTCCGAGATGTCGAGTTTGTGCGCATCAAAGAGCACGAGGATGCGGTCCGCACGGGAGGCGAACCACTCAATGACCGCCTCAACGTCGTAGCCCCGCTCGATGCGATTCTTCTCACCTGACAGGATGCCGGGCGTGTCGATGAAGCTGATGGCGTCGAGGATGGGGGAGGGCAGCTCCGCCACCTCAAACCGGTTGAGAAAGGCCGTGCCAAACTTGGTCAACCCCGTAAACGGGCGCGCGGCGTCGACCGCCGCGGCGTTGCCCGGGATGGTCCGCTCCACCCGCCCCGCGGTGATAGCATGGAACTTGTCCGTCGACGGCTCGACTGATACGCGCTGTCCCGGGAAGTCGCGCTCCAACAGGTACCGGATGAAGGAGGTTTTGCCGACCGAGTATTGGCCGATGAGCACAACCAGCGGCGCCGAGTCAAAATCGCCAGGCGACATCTCGGACGAGTAGAAGGAGGGAAAGGCAAACTGCGTTTCCAGCGGCTTGATCTTGGCCATATAAATATCTTTGAGGGAGTCCATCATGGCCGCGTGGCGCTCTCGCCGCGCCCGCACCGCCGGGTCGGAGAAGAAGGCGGTCGAGGAGGCGGGGGTCACGCCCGCGTTGCCCGTCGGCAAGGCGCCGCCCGAACGACTCGCCATGGTTCAAGGGTGGGCGGCACCCTGAAGTGCACGCTGGCGACTCCGCAACGACGCGGCGATGGGCGCGCGGGGCGGCGGAACGCTTGCACGGACAATCAATTGGGGGTCTCCCAGACGAGAAGGAGACGACCACGACAGCCGGTCGCCCGCGAGACGCAGACTTGTCACGTTCTGAACAGAACAACTCAGGCGGCCACCAGCACTAAGCACCCGCACAGAGTTGCCGAGTCGGTACAGCCGTGGGAGGGAAGGGCGGGGCGGAGGTGGTTGGAAGAGGAGGTAGTCAGGCTGAACGACAGAGACAGCGGGTCGAGCAGCAGCAAAAGATACCACACGAACAAAGCAACACAGAGACGGCAAGCAGTCGCAACACACGACGCAGAGCCGGGGGCAAGGCGGCACTTACGTCCGAAGCTGCCAAACCATCCTGGTCTGCTCCGGGTACAGTACCACAAGATTCGCGGATGAAGACGCTGTTGCCGCGGTGCACTGAAGCACAATGTCAGTAGGCACGCTCAACGGCAAGAAGGGGTGCTACAAATTATTCGCAACACATACTTGACGGCACGTTCGCGCTGAAGAGCTGTGTAGCGGTAGCGGTGTCAGAGAATACGTGTACGGCAGCTTTCGCACAACGGCGGGTGCTGCCGAAAGTGCGAACACAGGCACGTGGCTACAGTACGGCGGTGCTGCACGTATTCTCTACCACCACCGGTCACCCAACCGACCAAAACTATTCGTCAGGCACACCGCTGCGTGGACAAACACCGGAGAGCAGACTGAAACACCTCGCAGACGAGTGGTTTGTCACACCCTTTTTTTTTTCTTTCTTATTTGGTTGGCACCACAATCGAACCAACTGGTCGCCACGACGTGAGAAACATACGCACGCCAAGTCTATGTGCAAAAAAACAACCACGCAGCGACCAGGCATCCCCCTCACCCCCTCTCAAACGTATGCAGCGTCACGTACCCGCGGAACCACAGGCGCAGGCAGCACGGCTCATACTGCAGCAGTGCAGGAGCCGCGACAACAAGGGCAAGCACGCTCCACAGGAACAACGGGTTGCAAACACGAGAACACACCGGACGACCCGACGAAGTCTGCTCAGCTCAAAGAGCAGCCGTGGGCCGCGAACGGCAGCCGGATGAGACCGCGTCGCGGCGGCGCTCGCGGCGCCTGAGCACGCGCGAAATGCGTGCGTGCATCAGCTGCTGCGCGACCTTCATCTCGTATACCACCTCCGAGGATGCCAGGATCTTGTCAGCAGTCGGCTTGAGGCGATCCCACGACGAGAGACGCGACGACGTTGCCTGAGCTGGCGCCGGTGCCAGCGTCGGTTTGTCCTCTGGCACACCAAAGGGCTCAACTTCCGAGTCCTCAAAGTAGAACACACCGCCGTGGCCGCTGTGTGATGCGTCCGACCGGCTGGGCGCCACACTGGGCAGATCCTCGTCAGCGTCGACATTGTCCAGCAGGGAGCTCAAAAGGCGGTCGCGACGCTGCTGCGCCACCGCCCCTGCTTCCATGGCAATGACCTCAAGCGGAGAGCGCTCCTTGTCCGGTTGCCGAGTGAAGACCATCTCCCCAATCTCGTGCAGTGTCAGCCCCGCGCCAATGCCGAGCTTGGCCAGCAGTGTGCCGTACCGCAGCGCACGCAGGGAGCCCTCCCGCAGCCCGTCGTCGGTTTCGCGTTGGAGCATAGTGGCGTCCCGGTTGCCGTCCAGACGGGATGCATACGCCGCCACCGCCGGGCTAACCGGCTGTGATGCCAGCGGCCAGTCCATCCACACCGGCCAGGGTGCGGCGCGCACGCCAGCGGGCAGGATGTAGCCGTGGTCAATCGGTGCCACCCCCATGGGGGAGCGCCCACCGCCGGGAGACTTGGTCACAAGCAGGTTGCCGCCGTGACGGTCAAAGTTGAGCGTGCGCAAGTCAAACAGCGCGACGCGCTGAACAGCCTCAGCGTTGAGGACGCTCGGCCCATAATCGTCGGCATCGCCGACGTTCGGAACGAATACCTGAAGAGCGCCGACCTCGTTGCGCACCTGCGACGACGAGCTGCACGTGCCGTTGCTGCCCTCCGAGTCGTACCCGTCAGAGCAATCGTCACAGCTGTCGTCGTCATCAAGGTAATCCACATCCAGCGTCCACGGGGAGCCAAACGGAATGGGCGCCGCCGAGCACAGCGACTTGCCCAGATCCCCGTGGCCGACCAGGCCCGGCAGCTCGGGTAGCGCCGTCCGGGAATCAATCCGGCGTAGCCGCGCGTGGTGGTGCTCCGCAATGTTGGCCCCACGACAGTGCTGGTGCACCTGGCCGTCAAAGCGCCGCCGCTCCCTGGGCGACGCATCATCGTCGCAAAAAAAGCAGCAGCGGGCCAGAGCAGTCTGTGGCACGCCCGCAAAACGCCCGTGGTCCAACAAGTAGGCCGCCACTTCCTTCGCAGCGCCCTCCCCCTTAACAAAAAGGCCCTTACGGTGGCTAACACGCGCGCGAGGTACGGGTGCCAGCTTCAGCGACAGCCGCTCCGGCCACGAGCCGTGGTGTTCCGACTCATCGGTGACAGGAGAAAGCAGCGGAAGCATTGGGTCCGCGTCCTCCAACGGTATATCCCCCGACACGCCGGCTACGTCTTCCGCTTCCTCGTCAGTGGGCTTAAACACGCCAACGACAGCCTTAGAGCGTGCTCCGCGGATGAGGTAAGTACCGCTGACGCCCGAGCGGGACGGCCGCTCCGTATGCACCGTCCCAACGGACGCATCGTCTGCCACAGACGCCAGCTCGGTGAAGTTTACATCGTCAGCGTCGAAGTACAGGCGCCGCAAGCGGCGCTGGTCGAGCTCCTCTCCGACCGTTACGTTGGCGTCCTCCTTCTCAGTCACGGACGCAGAGAGCAGTGGCGACGGAGACAGCAGCGGGGAGGGCAGCGGCGACGCGGTCGTTGCGCTCGCCTGCAGGGCCAGCTCCGGCAGCGGAGACCGCACCAGAGTCGACGACTGCCAGCGCAGTGCTGACGACAACAGCTGCACCGAGGGCGTCGGAGAGCTCGGCGGCCCGCGCCGGCGACGGCCGCAATGCGCCCGGCGGTGCCCACTGGGCAACGATGACGGGGGGGACCACGAAGAGGGCGCAAAGGGGGACGACGGGCTCATGGGGGCCATAGGAATGGCCTCCGACGCCGCATGGCAGAGGAACTCATGGTTGCGCGGCATGGAAGCGGCGGCTTGAAGCACGGATGGTAGTCGCCCAGGCGAGCCGCCAACCGACGAGAGTCCCAGCGGGGGGGGCAGGACTCGGCTGGGCACACAAATAGGCACCGCCACGGCGGCAGAGGTCATTGTCGAAGACGCCATCAGCGGGGGGGGGGCAAGCAAAAACGATGGCGGCAGCGACGTGCGCGGCTTACGGCGGGTGCTCCCAGTGCGGGATCGGCCGCCACTGGACGTCGTCGAGGATGGGGGGGCGGGTGGTGAGGCGGAGCGAACACGCCTCGAGGCAGATGAGTGCATTCGTGTCGGGTGCAGCACGGGACGTCAACAGCCGGTTCACCCCCCCCGCAAAACGTGCTGCACCGCCGAGGCGGTGTAGCGGGTTTGGTGGTAGCGCCTAAATGCTCATGGTAAGACGGTGATCCCCCAACTACTGTACAGCGCACAGCAATCGAAGCACGAGGCAAACGAGGGGGGGACGCTGACAAGCAGCGGCTCCACGGCGGTCCGGGGGTGGAAGACCGACGAAGGGTGGGCGGCAGCAGGGACAGCTTGGCCTCCTCGACCGACGCTCAAGCGACGGCTCAGCCCCGCCACCAGCTGGTGTCGCACGCAACAGCCCAAATGGGCCCCACGAGCCGACAACAGATTGCGCGCGGAGGAGGCGACGTCAACCAACTCCTGCTCCACCGCGACGGGAAGAGACAGGACGAGCACGACAGCTGAGTCGCCCTCCCGCACACACTGCGTGAGCTACGCTGAGGTCGCGATTCGCGACCCACCACCAAGACACAGAGATAAACCCGACAGCAAGGCTGTGTGTCGCCCACCCAGCACCACGCGACCGTCACCACCACCACGGGGACGACAACAGAGGGACACAAGCACGACCACGACAGAGCTCAACGCCCCACCACGCGGACGTAGCGCAAGCGCTTCGGCCGCCACCCCTCAACGCTGTCTCCACGGACCGGCACGCAGAGCCGTGCTGGACCAGCCAGGCGGAGATAGGAGCACAGCCGACCAATCACGCAGCGTTGCCGAGCCTATCTACCCCGCACGCAGGCGAGGATTGCCCGACAATCGGGTGGTAGAACCGTGCAGGGGGGAACGGAAAAACCTGCCAGTGGACGTTTGGCTTGGCCCAGCCACCACCCCCCCGGTCAACCACACGCCAATTCGCCGCAAGCAGGGCCCGCGTGCCCGAGTGCTGGGACTGCCCGGCGTAGTGTCGGTGCAGGCGGCGCTCTGAACCGCCGCTCCGCTCTTCTGCGGGGTGGGTCGCGAAAGGGCGAGTGAATCAAGCTGCTGCGGGGGGTGTGGGCGCGGCAGGGCTCTGGTGGCCACTCCAGAGGCGGGTCCCCCTCCCAAACGACACCCTGCGTGCACCTCTGCTAGGTCTTGCACAGCAGCACTGCGACTGTGGCGGGTAAAACAGCCTGCGCCCCTGAACCGCCTCGCTCTCTGACGCACGACACGCTTGCGCTGGGCAACACGGGCCTCGCTGTGTGCGCTGGGCACCAGCTCGGGGCCCAGCCCTCTTCCAACAGCAGCTGAGCGCTTTCCCACGGGCCGCCGCTTCGAGAATTCTTGTGGCCAAAAGCACTCATGAGGCGCGGGCCTTCCCCGGGGCCCACGAAAGCCAAAACGGTTTGGTCGCCCGAGACCGGGCCCACCTCGCCTGACGCGTCCCTGTGTGGTCGAGTAGGCGCCGGGTCCCCAACGGGAAGTTGACCAACAGAGACGGACGTGCTCCACCCGATGCCGTGGATTCCTTCCAGACCCCGCCCGTCGATACCATTCATTGGCCTGGCGAAGACGGGCCCAGCTTCTGCGGCCTTCGTGTAAGCCGTGTTGATTGAATGCTCCAAGCAGTGGCTGGGGAGTGGCAATAAGGTGGCACCGTCAGTAGCGGAGAGTGGCTGAAAACGGCCCGGCTCGTTCCACAGTGGAACCGTGGAGAGTTTCGGGCCACGGCCGCAGATTGCAATCTCAAGATACGCGGGCGACGCGGGCGACGAATTGTAGGAAGAGGAGGACCTCTGGCTGGGGAGCACCTGGTGCTCCCCAGCAGCGTGTCTGCCACTGGCGCCGCTTTCGCACACTCTTGAGCCGGACCCGAACGAGCAGCGGGAGCGCGACACACGTCAGATTGTCACTCACAAACACGGGCCTGGCCAATCACCACGCTCAACCCTGTGGTGACGCATGCTCAGCAGCACGGAGAGAGGACGCGTGAGATCCGTGATGGCAGCTGCCAACTGCTCAAGAAGGTCGCCAGACGCGTGACTTGTTGCTCATTGAGTATTTGTCCATGTACTTTTTGGTGCGAGACTTGAAAGTGCAATTTTCCACTAATCCTTCGTGAAGCGCACCATGGACGCTGAAAACCCGGGCACCCCGTGCCGTCGTATTCTTCGTTTTCCGTGGCGTACTCATACTCTTCTCTCCCCTCACTTGCTGTGATTCCGCCATCCGATCGTATAGTCCCCTGCCGATAGGCACGCTGCACTGCCACCTCGACTGTCGCGTCACTGCGCCACGCGGCGGCGGGCCAGCGGGGCGTCACCCACTGCAACATTTCGCGCGACGTCCCGTACCTCCTCACCAAAGAAATTTCTACGGCCGCCGCGACGTCGAGCAGCCCCGCACCCCCCGCGGTCGCGTGGCTGCAGCACACCCACTGTACGAGCCGCCACCCGCAGTGAGTGCTGCTGCTTTGAACGGCGGCGGGGCGGTCTCCGCCGCCGACTCGGGCGGCGCGCGAGCATCGTGCGCGCCCCGCGGCTCACGCGGCACGCGGTGCAGGGGGAAGCGCTGGACCGCGACGCGGCGCAGCGCACGACGCCCACGTCACGTCGCCAACCGCGCCGCACCCGCGCGGCGGGCCGGCGGAGGCGCGGCGCCACGGCCGCACGGTCCTGCGCACGAGCGGCGCGCGGAGGCGCGCGGCGACACCCCCCGTGTTTGCCCCACCGAAACCCCGAGGAGGACGAGGGGGCGGAGCCACCCGCCCGCACAGACGGTGACGAGGCGCGCGAGCGCGCTGAGGGTGGAGGGGGAGCGGGGGGAGCGGGGGGGGGGGCGCACTGCCGGACGCATCATGCGTCTGGCCCCATGATGGTGCCCGCCGCAGGCGCCGACCGAACACACAGCGGGCCGGGGCGTGGGCATCCTTAGTGGAAAGGGCGGGGGAGCAGCACCCACGCCGCCACTGTGGGCAGAGCCAGGCGGTACAGTCGGCCTGGGAGGCACACGAGGGAGCAGACAGGATGCCCGTGACGCCCCGCGCGCGCGGAGCCCGTGCATCGTCACGTTTGGGTGAAAATTATCACCGCATGGTTGTGATTATTGCTGTTTTTTTTCTGACACAGGCTTATCTCGCAGCAGGAAAAGTGCAGCGGCTCTGCGCTTTATCTGCCGCACTGACCACAAGAATACTTTACACTACAGCACACCGCGGAACCACCCGCGCAATTTTCTCGCCGGGCCAGATCGGGTGCACAAAAGAGACAGCTACTGTACGATGCGACGGACTGCTCACATGTGCAGAGTGTCAGTCACGCGAGGAAGTTTTCATGAACCCATATTTACACCAGGGCCGCTTTTCAACACCTGCAGATCTCTGCTATCAGCTGTCTGCTGCCGATCGTGCCCGAAGCTGTGGCTAAACGGTCCTGGCCCCGCTGTGCCGCCGCTGCGGCACCCGACGACACCCAGCCATGGTGGTAGCCCGGGCGACTCTCCAACAGCCTTTTCTGTGTCTGCCATCTGCGAGAGGCAGCGTGGAGCCCGTTCGGGACGGGACGGGGCCCTCGGCAGGCCGCTGTTTCGTCGGTGCCCCCACGGCGGCGGAGCGAGGCGGTCGGACGCGACGCTCTCCCCACGTACGGCGGGCGCGGCCAGCTCTTCTGGCGGCTCGTTTTCGGAATGGAAACGAGTAGCTGAAAGAACAGATGCGCCAGTGGGAGGCCGCCGTGCGCCACCAAAAACAGGATAAGACCAGCGACGACAACAACGAGCAGAAGAGGTCGGTGTACCGTCGGCCCCGCCTCTCTCACTGAGCCTGGCGCGAAAGCAAAGAGCGCAGGCTTATGAGGGTCGTGCCGGTGCGATGAAGTGGCCTGGGATGAGGGTCGAGTACCGCCCACATGGTCGCTGTGCTCGCCATTCCGTAGCAGCAGCGGTCTCGTCCAGCGGGTCCAACCGCACCCCACCCGGCCCCCATGCATGCGCGCGGCGCGCCCGCTCGGCCGTGACCCCTGCAGCACGGCGAGGCCGCGCACTGCACACCCCCAACGGGGCGACCACCGCTGGGCTTGCGCGCGCGGACACGCCTCGGCCAGCCGCGCGGCACCAGGCGGGCGCCATGGGCAGCGGTGGGCTACCATCAGACGGCTGCCACCACCCCCACCGCCACAACCGCGGTGGCCGCGCGCACGCCGACGCCGCGCGCTGCCGCGTCCGCTGCGGCCGCCCCCACCGACGGGGCGCCCGCGCGTCGCCCCCCCGCCGGCGATCGCGGGGGGAGCACCGCGCGGCGCCGCCCGCAGGATCATCGTCCAAAGCGCCGGCGCAGCGCCCCAGCGCCCGGCGCCGCCGCGGGCACGGAGCGCCGGCGCCACGCGGCATCGCCCAAACGCCGAACCGACTGCCACCGCGCCGCTGGTGGCGGCCAATGCCCGCGCGCGGCGCGCGTACCGGTGCCAGTGGGCGCGTGCAAGAGGCGGCCACGCGGGGAGCGAGGTGGGCGGAATTCCGAGCCGCGCGGTGCGCCCGCGCGCGACGCGGGGGCGGCGACTCTGGCACTGCAGCCCCTGCGGTTGCTGCGTGAAAGGACCCTTGGTTTTCCTCCAAACAGCAATGACAGTGTCAATGACATGGCAGCACAAGCAAGGTCTGGGAGAAATCGCGCACCGTGGAGTCCGGCCGTGAATCAGCGACCGGTGGTGCACCAAGGCCCGGGTACCATGCACACTATGGTGGTTTTCCCAATTTTGGCCACGCCGCGGGAGGCGTAGTTTGCCCAAACTATTATGGACCACTTAGTCTCGATTGTGCTCTGAATTGATCTCGATCTTCGCCACAGCCAATAGTAATGGAGGACCGCGGGATCATGACATCACAGCCGATGTTTTCAATGTG
>Ga0209093_1001970_pt1 | contig 11607 bp, 9 predicted proteins | sample SidtaG_4_FD_187450 | JGI IMG/M metagenome (GOLD analysis project Ga0209093, IMG submission 187450) | Marine algal microbial communities from Sidmouth, United Kingdom - Sidmouth_Male1 metaG (SPAdes) (version 2) | ecosystem: Host-associated > Algae > Red algae > Unclassified | place: Sidmouth...
AAACGTTGGAAGGCAACTGTCGATGGGAACGGGACGACGAAAGAGCCAACGGTGAAGTCAATCGGGCTTTCTTGCAACGATCCTTGCGGCAGTCTTTTACTGTAATGTGGTCGACATTTCTGGCGGTGGTCGACATTTGACACAGCACTGCTACGGGAACGAACGCGCCACGAAGACCGCCGCGCATTCACGCCGAGACAACCTCCTGTTCGAAAATGCAGAACGGACGTCTCCGTAGCACCCCTAGTTAAGCTAGGTCTTCTGGGTCAGACACGTGGGAACAATTTCAGTCGCCACGCTGAAACATTGAACACATTCGGATTGCGTGTGTGGCCAAACGCGTCGCACGCGGGGGTGTTCCCTATCGGGCTGCCTGGCTGCATCTCCCGTCTACGGCCGCAGCGCTCGACCGTGTGTGTGCGCCCTGTAACTGCTCCCTTTACCCACCCTGCTCACTACCGACCTGGCCTGTGCCCCTCCCCTGATTGAGTCGACCGAGATGGAAGAACGTGGAGCGACGGCAAGCTCGGCCACTGACGAGGATCCCGACAGTCCGGTTTCGCAGTACGTACATGGAGGGAAAAAAAGCAACCAACCAGCAGTACGATGTTTCACTTCCGCTGTATCTGCGCGGTGGAGACACTCGTGAACTCTAATATTTACCAGTTTCATACCTCGGTTTCTCTCTCGTTCGTGCGCTATGGCTCGGCGCGCTCACGTGGGTTTTGAATGGTTTCTTATACCCACAAGTACCCTTCATCGGCTGTCTTACAGCGCGTCTTTCTGGGCAGAGCCCCTGCATACGTGTGTGTGGGGTGTCGGCTTCCGTTTTTACGGCGGAACGTTGAAAGAGCTCTGGCGGCGCGCCGTTTGCTGCGGCGTCATCAGCGACGCCGAGTCGGTGGAGTTCTGCAAGAGTACCCCGACGCGCAGGTGCTACTCGTCCGAAGAGGACAGAGACGCCAACGGCGTTGCATTGAGAACATGTTTGGACTGCTTCAACGCGACGGGACGCACGGCATCAACAAAACGATTCGGGCACAAGTGCCGCTCTCTCCAACATTCCCAGTTCTCAGCGGACAAGCCTGACACTGCGCGCCCCGGGCCCGCCTGCCTACCATATTTATGGGGCATCAACGAGGCGTAGGGGCAGCGCAGGCTATCTCCAATTGAACGCAAGAAAGTGTGCTCGGCGTGCAAGTCGCTTGCGGAAAGACTTAGCAGCAATGCTGCTCCGTTCCCCACCCCCCCCCAAGGCCCACCCCGGGTGGCCTCAGTGTCATCCCCGCCTGTTATTGGGGAAGCGGCAGCTGCTTTCTCCTCGACGCCACTCCCTGCTGCCGCAGCCACTCCATTGGCAATCTCTGCTGTCACTGGCTCTTCGATCAAGCCCGACAGCGGTACCGTTCCTGAACTGTTCAGCGCTTTCGTGCGCCGGACGGGAGGGACTGAGCTCGCCGCGAGGTTCCCAAACGGGGTCACCCGGGTTTACAGACGCGTCGTCGCGACACGCAGAGCTGTCGTGGGGCCTCGCCAAGAGCGGCGGCGCCGGGCGATGGCAGTGGCAACTGTCAGGCGGCTGTTTCCATCCATCGATGCTGACGCGCTCGCTTCCACAATGCGGGTTGTTTGCGGCGTGGCTCGGGCCACGGGAGGCGTGGCGGTTGCTCCGTACCAAAGGCTTTCGGAACGCCAACAGCTTGAGTTCAAGGTGGCCAATCGCATCAGCGGGGTGACGTGGACTCGTGTACGCGCGTTCCTCGGTGGGGCGGCCAGCGGGTTCGCCAGCCGGGAGGTCCTCCGGCGGGCCTCAGATTTGGCGGCGGCCGAGGACCGCAACCGCGTCACTACAACGTCAGACGGGGCCTTTTTGGTCAGCCCACGAGGAGCTGTACAAGCCCTGCTGGACGATATTGTTTCGAGCCAGCACTTTCTGGAGTGTCCGGTTTCTGACGGGGTGAGCTCGACGCCTGCCCGTGATTGCGCTTCGGGACCGACTGCTGCCTCAGGCGGTGGGCTGGCTGACGCGTCCACCGGGCCGCCGCCACAGAAGGCGTCGGGTGGTGGCTGTGTATCCACACGCAGCGCCTCCGACTCGGACTACAGCGATTGGTCGCACGCGTCCGAGCCACTAGGCGAGACCAGCACCGGCAGCGGCCGTGTGCACTCTTCGAGGTCGGATGACGGCAGCCCAGGCGGTGGAAGAACCCCGCACTGTGGGGCCCCTTCCGGTGTGGTCGGGGGTGGCACGGGTGGTGGCGGAACACCGCCATGTGCGCCAGGGTCCGGGGCGGATGGGAGCCCTCCTGTCTCGTCACAGCCAGCCGTACAGCTGTGCTTTGGAATGGACAAGGGGGGGCGGCAGAGCACTGTCAAGGTCTATCTTGGCATTGCAAACGAGACCCGTCCATCCAGTGTTGGGAATTCCATCGTCTTGGGCGTTTTTCCGTGCAAGACGGATGACCACGCGTCTCTGAGATCCATACATGCCGTATGGTTGGCAGACTTGGAGGAGTTGCGGGCCAATGGCCTGAACGTACGTGGCGAGCGTCGGCGAGTGCGCGTCATCATGACCGGTGACTACCTGTGGATTTCGACCATGAGTGGCCACGACGGGCCCTCCTGTCAGCGGCCCTGTCTCTGGTGCACGGCGCTGGCGTGGCGGACCTCCCAGAACGGGGCCGAGGTAGAAAAGTCTGGCTGCACGCAAGACGGTAGCCGATGCTCCGGTCGGCCACGCACGGCGCGCCACGCGACGCGGACGACAGAAATCTACCGCGACGGAGACAACAAATCCCGGCCGACACCCCTGCTTCCCCATCGGCATCTCTCCACCGTGCGGTCACCCCTCATGGTGTTTTATCCCGCTGACATTGCACCAATGGTGCTCCACATCACTCTGGGGATTACAGCTCGCCTGCTGAGTCTTGCAGTGAAGACGTTTGTGGCCGAGATGGGGAAGGCCGGGGCTGGAGATTTTTGCGCCGCTCTGAGCTCTCTCCTTCGAGAGGAGGCGGGGGTGGCGCCGGCACCCTATTTCGGGGGGGTGTTTGAGGGTGCCGAGTGCCACCGTATCACCCGACAGCTGACCCGTGTGTGTGACCTGCTGGCGTCCGGCGCACCCGGGCCCCGCGCGGATGCTTTTCGTCGCTCCTATGCCCTGTGGGCCGAGATTGTGCCAACACTCAACCGAGCGGCTGTCATCCCCACCCCAGAAGTAGACTCATTTGAGCTCGCCACGGCGGCATTTGTCGACGGCATGGCTGGTCCATTCCCCTGGCTACGTATCTCCCCCAAGCTTCATGCCTTGTGCTGCCACGCCCCCCCATTTCTCCGCCGCTTCGGGAGCCTTGGCAGGTACAGCGAGCAGGCGCTCGAGGCGCTCCACGGCCAATTTAACCGTGACGCCGAGCGGTGCACGGCACCCACTTTCCTGGGCAGCTGTCGCGCGTACAGTCTGTATCGGTTATTGTCTGACCTGATAATGTCACGCCCGTGACAATACCCGGTCACAATCGATCGCACAGGGGGGTACTATCTCAATATTTTATTTAAATCGATTGGCCTGTTAACAGTTACTCGACCGACTGTTGACCTCCAGTTCACCGTACCCCCTGGCAAGCAGAACCCAATTTTGTCGACGCCGTCGTCGCCATCGGTCGACGCCGTCCGCGTCGCCAGCCGACGACGCCGACCGTTCCTCCGGACGACGGTCCAGCCCCACCTACAACCCCACCCTTTCTCACTGCTACACCAACATGCCAGTCTGCGACGCCCCCTGCCCCCCGCCCACCCCGCCCGCAATTTCCCAATCCCCTCCATCTCCCACCGACCCCGCCACCATCTAACCGGGCTCAGTCCCTTTGGCCTCGGGGGTTGACGCCGCTGCGGCTGTTGCGGAGGCTGCATTTACTCTCAAGGCGCCCGACGTGGCTGAGGCGAACGCTGCTGCCGTTCGACATGCCGCCTGCGCTGCCGCAGTTGCCATTGACGGCGTGCGCGGTGGCGCCGATCAGCGTCGCTTTCCTGCTGGGGTAGCGCGTGTGCGTCGACGGCGCTTACAGCAAGACCGACTGCCCCTAGCGCCCCGTGCACAACGCCGAACACTCACTCTCGGGGTGAGGCTGGACGTGGTAGAGGCGCGGGAGCGGGGATGTCCTTCCCCGACATAATGCGCACCATTGCTCCCTCGTCTTCCGTTGACAACCTCCGCAAGGTCTGGCAGAGGCGCAACCACTACATGTCTCTAGCTGCCGCCGGCACGCGGGCATCCCGCGCAAATGGGCGGGGGTCGGACTTCGGCTCCATCGACGCGCGGATGTACGATTGGTTTCTTCTGTTGTCAAGGCGTGGGCGTAAACGTATTCCTTTCACCGTCTCGCTGTTGCAAGAGAAAGCCCGGAAGCTGGCGGAAGAGCTTGGGGTGCCCAATTTCAAGGCGTCGCGGAGCTGGGTGCAGCGGTGGACGCAGCGGCACAACCTGACGAGCGAGGTACTTCATGGGGCGGGCGGTTCGGTCAACTTGGAGGAAGCGGAAGAGCGGATGGCAACCATACGGGGACTACTTCAAGACTTTCAACCCGAGAACATTTTCAACATGGACGAGACCGGGCTTTTTTACCGTTGCCTACCGAACTGGTCTTTTGTACCTGCGGAGCAACGTCGAGCCGCGAGGGGCACCAAGAGCATGAAGGCAAAAGAGCGGGTCACCCTTGTCTTGGCTTGTAACGCCACAGGGTCCAAGAAAGTTCCCGTAGCCATCATTGGCAAGGCCGCGCTGCCACTGTGCTTCCGCCGGCCCGGCTTTGCGTCACCGCTCCCATACTTCAGCCAGCGCAACAGCTGGATGGATGGGGTCGTCTTTAAAAAGTGGGTGTACGAGGTGTTTTTGCCCTTCATTCGACTGCACACCACCGAGAAGGTCGCCCTCGTGGTCGACAACCTCGCCTCCCACGACGGCATCAGCGACGATCAGCTGGTGCTCATCGCCCTCCCCCCCAATACAACAGCTATCTTCCAGCCCCTCGACGCGGGCGCAATTGCGGCGCAAAAACTACGGTACAAGCGGCGCTTCCTGAGCGCGATGGTAGAGCATCTCGATGGTTTGACGCCCACGACCGGCGTCACGCGGACCACGGCAGCGTTGGCCAACTCCGGACGGGTGTCATTACTGGACGTGACACGTATCATCCAAGAAGAGTGGGCCAAGACAACCCCTGAGTCGCTGGCCCGATGTTGGATTAAGACCCGGTGCTTGCCAGCCCCCATGCAGATCGCGCTCACCACTCTCTACACGGACTACCACCGTGCTGACACGGCGCCGGTGGCCAATGCAGTGGCGGATAATACTCAAGTGCTGCTTAGTGCGACGCTTGCAGACGGCCTGTTCCCCGGGACCCAGTCCGAAGATTTGATCAGTGGTGTGTCTGCGTGGCTGGGGGCTGAGGAGAACGCCGGAATATTGGAGGATACAGTTGATATGGTGTTGGGCGGAGGGGAAGGTGAAGACGAAAATGAGTGATGGGTCACGATAGTGTCTGTGAAATTCTCATACATGTCTGTAGAAAACAAAAAGACAATGCAAGTATCCCGACAAACAATCGTCACCCCCTCGGTATACACGTCCGCAATCCTAGACACGAGACTATCTGCGGGATAAGCGGTGGACACGGAGGGGCGTGAATAACCCCGGCACAGTCCAATGAGGGCCAATGATGGCGGTGGAAGCTGTCTGGTGGGAGGTAGGGCGTCGCACGACAGGGCGGCGGCGACGGTGGGGGGTGTGAGTGGTGCAGAGCGAGGTGGGCCGCCGTAGGGAGGTGGGGCGCCGCAAAGGCGAGGTGCCGGGCGCGCCAGTGCGGGATGCAATCGGCACAGGCGCGGGGGCAGAGGTGGGGCACCGGGCGCTCCAAAGCGGGAGGCAATCGGCACCGCCGCTGGGGCAGAGGTGGGGTACCGCGAGCACCAGTGCGGGCCAGTGCGGGACGCGACCGGCACCGCCGCGGGGGCAGAGGTAGGGTACCGGGCGCACAATGGCGGGAGGCAATCGGCAGTGACGTCGGGGCAGAGGTGGGGTACCGGGCGCACAAGGGCGGGGGGAAATCGGCACCGCCGCGGGGGCAGAGATGGGGTACCCGGAGTACAAGTGCGGGCCAGTGCGGGAGGCGACCGGCACCACCGCGTGGGCAGAGGTAGGGTACCGGGCTAGTGATGTCGATATTCCCGACTCGTTAGGAAATTTCCATGAAATTTCCATGTTGCACGCTCAGGGGTCGTGAGGGCCGTTTTCTGGGAACCGATATTTCCTTTCTCTTTCCTCTCGAGACGAGCCACGTGCGGAAGCTCTCGCCCATTCCATTGGTTGTTGATGCCAGTGGAGCTCGCACCAGGAAAGAAGCACCCGGGTCTCCCGGCATGTCCGTTTGCGGGCACGGCGACGTCACCCCCCCGCCGCTTGCAGCCATCACTCAACCTCGACTCGCAACCTACACACCCCGCATTCCATCCTCCTTCCTCTTATTTTTTCTCTATTTTTGTTTTCACCCCTCGCGTCTGTATCACACCCGTTACCTCACCGCATCCCCTGCTCCCCCCCTGCGGCTGGGCGGCGCGGTGTCACCGTGTCGGGCCCGGCATGGGCTTGCCGGCGGTGCAGCCCGCGACCGGCCACGTGCCCTCTCCTGACGACCGGACGGGCGCGTGGCTCTACGTAGACCTTGACAGTGTACCTGTGAGGATGTCGTGTCGTGGACGGGGGTGCTCGTGGCAGATCAAGGTTAATAAGACACGAGCGCGGCATCACCTAGTGGCTGGTAAACATGCTCAGCGCGACTTTCCCGCAATGATGGCTGACCTGCGCCCGGCCCCTGTTGCAACAAGCCCTGGGCCAGGGCCCGCGACGGCGTCTCAAGCTCACCACTGGCGGCTCCTATGGACGCAGGCGATGTGCGAGTCCTGCCTCCCTGTCGGTTTTTTTGGTACACCGGCGTGGGCAGCCGCGCTCGGAGCCATTTCCGGCGGGCGGTTCACCGGACCGGGCGATCGGCGGGTGCTAGCCGATACGTACGTGCCTCTAGTGGCGGCCCAGTCGGACGAGCGGACGGTGGCCCACCTCCAATCAGCGGCATCGGCGGCTGTGTCCATGGATGGCGCCACGGTCAACCGTCAAGGGCTTTACAACCTCGTGGCATACACGCCGCTGGCGCTGCTGTACGCAACTGGACGAGTCGGTTCCGAGTCGCCGACGTCGGCCAATCTCCTTGACACCATCAAAGCCTCCCTCAACCAACCCATTTTGGCAGCGGCACGAATGGGAAGCAGTGCGGGTGCGGATCCTTCAGGTCAGGTCCCGCGTTTGCGGCGCCTCTGCGAGGAGCGCACGCCTGCCGTGCTGTCAGACTCCCCCAGCGCAATGGTACTCATGCGCAGCCTGGGGGTGTCTGATGGCACATTTGTTTTTGTGTACGGCTGTGCCGCCCACGCGGGCAACCTGGTTGCCCTGGATGCCACGCGGCTCCACCTTTTCTCGGCGGCTTTGCGGCACGCGGTGAGTGCCACCGTGTTCTTTATGCGGTGCGGTCGCGCGCGTGCCATGCACGCGTCAATGGTGGCGGTGATGTCACAGCCCGGACGACGCATCCGAGGCCTCAAGGCGTACAGTCGTACTAGATGGGCGGGGGAGGCTGTGACTATCTCCGCTGTTCAAGAAAATCTTCCAGCTTTACGACACACCCTCCTGTCCAACGCCGACTCAGGCAACCCGTTTCCGGTCTCTGCCAGTGTGACAGCCGCTCTGGAACCCGCCAGTCGGGAAACCATTGGCCAATCCACTCCCTTCATCAAGGTGTTGGCTGCAGCTGTCGCCTTGTTGGAGGCGGAGGCGGCCCCCCTGTCGTCCTACGCGGGAATTCTTGCCACGCTACGCTCGAGTCTGGATACCTTTTTCACTGAGCTGCCGTTGGCGGCTCGAGAGGGGGTACAGCACAGCTTATGCGCCCGGTTTGCCGCTTTTTCCGACCCGATGGTGGCCCTCGCTTTTTACTTGGACGGATTTTGGGGTCCCGCCCGAGGCCGTGTGTCGGGCTTGTTGTGGACAGCCCGAGAAGGGGAGGAGGGGCGGACGCTGTCGGACCTATGTGATGCCGCCATCGTGCTATTGGCGGATGGCGACGCACCGCTGGCAGCTCGGCTCCAATCGGAGTTGAGTGAGTTCTTGGCCTTTGCGGCTCAACCCGCGCGGGCCGAGGCCTGGACGCGGCTCCACCCGCTGACATGGTGGCGTCTACATGGTGAGCGCTTTACACTATGGCACCCCTTGTGCCTGCGTCTATTCTTCTATCCCGCGTCGGCGGCTGGCGGGGAGCGTGCGTTCAAGCGCCTTAACCAAATGCTCACCCCCAGGCGCAATCGTCTGTCATATGGTTTGGTCAACAAACTCACACGCATTGCCTTCAACGCCGCCCAACTTGGACGCCCTGACCCTGTGACTCGGTTTTCGCGTTCCCACACGGAGCTCAAGCCACGTGCTTTCTTTGGCCCTTTGAGTGGCGAGGTAGGGACCGAGGGGGGTGGGGGAGAGACCGTTGCCGGTGTCGGCGGGGACGCCATGGATGACGGTGGCGAGGGAGGGGCTGGGCTATGGGGAGAGGAGGCAGAGGAGGAGGAGCCCCTTACTGACCTGGGTGCCTTTGACGTGGACGCCATTATTGCTGAACTGTTGTCGTGATAGAAGTAAATGCAAGGGCTGCTCCTATTGTTTTCTCGACACGATACTAGAGCACAGGAGTGGAGAGTGGAAGGAATCAAGCTCACGTCGTGTCCAGTCGAGAAGATCTGCCAGTGAATGGCCGGAACGGCTTCCCGGGATTTCCTTTCGTCGCAAATTTTCGTTTGGAATGTCGACATCACTATACCGGGCGCACAATGGCGGGAGGCAATCGGCAGTGCCGTCGGGGCAGAGGTGGGGTACCGGACGCACAAGAGCGGGAGGCAATCGGCACCGCCGCGGGGGCAGAGGTGGGGGGCGCACCAGGGCGGGAGGTAATCGGCACCGCCGCGAGGGCAGCAGGGGGTGGGAAGGGAGTTCGGTGTCGGTGATTGCTCCCGTGCTAGCGACTGAGGCGTGCGGAGGCACAAGGACCGGCGACGCGCCGGGCAGCTGTGGGGTTCCGCGTTCCAGGCGACTGGCGAGTGTGGGGGTGTGAAGCAGCTCCTCGATAAAAGGGTGTGTTGAGAGGGCTGCACCCTTCCTGGCAACGCAATCAGCGAGTGGTGCGTGGGAGACGGCGATTGCGTTTGAAGGGTGGTGCTCGATGCGCTGCCACGTGAAGGCTTCGAACAAAGAGAAAGCGCGATCAGCTCAAATACGTTGACAGCCCCGCCGCGCTCGTAGAAACTCAGATTCGATCGTTTTCTCTTTCGGAACCCCGACTGTGAGCACGATCGTCGCCAGCGGCTCGGTCCTCGTGGGGAATGTTTTCTCGAAACGGCCATCACCCGACGTGACATTAACCGATACAGATTGTACGTGCAGCTGTCAGCCCTCGGGCGGGCCCCAGGCGCCGACACCCACAACAACGGCCCACGTCGCAAGCCAGCAGCAGCTGGGGCACGCGTCGCCAAGAGGACAGATGACCGGCGCACTCGGCCCAATAAGCTGGCAGCTGGATCGGTTGTGTCCACTGACGGTTGTCGGGAGAAGCAGGCGGCTGATATGGCCGCTTGGGCGGAGGGGCTGGCCAAGCGAGCCACGACAACCATCCAAGCTTACAATCGACGGCTGCAGAGGCGGCGGTCAAAGCAGGCGGCGCCAATGGACGGCCACGCTACCGAGGGGGGCGGGCAGGGCGGCGCTGTCGTAGGGGGGAGTGGAGATGTTGAGGGGAGGGGGGCGGATGGCCTGCTGGAGGAGGCGGACATGGATTTTTTTATGGGCCTGTTGGGATGGAGCTTCCCGGGACGGGAGTAGATGACGGACAATACTTTTCCACGTCGCTCGCTCTGTCCAGCCAAGGCACTTCGTGACACATCGGCTCTCATCCGCGTGAAGACAATTCGGGTTGAGGCTCCAGAAGTGGGCCGGATCTAGAGCACATTCGTCCGGACTGGGTCTACACTGTGAAAACTGCGTGGCGCCCCCGTCCCTGGCAACCGCCGTCTACACCCCAGAATCAGGCCTGCCGCGATGACACGTTCTCCGCAGAGGAGAAGGTGACAGATCACGCAGGACACGGCCTCAGAAACGATAGACAACGGTGCATTTATTTTCTGTGGCCAATCAGGACGCGAGAAAGCCATAAGACCGCTATCGGCCGTCTTAACTAAACTTGAGGGGTGGTAGGGAGCCAAACGGACCGCCAAGAACGTTGTCTTAAGTACTCCCGCAACGTGCCCACTGGAGAAACGGACTTTTTCTTTCACGTGTGGGTCTGAATTGAACCCTAGACTGAAAAGTTAAGGGAAATCAGGCGGGGGTTTACCTTCTCGACCTGTGAATACTTCATTTCGTGTCGGTCGTAAGTCGTTTCTTCTTGGATGGTCCTTGTCTCGTCGAAATGTGGTTTCGTCCTGAATTGAGCTGGTGCTTTTTCTTGCAGAATACAGCCGTGCTGCTGCTGTCAACGAAGGCCTGTGTGGGCGCATGCCGTGCGTCAAGTGAGAGATGGTCCTTGCTCATCGTCGTCCTATATTTTTCAAAGCTGCTGGGGCGGGAGAAGTGGCGGGCTGGTGGTGGCGATGGCACCTGGCTGGGGGGGCTCGTTCGTTGGCTTCGCGGTGGCGGCGATCGTACCACCGTCGGGGATGTGACAAACCGTTATCTGGCAGGAAAGAGCAGGCTCGGGAACTTTCAAATGTCGCTGCGCGTGGTTGCTGCGATTCTCTGTGGGATACGACCTCTGGAGGGGAAGCAGTGGCATGGGGTGGGAGACTTGTGATTCCCTACGACCGCACCTGGCTCTCTTCCTTTCCTCATCACCCTCTTCGCCACTCGCGTTGGCGTCGACATCTTTGTGGCAAACACCATGCGGCAGTCGCGGGGACCGCCCGCTTCCTGCCCTTGATAGGCAACATCGACTCCAGTCGAAACGACGGTGAAGTGCCTTACTGCAACAGTCAGTGAGTTCTATTCCCCAGTTCAGGGTGTGATTGCGAACGCGCGTCCATCGACGAGGTCGCACAGCTGCACTTACATCATTTGCAACCAGGCCCACCGAGCGAGACGAGTCACCCAATTCCCAGGGCGACCCCACGCCGCCCCATCACGTGCTGGAGCGGCGCAGAGACCGCCTCGCTGACGGCGCCCGTCTTGATGCCCCCACCTTGCCTGCCGCGTCCCCCACCCCCCCGCGTCGCCGGTGCCTGCCGCCTGGTGAGAATTCCACTTCTCCCCGCCGCCACGTCCGCTGGCCTTGCCGGGCATTGGTCGGTGCCCCACGTGCTCGCCGCGGCGTGCGCCGGTGGGACGCCGCGCACGGCACTCGTACCGCCACCGCGGTTCCCGCGGGTGTGCCTTTTGGGCGGCCGTTTCTTTTTTTCATTTTTGGTCGCTCCGCTTTTATCGCTGGCGTGCTCGGCGTTTGGGGACGAGTGGGGGCGGGGAGTGAGGAG
>Ga0209093_1001972_pt1 | contig 11598 bp, 11 predicted proteins | sample SidtaG_4_FD_187450 | JGI IMG/M metagenome (GOLD analysis project Ga0209093, IMG submission 187450) | Marine algal microbial communities from Sidmouth, United Kingdom - Sidmouth_Male1 metaG (SPAdes) (version 2) | ecosystem: Host-associated > Algae > Red algae > Unclassified | place: Sidmouth...
CCGCGCCCCCGCCCCCACTTACCGCCACCAACGCCGACCGTTACCGCTGCCGACACCGCCAACACCGTCCCCGCCCCCCCGACCCGGGGCCCTCGCTGCTGACGCCGGGGACGCCGACGGCGCTCCCCGCCGCCGCCGCCGCCTACCCACACCCCCGTCCCTGCCGCCGCCGCCGACCAAGACAACCGCGGCCGCCGAGCAGAGCCCCCGTGCACGTCGGTGCTGCCGCCGACCAACGCCGCGTCGCCCGCCGGCTCCGCCGCCGACAAACCCCGCATCCCTGCCGGCGCAGGCGCCGTCCGCCGTGCCCGGCCTCGCTCCCACCGACAAGAAGCGTCGCCAAGGACGGGGGCCCGGTTGATGTCGTTGCTAACGGACTTGTACGTTTCGAATTCATTCTTTTGCGACAACGCGTTGCACTTGCGTGTGCGGAGTACCGGGTGTTGTGCGGGGGAGCACGCCAGCGAGTGTGGTTGCGACGTGGGACGCGGTAACTGACATGGAGTGCCGTGCCACTGCGCTTCTGTGCTTCTTGTGGCATTGTTGGTCGGTGCGTTCCCCTGCAATCCTGATTTCTTCGCTGATACAGACCATGGACGTCCACGAAGAGGCGCACGGGAACGACATCGGCGGTGCTGTGGACCAGGACGACCTCTCCTCGGGCCTCGCGATGGCTGTGAGCCACCATCTTCGGCTGCTGCAGTTGGCGCGGCGGGTGCGCGGTTGTCAGCGCTGGCGGCGACGGCACTGCGGGTCGGTTCGTGGGCGCGCGCCCAACAAGAAGCGCGACTTCAACCTCGGGCTGCGCAACATTTTGGGCGACTACTGGTGTGTGGACGAGGAGCCGCCCGTCTTCGACGAGGCGGACTTTGAGAGCCGGTTTCGAATGCCACTTGCTGTCTTCATGCGCGTCTACAACGACATAAAGGACGAGCCGTTTTTCCGCCAACGCGTCCACGCCACCGGGCGACCCCAGGCGCATCCGCTTCAGAAGGTCGTCGCCGCGCTGTGCGTTCTTGGCAACGGCGAGGCGGCGGACCGCCCCGATGAGTACGTCCGGTTGTCGAAGTCGACCACCAATGCCGCCGTCAAGAGCGTCATCGAGTTCATCGTCAACAAGTACGAGTCGACCTACCTGCGCGCGCCGACGGACGAGGACATCACGTACATCCTGGAGTTCAACAAGGACCGGGGCTTGCCCGGCTGTATCGGCAGCTTGGACTGCAGCCACTGGGAGTGGCACGGCTGCCCGAAGTCGGCGGCGGGACAGCACAAGGGCAGGTCGGGCAAACGGTCGATTGTGCTGGAGACGGTGTGCGACCACGATCTCTGGGTTTGCCACGTCTTTGCCGGCTCGCCAGGAAGCAACAACGACATCAACGTCCTCAAGCAAAGCCCATTATTTTCTCGTGTCGTGCGCGGCGAGTGGCCGCCACGTCACTTTTCTTTTGAAGTGAACGGACGGAGGTACACGTATATTTACTATGTAGTCGACGGTATCTATCCCTCTTACCCCTTTATAGTTCGCCCCCACCAGAACCCCGGCACCCCGGAGGAGCTTGAGTTCAACGCCGTACAAGAAGGCGCTCGCAAGGAGGTCGAGCACCTGTACGGCACCATGTACCAGCTATTCAAGGTGGATCTCCACCCCGCGCGCCACCACAGCGTGGCTCACCTCATCCTCACGGCCAAGGCCGTGTGCATCATGCACAACATGGTCGTGGAGGCGCGGCGGCCATCATTCGTCCACAAAATTCGGCGGCATGGCGCAGATGTTGACATTGGTGGTCACGGTGGCGGCGTTGCGGGCGACGGTGAGGGCGCGGGCGCCGGTGCCGCCAATAGCGGCGACGGCAGTGACGTCGGCCGCGGTGAAGATGGTAGGGATAGTGGCGCAGGCGGCGGTGGCGGCGGCGGGGATGGTGGCGCCGGCGGCGGTGGCGGCGGCGGCGGCGGCGGCGGTGGCGGCGGTGGCCGCGGTGGCGGCGGTGGCGGGGGTGGCGGAGGTGGCCCCGCAGCCGTCGGCGGTGGTGACGCTGGCGGCGTGGGCGGCGAGGATGGTGGCGACGTCGGTGAGGATGCTGGGGAGGGTGGCGCCGGCGGCGGTGGCGGCAGCGATGGTGGTGGTGCCGGCGGCGGCGGTGGGGATGGTGGCGACGGCCACGGGGGCGCTGGGGATGGTGGCGCCGGCGACATTGGTGGCCGAGGTCGTCCGTCTGGGCCATCACGCGGAGGCGTTGGTCGGGCCGCTGACGGTGTCCCAGCTGACCCCGCGCTCCAATTCAACCAGGGCATGCTTCCCTCCCCCGGTTCCTTCTCCGACCTCCTTACTTGGGTGCAGGCGACGGACCCGGCCGTCGGTATGAACTTGAGAAAGGATCTCACTGCACTTGCGTGGGCTCGCCGACATGCACGGCGGTCACGCGCTGGCGAGTAATGAGGGCTCGTATGTGCCTGTGGGTGTGTGTGCATGTGTGTGTGTGTTTGTTTGTCAATGACTTGTTCTTTCGTCAAAGCCGCATGGCATGTTCTGTGTACCAATCGAAGTCCCCATGTCGGAGTCACGACTAGCGGCTCATGAGAATGCTGGCGGCCTGCGCCCTCGCATTGCGTATGACAGGCAAGGTGTTTTGCACCTGCAATGCGCAACTGGTGCGCTTTCCATCTCATAGGGCGTTGCCAAGACAGACTTTACCCGTGCTTGACTCAAGTGCGGAACGCGCCCGGCCATGATGACCAGCAGTGCGTCGCAACTGATGGCGCATACCGCAAGAAAACACACAACAAAGCTAACAAAAGGAGCACCGCTTGCGACGCGCTAGCTCCAACACAGGCATGCGACTGCACGCGACCACACCAAACAAGGACAATGTGCGTGACCTGCAATGTCTCCCATCCGTCACAGATGCACGTCCGCCGCACTAGAGTCACTGGCACACAGCAACGTCCTGCGGTATGCGTCTCACAATCACTCCAGCGATCAAACCCTCCGCACCCCAAAGTTCCTAACTCGTCCTCTTCATCATCAGTGACCTCCTTGTTCACAGCACCGCCGGTCCGCGCAGACACAGCGCCCGTCGTCCGGACCGTACGTCCCGCGCCGCGACTGCGCATGTCATCACGCGCGGTAGGCGCCGTGACACTGCTCCCGGCTGCCACTTCCGGCCCAGTGAGGTCAATGGCTGCCTGGTTCTTGTCGATGCGCGCCTGCCCCACCTTGGACTTGGCCGCCATCGCGTGGCGGCCGCGCTCCAGGAGCACGCGCTCTGCAGAGCCCATCTTGTCCAGTCCCGACGCCTCGGCCACATTGGTGGTCGCGTCGCTGTCGTCGCTGGATGCGACGACCGCCTCCTTGCCGCCCTCCGCGGCCTCCGCGGCCGACGCGGCCGCAGCTGCGCTCGCGCCCGCCGCAGTGGCCGACTTGGTCGAAGGCGACGCACCCCGCCCCGCGACCGCACCGCTGGCCTCGGCCGCCGGCGCCGTGGCATTGATGGCCGCCATGCGGATGTTGAACATGTCCTTTCGCATGGCCTCAAAGAAAGTCTTGGCCTCGTCCGTGCCCTTGTTCTCGGCCAAGTTGAAGAACGCGGCCGCCGCGCGCTTGGACTCGAGCTGCGTCCGCTTGGCAGCCTCCGAAACCATCGCCTTCATTGTCTTTCTCGAGCGCACGAGCTCCACATCGAGGACGCCCGCGCTCTCTTTCATGTCCTCTTTGTTGTTGCGCATGCGCTTGGCCACCTTGACGCCCATGTCCGGTCGAGGCTGGAGCGCGGGACGCTTCCCGCGTGAGGGCTTGTCGCCGCCGCCGTTGCCATCATCGCCGCCGTCAACGTCCCGCCGATCACCAATGCCGTGAAAGCGGTCGGCGACGGCGTTGGCGTCGGCCGCCTCCCCGCTGAACGTGTCCATCTCTCTCAGCACGCGACACATTGGAATGCACGCGCACGTCACCACGTGACCGGTCCGCTCCGGCCGCGCCTTTCCCTACCGATCGCGCTCGTCGTCCGAGCACGCGTCCTGCCGCACGGCTTGGTACGCCGACACGCCCGAGAAGAGGCCCGCGGCGGCGCGCACGAGGTCCTCCTCAGTCAGCCCCCCCTTCAGCTGCTTCTTGTCGGACACCACCTTGAAAAAATGTGCGAAGCGCTGCACGTCGGGCGCGATCTTGCGCTCAAACTGCGTCTGCATGGAGCCCGCCGTGCGCTCGCTCCATCGGCCCTTCAGGTCACTGGGCTTCAGGCTCTTGGAGATGCGCTGCACACAGTCCTCCTTAATGGTGTCCCAGAGACCTTCCTTCGACCATTCCGCGCCCATGTCAGACCGCTGCGCCACCAACTTGAACGCCTCGCAGAGAGCCACCTGCTCGTCGACCGTCCACACCTTTCCCTTGCCGTTGCCTGGGCCCTTCTTCTTCGCGCCTACGCCGCCCCAGAGGCGTGGACGGCCGCTCGCGCGGCGCCCCTGGTGCTGCGGCGTCGGCGCACCGCCGGTGCTGGATGATGCCACGCTCCCGCCCGAAGACTGGTTCCACTCGCTGTCGTCACCGCCGCCAGCCCCACCAAGGTTCGACATTGTTGGTCGCGGCATCGCTCCCCGTCGGGCGCCGGCTGCTCGCCTCTCATGAGCACGGGTACGTCCCGACTTGTCCGACTCTGTGTCGCTTGGTGGACCGCCGCCGACCGGTGCGCTCTTGCCGGGCGCCCCGCCAGCGCCAGCGCCAGCCTCTGCGCCACTTGCGCTTCCGCGGCCAACCGGCGCGGCGGCCACCAATGTCGGCGCCACGGAGCCCGCCCCACCGGCGGAGCGGTCGTCCGAGGTAGCACGACGGGCGCCAGAAGCAGCGGCTCCTCAAGGCTTGTACGGCACACAGCGGTCAGACAAGAGGGGAGGGTTGGGCGGAGGATTCTTGCCAGAAGCAAGCGAGTATCTCACGCGACACGCGTGCAAACGCCGGACGAACTCCTCGACACCGAGCTCGCTGGCGCGCCGCAAGCCCGCCAGGTGCGGGCGCCGATCAGTCCGCGCCTTCTTCGAAGGGGTTGGAGCCGCCTCGTGAACCTCAATGGCGTCGCCGCCACCCAGGGCGGCGCCGGACTTGGCCGGCGCTACCGCGTCCACACCGGTGGTCGCTGCCGACTCAGGCAGCGACGCGCAACCGCCGGCAGTCGTGGGCGTCCCGCCCGTCTGGGACGTAGCCGCTGCAGTGTCGGCTCCTGCTGTCGCGGACAACAGCCGAGGTGCCGCTCCCACCGCGGGAGGCGCCGCCCCGCCCGTGCCACCGGCCGTAGCAGGCTCGAGCCCAGGGGGGGGAGAAGACTCGTGCCATGGGTTGCGCACCCGCTGGTACCGAAATCCAGGAGGTAGAGGGGGGATTGGGGGAAATGGCGCGGCGTCTCCATCGGCCGACATTGAAGGGGGGGAGTCGGGCATGGCGGCTTGCCGTGTCGCGAGACGTACGGCACAGCGACAGCAGTGGACACACCGTCCGTCCAAGGCGAAAAAGGGCGGATACACCGCCGCTGCGGAATGGGCCTCAGAGAGCGGGCACGTTCAACGTACACCTCTACCCGTGCGGTCCCCGCAAGCGAACAGCGGAACGCACAGGACCTAAGTCGACTGGCATTGTTGGTTGCCCCCATACTTCCTGCCAGCGAGGACTGCGGCACCGCCACCCGTGGCCCTCCCAGGCTCACTCAGAACGGTGCGACGGGGCCACAGGAGTGTGCCGGACCCCACAATCGGCGTTCGTGGACTGCCTGATCGGATGTCCCGAGAGGCTCACACGAGCGGTCCGTTGACAGGCCCGATGCCCCACGAGACCCGTGACCCAGAGGAAGGCTGACGGTAGGTTTCCTCGACAGGCGTGCACCGTACCTCGCGATCTCGGCGCCGGACACATGGGGGCCCGCCGTCAGCCGTCACGCACTCGCGAGTGAGTGGACGGTTGCACGGAGAGATTGTTCACGAGGCTGTCAAGGACACCGCCCCGAAAGCCCGGGCACTTGTCCCCACGTCCCGAGGGACACACCACCGACGCTCAGGTGGACACACACGAGTTCCGATGAGTCCACCAGCGCGATCCATTTCTCTATTCTGGCCCGTCCTCGGCCCTCGGGAGGCACCCAAGGCGTCACAGGAGGAGTGAAAGCGCGGTGTAATCGGTATGACTCAGCAGATGGGGGCAGGCACGCAGCAGAGGTGCACAGGGGCGCGGCCCTTGTGCCACGCGCATTGCTCTCAGGCCACACGTTTGCGCGGTTCGTCAGGCCACTGTGGCCGCAGGCGACCGCTCGACCGGCATGATTCAGGCTCCAACACCTTCCACCACCTGAGGGGGTGCGACCGCAACACACGGCACGCACTAGAGCGGATTCGAGCCAAATTGGTACCGAAAGGCCTCCACGTGTCTCGCTAGATTGCCTTGATTTGGGCGGTTCGGGCTCCGTTCACACGCTTCCCGTGACATGTTCGGCAGCTATTCTACGGACGCCTCTTCATTTCGATACTGGCGACGACGCTGATACGTGTCCTCCGTTGGCAACCACCTAGTGCGGCCAACAACGTCGAGGCCAACGGCGCTCAGATCTTCGAGAGGTAGCCCAATCCATTTTACCCATTACATTGCCCGTTGGCAACGCGTTGGCCCGTTGGCAACGGACCACTCGCAGGGCCACACGTAGCGGTTTCATTTCACCGTTTTAGACCGTTGGCCCGACATTGGTGGGAATGCTCTAAGAGCGTACTGGCGGTGACGGACAAACCTTTTGGTGTAGCTGTCTTTGTGCTTTGTTTGTCTTTTTGTTGTGGGCCGCGCCGCTTGCTCGCTGAGCCGCTCTCTGTGCGCGGGTGTGTGGAAGGTGAATGGACAGTAGGGTTCGAAAGGGCGCCAGCGCACGGCTAAATTTAGGTATGTCGCGTCGCAAGAGAATGATCGGATCGGCGAAACGCTCGCAGCAAGTCACAGCAGATGATAGCACATAATTTAAAATTGCTGTGATCGCCCTTGCCTCCCAGAGAGCCATCCAGCGCAGTGCGGGCATGCCCGTGCACCGGATTATCTTAATCTGAGGCTGTTGCAGGCTCGGAACAGGATACTCGCGGCCTGGATCGTGCTGTGTCCGGCCATAAATAGCGTGGCGGTGCAGCCAACGTAGGATCCAGGCGGAGCGTCTCAGGCCTGGAGCTGCGCTGTGGATCCCAGAAAAAAGCGCACCGCATCGGCTCCAAAGGATGTGGACAGCGGACGACAGGCGAGAATCTCGCTCGCGCCAGGCGAGAAATAGCGCAGCGTGAGCCGATGAACTGCGCAGCGCGGCCGGAAAATAGCCGACCACGGAGGCGAGAATGCCACAGCACAGGCGATAAGCAGCACAGTAGTTTCGAACGTGTGTGAAGCCGGGATGAGCCGGCGGCGGCGCAAGGCGTCGGCGGCGGAGCGGCGCCCGCACCCACCGCTGTGGCACGTAGGCGGGCAGGGCGGAGGCGGCGGGAAAGGCGGCGGCACGCAACGCTCCCCCCCCCCTAAAGTATATCTCATCTTATTAGTCCTATGGAAAAACGGCTCTGGTTCCGGCGCATGTACACCAATCAACCCCAAACTTTGTAGAAGTATCAGAGGGTGGCCCTCGGGTCCTCAGGAGAAAAACTGGAGCACGAAACGCAGCAGATCCCTCTTGTTGGTGCCCTCTTCCGCATTCGTATCGATCAGGGACATCCGAGCCGCCCGAGACTCGACAGCGCCCGATTTATCACTGACCAAATCGGGAGGAATGCAAGGACATGGAGGCTACTTCTTCAGCCTCGTGAGCCCCATGTCAAGATCTCGTGCTGTTGTACAGATGAAGAGGGAGGACGATGACAACTGACTGAAGAAAGAGACTTCACTGAGGATAAGTATCTGAGAAGCGCAAGCCAAGTCAACCACTGGCAGCGGCCTACGATTGATGCGCAGCCCAATTGCGAAAACTCCATGACAAACAGGAATCCCTCGACAAAGGTGGAAATCCCACACTCCTTCGCTACACGCACCTTCGCCCAGGCCAGACTCCCTCCTCGTCCTTCTCCTCATCTTTTTAGAGACCATTAACACCCTCCCCCTCAGCAATCTCTACCACCTTAACCGGAATGCGGCGCAGCGCGCGCACGACTGGACGGGGCGATTGCGCGGCCGTAGATGTCGAAGACATTGCGACCCGCCGTGCGCGCCGAGGAGTACAGGGGAGTTTTGCAGTGTCACCTACATGCTGCCCCACGATGGCGACCGCGGGGAGTGGGCGAGAGGCACGACGGCGACCGTGGGGGGGGGGTGGGGGGCAGGTGCGCGACGGCACTTGAGCGACGCAGGGCGGCTCTTCAGGACAGCCATGAATTTAAATTGGAATTCTCGTGCACGGGCGCTCATTGGCTGCTGACGAAGCGCGCTCGTGCGCAAGCCGATTGGCTGCCGGGTCTCGTGGGATCAGATCACAAGAGGCGCGCACGAGATTGCACTTTTGGATGAGCGAGTTTTGAAGTAGCCTCCGACTGTCACGCGACCGCTGCAAGAAACTGTTGCGCTTCTTCTCCACATGCTCAATACGGACGTCTACCTTCGGCGAATGGGATTGGAGCGCTGCGTAGAATAGTGCAATCGAACGCACGAGGTATTGCTAACCTCCAAAAAATGGCGGTTGCAGAGAGAAGGGAGGCAGAGCCGACGACAGGGCGTAGAAATGAAGTCGGATTGGCTGTTAGACAAGCCACCATCGAACTATTGGCTGAGAGTTGCCGCCAGTAATCTTGCAAGCCAATCACTGTGTCTTGCAGGAGTCTCGCAGAGCCATTGCAACCCACTATGAGATTTCCTGAGATTTTTGGGCCGCTTGCTAGGGCCTGAAGAGGAAATGGGGAGGGTTCTGGGCGAGACCTGTCATTTCTCATGAGATCAGCAAATTTCTTCAGATTTCTTGAGATCCTGATGTGCGTTTTCAGTGCGCAGAGCTGCATGGGGTGACGCTGTAAGGAACTCAGATGATTTCTAGCCTTTCCATTGGTCCACGTATGCTGTTTAATGATTGCAACCACTCTGCAACCGCCATTTTTTGGAGGTCAGCAATACGTGAACATGGAACAAGGGGAGAAACGGTGCTGTGACCTCGTGCGGCTCGCCCACACAGCGTTTTGTCCCCGATTCCTTAAAACTGAGAACTGCAAGATTCGAACACGCCCACCGACGGTTCGCAGAACTGTCACACATTGATCATGGGATCAAATTATGCCCACTTTTTGTTGATCTTGGAGACAGAGCCCGCAATGGAGTTCAGAAGAGCTCCAGTTCTGTGTGCACCGATATTCAGTGGGAATCATCTTCACACCAGCACTTACAGATTCGGCAATTGTCCGATGAAGTTGCTGCCAAAGGCTCCTGAAGGATCAGTCCGATTCGCTGGTTCTGATCCTTCTGCGTATCGTGCTGAGAACTGTCCTGAAGCCGGAGTAGGATCATCCTGGGGATCGTGCTCAGGACTGTCCTGGCGTCGGAGCACAATCATCCTTGGGATCGTCGTCATAGATTGAGTGAACGAGTGCGCAAGCTTGATGTAGATTCCTGCCTCAAGGACTCTATCGTAGATGATAGCCTGGACTACTTCGAGTGACGTCGTGAGGAGGGTCTGCCGAAACCGATCAGAGAGCAAGACCTGCCCATGAGGCGTCGCTCCTGGTCCACGAAAAGTGTGCAGAGGGAGCCTCAATGTGACTTGGTAGTCGTGCGACCGACGCGCTGTTGCCTGGCGCACAGGGGATGGAGACTGGGTAAGCATGCGTCGGCTCGCACATCGAGAGTATCGTAAAGTCCCGGACGCACCCAGTCCCGATTTATAAATGATTGGTTCTCTGTCACACGCAGAAAATTCGTTCTCAGCTCAGTGGCAATCTCGTCCCCTTTCGTCCCATCACAGCTCGTCCGAAACTCGCAAAGCCCCGGTTCGATACATGTCAGATGCACTCGCACCAGAACACACAGTCGCATGCGTGATATGTCAGATTCCACGATGGGCATTGGTCTGAACGGTCGGAGTGTCAAAAAGTTTTTGTTCACGCTGTTGACGGAATAGGCAGACATTTTGTTTGCGAAATAGGCAGTCAGACTCTCAGTTGAACAAGTCCTCACATTTTTTTTTGAAGGACAGTCCCCAAGATGATCTGTGGGTCAGGATGACACTGCTTCTGGAACGATCCCAGTACCAGTCCCGAAGATGATCCGTAGAACCAGTCCAGAAACTGTAGTGATGAACTGCCCAATCACAGAGGTATCTCGAGAATCAGGCAATCTGAAGGGTAGGATATTCGCCGATCCACGGAACTGTAATGCACATGATCCTCTGAATCATGCTGAGGCCATCTCACAGGAGCTTTGCATGGCTATCTCAAGACATTCTTTCGCGTCTACTCGTTATAGATTTACAAGCCGGCAAATTTAGAACTATCCCGGCGATGAAATACCGACCCGCAGTGCAGTGTGCCGGAAGGCCTGAAAACGAAGCATCTGAGCCGTATCTTTCCGATATAGGTGTGCCGTTGAAGAGCTTCCTACTGAAGAATGCGTACCATTTCTTTCAGCAACAAGGTTGGGGGGGTCTCTATCCTTCTTGTGAAGACTGCTTGTCATTTGCGGTCGTAGCGGCGGAGTTCTGGTCTCTCCAAAAAAAAGTGCGGTTCTCAGAGGACTAATAGAGTGAGACAGACTTTAGTAACCGTCGCGTCGGCCGTGCCCGCGGCGGCTGCCCCCGCCCCACACGCGCGGGCGCGCCGCGCCCGCCGGACGGCCGTCGGCACGCACCGGGTCGAGGGGAGGGGGGCGCTGGGCGGGGTCCCCGGCGGGGGTCGGGCGAAAGAGTGTCTTGGCGGGCCGCTTCCCGCCGGCGCTGGACGCAGCCGAGGTCAGGAAGGGCGGGGGGGGGGGCGCTGCGCCCCTGGGGGGCCTCGTGTTCGACGGCGTGACGCAAATGGGGCGGGGGAGGTGGGCGCGCGGGCGAGAAGCGCCGACGCGCCTGACGCGGCCGGCTAGCCTGTGGTGGCGCGGACACGTGTGCGACCGGCCACTGCCGCCGCCGTGACAGCCTCCGCGACCGCGGCGGGGTGGGTGGCACCACTGTGACGGGGTGACGGGCGCCCAGTTGTGCGCTGCGGCCGCCGTCAACTTCCGACGGCCGGCGGTCGGCGGCGCGCGCCGCGACCGCTTCGGCCGTCGCGATGGCGGCCCTACGGGACAAAAACCTTGAGGTCTAGGTTTCCGAAGTCCCCGGCATTACCGCGCTCAGGCGGCCAGAAACCTAGACAGAACCCTGAAGAGTTGCAGTTTGATTGGCCCACAATCGCTCTCAGAGGTCGACATGGATGTGCGAACGCGTCGAGAGCCACGTTTGATGGGAACCCTCGTGGCTGCTGATTGGTCAACACTAGCAGCCTCTCTCGAGACCGCACTGTAGAGACAGTGCCACAGTCTGCTCTTTACGCTTGGTAATGACAGGTTGTGTTGCTTGATTTATTGCTACGTTACTACGCACACTAGCCTCTCACGGTAGCTGGGACAGAAAATCGTGCTGAGTCTGCTCCTCC
>Ga0209093_1001973_pt1 | contig 11598 bp, 4 predicted proteins | sample SidtaG_4_FD_187450 | JGI IMG/M metagenome (GOLD analysis project Ga0209093, IMG submission 187450) | Marine algal microbial communities from Sidmouth, United Kingdom - Sidmouth_Male1 metaG (SPAdes) (version 2) | ecosystem: Host-associated > Algae > Red algae > Unclassified | place: Sidmouth...
GGGGGGGGGGGGGGGGGGCGGAGCGGGTCCACCCCGCCCCCGCCCCCCGACCCGCCGCCGCCGCCGCCGCCGCCGCTGCCGCTGCCGCCGCCGCCGCCGCCGCCGCCGCCGCGGCCAGCAGAAGACGGGGAGCCCCCGTTGGTGCCGGCCATCATGGCGCCGCTCATGGGGAGGGAGACGGCCGCGCTGCCGCTGCCGGCGCCGGACGACACGCCGCCGCCCGCCGACGAGGGCGGCAGGCCGTTGCCGCTCGCGACGACTTCGGCGGCGCTGACCGCCGCCGCCGCCGACCGGTCGTCCCCCCCGGCAGCAGAGGAGCTGCGGCGGGAGCTGCCCCCCCCCGCCCCACGGTCCGCGGTGCGCCCGCTAACCGCCGCCACGCCCGCCGCCCCCGCCGCCGCCGACGAGCGCCGCTCGGAGCGGCTGCGATCCCGCGAGTCGGTGCTGCTGACGCTACCGCTGGCGCTGCCCGCCATGCCGAGCACCACCCCGCCGTCCGCGGCCTTGCCGCCGCCGCCGCTGGGTAGCCGCTCCGGCAAGGAGTTCAACACGGCCGCCACTTCGCGCGCGTCGGCAAAGGTGGCCGTCCGCCCGTCGCCCCCACCGACCCACCCCCCCGCCCTGTCCTCCTCCCCGTCGGTCCCGTCTGGCACCTCGGACCTGGGCGTTGCAGTGCCGGTGCTGACGGTGTAGGCGCGCACCTCGTTGGGCTCACGGGACCAGCTGATCGACCGACCGGTGCGGGTGCCAGTGGCGATCCACTCGGCAACGGGGCCGGTGGTAGCTGCCGCCGCCGCGGCCGCGGTGCCGCCGCCGATGAGTGGCACGCCGCCCGACGGCGCGCCGCCGCGGGCGCCCGTATGCACGGCGTAGGCGTGTGGCGGCGACGCGTCAGCGTCTGCCGCAAACGGCTCGGCGGCGGGGCCGGTGGACGGGGACGACCACGCGCCCGCGTAGGGCGACCGGGGGGGGTACGCCTCGCGTGTCGGCCGCGGCGGCAGCGGCGGCGGTGTGTGCGGGCGGGCGGGTTGCCCGTCGCCGTCAATATTGTCGATGGCAGCGGCGGCGGACGACGACGGCGGCGGGTAGGACCAAAGGCGGAAGGTGCGATCGGGAGAGACGGAAGACGCGTCCGCGGGCGGCGGCGGGGCGTCGTCGGCGTGGGCGGGGGCACCAGCCGGCGGGGACACGACGGACATGCGCGGGGAGTGGGGGGGGGGGGGGGGGGGGGGGGATGCGTGCACAAAAGCCCGCAGGCCACGACCGTGCGACGGGGGTCCGCCCCGCAGACGCCGACACCGCCGATCCGCTACAACCGCCGGGCCAAAGGCGGTGAAACGGGCGGGCAGGGGCGGCGGCGGGTGGGCAGCGCGGGGGGGGAGGCGTGCACGCGGCGGGCGCGCGGGGGGGCGTCGACGCGTCCTGCACGCGCTGCACACGCGGCACGGTCACAAGCGGGCGCGTCGACGCCGAGGCGGCGTGCGCAAACAAGAGCAGGGCGGCCGGGCCTCCCCGCTGGAGGGCACGCTGGCCTGACGCGACCGGCCGTGGGGTGCTCGCCAAGCGGCGTGAGCTGCTTTGCGTGCCTGGCCACCCGCACGCCTGCCCCCCCCTGGATCGGCTCTCCCCGGCGCGTGCAACGCGGCAACAGCGCACGCTGGACGCCGGGCCGACGGGCTGAAACAGCCCCGCTGCGCACGCTTGGCAGAGCTCTGCTGGCAGCGCGGCACGCGAGGGGGTCCACGGGAAGCTGCTCTGGCGGGTGCCACCGAGCCGCCTCCAGCCGCCCGTGGGTGGCACTTTTTGACAGGCGGCGTGAGCGCCTCCCGCAGATGGGTGACCCGCCGGTCGGACCAGAGCGGGCGGCGCAGGCCCGTTGGCGGCGCAGGGACAACGAGCACTGACAGAATCCCGTCGCTCCGCGGACGCAACGACCGTCTCCGCGGTGTTGCGGACGGGTCGGATCCCACCGGGGCCGCCGTCGCGGTGCGTGATGCATCCGTCGGGAGCGCCGGCTCGGGGTCGTGAGAGGTCCGGACGGTCCGCCAGATCAGCGGGTGCACGCACGCAGACACTGCGGTGGCTGATTGGTCGATGTCGCTTGACGAGACAAAGGCCACCAAGTCATGCCAGCCCATTGGACGCTTGTTGGAGTGAGTGCTCCCGCTGCATGATCGGAACTATATCTGAAAGATAGCCCCCCTTGGCGACCTCTCTTTGGAAAAGACCACGCAACCGGCGGTCATGCGGCAGAAACTGACTGTAATAGTGACCATGAAAATATTTTTGATTAATAAAAACCATTTGTATTGAAATTCAGCCGGTGCTCACCAGCGCTGCACACCAGAGCCAGCGACCGCATGCGACGAGCGCCCCGAGCGGCAGCCGGTGAGAAGGCACCAGGATGTTCCTTTCGGAGCGTGCCTGTGTGGGCTCTTGCAGCGGCGGGCCGCTTGCAGCACTCCCATTTTCGAGAGGAAGCCCGTGCCGTTGTTGAGTGATAGCATTGATAGCGTGGTTCTGGATGCCGTATGCAAGCCATCTCTGTGCAGCCAAGCGTGATGCATTATTGATGCGCCCCAGCTGCACATGCGTCGATCGTAGGGTATCTGGGACACCACGTATTTGAGGTTAGCCGAGCACTTTCGTATAGCGGGCACGCACATCCGAAAGGCACTCCCTCGGGGAGGGGGATCTATTCTCTCCCCTCGTGAGGAGAATATCCGCTGCCCCCGTCGTTTCTACGTTCCAGGGCTGGGATACAAGAGCTACACGCAACACTGTAGATTCTTGGCTGTATTGGTCAGGATGACAAACCCATCTGGTGCAACACACTTTCACGAGTCGGCCTCGCGGGTCTTCTTTTTGATGCTGTCTTGACAATCTCCAAGTCGAGGAGAGAAGTTGGCGATTCTTCCTCATAAATACGGACATCATAATCCAGCGGTTGCAATTAGCCACGTGGACGCGTCACATGTTCCGAATGGCCACTGCACGGTGGCCACTCTGAGCATGTGACGTGTCACATACTCGGTGTGGCCTCTGCAGTGGCCATTCTGTGCATGTGACACGTCCACGTGTTGGTGGCGGCTGCGGAGTGTCGCGAAGGAGCGCCCGGCATGCAAGCGCATGCAGCACATCTGCAGTCCGTCGCTCCCCCAACTCTGACGTCGTCTTGAAGTCAGCGGCCGCGTCACCATCGGCCACCTCTCTCAGGTGCTGCTCTTTGGTGCCGTTGCTTTCTCGACTACATTTGTCTCGGCTGTTGTTCCTCCCCCCCCGCGTTACTTATTTGGGTGTCGCTCCACGAGGCCGGAGCATGCCCTCAAATGGCGACCGGCACACCCGCAAACGCCGTCGCCGCCGAGATGCTGAGGCCAGCTCGGATGATGATGAGGAGGAGGAGCCGCCCCTGCTGCGTCAGGCGCGAGAGGAACGGCAGGAGCTAGAGGATGACGCTCTCTTGCGCGCTACCGACGAGTTTGACCGGGAAGTGACCGAGGCGCAGGACTTTTCAACGCTTGAACTCAAGCCTGACCACGAGGCGCGACCGGTGTGGGTTGCCGGCGACGGGCGCATCTTTCTGGAGACCTTTTCGCCGCTGTACAAGCAGGCGTACGACTTTTTGGTGGCCATCTCGGAGCCACAGTCTCGCCCCGACGTTGTTCACGAGTACTGCCTCTCCAAGCCCGCCCTCCAATCCGCCGTGTCCGTCGGCCTAGATGGCGACTCGATTGTGTCGGTCCTGTCACGGCTGTGCAAGACCTCGCTGCCGCCGGTCGTGGCTGCCTACATCCGCAAGCATACCCGCACTTTTGGCAAGGCTAAGATCATCCTCTTCCGCGGCAAACACTACATCCAGACATTTGAGGAGAGCGTCGCGCGGCTCTTCCTCAACGACTCGATTATTGGACCCGCGCGGGTGCTACCGACGCCTGGCTCCGAGGGCGGTGCGGTTGGTGCGCCCGGGGGGGGCAAACCCCCGGTTGGCGGGGGGGAGATGGCGGGCGCCCTCGGCGACTCGACCGCGGGGGGGCCGACGTGGAATGTGGAAGGCGACGGGGTCACCCTGGCGGGCCAAGACGACGCCGTCTCGGATGCCGCTATGGTCCGCTCGATGACCGCCGCGCTGGATGAGGGCACGTCGGATGCAGCGGAACTTGGCGGTGCCGGCCCTGACGGGCCGAGCGACGGCTCGGCACCCGCCCAGAAGACATTCTCCTTCCAGGTGCGCTCCGACGCAGTGGAGGCCATCAAGCAGCACTGTCAAAAAGACCTCAACTATCCGCTCATGGAGGAGTACGACTTCCGGGCGGACGAGCGCAACGCGTCGATCGACATGGACCTCAAGCCGATTGCGCGCATCCGGCCGTACCAGGAGAAGTCCCTATCCAAGATGTTTGGCAATGGCCGCGCACGCTCAGGCATCATTGTCCTACCGTGTGGGGCGGGCAAATCCCTCGTCGGCGTCACCGCCGCGTGTACGGTCAAGAAGCCGACGCTGTGCCTTTGTACCAGCTCCGTGTCAGTGGAGCAGTGGCGCTACCAGTTTGCGCTGTGGAGCACGCTGCCCAAGGAGAAGATTGGTCGCTTCACGGCGGTCGGCGGTGCCGCTGGCAGCGGCGGCGGCGGGAAGAAGGACGCGCCCTCCTTTGTGGGCGACGTTACGGTGACAACCTACCACATGCTCGGCAACCAGAACAAGCGCTCGGCCGCCTCCATGCCTGTCCTGGAGGCGTTAAAGAACAAAGAGTGGGGGCTCATGCTCCTTGACGAGGTGCACGTCGTGCCTGCAAACATCTTCCGCAAGGTGCTTATGAATGTCAATGCGCATTGCAAGCTCGGGCTTACCGCGACGCTGCTGCGCGAGGACAACAAGATTGGCGACCTGGTGTACCTGATTGGGCCCAAGCTGTACGAGGCCAACTGGCTCGACTTGCAGCGTCAGGGCTACCTTGCCACCGTGCAATGCGCAGAAGTATGGTGCCCAATGACCGCTGAGTTCTTTCGCGAGTACTTGTCGGGCACGCCCGGCGCTCGTAAGCTCCTCTACGCGATGAACCCCAACAAGGTGCGTTCCTGTCAGTTCCTCGTGCACTTCCACGAGGCCCGCAAGGACAAGGTCATCATCTTTTCCGACACGCTCTTCGCGCTGGACGAGTACGCTCGGCTGCTCAAGCGCCCGTTTATCCGCGGCGACACGCCGCAAGCGGAGCGCCTCCGCATCTTGCACCTTTTTCAACACACCCCAATGGTCAACACGATCCTACTGTCAAAGGTCGGCGACACGTCCATCGACATCCCCGAGGCCAACGTCCTCATCCAGGTGTCGTCCCACTACGGCTCCCGACGCCAAGAGGCGCAGCGCCTCGGTCGTATTCTTCGGCCCAAGCCGCGCGCCGGCCAAAACTTCAACGCATTTTTCTACTCCCTCGTCTCCACCGATACGGCAGAGATGTTTTACGCCGCCAAGCGCCAAAAGTTCCTTACCGATCAGGGCTACGCCTTCAAGGTCATCACCCACCTGGAGGGCCTCGATGCCAGCACCAATCTCTGCTACAGCACGCGGGAGGAGCAGCTCGAGTTGCTTGCGTCCGTGCTTGCCGCCGACGCGTCGGCGGCGTCGGCGACGGACGCGCTCGACGAGGCGGTTGACGTTGGCGAGCGCGCGTCGATGATGCGCAACAAGGCGTCCATGGCCCACCTGTCGGGCGGAGCGGGCCGGGAGTACGCGGAGTTCGTGCGCCGCGGCGGCTCGTCGCAAGTTGCCAACAGCATGGCCAAAAAGGTGGCCACCCGCGTGTCGGGCGTCGACGTCGACGCGGTGATGGGGCGCGGGGTGGTGCGGCACTCACTCTTCCGCAAGCGACTGGGCAAGTGAGCTGATGGTTTAGAAAGGTGCTGTGCATCGCTCTCGGCTACTTTACGTCCCCTTTTTTTTTGCTCATGTCATTTGTTGATGTATCATGTGTAGATCTTTTCGTTTACGCTTGGTCATGCAGTGTGTTGACATGTACGTGATCTCCCTGTGCTGTCCGCTCTTGTTCGGTTCGCAAAGCCTTGATCCCCTCATACGCTCGACGCTGGAATGCATGGCAGGACGCGTACCCCAGTGGTCAAAGACGACGGGAAATGCTCAACAGTACAGACGAGTGCAGAGGGGCAAAAGTCGCGTGGCAGTCACATGAGAGGGATCAGAAAGGAAGGAAAGGAAGCTATATGTCAAAAAAGGGAAATGAGGCAACGGGAGAGGCACTCGACGGCTCGCAACCACAGGTCGGTACTGCGGTGGGCACAATGCCATAGCAGTTGTGGACCAGTGCCGTGCAGCCCCCCTCCCGTCTCGTACCCGCCCGCGCCCTACAGCTGGGCACGGTTAATCACGTCCGACAGGTAATTTCCAAAGGAAGACGCGGCGCGCGTGGCGGCCTCCCCGAGGTCAGCCACCTCCGCGCCCGCCTGGCGTAGCAAGTCGCCGGCAAGCTCCCCAAGGTCGTCCTCCGAGCCGCTCGCGCGCATGGCGCCGCCGCCACCACCGCCACCGCCGCCGCCAAACCCACCGCCGCCGCCATACCCACCACCCCCGCCGCTGCCGCCACCATACCCACCCCTGCCGCCATAGCCGTCGCCGCCGCTCATCCCCCCACCACCACGGAGGCCCGGCCCGCCGCCAATGCCCCCACGCTCGTCGCGCTCGTAGTACACGTCCGCGCCGCCGCCGCCGCCGCCGCCGCCGCTCGTGTCGGACGGATCCCGAAAATCATCCGACGAAATGCCCTTGGAGTCGCCAAACCGCGACGTGATCTCCGCCGCGGACAGCTGCGGGGCGGCCGCCACCGCAGTGGCGCCGCTCATGGCGCCTGCCGCAAAGGCGCCGCCACCGGCGGCGCCGCCCATCCCCCCAAACCCGCTGGTCATGCGGGCCCCCGGCAGCGCTGACCGCACCGCGTTGACCGCCGGCAGCGCCGGCATGTCAGCGTCGGCCGGCACGTCCGAGCCGACCTTGGACCAGTCAATGGTCGAAGTTGACGAGGCGGCGGCGCTGCCCCGGCCGCGACCGGCCCCCCCCCCCGGTGCGCGCACGGCGCCGCCGCCGCGGCCCTTGCGCGCGCCGCCCAGGCCCCCACCGACCCGACGGGCACCCCCAGGCCGACCGCCCATCCCCCCGACCCGCACCGGCGGTTGCACAATGGCCGCCGGCGCGGGCGCCGGCGGCGGTGGCGGCCCCGCCGCGTCGAGCAGCGCGCCCGCAGCGGCGGCGGCCTTTGGTGAAATGCACACTGCCGGCGCGCCATCGTCCGGGCCGTCCACAATGTTGAGGGCGGCCACGCCCGTCTCCAGCCGAGCGGGAGCGCTCGCCTTGCCCGCCCCACCAGCGGCACCCGCTTTGCCCGCCGTCGCCCCATCGCCGCCCGCGGCGGAGGAGTTGGCAGCCAGCGCCGCCGCCACCGCCTTGTCCAGGTGCGCCCGGTACAGTTGCCCGACGCGTCCCGTGTAGCGGTCAGCGAGGAAGCCGCCCGCATCCGACGCGGCCCAGCCGTGGTCCTTGAAGAAAGCCCGCGCCTTGCCGTTGCCGCCCACGGTCATGGCGGTGAGGTCCCGTGGCGACCATGTGTCCATGACCACTGACCGCACAAAGGTAATGTGCGTGCCGAGGCCCCGGTGGTGACCCGAGCAGTCGAGGCACACAAAGATACCAAAGCGAGCCGACGCCCACGAGGGGCTCTTCTGCCCACAGTCAAAGCACGACTTATTCTCGGCCTTGGTGCGCAAGCGTGCAAGCGCTTGTTGCGAAGCCGTCGGCGGCGCCATGATGGGAAAGTTGCAGCAGCTGCAGGAGCAGCAGCGGCAGGCGCGGCGGCGGCGACGCAAAACAAGGTAACTGCGGCGGAAGCGTGGTATGGAGAGGGGAAGACGGCACCGGCTGGAGCAAAACCGGCAGTAAGCGTCTGCTGAGCTGTGGGCAACCGGCCGGTACGCTCTCCCTGTCCCTGACTGGAACCAACCGCAGCGAAATACGCCGATGCAGCAAGCGCGATAATCAAGTGCTAGCAGTGCCTGCAGCGAGAAGGCGATCGAGGAGCAGCTGTGGGTACGTCGCCGCAGTTGGACAGGTAGGTACGAGAGCGCTGAGAGCGCGTGGCGCACAGGCAGCCGACGCTGTCAACCGCCAGTCCTACCGCGGGCGACGCCGCGCGGAGGTGCCAGCTGACAACAGGGCACAGGGGCGGTGGGCGGAGGCAACAAACCGCCGCAGCATGGTGGCTTGGTTGCTCACAGAAAGCAGTGCTTACACTGACTTTGAAAACACATCACAAGCGCACTTTTTTTTCATGTTTCGTCCTGCATGTCCTCGACACATCTTTTTCCATCTAAATGGGTACTTGGTGGTCGATGCCACCGATGCACGCTGGTGAAGGAGGGAAGGCGCGTAATACCATTGGTTCCGACCTTCCATTGACTTTGCCGGATCGAGATGCCGGTGAAGGTTCCAGAATGCACTCGAGGCGCCCACTCAAGGAACGATCTGGGATCAACGAGAAGGCTCCAGCAACTTCCATTGCCCTCCCAGCCAACAAGCTGTGTCGAACGCAGCGCCCACCTGCGGCGGCGACGCGGGGCGCGCTTGTGCTGCAGCCACGGGCTGCGGGCAGGGTGCGCACACCCCGCCGCTGCCTTGCTGCGACCATGCGCGACGCGGCGCCGCGTGCTGCTCCGCAAGCCCATGCGGGCAAGATCGTGCTCGGCCTCTGGCGGTACGCTCGCTGCGGTCGGGCAGCTTCGAGACTATAAGACGAAGCGCCCCGGTGCCGTGCCCGAACCGTCGCCCGCCTCCATTCCTCATCGTGTGTTCACCACACCTGCACCCCCCTCACCCGCGTGCCGACCCTGCGTGAGTGACCGACCGCACGCTGCGCCCATTCCCGCGCACCCACTTCCCCATCCCCGTCCCCCTGCACCCCCCTCTTTGTTGCTGACCACCCCCACCGGCACCATGGGGGGCCCCACCATCGGCATCGACCTCGGCACGACGTACTCGTGCGTCGGCTACTGGACGGACGACCGGGTGGAGATTATTGCCAACGACCAAGGCAACCGCACGACGCCGAGCTTTGTGGCCTTTACGGCACAGGAGCGCCTCGTCGGTGACGCGGCCAAGAACCAGGCGGCGGTCAACGCGGCCAACACCATCTACGATGTGAAGCGCCTCATCGGCCGCAAGATGTCTGAGCCGTCTGTGCAGCGCGACCTCAAGCACTTTTCCTACACGGTTGTGAGCAAGGACGGCAAGCCGTTTGTGGATGTGGAAGTCAAGGGCAGCCGCAAGCAGTTCTCCCCAGAGGAGGTTAGCGCGATGGTCCTGTCCAAGATGCGCGAGGTGGCCGAGTCGTACCTCGGCAAGGAGGTCAAGGACGCGGTCGTGACGGTGCCCGCCTACTTTAACGACTCTCAGCGGCAGGCGACCAAGGACGCGGGCCTGATTGCGGGCCTCAACGTGACGCGCATCATCAACGAGCCGACCGCGGCGGCCATTGCGTATGGGCTGGACCAGAAGAAGTCGGCGGACACGCCCCGCGGCGAGCGCATCGTGCTCATCTTTGACCTCGGCGGCGGCACGTTTGACGTGTCCCTCCTCTCCATTGACGAAGGCATCTTTGAGGTCAAGGCGACGGCGGGCGACACGCACCTCGGCGGCGAAGACTTTGACAGCCGCATCGTGCAGCACCTGGCGGCCGAGTTTAAGCGCAAAAACAAGAAGGACCTGACGGGCAACGCGCGCTCCATGCGTCGCCTGCGCACGGCGTGCGAGCGGGCCAAGCGCGCGCTCTCGTCGGCGACGCAAACGTCCATCGAGGTCGACTCGCTGTTTGAGGGCGTGGACTTTTACACGTCCCTCTCCCGCGCCAAATTTGAGGAGCTGTGCATGGACCTCTTCCGCAGCACCATGGACCCGGTGCAAAAGGTGCTCAAGGATTCGGGCATTTCCAAGGCCCAAGTCGACGACATTGTGCTCGTCGGTGGCTCGACGCGCATCCCCAAGGTGCAATCCCTCCTCTCGGACTTTTTCAACGGCAAGGACCTGTGCAAGAGCATCAACCCCGACGAGGCGGTCGCGTACGGCGCGGCGGTGCAGGCGGCCATCCTTTCGGGCGTCACGAGTGAGGCGACCAAGGACTTGCTGCTGCTGGACGTTGCGCCGCTGTCGCTCGGCATTGAGACGGCGGGGGGCGTCATGACCCCGCTCATCAAGCGCAACACAACCATCCCCACCAAGAAGCAGCAGATCTTCTCAACCTACTCGGACAACCAGCCCGCCGTGACGATTCAGGTGTACGAGGGCGAGCGCGCCCGCACCAAGGATTGCGGCCTGCTCGGCAAGTTTGACCTCACCGGCATCCCCCCGGCGCCGCGCGGCCAGCCGCAGATTGAGGTGACCTTTGACGTTGACGCCAATGGCATTCTCAACGTGTCGGCGGTGGACAAGAGCACCGGCAAGCAAAACAAGATTACCATCACCAACGACAAGGGCCGCCTCTCCAAGGAGCAAGTCGAGGCGATGGTCCAGGAAGCCGAGCAGTTCAAGGCGGAAGACGAGGCTGCCCGGGAGCGCATCGAGGCGCGCAACGGCCTCGAGGCGTACCTGTACAACATCAAGTCGTCTGTGCTGACCGACAAGGACGTCAAGGACAAGCTGTCGGAAGAGGACCAGTCGACGCTCGAGCGGACCATCACCAACGCGCTCGAGTGGTTGGAGAGCCACGACGACTCGGACAAGGAGTCGTATGAGCGCAAGCGCCAGGAAGTGGAGGAGGTCGTTACGCCCATCACCACGCGCTTGCACCAGGCATCTGGCGGCGGCGGCGGCGGTGGTGCCGGCCCAATGCCGGGCGGCATGCCGGGCGGCATGCCGGGCGGTATGCCGGGCGGCATGCCGGGCGGCTTCCCTGGTGCCGGTGGCCCCGCCCCGATGGATACGGACCCGAACATTACCGTGGAGGACATTGACTAGAGGGTTTGTCTGCTTTTTTTTTCCCTACGGGAGTGTTGATGGCGTCTTGCGCCAGCGCTCCCCGTTGCTACCGCTTGAGTCGGCCCTTTGTGTGTATAGAGAATTGTTTGTAGACGTGTGGCCTTCGAGTGCCTTTCTTTACATACTTGTTGTGGCACCTCTCAGCGTGTCCCACCCGGACCGTATCCAACTGTGTCCAGCACGCGTGTCCCCGTGGTCAGCCCCTCGGCCGTGCATCTGCCGAGGCGCACGAGTCGGAGGTGGGTCCACCCAGTCGAGCCAGACCCTCGGCACCGTCCCCTACGTACGGACGCAGGCAGTCGGCAGATTCCCGCCCGCACACGGTTCTTGGCTCAGACGGCGCGGCCCGTTTGTTTGCCCATCGCCGCAGGCCCCCAGGAGCGGCGGCGCTCGCAGCCCTGGGAGCGGCGGCGCTCCCCCCTGCCACGGGTGGATGGGTGGGGCGCCCTGCAAACGCTGCTGCCCCCACAAGGGAGGCAGACAAGAAAAAACACTAGGACAAGCGCCGGCCGGCGCTGGGGCTCTCCTGTACATGCGCATCCACCCCCCCACCCCACCCACCCCCC
>Ga0209093_1001975_pt1 | contig 11595 bp, 7 predicted proteins | sample SidtaG_4_FD_187450 | JGI IMG/M metagenome (GOLD analysis project Ga0209093, IMG submission 187450) | Marine algal microbial communities from Sidmouth, United Kingdom - Sidmouth_Male1 metaG (SPAdes) (version 2) | ecosystem: Host-associated > Algae > Red algae > Unclassified | place: Sidmouth...
TTGTTCCTGATACTAAGACGAGAAACTCCACCAAGCATCGCATCGGTCAAATAATTCGCTACTTTTCATCCCTAAGTGAAAGAAATTAAATAAATTGTTCCATTATGCTTGTTCTTTTCCCTTCTAAAAAACACAAAAAATAGTTCCGTAGCTATGGCTATGCAACGATTTTTTGAATTCTTTAGAAGGTCGCACTGAAATATAGCCATTTTTTAATTAATTAAAATTATTTTGTAATTTATTTATTATTAAAAATGAATTATTTATAAATATTTTTTATTTTAAAATAATTTAAAAATATCCTTATTTCAGCAGAACCTTAGAAGAAAAAATTACGGCGCATTATGGAACAATTTATTTAATTTCTTTCACTAAAAGTGTCAACTACTTTTACAGGAAATTTAAACATGCCAAAATATTTTTCATAAAAAAATAAGAGCTACGCAGAAAGGTTGCGTGGTAGTGCTTTATCTTTGCAACGTAAGACAGACACTTGTACCGACGAATGAAGGTATTCTTATCTGTAATCCAATAACAAATACAGACAGGAACGTCTGTGTTACAAAAAATGTAAACTTAAAATGTTCGATACTGATTTACTGCGGGAAATGATTGCCGAAAAATATGTAGTTGAAAATAAGCATCCGACGGCGGATATTTTCATCTATAATTACACGGCAAAAGCTCAATACGAACAAGTATGGAACGACTGCACCATGCAATGCAGGGGCTTGATACTTGATGCAAATGGTGAAGTCGTGGCGCGCCCGTTTCACAAATTTTTTAATTTGGGTGAACGGGAAGACCAACAGATTCCAAACGAGCCATTTGAAGTCTATGAAAAAATGGATGGTTCGCTGGGGATTTTATATTGGTTGGATGGTCAGGCGCAAATGGCTACACGAGGTTCATTTGGGAGCGAACAAGCACAGAAAGCTACCGAAATGCTACACACGACTTACGCACACGCCTTATCACAGTTGGACAAAAAATCAACCTATTTATTTGAAATTATTTATCCCGAAAATCGTATTGTCGTGGATTACGGTAAGGATGAAAAATTGGTTTTATTAGCAATTATCGACACCAAAACAGGCGTAGAATTGCCGCTTAAAAACGTTGGTTTTCCTATCGTAAAACACTACGATGGCGTTCAAGACTTAACAAAATTAGAAACCCTCCAACAAGACAATAAAGAAGGTTTTGTCGTAAAATTTAAAAGCGGCTATCGGCTTAAAGTGAAATTTGAAGAGTACGTCCGCATTCATCGAATCGTGACGCAGGTTTCGAGTGTAAATATTTGGGAATACCTCAAAACGGGACAGCCACTCGACGAAATTTTGGAGCGTGTACCCGACGAGTTTTACGCATGGGTAAAAGCCACCAAACAAAAATTAATCGCTGATTTTCAAGCAATTGAACAGCAAGCGAAACGAGATTATAAAATTTATGATACAAGAAAAGAAACGGCAATGTATTTCAAAACCTGCAAATATCCACAAGTGATGTTTGCGATGTTGGACGAAAAACCACACGATAAATTTATCTGGAAATTGCTACGCCCAACTTATGAAAGACCGTTTGAACGAGCTGATGAGTTGACGAGTTGACGAGTTGATGGGTTGATGTATTTTTTTGCTTCGCAAAACTCGACAACTCGACAACACAACAATTCGTCAACTTGACACTTCAATAATTCATCAATTCGACAACTCATCAATAATGAAAAAAATATTAATACTACGTGGTTTGCCGGCTTCCGGTAAATCTACGTTTGCAAAGCAACTAATTAAGGAAAATCCCGGTCTATACAAACGTATCAACCGCGATGATTTGCGAGAAATGTTTGACACTTACCATTTTTCGCGTGATAATGAAAAATTTGTCAAGCGTGTGCGCGATTTACTCATCCGTGAAGCCTTGCGCGACGGAAAAGATGTGATAGTAGATGATACGAATTTGTCGCCCAAAAACATCAATCGTATCACCCAACTCGCCGATGAACATCGCAAAAAAACGGGTGAAAAAGTAGAGGTAACCGTCAAGGAATTTGAGGTAAGTCTGGCGGAAGCATTGGAGCGTGATGCCAAGCGTGAAAAGCGAGTAGGTGACCGTGTGATTCGTAAAATGCACCGTCAATTTTACGGAGATGGCAACCCACGCGACCCGCAGTATTCGCCACAGGACGAGTCACTTCCGAGCGCAGTGATGTGCGACCTCGACGGTACACTCGCGATACTCAACGGGCGCAGCCCGTATGATGGCTCAATGTGTGAAAATGATATTTTAAACCAACCTGTATATGATATTTTGAAAAACTATCATGATTTAGGAAATAAAGTATTATTATTGTCGGGTCGAATGGATGATTCGCAGCCGCAAACCGAGCGTTGGTTAGCGAAACACAATGTTCCTTATGACATGCTCGTCATGCGTAAGCACACGGATGTACGTAAGGATTCGATTATCAAAAAAGAGATATTTGATGAACATATCAAGGATAAATACTTTGTCCGATTTGTACTCGATGACCGCAATCAAGTGGTAGATATGTGGCGACAAGACCTGGGATTGCCTTGTTTGCAAGTCTACTACGGCGATTTTTGATTTTTAAATGTGATAAGTAAGTAGTGGGACAAAAATAGGCTTACAATTTTGACGTGATTATTTTTTCGATATTTTTTCTTACAAAAACCGCACATAGCCTACGCTACGTAAGGATTTTTGTAGGGAAAAATAGCGGAAAAAGAAACCGTCAAAAAGTAAGGATATTTTTGTCTCACTACTTAGTGAAACAAAAATAATTCATTCAAAATAACGGTTATAGATGTAATTGACATAATATTTTCGCACAGCGAAAATCGGATTATTAACCATTAACCATTAATCATTAACCATTATTATGAAGGTCGAACCAATTATAAGCTACGGCTGCACAAAGCAATGCACGAATGGCGAAGCGTTTACGCTGCTGACGCCGGGAGCATTTATTCAGCCCACCGACGGGAAGATTCTTTGGCATATTATCAATTATACGCCGGATGAAGACGCGAGCAAAATCTATAATGCTTTTGCCCAAGCTGTTGCGATTTGGCAGCCTGCTTTTCCTGCGGAAATTATGTTGGATTCGACGAGCGAGCTAGATGAAGCGCATATTAAATTGTATTTTGTCGGTGAAAATCACCCGGAATACGACGATGTTTTTGATGGCGAAGATGGGGTTTTGGCACTTGGTTTCGCGCCGACAGATGACGAGCCGTTGAAGGGCTACATTCTGATGGATGACGGCGAAAATTGGGGAGACATGCACACGCCAAATACAAAAGATTTGTTGACAGTTTTTTTGCATGAATTGGGGCATACCTTCAACCTTGGGCATGAGTCGCGCGTGCGAGAGGCGATTATGTACCCGTCTTATTCGGGCGAAAAACGCCAAATTCATCAAGATGATATTGATGGGATTCAGTCGATATATGGACAATTTGGACCGCCGCCACCCAATACACCAACCGGTTGTTTGTCTTTTTTAGTGCCATTTGTGGCTTTATTTGGACAGTAAGGGAAGACGAAAAAAATAATCTACCCGTCTGAATTGTTCTTTTTCTTATATGTTTCACTAAATCTTCCTTAGTGAAAGAAAATAAATAACTTGCCCCATTATGCTTGTTCTTTTCCCTTCTAAAAAACACAAAAAATAGTTCCGTAGCTATGGCTATGCAACGATTTTTTGAATTCTTTAGAAGAAAAAATTACGGCGCATTATGGAACAATTTATTTAATTTCTTTCACTTAGCCAAACATATAAAAAAAATAACTTCTTCATTTGGGGTAGATTATTTTCTTCCTCTTCCCTAAACATGCTTTTAATAACTCGCTTTCAGCGAATTGAAGAAGTATCTATAAAAAAACTCGCCTTGCATTTTCAAAAATGCAAGGCGAGTTTTTTATTTGCTCAGGAACGAGGCATAAATAAATTAAGTTTTTTGACGCTGTTATTTTTTCTTTTTCGAGGCATGAAAACCGCGCATAGCCAAGGCAAATAATAAGTTTACGATTTCAACGAGATTATTTTGTCCTTAGTTTTCTTCTTGAAAGCGGGAGTTTATCGGGATAAATGACTGTTTTCGAGGAGGAAAATAAGGGCAAAAGAAGCCGTCCAAATCGTGAAGTTATTATTTACTCGTTACTAATTTAGACTTTGGACAGAGGAAATTAGGGAATTGGGAAATTCGGTAAACCCCTATTTTTTAGTTTTTTATGAAAAATAATTATTTACATGTTTTATTATGTTAATAAAATTAGAACAACTAATAATCAATAGATTACGAATTTTAACCTAATTTCCCAGTTTCCCAATTCCCATTCTGTCCAAAGTCTAATACTAATACTATATTAATTTGAGATTGAGATTGAAGTTGAGGTCGAAGTTCTTCAAAGCTTCCTCACCCATATATTTCTGTAACTCACCAAATTGCCGTGGTCTTGTAGCATGATTGGTGCGTTGCCATGCGCGATATTTTTCGGCAAACCGATGTATTCCGTCGTGCCTTTTATCTCTACGTGATTTTGAATTAGGACACCATTATGGAAAACCGTGAGGTAGCCGGGGCGTACCAAAATACCGTCGGCATTAAATTCGGGAGCCATAAAAACGATGTCGTATGACTGCCATTCGCCGGGGGCGCGACAGGCATTAACAAGCGGAATGTGCTGCTTATACACCGAGCCTGCCTGACCGTTTGAGTAGGTTTTGTTTTCGTAATTGTCCAATATCTGCACCTCGTATTTTTTCTGAAAAAAGACACCGCTATTGCCCCTGCCTTGTCCTTCGCTTTCCACCTTTTCCGGCGAACGCCATTCGATATGAAGTTGGATGCTACCAAAATTTTGCTTAGTTTCGATATTGCCTGTTCCGGGCTTTACGGTCATGGCATCTCCATCGGTCGTCCATTGGGCTGCGTCATCCGACTTAGTTGATTTCCAGCTATTTAAATCTTTTCCATCAAACAAAACCACCGCATCGCTCGGTACAAATTTATCGCTCGGCGATACAACCGCACGCGGTACAGGCTCCCAAACTTCGGTCGCCACAGGGTCGGTTATTTGCCCAAAAATTGTTGAAGCGGAAAAGCAAATTGCGAATAAGACTATTATATTTTTCATGTGTAAAATGTGTTGTGGTGTTGTAGCGTTTTAGTGTTGTAGTGTTGTGGTGTTGTAGTGTTATTTTTTTGCGTAGCAAAAAACCGTTAATCATTAATCATTAGTCGTTAGTCGTTAAATTCCCAGTATTTTCTTATTTAATGTCTCATCATTATCGCCGCTTGCGAAGTCGTCGAAGGCTTTTTCGCTGGCTTCTATAATGCAGCTTTGAATGAAAGCTGCGCCTTGTCGTGCGCCTTGTTTGGGGGATTTGATACAACATTCCCATTCCATAACTGCCCAGCCATCATAGCCATATTGCGTCAATTTTGAGAAGATACCTTTAAAATCTATCTGTCCGTCACCTAGTGAACGAAACCTGCCCGGACGGTCTGCCCAGTCCTGATAACCACCATAAACGCCGCTTTTTCCGGTTGGATTAAATTCCGCGTCTTTTACATGAAACATTTTAATATAATCATGGTAAAAATCAATAAATTGCAGATAATCCAGTTGTTGTAGTAGAAAATGACTGGGGTCGTATAGGATATTCGCGCTACTATGATTTTCGGTAGCGGCAAGAAATCGTTCAAAGGTGATACCATCGTGTAGGTCTTCGCCGGGATGAATTTCGTAGCATATATCGACACCGTTATCCTTAGCAAAGTCCAAAATCGGCAGCCAACGATTCGCTAATTCTTTAAAACCCACCTCGACCAAACCGGACGGACGCTGAGGCCAGGGGTACATCGTATGCCACATCAGCGCACCGGAAAATGTAGCGTGCACCTCAATCCCTAAATGCTTGGATGCTGTAATCGCTTTTTTGACTTGTTCCTTTGCCCATTCGGTTCGTGCGGCAGGTTTTCCCTTTGCATTATCGGGCGCAAAGGCATCAAACATAGCATCGTAAGCCGGATTTACAGCAACGAGTTGACCTTGCAGGTGGGTGCTCAATTCGCTGATTTCCAGACCGTAAGAATTGACCTTGCCTTTGAGTTCGTCGCAGTAGGTTTTGCTTTCGGCGGCTTTGTCGAGGTCGATGAGGCGACTTTCCCAAGTGGGGATTTGGATGGCTTTGTAGCCTAATCCACTTACCCATTTGCATAGACCGTCGAGGGTGTTGAAAGGCGCGTCATCGCCGACAAATTGCGCCAAAAATATAGCTGGACCTTTGATAGTTTTCATAAATTTATCAGTTGATAGTCCATAGTTCACAATTTAGCACGAGAGTATTTCACGTTAGTCTATCGACTGCGGACTATTTAAGTATCAGGAACAAAATAAATGTATATTCTCGACTTGTTCTTTTTCCTTTATACTTCACCAAATTTTCCTTAAATACAGTGAGTATTCGCGTCAAATTTGGTTCATCTAAAGAAAAAATAACGACGCGAAGAATGTACATTTATTTAATTCCTGATACTAAAACGAATATCTATCTGTTGTTTATTTGTTTCATTGATATTGGAAATATCGTCGAAGAAGTTGAGTTGGATACGTTTTAAGTTTACGCCTTTTGTCACCAGATAGTTTTGGATATAGTGGACACGTTTGCGAGTGATTTCCTGATGTATAAAGCTGATGCCTTCTTGCTCAGAGGTATGCCCTTGCAGGCTGACGTTCAAAGAAGGAAAGCGATTCATCGTGCGAACGATAGCGTCCAATTCAGTGTATAATTCTTTGGAAACATAATAAGCTTCATCCTCAAATGGCATATAAAATTTTTCGTAAGCTTGGCGTGCTTCATCTCTTGTATTAAAATTAATCGCGGAAGGGCTGTTGATTTGTGGGTCGAGTGCGCCTTTGCGCGTAGGTGTTCCTGCGGGGCGCGATGAAGGTGCTTCGGGGGTTTCGATTTCAATAGCGACTTCTTCGGATGCTTCTACCTCAATAGCAGGAACTTGTGCCGTTTCTGTCACCACTTCTTCTACGGCTTCTTCACGAATTTCTGCCATGACGACTTCCGGTATTTCTGCTTGCTCACTGTCTATTTTTACTGTTTTATTGACATCTGCCGGATTGCGTCGCATACGTCTAATGTCGCGGCGTGTGAGTTTCTTTGGTGCTTCTACTTCTTCTGGTGCTTCTACCGCGATAGCGACTTGTTCTGGTGCTTCGGGGGTTTCGACTTCCACTTCTACTGCCGGCATTTCGGGCGTTTCTACTTCTACGACAGGAGTTTCTGATGTTTCGATTTCTATTTCCGCGATAGGGACTTCGGGGGTTTCGACTTCCACTTCTACCGTCGGCATTTCGGGCGTTTCTACTTCTACAACAGGAGCTTCTGGTGCTTCGATTTCTATTTCCGCGATAGGAACTTCGGGGGTTTCGACTTCCACTTCTACCGTCGGCATTTTGGGCGTTTCTATTTCTACGACAGGAGTTTCTGGTGTTTCGATTTCTATTTCCGCGATAGGGATTTTGGGGGTTTCGACTTCCACTTCTACCGTCGGCATTTCGGGCGTTTCTACTTCTACAACAGGAGCTTCTGGTGCTTCGATTTCTATTTCTACCGCTGGCGTTTCGGGCGTTTCCACTTCTACTTCTACGACAGGAGCTTCTGGTTGTGTTACCTCTATTTCTTCCGGAAATTCTATTTTTATTTCATTCCCAACGACAATTTGTACTGAAGGTTCTTCGGGTGTTTCGATGACAATATCTTTGTTGATATTCTTACGATTGCGTCTGCGCTCGCGGCGACTTTCGCGTGTTTCGGGAACTTCGGCTTCTACCTCTACGTCAGGCATTTCTTCACCTACATCTGGTGCTTCAACTTCTATCACGACTTCCGTAACTTCCTCATCGCCAAGGCTAATGTCGGGACGCAGAGGACGCGGAGGACGCTGACCTTCGGTGACAATTTCTATCGTAGGTTCAGTAATAACATCACCTGTTTCGGGTGTTTCCGGCAATTCGATTTGTGTATCGGACATTGTCATTTCTGGCTCTATCACTACTTCTACGGTTGGCGTTTCGGGCTGTTCTATTATTTCTACGGCAGGTGCTTGGGGTTCTTCAATGACGATTTCTATGGCTTCGGCTGCTTCTTTTTCGAGGCGTCTGCGTTCGCGGCGCGAAAGCTTAGGTTCTTCTATTGTGACAACTGCTGCTGCTTCATCTTCGACCTCGACTTTGGGTGTTTCTATCACGATGGCGGGGGCTTCCGGTTGTTCGGCTTCTATTTCTACGATAGGTTTTTTGGGCAATTCTCCAGCTTCTTCGAGTTCATTTTCGAGCATCGCTATTTCTTCTTCCAATGCCTTTTTTTCTTCATCCAATTTACGAAAACGAGCTGTTTCTTTTGCGTCATCTTCGCGGATTTGTTGTTCTATTTTTAAGGTATCACCTTTTTCATTGATAACTATTGTAGTGGTTTCTTTGATAGTTCTGATATCATTGCCGTAGGCAATTTCATCAATCGGGCGTGTATTTTTTCCATATCCAAAACTATAATTCAATGAAATGTTATTGAAGCTATACATATCATTGAAACGGTCTTCCTTGCGTCCGCGCCAGACATTCTGACTGTTCGAAGGGTTGGCGGCATAAGACTGTAAGGCAGAAGGATTGTCAAAATTGATGGGATATACGCCGCTTACATCATCCAAATAATCAGTGAATGTATAGTGCCACAAAGTCTCAAAATTAAGGCTCAATCTATCTCCCAATTTCCATTTAAAACCCAAGCCAATCGGAATATTTCCTACGTTGGTTTCGTAATCTGTGTTTTCGGTACGCAATTCGGTTAGATTCGTTTCGTAATCGCCATCTTGTAAAATGATCGGCACTTCACTGGAGATGCCTTCGGGCATATCTCGCACCGTAAAATCACTCCAATAATAATAACGATTATCATTATTAAAAAATAAATCACCAAATACTTCAAACTGCGTCAATCCGGCACCAATCATAATATAAGGCGCAAAACTGCGCTTTTTGCCGGGTCTTTTACGTTGCAAATAAAACGTACCCGTGAGACTCACATCATTGATATTGGTACGTGCATTGAGGCTGCGGGTAAAATTTTCGGCATCCGTTTGGAGGACGTTGCCGAAACTAACTGTACGGTCATTGGCGGTAAATTGCCCATTGCTCCACAAGGCACGCAAGCCAAAATTCGCACCCGGCGCGTATTCGACACTAAAGCCGTAGGCAGGGCGAATATTTGCCGCAGGGTTCGCCAACCACTGTGTTTGAGGGTTTATCAAGCGACTATTGAGGTCGCCAACGTAACCCATACCACCGCTATGCAAACCGATTTTCCATTTATAATTGTCTTGTTGTGCAACAATTATAGTTGAAAAAAAAGCAAATAATATGAAAAGTAAATATGATTTTTTCATCGTAGATAATGATTTTTGTCTATTGAAAATGTGGACTATCAGTCCATGATCAGATAGTCCACAGTCGTTGCAATATTTTATTAGAATTTGTGATTTAGACTTTTCTCAAATGTTCAATTTATCTGCAACGATTAGTAAAAGGTAAATTTACGAATAAAAAATCAATCTCTGTATTCAAAATGGCATACAAACTGATTTTCGACTATATTAGGGAAGAGGAAGAAAATAATCTACCCTAAATGAAGAAGTTATTTTTTTCGTCTTCCCTTACCTCTCGTAGCGGCGGTTTCATACTTTGTAAGAAAATTGGTAGAAGGGCTAAAATTAGAGTTTTAGTATTTAATTTGTAGAGAAAATTCATGAATTTTCTCTACAAATTAAAACTGACCTTTGTCGTGGCTACTATATTAGAATAAAGGGATGCAGGACAAATCTTTAATTTTGCAGAAAAAGTCATTTCATCTATCAGTTGAAACCACCCAATGGAACATGTTCCATTGAAGAATAGGCAACAAATCGGATGCTTATTATAAAAGAAATTAAAGATTTGTCCTGCACCTGAATAAAGTCTATTTCTTTCAAATTTGCCTATTTTTTTAAACAAAATTGCTTGAACGCGGTTTTAAAACCTTTTAGTGAAAGAAATTAAGTAAATGTACATTCTTCGCGTCGTTATTTTTTCTTTAGACGAACCAAATTCGACGCGAATAATGGGTTATTTAAGGAGAATTTGGTGAAGTATAAAGAAAAAAGAACAAGTCAAGATGTAACGTTTATTATCTTTTCATCCCTTATAATTATTTCATAAATCATTCACAAACAAAAGGTTCAGACATAATGAGTTTAAAGCAATTGAGTACTCTTTTAATTTTACTATTTATTACAACTTCTTTATTCGCCCAAAGAAATTTTGAATTTAGATCGGTGGCAGAGCTTGGTTTTGTAGGCGTACTGAACCACAAAATTCAGTTTGGCAATAACGGCACTTACTTTGACTACGTAAAAGAAGGCGGGCAGGATGTCTTATTTCCCACCAATAGACTTTCATTGGAATTGGACTTTAGTAAGCGCAATACTTTGGTGTTTTTGTACCAACCATTGCGCCTCGAATCACAGGTTTTGTTGGCAAATGATTTGGTGGCAGATGACCTCACTTTTCCGGCTGGTACAAACGTTGATGTATTGTACAATTTCCCTTTCTATCGAATCAGTTATCTCCGAGAATTGCTGCCCAATAGGGAGAAATATTCACTCGGAATAGGAGCGAGCGTGCAGGTTCGAAATGCAACCATATCCTTTAAGTCTGGCGATGGTACGCTATTTCGCACCAACCGCAACACAGGCGTAGTGCCAATAATAAAAACTCGCTTTAGAACCCAACACAACGAATGGATATATACAGAAATTGAGGCGGATGGCTTCTACGCCCCCGTGAGCTATATCAACGGTAGTGACAATGATGTAATAGGTGCTATTCTCGATGCGAGTTTTCGTATGGGCTTGAAGATAAACGATCCAATAAATGTCTTTTTCAACCTTCGTTATTTGGGCGGCGGCGGTGTCGGCACGGGCGATGTTGAGCCGGGCGACCCGGGCGATGGATATTCAAAAAATTGGTTAAACCTGATGACCGTTTCGGCAGGGGCGGTTTATAATTGGTAAAATCTTAATGTACAGGACTTCAGTCGCCATGTTGCCGATAATAATTGTGAAACATGGCGATTAAAATCGCACATAAGTGAAAGAAATTAAATAACATGTGCCATAATACGAAGTATTTTTTTTGTCTAAGGATTTTTTGAAAGCCGCACATAGCCTTAGCTACAGCCTGTCCCGAACCCCGATTCGGGGTAAGGATTTCAAAGGATTCTTAGACGGAAAAAAGACGAGTATAATGGCACAAGTTATTTATTTCTTTCACTAAGTAGTGGGACAAAAATAGGCTTACAATTTTGACGTGGTTATTTTTTCGATATTTTTGTAAGTTCTCAAAACGTTCCTTGACATCAGGGTATAGTTATCCATTGGCAGTTCTGGCTTTGTGAGCCATCATCTGACTTAATGGTGGGATTTGCTTATCGTGATTGAGTCTGTCGATGAGGTATTC
>Ga0209093_1001980_pt1 | contig 11574 bp, 6 predicted proteins | sample SidtaG_4_FD_187450 | JGI IMG/M metagenome (GOLD analysis project Ga0209093, IMG submission 187450) | Marine algal microbial communities from Sidmouth, United Kingdom - Sidmouth_Male1 metaG (SPAdes) (version 2) | ecosystem: Host-associated > Algae > Red algae > Unclassified | place: Sidmouth...
GGGGGGGGGGGGGGGGGGGGGGGGGCGCCGCCGCGTCGCCGCGGGCGCCCGCCGCGCACCGCGTCGAGTCTGCTCTGCTGGGGGGGCGCGCGGCGTGCCGGTCGCGCCCACCAGCGGGGGTGTGCCAGTGCCGGTGTGCACACCACTGGTGGGGGACCGCGGATCCACCGCGCAAGTCAACGTCCACAGGTGTGAGCAACTTAAGTGTGGCCTCCTCCAACAAAATTGCGGCCACCCAATGGGCTTTCCTCAACAAAGTCCTCCAGGCAGGGGCGACCCATCTTGTTCCGTGGCACGTTGGCCTCACAACGCGAGCGCCCCCCCGCCGTCATCCCCGTCGTCCTGCGCCTCCCTGTGCGCTGTGTTTTCCCATCTTTCGGCAACTCGGACGCCCTCGTTCTCGCCGTTGACGTATGTTTCATGAGGTCTTTCTTTGTCCTTGAGGGCACTTGTTTACGGCGGCTGTTTTTCGCGGCCGGCGGCGTCGTCTGGGGCGCTGCGCGCGGGGGCGGCCGGTGACGTGCGTGGCGCCGTCGACTGCCAGCCAAGATCCAACGCTGGGAGCCTCTGTGGCGCTACTCTATGCTACCGTGAAGCTCCATCTTTGTATCATTTGCCTCGATTGTGCACAATGCTGACTGGTGCCCGGCGGCCTCGTATTACAACACCCCCGTTCTGCTGCCCCCGCTCGCCACCCTCCGTCCCCCAATCCCACAGGCCACCATGTCGGGGGCCGCTGCCGCCAACGCGTTGACGAAGAAGGTGTCTGCCACCAAGGAGATCCTCCTTGCCAGTGCGCTGGCCCTTGGCGTACGTTGCGGGTGGGCGCCGCGGGTGTGTCGCTGACGGACCGCCGATTCAGGCGTTGCGGGCTTTCTATCACCCGATTGATGGCTGCATGGGGAACCGTGACGGCGAACTGAGTGGGACGCGGGCAATGGCAGTGTGTGGTCCGTAGCGCGTGGAGATGTGAGACCTAACCCTGTGGGCATGTGCCGTACTGTTGCTTGTTCCTGGTCTCGTTGCGCCATGGCCCTTGCCATTCCACAGGCTGGGAGTGTGTGGCGTGCGTGGCACACGGGCTACAAGGCCAACATTGATGAGTGGTATGTCAAGTACGAGGCGGAGCAGCGGGCCAAGAACGCGGGGCAGTAACGAGGCGTCGTCTTGTCGGCGCCACCTCCCTCTATCGAAGCTGCGCGCTGCTGCGGCTGTGGACGGATGGGAGTCATCTCTTTTTTTTTGATTTGCTTGCTTTGGCAGTGCTGCGCCGCAACGTTCCCCCTCCTGTGCTGTGGCGAGGAGGGCGGCCCAGCGCACGCTGCGTGGTTCCGATAAACGTGCTTGGCTCTCCTTTCACCCTGTCTTGGCGACTCCAGTACGACCTTGATATGTCCACCTCCTCTCTGCGTTCGAGCAACTTTGCGCCGTGCACCCACCCGCGCGCCCACCCGCTCACCCCCACCGAAAACAACAGCAGCGGTGCGGATGCAGACTTAGCGGCCCCCTCCCCCGTGTCCCGCTGGCGTTGCCGCTGATGGGGGCGGCTTTTCCCCGACCGTCTTTAGGCCCTTGGCAACCATTTCGGCTGCTACGGCCTTCATGCGCATGAACTGGGAAAAGCCAGCGACAATGAAACAACAGAGCCAGATGTGGAAGGCGGATCCAGACAGAGAAGCGAAGGGTCAGCTCACTACACCGCAGTCGAGGCTACTGCAAGTCGGGATACGCACCGATTCTCAGACGGAGGAAGCAGAAGTGAACAAGGATGGCCACGTACCTCCTTGTGATGGTGCAAGCACTCGATATAGTCGTCCCGAACATCCAGGCAGGCAGTCGGGACGGCCGCGTCGTCGACGCACTAATACAAAAAACAAAAACAATTCAGCCAACGCACGTGGAGAAAAGATAGGTCACGCGACCGAGGCTCAACAGGTCAGCTACCAGAAGAAAGAGGGATACGGCCGGCCACCAACGCAAAAGCCATGAACAACAGCCTCGTAGCGATGGAAAGCAATGCCAATCGTAAAGGAGGGCCCGCCAACGTACCTGGCTGTAGTCCATCCACAGCGAGTAACACCGACCCGATGTGCCCCGCGTCCCGACGCCACCAGACGCCATCGTCGGCGGACTCCAGCGACAAGAAAAGCCGCAGGGGTAGTAGAAAACAGGGGAGAGGACGGAGACAACAGGTCACACCGTCACGAAACCCACACCTCGGACGCAGTACGTGCGCACTCTGATCGAGTGCTCGACAGAAGCAGCAAGTTCGTCGACAAACAAGAACTCCCTGGCTCTGTCAGATATAATCGACACTGAGTGAATTATAATAAAATTATTACCGAATTCAGTAAAACTTCGCGACCACCGTCATGAAGGTGATCGGCTCGGTCGGCCACTGTCAACGACCGGGTCGACCGCATTCTAGGTTTTCAAGACAAGCATCCTTTGTGTGCGGCACCGATGCCCTCTGCAGGGCACACACCCAGCAGCGGCCCATCGTCTCCCTCCTGCCCCGGCTCGCGCCAAATTATTACCGTCGTTGTCAGCAGCCCGAGCAACGTCACCAGCCACCGAGGGCGCTGGGGGGTTGCGTGGCCTCCCTCCCTGTGTGTGTGTGTGCATGAGCCATTCCCTGGGGAGTGTCGCAGAGGTGCGCTGCGGCCCCGGCCCGGCAGCCTCCTCCACCCGAGTGCGGTTGCGGTGGGGGTTGCGGTGGTGAGGCGACCAGCTGGGAGGGGCCGCAGCGCGGCGCGAGTCGTGGCCGTTCCTCTGGTGGGGTGGGGGGGGGGGTGCTTGGCTCAATGGGACGCGTGGCTGGTGCCAGCTGCCGCTGCTGCCCTCGCCTGGTCTGGCTGGCCTGCAGGCGCCCGTCGCTGCCGTCACTGACTGGGAACACTCCACGCCCGCCTGGTCGGGTGCGGCCGTGAGGTGGTGCTGGGCGGTGCAGAGCATTGACGCAGGAGGGGCAGCGGAGCAGGAGTGCCGGTGTGCGCGTGCGTGTGTGGCGAGGGCGAGCGGGTGCACGCCGAGTGGGACAGTTCAAAAGGCCCCTGCCTCTTCGGTGCAAGTGCGTGCCGCCTCCCGCGCCGTGTGTGTGAACGTGTGTGTACCTTTCGACTGCCACATCTTCGCACACCACCCGCAAGCTCCACACCCACCGTACCGCGCCCCCGCTCGTCGCAACTATGTCGTGGCAGTCGGTACGTTTGAGGAATTGGTGGGGCTCTACGCCGGCTGTGGTCGGCAGCGCCAGAGACTGCTGTGTACTGCAGGAGTACGACGGCACGCAGCTGGCGACGGCGTTGGCTGCGCGCCAGTCATCAGCTGTTCAATGGTGGCTGGCCGGTGTCTCACTCGTGCAGCTGGCTTGCTGCGATACACTGCCGCCTGTCGTATTGCAGTGCTGCAGTGAGCTCTGTCTGCAGTTGCGGGCGGACCGTCGGCACTCTTCTCTAACCACTACTATGTTTTCTTGTGCTCGTTGCCGTCATTTCCGTTGTTGCCCACGGTCTTGAACCTTGTTCCGACTGTCGCAGTACATTGATGACCAGCTGCTGGCCGCTGGCTTCTGCTATGCATCCATCAATGGCCACGACGGGTCTCTGTGGGCTTGCTCGAAGGGCTACACTGTCCTTCCCGAGGAGGCCACCAAGCTCGCCGAGCTCTTGGGCGGAACCTCCCTGGACTCGATCGCCAGCACTGGCTTCCAGCTGGCCGGGCAGAAATATGCGTACACCCGCGGCGAGGTCGACGATGATGAGGGCGGCGTGGTACGTTATGGGATCCGTCAGTACAATGGCGGTTGGCTCGGTTGGCCTTCTTGCTACTGCCAGTGTCTTTCGCTCCCATGGTTGCTGCGACACCGACCGAACTCATATCTAACTGTCGCCCCACATGGTGTCCTTTCTCTTTCTTTGTTCGCGCGTGCTCGTGCCTGTTCCTCGCCACAGCCGTTTCTTCAGGGCCGGTGCAAGGAGGAGGGCAAGTCTTCCCAGGGCTGCATCATCATGCGCACCTCGCAGGCGGTGATCATTGCCGTCCACGACCCCGCCTACTCGGGCGGCGCCACCTTTGGCAAGGTCAACATTGAGATTGCCCGCATTGCCGACTACTTCGTGGAGTCGGGCTTCTAGGCAGCCCCGACGGGTATGGCCGCTGCCGCTACCGGTAGCCAATCGCCACAATGGTGAAAGTGGCGACGGAGGGGTGGTGGCGTGGGGAGGTCTCTTAAGATGCTTCAGCCGTGCTGATCAACGCGTGCGACACAGTCGCTGTGGCGCGCAACATACGACTATTTTTGTGCGCGCATCCCGTGTCCTCTGTTCGACCGTCTCAGTTTTTCGCGACCAGGCCGCTATGGACCCGTCTGTATCGCCGACAGTGGCGGTCGGTAGGGTGGCGGCGGAAATTCGCACAACCCTCGTACCCGCCCCTCCGGCTCGCCTTTTCGTAGGCGATGGAATGGGTGTCGCCATCAGCCACGAAGACGTGTGCAGAGCGGTTTGGCCGGCGCATTCCTGTTGGGATGTGTTACGGGAACGCAACGAGTGCTTGACAGGAAGCCCGGAGAACGAAGCGCAGTGGAGACCGGTCGTTCGGTAAGCCGCCAAGATTGAGCTCCCAACACCAGTCGACATGGCGGGAGGCACCGCCAGAGCAAGAGACCGACAACACCCCTGTATGTTTTGATTCTCCCCTCGAACAGGGGTGCAGCTATCCGCCGCTGGTCCACACCCTGTTCCCCCCACCATCCACTGTATTCAAGCGTCTGCCCCCTCACTTGCCGGGTCCCCGCCGGCGGGCTTGGACGCGGGCCCCACCGCCGGCGCCTTGTACCGGACGACGGGCCAAAATTCGCCCCTTGCCGCTGCCGTTGCAAGCGTCGACCCAATGAGCGCCGGCACCAGGTACAGCAGCGCCGGCTGCGCGTTGTGGGAAACCATGTTGACCCCAAAGCAGACGGCCAAGCCCGCCACATACGCGCCGAGGGCGGCCTTGAAGTAGGGCCCCGCCGGCACGGCCGACACGTCCCCGCCCGCCGCCGACGCGTCGCGCCCAAACACGAGCACCTTGTCCAAGGCGAGGAGGCAAAACGCGGCGTAGACGCCGGGGACAATCACGTCGCCGGCGCCGAGGACCGCAAACGGATACGCGGCGGCGGCGGACGTGGACGCCGCGGCGGCTTCGGGGGAGATGACGCGGGGGAAGAGGAACTTGGCGGGCGTGTCGATGCTGACGGCGACGGACACCATCACCTCCGACCCAAAAACCCAAAAGATGTCGTACGCGAGGAGCCCCGTGAGCAGCCCGGCAATGGCGACGAAACTTTCGGGGCGGATGAAGGAGAGCACGCGCGCGCACAGGGCGCCCGCAATGATGTTGGAGAGGAGGAAGTTGGGTGGGCCCGACTTGGTCAGGTACGCAACCGTGATGAAGAGCGCGGCGCCCCAGGCCAGCATCTCATCCCCGTACACGTGGAGGCCGCCATCACCCCCGCCGCCGGTTGGACCCCCGTCCGACCCGGTTGCCGTCGCAGCCTCCTCCCCAGTGACAACGTTGCCGGCGTCGAGGCCGCTGCCGCCCGACTCGACGGCGGCGGCAGCACCGCCCCCCCCGCCCAACCGCAGCGCCACCCAATCCCGCACACCCGCCGGGAGCACCCCGTGGGCCAACGGATCGAGCATCTCCTTGACGCACAGGGTGCCGAGGGAGGTGGTGAAAACATTGAACAGCGCCCCCACATTCACATCCGTATACCGCAGCAGGCAGTAGGCGCCAAAGAGCGAGATGGACGCCCCAATGGGCGCCGTGGCCGCCTGCCGCGGCGTCAGCTTTTCCGCCGTGTCGGCTTCAAAGGCGGCGCCCTTGGCGCCAACGTAAAGCGCCGACGAGGCGGTGGCCATGAAGAAGACCAAGTCCCCAACGTTTCCCGAGTTGGGAAAGACAAACGGGATGGCCTGCGCCGCGGCAAAGACGGCGTAGCCAAATGCCAAGTCGGACGTCAACCCCCGCCGCACCCGGGGGGGGAAGGCCGGCCGCGCGGGGGTATCGGGGGGGGAGGCGCCACCATCGGTATCCGCGCTGGAGGACCGCCTGGAGGCGGGCGTCTCATCCGAGGCCGACGCAACGACGCGCACGCGACGGTGCAGCGCGACGCGGCCGCCGCCCGACGCCGGCCGGCGCGCGCACTGGCGGGTGGCGGCCGTCGGCCACGCCCCAGCAGCGGCCGGGTGGGCCAGCGGCGCCACAAACGCCGATGCCGTCACCATTGCAGGGGGGTGGAGGGAGGCACCACTAAAATGCTTCTTGAGCTGGAGGGACCGACAACGAAGGAGGAACAGAACAAACAAGTCGCAGGGGGAGACGGTGCAGTGACTCAGTCTGGGCGCACAAGCGAGGTAGGCAGACCGAGGGCCGATCGCCGATCTGCGCGCCTATCCCCCCTCAACGGCCCGGGAGTGGAAGGCGTGTAGCCAATCACAGAGCGTTTGGAGCTGGAAAGTTAAGTAAACAGATCAAAAGAAGCAGCGGGCGCTGGTCCGTCGCCGATGTAAGGCGGCTACACGACCAGGTCGCTACCAGCTTACCGTCTACGCGAAAGATGCGGCGCGAAGTAGAAGCACGGGCGTGTACAATGAAGAGCATCCGGCGATGCGCAGCACGTACATGCAACGAAACAAAAAAACCCATCAGTGGGCAATCAGAGAAAAGACACCAAGATATGGGGGGGGTATGTGTGATGCACATGTCTATCCGAGCACGAGTGCGCGTCCTCGTCCCCCTCCCTTCTACTCCCCCCCTCCCCTCAAGTCAAAGCAGCGCCCCCTCGGACGGCTCCTCGTCTTGGTACTGGCGGCCCATCTGGCCCGAATCGTCGGCCTCGTCGAACTGGTCGCCCGCGGCCGTAGAGCCGAGCGCGTCGGCCGTAGCCGCCGCGATATCGTCCTCGACCTCCACCGAATGACCGTTCTCCATCGGGAAGGTCTGCGCGCGGAGCATCGGGTTGTCATCGCTCCCAAGAGTGTCGACCGGCGACATGAACACCGGCGCCCTCCCGACAGCCGAGCCAGCCGAGCGAGGCTCGCCGACCTCCTCCTCCTCGACGTCCTCCTCCACAACAACCTCCTCCTCTTCCTCCACCTCCTCCTCGGACTCGTCCTCTTCCTCCACGTACTCCCCATCCTCGACGGCGCTGTCCTCCTCCGACGAGGATGCCTCTTCTGACGAAGACGCCGAGTCCGACGCATCGTCCGTCTCGACCACCTGATCTGTCGACGAGCCCGCCAACATGGCCACAGGTGCGGCAACGACGGCCGCCGGCACGGCGGCAGCCGCAAAGCCACCCGAGGCGGGCACAGAGTCGGCCTCATACTCCTCGTCCTCAGTTTCTTGGCTGGACGTGTCCGAATCCGTGTCCGCCACCACCGCCACGCCGGTTGCCACCGCCGCCGTGCCGCCGACAGCGGCTGCAAACGGCAGTGGTACGGGAGTGCCGCCTACCGGGACGAAGGGCGTCAGCCCCCGGTCCAGCGTCGCGGGCGGATCGTCCTCGCGCTCCAGGAACTCGTCCCGGGCGCGGTCGGCCTCAGCCACTTGCGCGGCGACGACCCGCTCGCCGGCCTCGTCATAGATCGGTGAGACAGTCAGCTTGATGAGGCGCGGCGGGGACCCATTGTTGGGCACCAACACCATTGTCGCCGAGGACGAGTTGCCCGCCAAGCGAAGGCGATTGTAGTGCACTGCGCGGGAACGCCGGAGCGTGTAGAATGAGTATTTCCTTAGCAGTCGCACAGTGCCAGCAGGTGCTGTCCCGGCACCGCCAGCCGAGGGGTCCTTGGTGCTGTCCGCGTCAGGGAGATCTCTGAGGGTGAGGATCCACAGAAACACGACGCTGTCGGTGTCGCACGTGCCGAGGATGTGCAGCGGGTCGGTAGCGAGGGAAGGCAGGAACTCCACGTCCACAATTGGCGCCTTGTGGCCACGGAGGCTCACCGACTGCACGACCGAGCCGACCTTGCGGCTCGCCCGCACCGACGAATCAATAACATACGCGGAGAGGCCAGTCGAAGACACGGCAAAGCGGCGTCCGGTAGAGGAGCGGCTCGTGCCCGGAATGAGGATGGAGTGGGTAGACACCTTCGGAGCCAGGTACTGGCCTGCCTCACTTGCGCCAACTACCTGCACCGTCCGCGCGGCGGTCGACGGAGGGCTGACCTTGGGCGGCGACATTTGCACATTCGCAGACTCCCGGATCAGTGAGTTGCGGGGGGTACTCATCGACACCGGGCCGGACGCGTACCTGTCCGACCCGTACGACTCGCGGCCGCCGTGGCAATCGGTGTAGACGCCCGTGGACAAGGGCGTGGAGGACGAGGAGGGGGCGGATACCGCCGACGCAGGGGCGGCGTGCGTCGCGAGCGTCTCGTCCGCGTCACGCGACCCGTAGTGGGTGGCGTCGGCCACTGGCACGGACGCGGCGGCGAGAGTGGCAGCACCCGCAGCCAGACCGCGGGAACCCACACCGGGCTCGTCCGCGTCCTCCTCCTTGACGTTGTCGTCGTCGACGCCGTGCACGATCATAGACGCGCAGCGTTGACGTGGGCACTCTCGGACGTCGGGTCCACCACACTCCCGTTTTCCTCATCAATGGCGTCATCGTAAGCGCACAGCTCTCTTGATTGCCACTGTCTTCAGCAGTCGAAATCAGGGGTCTTCAAGCGTACCCATTTCAGGCTAGCGTCCGCGGATGTTGTAAGATCCAGGGCAAGCGTCCACGTACAGTATGGCCAGCAGAGAAGGTCAAGGTCTAGCGTACTTGCCATACAGCAACGGGATCGTGCATTTCTGGGTATTTTCGAACCACATTTTGACCAAGCGTATGCTCGAATCTGGGTACTGTTCGGGTACGAGATGTAGTTGACATGGTAGAATGAACTGATATGGTTTACTTACTTGAGCTATCCAAGTGAAAAGTGCGACAAATTTTGATCGGCTTTCCGATCAGGCCCTGTCTACTCGGCGCGAGGGACGTGAACGTGATTCATTGTCATTGTAAGTCTGAGACAAAACTCGTGATTCGGCACTGTCTGTCTTGACGCACACATGAAAACACGGTGCTCAGAGTTTGGGCTCAAGACAGGCACATCGCATCACACGGGAGGATCGCGACGCCAATCGTAGCAGCCCCTGGCGCTTCGAATGCACAGATGATGCACGTGGGGTGGAGAAGCTGGACCCTCTCGTCCAATCATTCTTCAGAAAGCAATGAGACGCAAGTAGGATACAGTACTTCGATCCAAACACGTTCACGTGCGCGAGATATAAAAAGCAATCGTGCACGTGAACGAATGCCCAAGAGAGCCCGTTGTAGCTCGTAACTGGTTCCCAAACGTGGCGGCTTCCCTGTGGGGAGGAACAAGAAAACAAAGCAGAGACACAGACGCATCCCTCTCCTGCACCAATTCACGCAGGTCTTGCAGACTTTCCCCCCCGTCTACCCCTCCCCCCGGCCGTCCCTCCCCTCCGGCCCCCGCCCCGCCCCTCTGCTCACCCCACCGCCTCCAGCCGGTACAAGCTAGTTTTGGCCGACTCGGCCGCCGCACGCTCCGCCAACCATCCCCACCCGTCTGCTTCCGCGTCGGCCGTCATCGCCGCCGGGTTGCCCGCCAACTCGACGACCACCAGCCGCGTGCAGCAGCGGAGCACCACGGGCGGCACGGCGGGGAGGGCATTGTCGGCCACGTCGAGCACTTCCAGCGCCGCAAGGCCGACGAGCGCCTCGGGGAGCGCCGTCAGCCCGTTGGCCGCCACCCGCAGGGTGACGACCGACCGCAAGTCGCAGACGACCGGCGGGAGGGACGGCCCGAGGGCGTTGCGGCTGACGTCGAGCGTTATCAGCCGCCCGCACGACGCGAGAGAGACGGGGAGGTCCGTGAGGGCGTTACCCGACGCGGTGAGGGACTCGAGGTCGGGGAAGGCCGCGAACACGTCGGGCAGGGCGGCGAGGCGGTTGTCGGCCACATCCAGGGAGCGCAGCTGGGACCACACCGAGATGGTCGGCGGCAGGGCCGTCAGCCCACAGTCCGTCAGCAGCACCCGCCGCAGGTGCCCGCCAGGCGCGTTGGGCTTGCCACCGCCGCCCGGCGCCCCCTTCTTGCCGCCCGCCTGGGGCGGCGGCGACCCAGACGGCCCCATCAACACGACCGGGTCTTCCTCCCCCAATCGCCCGAGCCGCGGGTTGTGCGCGAGCGACACAATCGCTAGGCGGCGGGGCAAGTGGTCGATAACCCGCCGGGGAAGGGCAGGGAGGTCCAACCCCGCCAAGTTGACAATCCCCGTCCCGCGGCCGGCGACGAGGGCCGCCTTGACCGCCGCGTCGGTGGCGGGGGAGAGGCCGTCGCCGGGCGACGCAGAGAGCTGCGCCGGGGGGGGGCGCCGCCCGCCGCTGCCCGTACTCGACCACCGAGCAAAGGCGGGGAGCCACGAGGAGCGGCGGCCGCTGCCGCTGCTGCTCCGCCGGTGGGATGGGGGGTGGGAGGGGGGTTGGGCGGGCGCCACGGCGGTCGCCTCCCCGTCGTCGTCAGTGTAGACCAGGGGGGGGGCGCCGCGGGCGGGGTCGGCGTCATCAATGTCGGGGACGGACGACGGGGCGGAGCCTGCGTTCTCGTTGCCCGCGTGCTCCGACGGCACCGCCACGTCATCGTCACGGGAAGCGGCAGCGTCGTCGGTGCCTGGGTTGTGGGCGGGGACGCTCTGGGAAGAACCCATGGTGCGGCCACAGCAGGTGGCGGCGAAATCCGCGGCGCACTGGCGAGGAAGCTGATGTTCCCCGACCAGGAATGAAACAAGACGCGGAGCGGGGGCGGAGAGAGACGGCGTCGCAACCAGCCACCGCGTGGCCGTCCTGCGGGAAAACAAAGGTGTCCACAGCCCGCCGCCGCCACCTCTTCACCGGTGGTACACCTCTCAATCACCACGCTGTAGCCGGTTGTCCTTGGCACGCGAGAGGCGCAACCACCCCAAATGGGCACCTGTGCCGCAGTGGACGAGCTGCCAGACGCTGGGCTCCCCTTCGCTCGTGCAGCAAATCAGCGCTGTGTTTGAGCGCCCCTGACAGTGCACGCCGGTGCACGCCACGGAGGTACGCTTGGCACCAAACGGGCCAGTCACGGTCTGCTGCTCGCCCCGCCCCCAAAAAGGACGCCTTCTACTGGTCCAGTTGACAACGGACCGCTGACTGGGAGGACCAGTGTAGTGCCGTCGACGCTGTGGGACCAACGGGGCCCCGTTGCTCTCCAAGAGCATCCATGCGGCTGGCACCACATTGAGCGCTGACCTCATGCCAGAAATCTAGTCAATTGTTGTTCAATTCAAGAAGTTCCTTCTTGAATATCAGCTTTGACTTACCTAAAGGTATATCTCATGCACTAAAACCTGTCCCAAAGTCGATGTGGGAGCGTCGGAAATGGACCTCCAGGAGCCAAAGTCTCTCAGATGATAGATATGGGAGTTCCGGCGGTACTCCGAAAAAAAGGGGCTGTGAATACGAGAAGTGCCTGAACGCGCGTGGGT
>Ga0209093_1001981_pt1 | contig 11573 bp, 13 predicted proteins | sample SidtaG_4_FD_187450 | JGI IMG/M metagenome (GOLD analysis project Ga0209093, IMG submission 187450) | Marine algal microbial communities from Sidmouth, United Kingdom - Sidmouth_Male1 metaG (SPAdes) (version 2) | ecosystem: Host-associated > Algae > Red algae > Unclassified | place: Sidmouth...
CCGATCGTCCTTCAATCGTCCTTAACTGGATGACACGGATCAGGTTTATACGTCCATTCTAGCGTGAATATGCAGTCGTTCCGGCGATCATCCGTCATGAGACAGACACGTTTCGGGTCACCACGTGCCTCAGAGTGCTCAAAGCGCCGTCACCTGATCAGATTTCCGTTTCCTTCGGGTCGACTCGTTTCCGAAGGCGACCGCGACACCTACGTTGTGGGGCCAGCCGTGGCGAGATGGACGAGCCAGAGAACGTCACTCGAACATCCACTGAGGGCAGGGCACGTGCACCGCAGTTGACGGTGACTAGTCCAGGATGCCCGTTTCTGTCCCTTGGAGTACAGGTCTACGGGGCCTTGCGGTCCACCTTCACGCTGGGATAGTAGCAGAAAGGTCCTGTGCGGGCCCGTCCTCGGGCCGAGTGAGGTGGCCCTCACGTTGCCGGTGTTGCTCGACGCCCCACCAGGTGTGATGACGAACTGAGGGAAAGGTCGCGAATGGACCTGGGTTTTGCTGAAGAGATCATCCACTTTCCACTTCTCAGTCCACCGGCCACGGCACACGCTGATCACTGGGCACAGCGTCGGACGTGCAAGGCGCCGTTGTGAAGGCCTCCGACAAGGCCACGTCGTCTCTACTGGCTACCATGGAGCACCCGCACTCGGCCGCCAGCACAAGCAGCGCGGCTGGCCTCCAGCGTGCCCGTGCGGCCGGCATCGAGCTTGCCCGCGCGGCCGACCTCGAGCGTGCCCGCGCAGCCGCCCGAGAGGGGGCGCAACAGCGTGCCCGTGCGGCCGGCATCGAGCTTTCCCGCGCGGCCGACCTCGAGCGTGCCCGCGCAGCCGCCCGAGAGGGGGCGCGCCGTCTCCCTGGCATTCTGGCCAAGCAGGCACAGTCTGCGAGGCGCCGGCGTCGGCTGGCGCAGGCCATTCGTATGAACTACGCCGCCGCGATGGCCTCAGACGAGGCCACTCACGGCACCCGCTGCCATTTGTTTCGATTGTCGACGGCAGCGGACGTGACGGTGTCGACGGACAAGGCCGCCAACGCTTTCAGCCGCACGGCGACTGACGGCTGTGTGACTGATGAGGACGTCGAGAGCAAGGAGGCCAAGGTCGAGGCCAAGGTCGAGGTCCACTTGAAGGACGCTGCGGCGTCCTGAAGACGCGCTGCAACGCGCTTTCTGTGATAGTGACAAGTGTGCACGAGCGGCCCTTGCCGGGCCGCCTGTGCCGGCCCATACCGGGCCGCCTTCCTCGTCCCTGCGCTGCTATTTGTTTGACTTGAGCCGTCCAGGTGGGCGAGCGGGAACAGGGCAGGGGAGGTACGAAGGGAGGGCCATTTGCCGTATGTTTTTTGTTGCTATCGTCTCTGCGTATTTTGTTTTGTGTTGTATCTCTGCGGCTGTGGCGGACAGCCTGCTGTGTTGTAAATCATTTTTCTTTGTCAGCCGGCCGAGTACTGGCTCCGAGGGACAAAAACAGGGCTCTCGAGGAAAGCAGGGCGTATCATGGGTGGGGGGCGGTGGCGGGCGCGGCTGTGCAATGACCGAAGACCCCTTGATGGGTCTGCCGCAGTCTCCCAGTGACAAGCCCTCATCGACGGCAGCCTCGCCGTCGGGGGGGGGGGGCACGCTGCGCAGACCTCCACGCGGCCGAGACCACAAAACCCCATCACGGGGGCGGCTTCTTCATTGCGGGGAGACGTTGTCCCAAGTGCGACTCGGCCGAGTCAATCGAAGGCTACGAAAGCACTGCCGCGCTGCCGTTATTGCCGCGATTTTCAATCAATGAATGAGGTGATGGGATACAGTTTCGGTAGATCAGATAGAATAACGCAAATCTCGGCTGGCGTGTGATGCGGTTGCAACACGCGTCGCAAAAGAAAAATAGTCGGATCAAGTGGGGTGGTGTGCCTCCACGACCGAACCACAGGCGGTGCCCGAATCCAGGTTTTGGTGGACCGACTTGATCTGAGACCCACTGGCACCAAATACGTTGTGGGCGGGACAGCGGCGTTGAGCCCTTCCTGACGCAGGGCACCCAGTGTCAGCCAAACGGTCCCCCAGCGTGAGAGGGAGGGACCATCAAGAAATAGGAAAAGATGCTCGGAGCTCCACTCAGGGCTGTGCACGTGCAAGGATGTTTACATTGCTGGTGTGTCCGCTCGGCGAGGTTCTCGGGTCGGGATACGTGGGCAGCCGCCCCTGCATCGTGTCTCACCTGCACCGAGTGCAAGGGCCATGTATCACGCATGTGCTTGTTGGAGAGGGCTCAATACCAGACAGCTGACCACACAAACCCCCCTCTGTTTGCCTGCCGACGCGGGCGGCCGCGCAGCCAGGTTGCTTCTTGTCTGGACAAGAATGGCCGCAAAGCAGGGCCAGAAAGCTGACCACACGAAGCCCCCTTTCTTTTTCTTGGCTGACGCGGGCGGCCGCGCGGCCAGGTTGTTTATTGGCTGGAAATGAATGGCCGCAGAGTAGGGTCCATTGGAGGCCCATAGGCTTGTTTTCACGCTGCGCTGCGTGCGCCGACGTGGAATGGACACGCGACGCGAGGCCACAGAAGGCGAGAGGAGCATCCAGGCGGGCACAGCGGTGGGGGGTGCGAGAGGGGCATGGCTGCGTGATCCGACGGCATTCTAGCACCCCGCTGGGCGCCGACGAGGACCTGAACGCACGCCACCCACCGTTGACCCCGACTGGCCGGACCCCACTCCCACGCTGTGCCTGCTGCCACAATCCGCTCTACCCCACCCCATCTCCCATCGCCATTGCCATGTCGTCGCCCTTGGGCGATGGTGCTGAGGCCCGCCAGGAGCACACATCCTTTGTGGCCACGCACGTGGCCAAAGTTGAGCGCGTTCTTCCTGGGCTCGGCGACGGGGCCTCCACTGGGGGCCCGATGCCTGCGGCGCCCACCGGCGCCGGCGACGATGCGGCCGGCCGCCGAGACGGGGGCCCGATGCCTGCGGCGCCCACCGGCGCCGGCGACGATGCGGCCGGCCGCCAAGACGCCGCTGCCGATGACGCCGCGGTTGTTGCGGCGGCCGCTGTGGCCGCCGCTCAAGTCGCACGCAAAGGAGGGGCAATGGACGCGCAAGAGGCGGCCAACGTTCGCGGTCAAGCGGCCGTGCACGCGGCCGCTGACGGTGCTGGGGACAAGGCTGGCGTCGGCCTGTCGGCGGGACGCATTGTTGGTGACGGCAAGGGCAACGGAATGAACAAGGCCGACGCCGGCCTGTGCGTTTCTCGGGGTCCTGCCTTCGTGGCGGCCAGCGCGCTGTCCGCGTTTGAGGGTCCCGCACTTCTCATTCCGAACGTGCCTGTTGAAGCGGCCTCGACCCTGGCCGACCACGGCGGCAAGCGCAAGGCCGTCGCCGGCCCGCTGGCATGCGAGAAAGTGGGTGGTAAGAAGGTTAAGGTGGAGGGCGACGCGGCCTGGAACGAGGCCTGCAGGGACGCCGGCACCTGCGTGACGCAGGGCAGCATGGCCGACCATCGGCCAGCGAGGCCCGACGAGTTCAAGGCGGCCGAGATGGCTGTTGAGGCCATTGGCACGAGCGCGGCGGCGTTCGAAACGCAGATGGACAACCTCCGCGCCCTGTCGGCGCCGCACGACACCGTCATGCGCCTGCTCGCCACCAAGACTGCCGCTGTAGAAAAGCACCTAGCTTCTTCGGGTAAGACGTACCGCACGGCTGTTCGCTGGGCCGCCGCGTGCCACACGGCGATGTCGGCCATTCACAGGGAGCACCAGGGCACCCTCGTCCGCGCCGCTCTGGCGTCCACGGCGACGGCCATGTTGCCTTCCGAGGCCGACACGGCCGCCAACCACGTCGCGGGACGTGATGGAGCGGCCTCTGCGGCCGGTCGCACAGCCCCGGAGGCGGCGGCGGCGAGCGACAGTGTTGACAGTGACATCATTCTCGTTGGCGTCTCACTTGCACGGGACAAGCTGAAGCTCGGCACGGCCGAGAGCACGGCCGAGAACGCGCGTGACCGCGGGCAGCAGGACGCAAGTCAACTTGGTGACTAGGACAAGGGCGACAAGCAGGGCCCTGGCCGGGCCGGCTGTGGCGGCCAGCGCTTGGCCGACAGACGTCTCTTTCTTTGGGTCGAACCTCGCGTGCCCTGGCGCGTGCATGGGGATAGGGGGGGGTCGACCGCCGACGAGGTGAGCCGCGACGATCCATGGTACGTGTGGACCGCCCTGGTGTGATCATGGTACGTGTGTGTGCCGCCCTGGTCTGTTAGGTGAGAGGGGGACAGCGGGGGAGGAGGGTCCGCGCTCGCCAGGTCTCGTACCGAGGCCCACGGTTGGCCTTCCCTGTAATAGCTGCATGTTGTTTGTTTTTGTCGCGGTGGAGGGCCGGCACCCGCTTGGGTTGGCGCGTATTGTGTTCATATTGTCTTTTTGGGTGGTGGGGGGGACGGGACCGCCCTTTTCGGGCCTCGTACGGAGGCCCAGGCGCAACCGTCTTGTACGTGTTCTTTTTTTTATTGAATTGGTGTTTAGTGGGCGTTGAGGAGGAGGATGGGCGTTGAGGAGGAACAGGGTGGCGTACGGCGCCTAAAAAAATCTGGTGTTCTCTTTTGTGTTCGCTCGATCATGCAGTGTTGCGGCCGCCCTGTAGACGTGGCGGCCGCCTGGGTGCCCTTCTTCCCGTGTGTAGGTGGCCGACAGGCCGCCAGATTTCTCATCCGTTGCGGTGGCGGCGGGCGACGCGCTCGGCGGCAGCGCCGCCGCTGTCGCGGCGATTGCAGCCGTCGGCAGTGGCGGCGGCTGCGGCGGCGGCAGCAGCGGCGGCTGTGAGGGCGGCTGCAGGCCGCGCCGCGCGCGGCCGCTGCCGCTTGCCGCACACGCTGTTGGCGCGGCGCGGTGGTGCCGATGGCGGGAGGGGAACTTGCGTGCGTTGCCGACGGGCGACGGAGGGGGGGTAAAGCGTCGCCACCCGCGGGGGGGCTGCCGCCCCGCGATACGGGCGGCGGCAGCGCGAGCCACAGTAGAGCGACGCCACTCGCGGGGGGGCTGCCGCCCCGCCATACGGGCGGCGGCAGCGCGAGCCACAGCAAAGCGCCGCCACCCATGGGGGGGCTGCCGCTCCGCCATACGGGCGGCGGCAGCGCGAGCCACAGCAAAGCGCCGCCACCCGTGGAGGGGCTGCCGCCCCGCCATACGGGCGGCGGCAGCGCGAGCCACAGGGAGCAGAAGCTGTGCATCTTCTGCCGCGACGGGGCGATACTGTGGAAGTTGATACGCGGCCGCGACAGCAGGAGCGAATCAGCAGAAGGCCGCCAACGAGCTGCCGCGCTGCCGTTATTGCCGCGATTTGCAATCAATGAATGAGGTGATGGGATACAATTTCGGTAGATCAGATAGAATAACGCAAATCTCGGCTGGCGTGTGATGCGGTTGCAACACGCGTCGCAAAAGAAAAATAGTCGGATCAAGTGGGGTGGTGTGCCTCCACGACCGGACCACAGGCGGTGCCCGAATCCAGGTTTTGGTGGACCGACTTGATCTGAGACCCACTGGCACCAAATACGTTGTGGGCGGGACAGCGGCGTTGAGCCCTTCCTGACGCAGGGCACCCAGTGTCAGCCAAACGGTCCCCCAGCGTGAGAGGGAGGGACCATCAAGAAATAGGAAAAGATGCTCGGAGCTCCACTCAGGGCTGTGCACGTGCAAGGATGTTTACATTGCTGGTGTGTCCGCTCGGCGAGGTTCTCGGGTCGGGATACGTGGGCAGCCGCCCCTGCATCGTGTCTCACCTGCACCTGGTGTAGCAAGGGCCATGAATCACGCATGCGCGCTCTGTTGAGCCCTAACATCAGACGGATGACTACCCGAACCGCCTTGTTTCTCCCTGACCAATTCAGATAGGCGCCAGGGCCGCAGCAGGTCAGGTCTTTTGGGACCGTGTGACAGCGCCGGGCTTCCAGCGCGACAGAACAGACCCGAGCAACGAGCGCGACAGGGGCAGAAAGCCGTCCCCCATCCTCACGAACCGTGCTGTCGAAGGCAGCTCGCATGGTCGCTTCTCTGGGCCCCGCGCGTGGGGACCGCGGCGAGCCTTTTTGGCCACGGTCTCGCATCGCCCAATGGCTGCTAACCGCGCACCGCTAACAGCAGGCCTCCGCGCGCTAGCAGCAGGCCTCCGCACGAGGGGTGGTTTCAGGGCCATCAACAGGCCATAAATGCGGGGGGTAGGGTGTTGGTGCACGGAGGGCACGGCGCAGCGTCACTCGTTCCTGTTACGACGGTGCCGCGGTCACCTTCGCGCTCCCGACGCACCACGAGCGTTCTACGGGCGCCGGCACCTCTAGTTGGGACGAGTTTTGTGGAGCGCACTGCTGCAGGCGCTGTAGCGGTGACTCGTTTTGAGACCTGGCAGCGACGGGGACGGCGGACGAAGCTGGGCACGTAGGTACTGACGCTGCAGCATCCCACGATGGCGGATTCGGCGCCCCCTGCCGCATCACCCGCCCCCTCATCCCCCACGCCCACGATGGCCGGCAACTCCGCGGCCACGCCGTCCGCACCTGCTGTCTCCTTCAGTGCTCCGGTGGCCGACAACTCCACGGCCACGCCGTCCGCACCTGCTGACTCCTCCAGTGCTCCTGTGGCGGCGAGTGCAACTGCAGACAAGGCCGCCCCTGCGTACACCCCTCGCCCGGCACATGGCCCCCCTGCTCGAGCAATCACGAAGGCCCAGCTCCAACGGGGCCTACGTAGCATCTGCACCCAGTGCAAGCGCGCGCAGTCCGTGAGCTCCAACGTCTCAATCTGCCCGGACCGGTGCCCGTGCCCGTGGGCGCGCCGGCCCTCGCCTCATCCGGGCTGGGGCTGGCGCTGGATTGGCAGCCAGCCCGGCTATTTAGGCCGCACAGCGGAGCGCCGGGCTCAACGCCGGCTTTGTTTCGTGTGCCGCCTTGCACTCACTGTCGGACCTCACCACCCCACGTGTCCCCCGTGGTGCCCGTGCCCCTGGGCGTCGCCGCCGCGAGTTGAACTTCCCCCGGACCGGGACGGCAACGTTGTGACCGTCGCCTGGGAGGAGCGGCAGCGGCGTCTGTCGGAGGAGCGAGGCGCGGCAGAGGCGCGGACCGCACCTCGCTGGATCCAGGTACAAACGTGGCCCGACGCGAACGGCGAGCGCGGACTGCGGTGGATTGACGTCAACAAGCCACAGCCGCCCGAGTGGTGGGAGCCGCAGCTACTGGGCCCACTGCCCCCACGCCACCGGTTCTAGCCTCCCTTATTGCCGCCACAGGTGGTAACGTTCTGTGTCTTCGCCGCCGTTGACCTGCAAGTCCCTGCCGTATCTCAAGCCCGCACCGGAGCCCGAGCCCGAGCCCGAGTCCACGTTGACCACCACGGCGGCCAAGACATGGCCAGCTCCCACACCAATCCCGCCCCATCGTCGACTTCACGAGACCAAGACGGCCAGAACATGGCCGGCTCCAACACCGACGAGGACGGCCAGAACATGGCCGGCTGCAACCCCAACTCCCACCCGTATTCCCTTGCACAACATCACGGCGGCCAGAGCGTGGCAGCACAAGCACAACATCTCGGCGGCCACAGCGTGGCCGGCAATACAAGCGACACCCCCCTCGCTGCCCCTTTTGGCGCTCCCACGCAAGAAGGGGCCCGTCAGGCAGACGATGAGATCCTTCCTGTGCGCCCAAGCCCACCACCCCAAGGCCCAAGCCCACCACCCCAAGGCCCTGATGCCGCGCTGGCCGCTGTTGTTGGCAGTCCTCGCGGCGTGCGAGGCGTCTCCTGGATTCATGACGAGCGCGAGGTCCTCTGCTCCGTGTACGTGGATGCCACGCTCAACGCGGAAGTCGGCATTGACCAGCGCCTCGACACCTTCAAGGAGGACTACAGCGGCCGCTTCCGCGCGAGGCTGCCAGATGATATGCCGCGGGTAGAGCGCCGCCGCTCCCGCTCCACGTCAGCAATCCACAAGGAGCTCAGCTACAACATCTTCCTTACGGTCGACCGCTTCAAGAACTGCTACATGGCGGTGCTGAGATACAAGCTGACTGGCAACCCATCGCCGGCGGATGTTTGCAATGCCGCCCTGGCCAAGTACCATGGCATGAGCCCCTACGAGGGCTTCAAACCTGAAGTTGTGGCCACGCTAGACGACCAGCCGCTACGCCTATGGAACGTGCTGAAGAAGCTCGACCGATTTAGTGGCGCTGCCACTATGGAGGCGCTGGGGGGTCCACGACGTTTGGCTCCCGATTCCGCAGAGGAGGAAGATGAGGAGGAGGACCTGTTCAACGTGCCCACGAGCTCTACCTACGCGCGCGCCAAGAAGCAGCGCCGGCAGAGTGGCTTTCAAGAGCGGCCTATTGGTACCAAGGCCGCCAAGGCCTTCTCACGCATCGAGGCCGCACTGCAGCGCGAGTCGGTCGCACACACGACGGCTCTAAACTCCATCGCCCAGTCGGCAGCTGAGCGCAGCACTGTGGCGTTTTGGTCTTCACCTATGGCCGCCAACACTGAAGAGGGTCGCGCTTGGTGGGCGCGCGAGGCAAGCCGCCGACTGCGGGACGAACGTGATGGCCATCCCGTGGCCAACACCAACGCTCCAGATGAGGCCGAGGAAGCCGAGATGCAGCAGGCGATTGACGCGACAGCTGCTGCGGTTGCTGTCAGCGGCCGTGGACGCGGAGGTCGTCGTGGAGGTGGAGTTGGGCGCGGAGCTGGACGCGGTGGACGCGGTCGCCGTGGCCGCGGAGGCGCTCGCGGGCGCGGTGCCCGTGCCTGCGTGCGCAGAGGAGCTCCCGGCCAACGTGAGCGCCGAGCTTTGCCCTTAACGTCTGACGATGAGGAGGAAGCCGGGTCCGTCACGGAGACTGACTCGGATGCCGGGTCTCCGGCACCTGAACTCGACCTGAACGACGTGCCCATCGACGACTTTGAGGAGTACACTGTGGCACCGCCGCCACCGCCGCCGACGACCATGACAGCACCATCGGCGTCTATCGAGGACGCCGCAGGCGCTGCTGCGGCAATGGTCCTGGCAACAGCAACACTGCGCAGCAGCAGCGATTCTGGTGTCGACAACGGGGGAGAGGCCGGCGACGGGGACAAGGGCGATAGCTGTTCGGGTGCGGCGCCTGGCGGCCGCGCCCGTCGCGGCCGCGCCGGCGTCACCGGCTCCCGGCCCCCCCTGCCACCAACCCTACGCGCGGCCTCCGCTCGAGGCCGTTCGAGGCATGCCGCCAAGAAGCAGCTGTTTTTGGACAGAGCGCGCGCAAACGGCATGAGCGTCGACGAGTGCATCGTCAACGGCATGGACTGGGGCTCATCGAGCGATGGAGACAAAGACGAAAATGACAACGGCGGGGAGTAGTCCTAGGCCTTCATCCACGAGGCCAAGACCAAAGAGGGTACCAAGTGTTCGCTGTGGACTTTGTGGCGCAACCAGTATGCCTTTGTTTGCTTTGTTTTTTGCTTGTATTGTTTTCTCGCCGCGCCCTGTGTGGCCTACATTGACTATCAACTCTGCAGCTGCTCGTGGTGCCGTGCTACTCCATTTCACGGTTGTGCTGTACAGCGCATGCCATGTACGTGTAGTAGAGATAAGCCTTTTCTTTTCTTTACCTTGCCTTTTTCTGTCGGACACTTCAATGTCCTTGCCTGCTCCCAGATTCTCAAGATAGATGTCTGCATCCACAATTGCTAGATTACAGCCTTTCTCCAAAACATTCCGCACTCCAACTGTAGCAAACGAGTTCCAAATTGGCCTCTACGACCCCGCAGAGGCCGATTTGGAACTCTTTTGCAACAGTTGGAGTGCGGGATTTTTGGGAAAACGGATTTAGAACTCTTTTGCAGTGCGGGTCTTTTGGGAGAACGGCTGTATCAGAGGTACTGTGGACTGAGACATGGGATCCTTCCCCACGCCAACATCTTCTTGCAGGGGTGACGCGCGGTCGCCTCATGTTTCCTCCCTGCACGCCGTCACACACACGCCCCTCCCCTCTTGCCCGAACTCGCTGGCTCCCGGCGCGTAGTGGAGCACCGTTCCCCCCACCCCGTAACGGCGTGGTGACGGCGGTGGCGCCGGCGTTTTCCGTGGCCCCGCTTTCGGGGGGGGATGCCTGGCTTTACCGTGGCGGCTCCCGCTGTGTGGCCGCCGCGTGACTTGGTGGTGCGTATATCGCGGCCGTGTTGCGACGCGGGGCGACCTCGCCGGCCGCGGTGCCCACCGGCCGCGGCGCCGGCCACAGCACGTGGCAGTGCACCATGTGGCCGTGGCGGCGCTCGAGTAAGCGCCGTTGGCTCGTCGCCACCGCGGTGGGATCGATGCTGACGCGAAAGCCGCAGCAAAACGAGTGGTGGTGCAGCGCGCAAGCCGCAGCAAGAAGAAAGAGAACAATGTGTTCAAGGAAAAAAAAACCCGGCCAGCGGGAAAAAAAAAACCTTTGTGTAACAGCGATACGTTGTCATAGACACACACAACGCCAAAATCCTCACTCCGCGGCCCGCGACAAGCGCGCATAAGGTGCGAGCAGTCGGCCTCGGTCGGCCCAAACGTGCTCCGCCAAGTCCGAGAGCAGCGAGAGGTGACTGCTGGTGCTCTTGGCCTCGTTCTCGGCCATGTACATGTACCGTGCGGAACCCACGATGGGGCATTGACCGTCGGCTACATTGTTGAGGTCATTGGCAGACTGCGCCACGCCCCACACGCAGTCATATCGAGGCCCAGCATCCTTGGTGAAGCTCGCCGTCCGCCCGCCGTCGCTATCTGCTCCTTCTGATGCGGCCATTCGCACTTGTGCAACAAAGCCGTGGCGCTTGTGCTCGACGGCCATGTTGTGCAAGATGGCGACTGCCTTGGCCGTCTTGATCAAGCGCGGCACGGACATGTACCGCGCCGGATACTTGGTGATGCACCACCGCGACCACCACACAGCGTAAAGACGCTCGGCATCTTTGCGCACAGCCTCTTGCAGGCGATTGTACACCACTAGTCGGGGAGTATCAGGCTTCGGGTGAGGCAGAGCAAACAGGGCATATCGCGGGTACCCGGCATCGGCCGCGTAGTACAGTAAGCGACGGGAGCGGCCGTTCAGTGTGTAGCTATACGTCCTTGGCGGCCAGACCCCCGCGTTCACGTCCAGCATCAACGGAGAGCAGGCCAACACGTTCTTGTCGTTGTAAGCCCCTGGACACCCAACAAACAAATGCCAGATGTACAGGTCCTCATCGCACACGGTCTCAATAACAATGGAGCGCTTACCTTTGCGGTCCAGGTACTGCCCGCCAAGGGCCTTAGGGCACTTGGCCCACTGCCAATGTGTGCAGTCGATGGAACCGATGCACCCCGGCATACCGCGGGCCGCGTTACGCGTCAGGATGTGCTGCAGCTCTTCGTCCGTTGGCGGTCGTAGGTACGTCGGCTCCCACTTGTGGACGATGAACTCCGTCAGGCGCTGCGTGGCCTCTCCAATGGTCGAGCACGACAGGCGGCAGTACTCGTCTGAGCGATCAAATGGCTCGCCGTAGGCCAGAACCCGCAAGGCAGCCGCCACCTTCTGGATC
>Ga0209093_1001983_pt1 | contig 11569 bp, 11 predicted proteins | sample SidtaG_4_FD_187450 | JGI IMG/M metagenome (GOLD analysis project Ga0209093, IMG submission 187450) | Marine algal microbial communities from Sidmouth, United Kingdom - Sidmouth_Male1 metaG (SPAdes) (version 2) | ecosystem: Host-associated > Algae > Red algae > Unclassified | place: Sidmouth...
GCGGCGGCGGGCGTGTCGGCGTTGCTAGACGTCTTCGCCGCCGCCGCCGCGGCGGTCGTTGCGTGCACGCGGGCGGTGGGCGAGGCGGGTGGGGGCGGCAGCGGTATCAACGGGGGGGGGGGCGGCTGGGTGTCGGTCTTTTTTGGCGCCGCGGGCGCGACCGCCGATGGCGGCACCGGCGCCGTCACTGCGGCGGCACCGGCGGCAGAAGCCACCCCGCTTGACGTGGGCGAGGGCCTGCCCATGGTCACCGCCCTCTGGCACTCGGTCTGGGTGGCCATTGACGGCGTCGTGCCCGCCGCGCGGAGCGTCCACTCGCCTTTCCCGCCCGGGTGTGACCCCTCCCCCCCCCCCCGCCGGCCCGTGCACGTCGGGGCGCGCGTTGGAGATGCTTGTCTGCGGCCTCAGCGCCGTGCGGCGGGGCCACGGGGCGGCTTTTGGGCCGCGCTACGCGGGCACCCTCGTCCGCGTGCTGTTGCGACTCGCGGCAGCCGCGCCGGGTGCGGCCGGCGACGCCGGCTCCCTCGCCCCACACGGTGCACAGCATAACGCCGCTGCTGCAGTAGCCGCAGCGACCGGCGACGGCAGTGCCGCGGAGAGCGTGTCGCCCGTGCAGCTCGCGGCGTTCGAGGTGGTGGAGAACCTCGACTTTTGCGACGGCGACGGCGACGGGTGGACGGCGCTGCTCGGCCGCCTGCTGTCGCTGCTGGCGGGGGGGCCGGCTGCCGCCGCGGCTGCGCCGTCGCCGAGCGACGGCGGGGTGGCGCCGCCGTCACCCGCGGTCGCCGCCGCCGCTGGCTCGGTCCCAGGCGTGGCGCCGTCGCCGTCACCGCCGCCACCGTCACCAGCATTAATCGTCCGCATTCTCGGAATCCTCCGGTCCGTCCACGCGGGAGACCAGCTGCAGCGGGCGTTCAAGACCGACGCCCTGCCCGAGGGGCTACGCCTTTTGACGCCGCTCGCCGGATCCCGCACAGGCGGGGCCCTCGCGGCGTCGGCGCTTCGCACCACGGTCGTGGCGGTGCGTGCGGGCCTCGGCCCCACGTCGCCGCCGGCAGCGGGGGCGGCGCTCGTCTCCGCAGCGTGCGCGCTGCTGCTTGTGCCGGCAGCGGGCGGCGCGCCCTCGTCGGCGGCCGCCCCGCCGTCAACGGCGGCGGCAGCCGCCGCCGCGGCCGCGCGGGCGGCTGCGGCTCAGCCCAACGCGGCGGCGGGCGCCGACGTGACCGTCTGCTTCCGCGGCATTGTCCGCGACGCGCTGGCGGCGGGCGGCGGCGCCGCCGACGCCGTCCTCGCGTCGCTCTTCGAAGTGCTGGCAACGGTCGTGGCGGGCAGCGGCGGCGTCACCGCCGCGGCCGCCGCCGCCGCCGGCACGGCCGCCGCCGTTGCGTCGGTGGTGGCCACCCGCAAAGCGCAAACGGCGCTGCTGTGGTTGGCCACGCGGCCACCACCTCCCCCCGCGGCCGTTCACGGCGGCGGTGACGGTGGCGGCGCTGGCGACGGCCGCCATGCGCCGGTCGCGTCAGTGGCGGCGTCCGCGATCGTCCGCGTCGCCGGCACGGTGCTCGGGCGGTACGCGACGGCGGCGGGGCGGTCGGGGCGGTGCCGGATGCCAGCAAGACGGTCGGCGGCGGCGTCCCCTGCTGCGCCGCGGCCGGAGGCACGAAGGAGCGGCGCGTCGGTGGCGGCCGCGTGGGACGCGGAGGTACCACGCACCCCCCATCTCCCCCTTCCCCGCGACCGCCGGCAGCAGCTCAACCGCTCGCCACGGATGCTCGACGGCGACGAGCGCGGCCGCGAGCAAGAGCCCTCCCCCCCGCCCCCAGCGGCTCAAAGAGGCCGAAACCCGTGACGAGCACAGAGAGAAAAGGGTCACTCTCTTGTTTCCTATCTCATGGGTGTCCCCCTTCCTCTCCCTCACGTTTTTGTATCCTCAGGCGTCCTCCTCTCCTCCGCACCAAACGCAGACCTGCGCACCCCCTCCCTCCCACGCGCCCACGCGCGCGTGGCACCTTTGTCTCCCGCCGCGCCTGTCCGAGCGACCTTGCAGCCGATCCTCCCGTCCAGCGCGTCGTTGCATTCACTGCGGCGACTCGGGGGCGTCGCCGCGTGCCTCCGCGCGCGCTGGCCACGCTGGCGCGTCCCTCCCGCTACCGCGGAAGCGGGCGCGACCCTAGCGCGCACCGGCACTTGCCGCTTTCATGCTCTCCGCGGCGTGGGCGCGGCAATTTGTGCCATCAGGTAATTCACAAGCACGTCCTCTTGCACGTCGGCAAGGCGCAAGCGCAGCGGCCCGAGTGCCGGCGGCAGCTGCGGCAACGGCAAGTCCGCCACCAGCGGCAGCCACACGTGGTGCTCCCACACGCCGACGACCACCGCCGCATCGGTGGGTTGCAAGCCAAGCGGCGGGGTCGCGTCGACGCCACGCCCCTGGCGGATTGCTTTTGCGTCGCTGCAGCGAGGGTCGGCCGCTGCCGCTGCGTCCTCCAGGTTCGGCTGCCTTCGGCGGCGGCTCTCCGTCTGGCGACCACTGTCGGCGCCATAAGAGGGTGGGCGGTAGCGCGCTAAAAGCGCAGAGGAGGGGCAGGAGTGAAGGTTAGGGCGGCGCCTCGCTCGCGCACATACCGGCGGTGGTGCTGAAGTCAGTGGCGGCGGGGCGGCGTCGCGCGTCCGTGGCCACGGCGGCCGCTTTCACGGGCGCAGCCGGCTGTCAGTGGCGGTCGCCGCGGCCAACGCCGTTCGGCGGCAGCGCGGCGAGTCTCCAAAGCCGCCGCTATCTCCACCACCGAGGCGTGAGGACGCCGCCTGGGACGCACGCGCCGCACGTGGAGCGTTAGCGACTGCGGGCATGCTCGGGAAGGCGAGCTGGGGGCCGGGCAGGGCACCGCCCTCTCGTCCCGCGCAGCTGCAGCGCCACCTGCGCTGTCATGTCGACCACGGCCGTGTGGCACGCGGAGGCAGCAGCGGCGGCGGCGGCGGCGGCGGCGGCAGCAACCGCCCAACGGTTGCGCCGGCCACGGCCGAAGAGAGCCTAGGGCCGACGAGGATGGCGGCGTCGAATGGGGCGCTGCCGCGTCGCGCGCGAGCAGCGGCTTGCTCGGGCTGACGCGGCGCGTCGTGTCGGGCGCGCAGCTGCGGGAGGGGGGGCGGGACCGCCGCCGCCGCCTGCGGAAGTAGGGTTCTGTGGCTTGTGGAGGGGGCATCGGTGCGGCACGTGGCAGCGACTGTCGTCACCAGCTCAGACGCGGCCACCTCAGAAGTGGCGCCGGCGTTCGATGGTGAGGCGGACGATGACATGGCGGCCGCCGTCACGATGGCGACAACAAGCAGCTTCACAGGTCTTTACCGTTGCTTCAAGGCTCCTCGATTACCGGACAGGTCTCATCACTCCAGTGCTCGCTGGCCATAGATGAGTCGCAAAGGGTGAGGTAGGCGTGAACTCGACAGAGAATTGCGCGCCCAGCCGTGTTCTCGACCCCTCTGTGCACCATGTCCCCACGAAAAATGAGGAGCCCCCCAACCGGCACGAGCGTTCGCTCCGACAACGACGTACGCACAACGCACCGCTGCTCATCAGGCTTGTGAAGATCACAAAACGTTCCTGGCCAAGTGTCCAGGAGTGAGCCGTCCACCACAGCCATGACCACACCAATCATTCGCGGGGGGTTTCCCAGCTGGTCCTTGTCGGCGGCGTCGCCATGAGGCATCTGGGGCTTGGCCCCCGGAAAGGTCAGTAAGACCTTTGGCTCCGACGCCTCGTCCGGTTTCCATAGACATGGAAGAACAGGTCGCAAAGTCGAGCCAGGCTAGACCTGACGACAGCCGTCGACGCCAACAGGGGATTCATGACCACCTGCCGTCGTCCGTTTTCCACGGGCGTCCCATCCCGCATCGCACGCGTCATTTCCTCAACGGATTGCGTGTTGAAGATCGGGGTCGCAGCACTGGCTGGGACTCGTACCACCCCCTCCTTCGTGAAGCGGAGCGCGCGGTCGTCCAGGAATCCCAATATGGACACGACGCCGGGCCCGTCAGGCCGGCTCAGCGCGCCGAGTACAGCACCGAGGATGACGGCGGCAGACGTGCTGCCAAAGTCCACGCAGGCCAGGCTCACACGACCCTCGCACAGGACTTCCTCGGATTCCGAGCCGAAGTCTTGCGACTCGGCCGTCGAGTACGCATGCGCCCCGGCCAGGACAGGCAATGCGACACCCGCTGCCATACCGCCCACACGCGCTTCCCCGGCAGCAGCGGCGGTCGCCGCAGCTGCAGGCTCAGCCACAGCGGCAATGGCCGCCGCCGCGGCAACAGGCGGTTCCACGGAGGTGGCGGCCGCAGGCGCATCTACGGTGGCGGGGGCCGCCGCCGCGGCCTCAGGGTTGTCCACGGCGCCGGCAGCTGCCGCCGAAGCTGCCAGCGCGTTCAGGGTAGAGGCCGCCGCCACCGTGGCTTCAGAGGAGCTTAAGGCCGCTGAGGACGCCACCGCAACCGCAGGCGCGTCCACGGCGGCGGCAGCCGCGGTCGAGACCGCAGGTGCGTCCACGACGGCGGAGGCCGCGTCCAAAACCGCAGGCGTGTCCGCGGCGGCGACGGTTGCCGACGCGACCGCAGTCACGGCGGCCGCGGCCACGGGCGCCGCCAAATTCGCGGCGGCGGCCGCGGCCAGGACCGCGCGTGCGTCCACGACGGCGGCGGCCGCGGCCGGAACTGCAGGCGTGTCCGCGGCGGCGGCGGTCGCCGCCGTGACCGCAGGCGCCGCGGCCGCGGCAGCGGGCGCTGCCAGATTGGCGGCGGCCGCCATCGTCCTTGCCCCTCAGGCCGCTTGTCTGCGGCGCTTTCGCGGGCAGCTTCCGCGCTTGTGCGAGCTTCTGCGCTTGCACTTTTCGTTGCGCGCGGCCTTGTGCGTAGCTCCCGTGGCGTTGGCCTCAGGCGGCTGATCACCCGCCGGCAAGACGCACATCGTGATGTAGGAAGGAGAGGAGGGTCAGACAGAGGCGTGAGGTGTTGCACACGTGTACAGGGACGCCACAAGAGCGCACAAAGGGTGGGGAATGTAGCGGTCGGGGGTCCCACGGCTGGAAGGGGCGCGGCCTCTCAGCTGTGGACAGCACACCCTCGGGGCGGCCCCAAAATATCCCGATCCGGGCCAGCAAGGGAATGACCTGTCCGAATCTCAGGGAGATCGGATCTGGTCGGTGGCGGGGTTTTTTCCTCGTGGTTTTTCCAACCCCCCTACTACTTGTTTGAACTTCTCGCTTTGGAGGAAGCATCTGTTTGGCGCATTTAGGGTGGCTACTTTGGCCGCTGGCGCTCGGGTTGGGAAGGGGTTCATTGACAGTGGGGAGGTCGTCCCCACCGCCGTTTGAGAAAACCAACTGTGCTTTGGACTACGATTCCCCCCTGGGCTTTGCCGTGATCCTCTCCTCCCGTTGGGGGAAGGCTGGGCTGTGGGTCGATTTCCGGGGCAGTTCCTTCGACGGACCGAGCTGATCAAGAGCTCACTTCGGCTGGACGACGAACCAAAGTGGTTGTGCCAAGAACCGCTACAATTTCTGGTGGAGCAGCAGGGGATTTTGGCCGTTGCCACGCCCGTATCGGGTAGCCGGTTCCCCGATCGCTGGTTGGTTTGTTGAGTGAAGACAACGTGGATCTCCGCTTCGGTCTGTCGTCGATTACCGCAAGGTCACTACGATGGCGTTTCCTTCCGACCACCCCAAGTCGGACGCGAACGCTGCCGATATGCCGGCGGGTACATCCACGGTGACCCCAGCGGGCGCCACACCCGGGGGATCTGCGGGCGGATAAGGGATTCCCTTCACCCCGCCTCCACCATTGGCGGATCTCGTGGACGCGAAAGTACGATGGGTCCCACCGGGGGGCGATGCCTTTCTTCCTCGACGTCACGGTGATCGGACGGGATTGGCGGATCAAGAGCACAATCCGGTGACGCCCCTCGCGATGGTGGACCTGGATACGGCGTTGTCGACGTTCCGCGAGTCGTTGTTGTCCGACGTATCTCGGGTCCTCGCAGCGAGCCTAGCAGGCTCCGCTCAAGATGCCCCACGCCGGGATTCCCCCGTGGACACGCGGAAGAGCCGCAACAAAGGGAAGACACGGCGTCATCGTAGTCCCTCGCCGACCTCTTCGTCTACAGCTTCCTCGTCGTCACCGACGACAACCGACGACGACGAAGACCGCGTGGGGGCCAAGGCGGGTTCCGACAAGTTGGCGGTCCTCGAGTGTCCGGACGATCGCTTCGCGGGCGTCCTCGACTACCGATCGTACCGCCTACGCAACCGCAACTCGACCTGCGGGGCGTCGCAAGCTCGCAAGATGGGGCGGACGGCCAAGAACATGAAGGTCACCTTCGGGGGTACCCCGCTGTTCAACGGGAAGGAGCCCCTCAAGGTCTTCTCGTGGCTTCGGAAGCTTGTCAAGGCCTGCGCCGACAACGATGTATCGGAGGGGATGGGTCTGTACCTAATTCCCAACTTCCTCGCGGGCGACGCCGAGGCGCGGTTCACTCGAAACCTCCCGGGATAGGACATCGGGGGCGGACAGAGGGCCCTTGGGTCTTTCCCCGCGGCGGTCAATTGGCTGTTGTCGACCTACGCGGAGCCGCACGCGTTGGGCTTAGCGCAGGACAAGTCTAGCCGGGCGACGCTAGTGGACATCGAAGGGGTGGACGCCTTCGCGACACGCCTACGGAGCCTCGCCGAGCTGCGCGGCAACATCCACTCCGAGGGGACGATGAAACAGCAGCTGATCCAAGGCCTACCAGAGTACCTTCGGGCGGATGCCTTCGTGTACAACACGGCGCAACGGAGTTACCAGCAGTTGTCTACCTACGTGGCGGCGAAGTATCGGGCCGCCAAAGACGTCATGGCGCTCGCCAACCGGGGGTCCCCTGGGGGCTCATCGCGGAAGGGGCTGACGTCGACGGGGCCCCGAGGTCTCTCGGTCAACCACCTCGGCTCCCCGTGGGAGGAAGACGACACTGAGACGCACGACATGGTCGCAGTACTTCCGTCGGGTACCCCGGGGATCCGTACGGGCGGGGCAGCACCCTACCCTCGGCGGGAGGCCACGACAGGTCCCCCGCTGTGTTACATGTGTTGGACTCGCGGACACCGGGTACCTGATTGCAAGATTCTGACGGAAACACAGCGGGACATCGTGAAAGCCGCGCGGAGTACCTTCCTCCGACAGAGGCACGCCGGGGTGGTCACCACCCCGGATCGCACCACCGTCGTGGCCCTGCTATGGGACGACCTGTTCGGCGGCGCGGAGTCGGCGAAGACGGAAGGGGGGGGGGTCCCGCCCGTGGCAACCCCGTCCAAGGGGCGCCGCGGGGCGGGAAACGCCTAGGGGGGGTGGCTTCGCCATCCCCCTCAACCCCCCCTGTCCGCCCAAACTCCCCGGTTGCCCCCCGTCGCGTCACGTTTGCCTCCCCGGGGGTAACCGCGACGCGGCCCGTCCCGGCCCGATGTCCCTTCCGTCGGGGGCGATACCGCCCGCGGTTCAAAGGGACTCTGTTGCTGATGCGGAAGGAGACTTTTGAGATCGGAGCGTCGTACCAGTTGGCACCGTGGCAGACCCCCACCCCCACGAGGGCGGTGGTCGATACGGGTGCAGGACCCAGTGTTATCCGCGCGGATAGGTTGCCCGAGGGGTGGACCGAGTACTCGTCGCGGGCACCACCCCGGACCCAAGTGAGTGACGCCTCGGGGCAACTGCTCAAGGTGAACGCGGAGGTGTCTCTGACCATCTATGTCGGGGGGACCGCCATGGAGTATGAAATTCTGTGGTTAAGTCGCTGTCGGTACCGCTCATCCTCGGGTGGGACTTCCAGCGGAACTACGTAGAGACCAACTCCTCCAAGACACAGACGATTGAGTGGGACGACGGTACCTCCACGTTGGCGGTGCGTAGTTGGACGGGGAATACGCGACCCGCACCCCCCCGACGAGGGACCAAGCCGAAAGTCCACATCGGGGCCATCCGGCTTCGCCAAGGGGTAACTGTGGGCCCGCGGTGCATCCAGGTGGTCCAAGTGTGCTGCAGTGTCAAGGGGGTCCACCTTGTGCGGGAACGACCAGTCCGAATGAGCCGACGGAAGGTGCTGCTGCACAACGCCATCGTGGAGTTCTCCCCCGATACCCCGCGGTCCCTCTACCTTACGAACATCGGGGACGCACCGGTCCACCTGACTAAGGGCTATGTCGTCGGGACCGCGACGGCCTACAATGGACCGCTCCACGTCGTCGCGGATGAGGGGAGACCGGGGGCAGTCTTGACGGTCGGGATGGACACCCGCGGCAAGACCGACGAGGAGGCCGAGACGAGCCGCCGAGCGGAGGAAGGGGTCAACGAAGGACAGCCCCCACCTCACCCGCCGGATAAGACGTACCCTAAGCCGGAGGTCCACTGGGAGGGTGTCCTCGACGCCCTCCGTGGCGACGTAGACGACCTCCTCGAGGAGTACAGGACGTTGTGGGCGGGGTAACTCGGCAAGGTCGACGTCACTCCTCATCGGATCCAAGTGACCCCCGGGGCACGGCCACGACAGGCCCAACCTCACCGGGCGAGCCACGCCTCCCTGGAGGTCATCGCGAAGGAGGTGCAGCGGCAACGGGACCTCGGGGTTATCGAGCCCTCGAGTGCAGAGTGGGCCTTCCCCGTGGTCCTGGTCCCAAAACCCGACGGAACGATGCGGTTTTGCGTGGATTATCGACAACTCAATGAGGTGAAGATACGGGACGTGTACCCGTTGTAACGCATGGACGACTGTATGGACGTCCTCGGGGACGCCAAGGTGTTTTCCACGCTCGACAGTAACTCGGGGTATTGGCAAATCCCCGTGGCGGACGAGGATCGTCACAAGACAACCTTCGTCTGTCACGAGGGGGCGTATCGCTACATCCGACTCCCCTTTGGTCTGTCGAACGCCCCAGCGACCTTCCAACGGGCCATCGACATGATCCTCGGGGGGCTCAAGTGGAAGAGTTGCCTCGTGTACCTCGACGACATCATCGTCTTCTCGCAGTCGGCGGGGGAGCACGTGGAACACCTCCGGGAGGTATTCGCGGCACTTCGTGGCGCGGGTGTCTCCCTCAAGGCTAAGAAATGCCACTTGTTCCCAGAGGAGGTGGAGTATTTGGGCCACATCGTAGGCCGGGGGCAGCTGAGAGTGCAGGGTAAGAACATCCGCGGGCTCAAGGAGGCGACTCCCCCGCGGTGCAAGAAGGACCTGCGCAGCTTCCTCGGGATGTGCAACGTTAATCGGCGGCTCGTCAAGGACTACGCCCAAGTGGCACGGCCGCTAGCCGCGATGACAAGTTTCAAGCGACCCGACCGATGGGGGACGCTGTCCGACGAGGCGTTGGGGGCATTCGAGGAGCTCAAGAGGAGACTCACGGAGGCACCCATCCTCGCCCTGCCGCGTCGAGATGGGGATTACACGTTGGACACCGATGCGAGCGCGGGGCAAGTCGGGGCGGTGCTGCTGCAGCAACAACCCGACCAATCCACGCAACCCGTGGGCTATTGGAGTCGCTCCCTCAACGCGGCCGAGCGGAACTACAGCACGACGGAGCGGGAGTGTCTCGCGGTGGTGTGGGCCTCCCTTCTCCTACGTCCCTACATCGAGGGGACGCGCTTCACGGTGCACACGGACCACGCGGCACTCAAGTGGATGCTACACATGGATGGCGCCCAAGGGGGACTGGCGCGGTGGCGGCTACGATTGGCGGAGTTCGACTACGTGGTCCAGACGCGACCGGGTGCATCCCACCACGCGGAGGACACTATGTCACGCATCTCAACACCCGCGGTAGACGCCGGGGCCCTACCCGACGCGGGACCTTGCTTGGCGCTACCCAACTCGTCAGCCGCGTGGCAGTTACCACCACAAACGGAGGGAGGGCTTCTATCCCCCCTGACGCTCGCGGAGGTCCTCGAGGGCCAAGCGGAAGACGGACGTTGCGAGGAGGTCCGAGCGGCGATGGACGGCAGCGACAAATCGCTGTCTCACGAGGATCCAAACGGCCTCTTGGTGCGCGTGGAGGCGTGGGACGGGGCCACACAAGTCTACGGACCGACCCACATTCGCGACGGGGTGATGATGCGGGAACACTACCCTTCGCAAGCCGGACACCCGGGGGCGAACAAGATGTACACGTCGATGCGACGATGGTTTTATTGGGAGTCTATGGTGGTCGACGTCTCTGCCTTCGTGGCCAACTGCACGCAGTGCGCGCGGAACCGCGTCGGTAAGCGACGTAAGACAAACTACGTCAAGACGTTTCCTCCGACGGAACCACGCTGACGGACTTGTGCATGGACCTACTCGGTCCCCTCCCTCGAACCGCGGCGGGGAACGAACACCTTTTGGTCATCGTGGATCGCTTCTCCAAGATGTAACGAGCCATCCCCCTCGAGCGCATCGACGCGGAGAGCATCGCGGCAGCCTTTTTGGACTACTGGGTGGCAGCCTATGGACCATCAGCGACGGTGCTCTCCGACAACGGACCCCAGTTCAGGTCCACGTTCTTCCAAGGGGTTCGGTCACTCCTCGGGATCTCCAACCGGTACTCCACGACGTATCATCCACAGACGAATGGCCAAGTGGAACATTATAACCGAACCATCGTGGGGCAGCTGCGGACGTACGTCGAGGATCACCAAGACCGCTGGGATGAGCTCGTGTCGATGCTGACACTGGCCTACAACAGTCGGCCGCAGCAGAGCACCGGGGTGGCAACCCTCGACTTCGTTACCCCCGAGCGGGTACGGAGCCTCTCCGTGGAACGCATGGTCGGTTCCCCGACGCCCGAGGAGACGGACAGTAGCCCACGGGCCATCCGCGAGGTCATCCGGGCGAGGCTACGAAACCTCATCCACAAGTCCGACGGTCACTCACGTTGGCACAACGACGGTACAAATGGAACTACGACGCCCGTGTGAGGCCGGTCAACAAGGACGTCCAAGCGGGGGACTGGGTGTTCGTCGATGGTCACGCGCGGACTACGTACAAGCTCGGGACCCGCGCAGCCGGACCCGATAAGGTGCTGGCCCGCGGGGAGGGCACGTTCTCATTGGACATCCGCGGCTAACCGGAGACGGTGAGCAGCGACCATGTGACGGCCGCGCTGGGGCCGCCAGGGGACCCACGGACACTCCTGCAGAACCTCGGGGTACCCCAAGATGTGGTAGTCCCCGAGGGGAACCAACACACGGGCGAGGAGATCGTCTGGGAGGCCTTCGTCGGGCACGACGTCGCAGACGACGGTACGCTACGCTTGTGGACCCGTTGGTGGGGTTACCACCCCGAGGAGGACACCATCGAGTTGGCCAGCCGGTTCGACCTCCGCAAGGTCAGGGGGCCCACGACGGTGGTGTATCTCATCTCCTCGTCGGCCATCGCAGAGGACGACACGGACGCGGACGCCTCGTAGTCGGGTGGCCGCCGGGTCCTCGGGCCGTCGAGGGGAGTGGGGGTGGCAGCGTGGTGGAGGAGGGGGGGAAGGGGGGCCCCCGAGGGCCGACAGAAGCAAGAAGCGACGGGCACCAC
>Ga0209093_1001984_pt1 | contig 11568 bp, 14 predicted proteins | sample SidtaG_4_FD_187450 | JGI IMG/M metagenome (GOLD analysis project Ga0209093, IMG submission 187450) | Marine algal microbial communities from Sidmouth, United Kingdom - Sidmouth_Male1 metaG (SPAdes) (version 2) | ecosystem: Host-associated > Algae > Red algae > Unclassified | place: Sidmouth...
TACGGATTTTTTTGACGCAATGTGTGGCTTATGGCTGTAATTATCGCTAATTTCAAAGCTACCCCTCACCTGTGCGAAGGTAAGTCATATTTGTTATTTTTCAAAATATCTGTGGGTGCTGATGTATCGCGAGTATACGCGGCGCGGATTGGAAGTGCTGCACTACGGGGTTACTATAGTTCTAATCGTTTGGTTCTTCGAGAATATGCAGGACTTTTTCTAACGGCACTTCGAATATTTCGGCGATTGTTGAAGGAATCAAGCCATACTGTTTCATTTTTAAAATGCTGTCTTGCATGATATCCTCCTTCATAATTTCCCGTATTTGGTCACCAAGTTGTTCCATGATAACTTCGCTGATGTCCTTTGTACGGTAGTATTTCTCTTCCTGCATAATGATTTACTGTGAATTTGGTGTACGAATTTAATCGTTTAATTCCTTGATAAGACTTTGAACTTCCTTTAACGGAATTTCGAGTTCATCAGCAATTTGTGAGGCAGTAAAACCCTTTTTTTTCAACTTCAAAATTTGTATCACTTGTTGAGTAATATCCTTCTTCATAATCTCCCGTATTTGGTCACCGAGTTGTTCCAAGATAACCTCGCTAATATCCTTTGTACCGGTGTAAGTGTAAGCTACTTCATTCATTTTTGTTACAAAATTTTCTGTTAGTGATTTATCTTCAAAGTTAACATAAAAGCCAAGAAAAGTCAAGATATTTCGGATGCGATTTTTGGAATAGCCCATTTCGAGGAAGCGACGAATGATTTTAAATTTGAGGTCATAGAGTGCTGTATCTTCGGGCTTATTTTTTCGCAGATTATACCATGCCGTTTCCATGATAATGGAGAATATATTGTCTTTATCTTGGAAGTCAGCCAATGTTTTTTCCGCCAATTTGTAGGTGTTAAAACTGTACACCATTTCTGTACCCCAACAAAAAATTCGGTGTTCAGTAGGATGAAAATTCGGGTCATCATCCGTAAAAATAGCGAGTGCTGTCACGGGTTTTTGGTACTTCTCAAGGATGCGGTAAAAGTATTCAAACATGCGCCTTGTAAATTCCGCATCCACATAGCCCTGAACCTCTATGTGGATGAGCAACCATTAAGTTTCGCCCGTTTTTAGGGTCACTTCGATGAGTTTATCTAAGCGTCTGTTTTGGGTATCGTTATTGAGTTCGGGAAAGAGTTTGAAAAATTCCTCACCCAAAAAACGGACACCTTTAGAGAAGTCAATCTGCGCTGCCATGAGTGGAAAAAAGAAACGCAGACAAGGTTCTGTTTCTCCTTCGATGATGAGTTTCCACAGCGTGTCCTTTGGAATTTTAAAGTTAGAGAGTTCTAATCGATTTTTATTTTTTGAAATATCTGCGGGTTTACATTCGTAGAGAAAATTCATGAATTTTCTCTACGAATGGTGTTGTTTTCATCCAAAAATCTCTTTTGCATTTAATTGAAAATCAATGGTTTCGCATGTCGCTATGCCGGAGTCATCAATAATTTCCTCGAATAAATACTTGTCTCCTTCGGGCTGACGATATACATGGATTTTATAGTCATTCAAATCTATGACCCAATATTCGGGGATGCCTGCGAGGGCGTACATCTGTAATTTTTCTCTGGTATCGTACTGAATTGAAGATTGGGCTACCTCAATAATCAGATGAATATCTTCCGGTTCAGGATGACGTTTTCTGTACCAATGTTTGTAATACTTCGCAACCACTAAGTCCGGTTGGGGGGCAGAATCCGCAGATATTTTAATAGGATTTTGAGATTTGATAATTGCTTTTCTGCGTAGCTCAAAAGCCAGCATATCGAACAACTGGTCTGTGACAGACGAGTGAAAACTTTTTACAGGACTCATGTGGCATATTTTACCATTAATCAATTCCACTTGTGCATCATGCGGAATAATCCCCACTTCTGCCATTTTGTAGTAATCATCAATGGTCAATAAAAATTCTTTCGTTATCGGTGCTGTTGCTGTCATGCTATCTATTTTTTTGTGTAATTTAAGGGTTTATTGGGAGAAATCAAAACAGACCAATATTCTTATGTTTGTTTTCAATATCTGTACAAAACTAAAAAGTATCTATCAGTAAGCCTGTTCCTTCAAAGCTATCCCTTACCTGAGCGAAGATAAGTCATATTTGTTATTTTTCAAAATATGTGCGATGTGCCGTTATAGTTTTTGTTGACGGTAGTATTCTTTCAGTCTTTGATGAGCCACTTTGATGTGGAAGGGCTTCATGAGTTTTTTCTTTCTTTTTGTCCAGTTTCCGATTTCGTCAATGATTGTATCGGTATCTTCTATTTTTTCTTCTTGATAAATAAAATCAACTGTAGCAAGTAATTCCAAGCCATAAGGAGATTCAAATCCTTCAATTAAATTTTGAATTTCTGTTAATCTGTTATTTTGTTCAGTGGTTAAATTTTCTTTGTTGTATATCTCTACTTTATCCAGATTTCTTAGATAAACAGGCGTACCCGGTTTGATAGCTTCATGCTTAAAATTCAGAAAATATCCATTTAAGTATTTTACTAAGTGTTGTAATCTGTGTGAATACGGTCCATAATGTCCTTTTTCATATTTTAGGTTCAATGGTTCTCCAAATCTTTGAAGGAAATATGCAATTTTTTGAATGACCAATAGATTAATGGAGTATCCAAGCACTTGATAATTCTTTAATGATGTTAAAAGCATCGCCCTTGCCGGAGTCAAGGTAATCTCTTTTTTGGATTTAACTTCTTGGTTATTATAACCCGGTTCATAAATAATTACTTCTACTTCTTCATCAACCGATTCGAGTTCCTTTAGTATTATTGATTTGACCTTATTCCAATTAAGCCCTCCATTACAACAGCCCAAAGGTGGAATGGCTATTGATTTTATTTGTTTTTCATTTATCGTCTTCACCAATTCCTTCATTCCAATTTCGATGAATTCAATTTTGGACCTACCTCTCCAATGTTTCTTCGTTGGAAAATTTATAATGAATTTTGGTTGGGTTTGACCGGTATTTGTTATTAACAAATCACCAATGTTGAATTGTTTATCTTCACAAAGTTTTCTATATATTTTGAAATTATCAGGGAAAGCCTTTTTGAATGCCAAAGCAATTCCCTTGCCCATTATACCAACCGTATTGACCGTATTGACCAAGGCTTCAGTATTAGCTTGGATAATATTTCCTTTTGTATAATGAATCATATTAATAATACCAATTAGTTTTAACAATCACATTCCGTGAATCATACGTTGCAAATTTAGTCAAAATTTCGTTTTTCACAGTTTCATTATAAACTACAATCGCAACCAAAGCATCTAAGTGAAAGAAAATAAATAACTTGCCCCATTATGCTTGTTCTTTTCCCTTCTAAAAAACACAAAAAATAGTTCCGTAGCTATGGCTATGCAACGATTTTTTGAATTCTTTAGAAGGTTCTGCTGAAATAAGGATATTTTTAAATTATTTTATGATAAAAAATATTTATAAATAATTCATTTTTAATAATAAATAAATTATAAAATAATTTTAATTAATTAAAAAATGGCTATATTTCAGTGCGACCTTAGAAGAAAAAATTACGGCGCATTATGGAACAATTTATTTAATTTCTTTCACTAAGGGTAATTCATTGAAAACAAGAAATTCTGCCTGTTTCCTTCTTTTTCGGTCGGGGTCGTCTTCTGTGTCAGTCCAACGTTTAAGTTTTACAGCATTCCAGTCAACTTCTTCTAAACTATCCTCGTCATTAAAAAATTGTGACATCAAATGATAGCCATGTCCGTCTGTGAATACATACTGACATCCATTTTTTGTAACATTCTCAAAAGTAGTAACAAGGTAAATGATTTCCTGTGGATTTCTTTGTATAACTCCATTGAATCCTTTTTGAATTGCGTAAAGCATTGGCGATCTTGTTCCAAAATAGAATGCAACATAATCCGTAAAATTTCCATTAGGTTCAACACTTATCTGTTTGGAGTTTCGGCTTCCGATTAAAGTGGAATCACCAATTCCTATATAATTGGGGTCGCTGTCATTATGGCTCGGAAATGTTAATTTACCCGATTCCAAAATAAAATCTAAATTGTCTATGTGGGTGATTCTGTATAAATAAATTCTATCGGGCTTCGCCATTCTATTTTCTTTTTATTATCACCAACTTCAAAACATACACAATATCACACTTTTTCCCCATAATTTGTAGTGCTATACGCCATACCCTTACGTATATTTTCCATATCTGCACAAAACTGAAAAGTATCTATCAGCAAGTCTGTTTCTTCAAAGCTATCCCTCACCTGTGCGAAGGTAAGTGATATTTGTTATTTTTCAAAATATCTGTGGGTGCTGATGTTGGAGTAACTCGCTTGTGTTTTAAAGTGGTCAAATTCGACCACTTTAAAATTGTTATTTTTAAAAGCATCATTTACGCCCGTCTCTTTTAATTACCCCGAATTCGGGGTAATTAAAATTTGGATTGCTCACCTTTTCCCAAATGCCTAAGTACTCCAAGGTGTTTTTATTAGTCACCTATTTGCCAATTAGACCACTACCATCTTTAAATCCTTTGGTCATATCGGTCAAAGAAATGAAATCAGAATTTTCTTGAAATAAAATGGTTATTTCTGTTGCCTTTACTTTAATTTTTTTGTTCTTTGCCATAACTGAATGTTACTCTGCCAGGAAAATGGTTTTAGCATCACTAAAAGATTTGAGCAAGCCTGTTCTTCAAAGCTATCCCTCACCTGTGCGAAGGTAAGTGATATTTGTTATTTTTCAAAATGTGTGTGGGTGCTGATGTATCGCGAGTATGCGCGGCGCGGACTGGAAGTGCCGCGCTACGGTATTCCTTCAAAGCTATCCACCTGTACGAGGCAGTTATGGTTTTTTTTGACGTGTTATTTTTTTCTTCTTCTCCACTTTCTTCTTTTATCATTATTTGATACTATTTCAATATCTCTATTTCTTAATATCATTTCGATTATTTTTTCTTCATGACCAAATTGAGTAGATAATTCTTGCAGTGAAATTCCTTTAAGATAACGTTTCACGATTTTATCAGTTACTTCTTTTGATAAATAATTCACACTATTATCATGCGTCTGCTCTGCTAATATTTTTGTTTCATAATTTTGAAGAATTTCTATTACCTCACTTATTATCGAAGGGTTAATCTTAATAGAATGTTCATTATTATCTTCTTGGTGTATCGTCTGTTTAACTTCTACATATAATTTGCCAGATTGATGTCTAATTATATCAAACAAGAAAGAACTCTTTTCAAATTCAATATGTGTGGTTTCTAATATTTCCTCCAACATCCCTTCCATATTTTTTCATTTAATGGTGATTTATCAGCAAGTCTGTTTTTTCAAAACTATCCCTCACCTGTACGAAGGTAAGTCATATTTGTTATTTTTCAAAATATCTGTGGGTGGGTGAGCGATGAGATGCTGTCAATCTATACCGATAATCTTATCCTGATGCAATTCAATCAAATCATATCCGGCGAGTGCGTCAATGATTTTGGGTGGTTAAGTGTTAGGCAGCATAGGCAAAGCAAGCCAGTATATCTTCACGCTCCAAGTCGTCAAATTCCGCTAAAATATCCTCAATCGTATCTCCTCCGGCTAAGTATTCCAAAATACTCTCTACCGGATAACGCATACCGCGTATCACGGGTTTGCCGTGTGATACTTGTGGGTCTATTGTGATGCGTTGTAATAATTTCATTATGTATAATTTTTCTGCAAGATACGGATTTTTTTGACGGAATATGTGATTTGTGGTGGTGTAGTTGGTTTACATTAGTAGAGAAAATTCATGAATTTTCTCTACGAATGGTGTTGTTTTCATCCAAAAATCTCTTTTGCATTTAATTGAAAATCAATGGTTTCGCATGTCGCTATGCCAGAGTCATCAATAATTTCCTCGAATAAATACTTGTCTCCGTCGGGCTGACGATATACATGGATTTTATAGTCATTCAAATCTATGACCCAATATTCGGGGATGCCTGCGAGGGCGTACATCTGTAGTTTTTCTCCGGTATCGTACTCAAAAGACGATTCAGCGACTTCAATAAGTAGATAAATATCTTCGGGTTTGGGGTGTCGCTTTTTGTATGTTTTTTTGGGAAGTTTTACGACAGCTAAATCCGGTTCGGGCGAGGAAACGTCAGGAATGAGTATCGGAGCTTGGCATCTAATGACCGCTTTCCCTCTGAGTTGGTAATGGAGTTCATCGTCACATTCACCTGTCATGTGTGCGTGTGGACTGTGTATCGGACTCATATATCGTATTTTGCCATTAATCAACTCCACCCGTGCATCACGCGGAATAATCCCCACTTCTGCCATTTTGTAGTAATCATCAATGGTCAATAAAAATTCTTTCGTTATCGGTGCTGTTGCTGTCATGCTATCTATTTTTTTGTGTAATTTAAGGGTTTATTGGGAGAAATCAAAACAGCCCAATACACCTGTGTATATTTTCTATATCTATACAAATTCCGAAAAGTATCTATCAGCAAGCCTGTTTCTTCAAAGCTATCCCTCACCTGTGCGAAGGTAAGTGATATTTGTTATTTTTTGAAATATCTACGGGTTTACATTCGTAGAGAAAATTCATGAATTTTCTCTACGAATGGTGTTGATTTCATCCAAAAATCTCTTTTGCATTCAATTGAAAATCAAATTGAAAACGTTTTTTGCAAAGTGAATTACAAATCAAATTGAAACGTTTTGGAAAGTTGATATGTACATTCTTCGCGTCGTTATTTTTTCTTTAGACGAACCAATTTGACGCGAATACTTACTGTATTTAAGGAAAATTTGGTGAAATATAAAGGAAAAAGAACAAGTCGAAGAATATACATTTATTTTATTCCTGATACTTAGTACACTGTTTTATAAATTTATTTACATTTTTTGACGTTTATTTTGAAATGAATCGAATCAAAAATGACGCGAATACTCACTGTATTTAAGGATTTTTTGGTGAAGAGTCATTTTAAAAGAAATACTCAAAAAAGTAAATAAATTTGTGAAACAGTGTATTAGCTTTTCCTTTATTCAACAAATGACATTTATTTGACAAAAAAATCTCTAAAAATCCGCGTTCCCCTCGCATACACGGGCTGGAAGCCCGTGCTACGTTACGCCACTTCAAGGAAAGAAACCGCCTTCCCTTCCAACATAGAAACACCCATCAAATACTCATCCACTCGCCGCGCTGCTTCGCGCCCTTCTGAAATTGCCCATACGACGAGCGATTGACCGCGTCGCATATCTCCGGCTACGAAAATATTGTCGATATTCGTCTGATGTTCAGCGTCTTGTACATTGCCGCGATTGGTGAGTGCGATGTCGAGTTGCTTGAGCATACCTTCGTGCTGCGGATGCACGTAACCGATGGCGAGTAGGGCGAGTTCGCAAGGAATATCGCGCTCCGAACCTTCGATTTCTTTGAAGGTAAACCGTCCCGTTGCCTCGTCTTTTTTCCATTCGATGTCCACCATTTGAATGGCTTTGAGCTTGCCCGCTTCGTCGCCGATAAAGGCTTTGGTGAGTTGCGCCCATTGGCGGTCACAGCCTTCTTCGTGTGAGGAAGATGTGCGTAATTGCATGGGCCAGAGAGGCCATGGCGTACTCTCGTCGCGGGTGTCGGGCGGCTGTGTGAGAAGTTCGATTTGGGTGATGCTTTTTGCTCGATGGCGGTTCGATGTGCCGACGCAATCGGAGCCGGTATCGCCGCCGCCGATGACGACGACGTTTTTACCCGTTGCCATGAGTATTTCATTTTCAGGGATTTCGTCGCCGGCTACTCGCTTATTGTTTTGTTCCAAAAAGTCCATCGCAAAATGTACGCCGTCCAGTTCGCGCCCTTCGATGTTGAGGTCGCGCGGAACGGTAGAACCACCGCACAAGACGATTGCATCGTAATCGCGGCGCAGGTCGTTTACGTCCACATTTACGCCGACATTCGCGTTGGTTTTGAAACGAATGCCTTCGGCTTTCATCACTTGCAAACGCCTGTCCAGCACCCATTTTTCCAATTTAAAATCAGGGATTCCGTACCGCATCAAGCCGCCAATTCGCGTATTTCGTTCAAAGACGGTTATGGTATGTCCTGCCTTATTGAGTTGTGCTGCAGCTCCTAATCCTGCGGGTCCCGACCCCACGACAGCGACCTTTTTTCCGGTGCGTATGGCAGGCGGTTGCGGCTGTACCAAACCCTTTTCGTATGCCACTTCTGCAATCGTTTTTTCAATTAATTCAATCGCTACGGGCGGCTGATTGATACCCAATACACAGGACGATTCGCAAGGCGCAGGGCAAATTCGCCCCGTAAATTCGGGGAAATTATTTGTCTCGCTCAAGATGTGGTACGCCTCCGCCCAATCTTCCCGATACACTGCATCGTTGAACTCCGGGATGATATTTCCCAGAGGACAACCACTATGACAAAAAGGCGTACCACAATCCATGCACCGCGCCGCTTGGGTCTGCGTTGCTGCCGGATTAAGGTCTTCATAGACCTCTTTGTAGTCCTTGATGCGCTGTTGTGCATTGCGGGATTTGGGGAGTTGTCTATCGTATTTTAGAAAACCCTTCGGATCTGCCATGTGTCAATACTTAAAATGATGTAATGCGATAATGACTCAAAACGATTTTGCAAATCGTTCTGAGTTTCACGAAATTTTTAATAAAAATAGCTATTATTTTGAATAAAATAAAGTAAAAGCTATTATTTTTACGAAAAAACTATAAAAAGTTATTATTTTTTAATTTTTCATAATTTTTATGGTTTTAGAAAATAAAATAATTGTTTGAATATAATTTTTAGAGAAAATTATATTTTAATAAGGTTGGTTTAAAAGGTACAAAGTTGTCTTATTTATTTTGAAAAATAACGAATATGGTTTACATTTATGCCTTTAATACATAGTGAAAGAAATTAAATAACATGTGCCATTATACTCGCCTTTTTTCCGTCTAAGAATCCTTTGAAATCCTTATCCCGAATCGGGGTTCGGGACAGGCTGTGCTAAGGCTATGTGCGGCTTTCAAAAAATCCTTAGACAAAAAAATACTTCGCATTATGGGACATCTTATTTAATTTCTTTCACATAGAATTTTTTAATACTAATTTTTAATAAAAACAAACATGAGTTTTATATCAGAAAATGTAATTCCGGGCAATCACGGAAAAGTATTTGGCACCAATGCCGAAGCACACGAAAGTTTGGTAAAAATACAATCTGCCATCGAAAAAATTGACGGTGTGAAGGATGTCATCATTACGGAGGATGTTTTCCCTAAAGAAATCGTCGTCCACACGATAAGTGCCGTTGCGGTAAAGGACATCCAAGATGTTGTCATTTCGGTTGGTTATCATGTCATTCCCAAGTCTATGTTTGCGTTATAAAAACGGAATTGTCATTTATTGGTTTAGAAATGAGGCATCGGGTAATTGGGTAATTGGGTAATTGGGTAATTGGGTAATTGGGTAATTGGGTAATTGGGTAATTGGGTAATTGGGTAATTTTCTGATTATCAAATTATTAACACAACATTACCGTTGTTTTATATTATTTTACTTTAATTTTTATTTAATTGAAAAATAATACGTTAGCCTGATTACCTAATGTTCAAAGGTACTGTCTAATAAATGGGCAATTCCAATAAAAAATATTATGAGTGATAAAATTTCCCTACGGGAAGCCATTTCCATTGGTATCGGTGGTATGGTAGGTGGTGGTATTTTTGCTGTTTTAGGCTTGGCGGTGTCGCTTGCCAAAGGCGGTACACCGCTTGCGTTTTTATTTGCCGGAATTATTGCTTTACTGACGGCGTATTCTTATGCCAAACTATCGAAGAAATACCCGCAAAACGGCGGAACAGTCAACTTTGTTTACCAGCAATATGGAGATAATGTTTTTGGCGGCGGCATCAATAATCTACTGTGGATCAGCTACATAGTGATGCTGGGGCTTTATGCTTCTGCCTTTGGTTCTTATGCCGGTCAGTTGATAGCCATCACGGGAAATAAGTTACTCGATGTACATATTCTTCAAAGTTCGGTTATCATAATCGCGCTTTCGATTAATTATTTAAGTATAAAATTGGTCGGTCAAATAGAATCTATTTCTGTCATCATCAAACTTGTTATCTTGTTAGCTTTTGTGGGTGTGGGTTTTTACGGCTTTTCCGTTCATCCCGAAAATCTGAATCAATTACAACCTTCCAAATGGGAAAGTCCCTTTCTTTTATTGGCAGGAGGTATGGTGATTTTTGTGGCTTACGAAGGGTTTGAACTCATCGCCAATTCAATAAATGATTTGGAAGATAAGGAGGCAAATACCGAAAAGGCATACTTTGGGGCGGTCGGTTTTGTGGTTATCCTTTATGTTTTAATTGCCATCGTGACGGTGGGTTCTTTGCCCTTCAACGAGATAGCCGAAGCCAAAGATTACGTATTGGCAAAGGCTGCCGAACCCTTGTTGGGCGAGGTTGGATTTACAATTATTTCTATTACAGCCATTATTTCTACCTTCTCTGCCATCAATGCGACCGTTTTGGGAAGTAGTCGTGTCAATTATGAAATTGCAAAAGACAATGAACTCCCAAAATACTTTTGTCATCAACTCTGGGGCAAACCAATTGGTTTGTTTATTACGGCTATGCTGTCATTAGTGCTGGTCAATACCATTAATTTAGAAAGCATATCTACGGCAGGAAGCGCAGGCTTTTTATTGATATTTGCGATTGTAAATTATATCGGCTACAAAAAAAGTAAGACACTGCAATCCAATACATCCATTCATCTGACGGGGGCAGTTTTGTGTAGTATTGCGTTTGTCACTCTGATTATACAGCAATTTGACCAAAATATTATGGGCGTGACGATAGCCCTCGGAATTATTTTTTCTTGCTTTTTCTTGGAGTTTATTTTTAAGAAAGTAACATCGTAAAATGTAAAATAATAAATGTAAAAGTGCTTGTAGTACGTGAGTAAGGAACAACGCAAAAATAAATTCAGATTTTGACTTGTTCTTTTCTTTAGACGAACCAAATTTGACGCGAATACTCACTGTATTTAAGGAAAATTTGGTGAAGTATAAAGGAAAAAAAAACAAGTCGAGAATATACATTTATTTTGTTCCTGATACTAAGAGATGAAATAAAGGTAATTGGATATAAGTAGTGAGGCAAAAATATCCTTAGGAAAGACGAAAAAAATAATCTACCCGTCTGAATTGTTCTTTTTCTTATATGTTTCACTAAATCTTCCTTACGTAGCCGTCAAATTTAGCCAAACATATAAAAAAAATAACGGCTTCATTTGGGGTAGATTATTTTCTTCCTCTTCCCTAAGTAGTAAGTAATGAGACAAAAACATTCTTACTTTTTGACGATTTCTTTTTCCGCTATTTTTCCTTAGTGAAAGAAATTAAATAACATGTGCCATTATACTCGCCTTTTTTCCGTCTAAGAATCCTTTGAAATCCTTATCCCGAATCGGGGTTCGGGACAGGCTGTGCTAAGGC
>Ga0209093_1001986_pt1 | contig 11560 bp, 7 predicted proteins | sample SidtaG_4_FD_187450 | JGI IMG/M metagenome (GOLD analysis project Ga0209093, IMG submission 187450) | Marine algal microbial communities from Sidmouth, United Kingdom - Sidmouth_Male1 metaG (SPAdes) (version 2) | ecosystem: Host-associated > Algae > Red algae > Unclassified | place: Sidmouth...
GGGGGGGGGGGGGGGGGGGGGGGGGGGGGGGGGGGGGCAAGCGGAGGCGACGTGGACCTGTCACGGCCGCCCGTCTGCACGGCTCCACGCCGCCACGGTGCCCGCCGTGTCACCCGGCCGTGCCGACCGACCCGCCGAGCGTGGCCGGCGGGGCCATGGCGGACCCGCGCCCTGCGCTGGGCGTCCGCGGGTGCCCCGGCGGAGGGGCCAAGCGCCACCCCGCCCGCCGCCGCGCCAGCCGCGGGCAGCTCGTGGTTCGAACGGTGCCGCTGCTGGCGGCGGCGGCCTTGGCGGCGGGCATGCTCGGGTGGCTGCCAGAGGGTCCCCCGCTTTTGCGCCCGCGCGACCGCCCCGCGCCCGCGCGGCAGTCTGCGGCGGCGGCGGCGGCGGCGGCGGCGGCGGCGAGCCGCTTTTCCACGCCGTGGCTCTACCCCGCCGTTGCCGGCGACGGAGCCGCTGCGGGTGCCTCTGACGGCGGCGGCCGCGCGCGCTCCCTGTCCCTCAACGCCACCCACCACCGGCTGCTGCTGTCGTCTGCGTCGACAGCCTCCTCCGACGACCTGGCGGGCCGCTTCTTAACGACCAACGCCGAGTGGAGCCTCGCCACCCACCTCCTCGGCGTCACCTACACCCACCGCTCGGCGGCGACGTACGGGCCGCTGACGCCCCGCGGGCGGCGGCGGGCGGTGGAGGAGGCGCTCGGCTGGGGCGACGGGGAGGTGCCCCGGCAGGCCGTGTGGGCGACCGCGTGCGCGCGCAAGGCGGTCACCCGCCCGCGGCGCGGCACCGCCGCCACCCGCTGCGGCGGCGACGCAACCGTGTGCACCGCGTTGGCGCCCACCAGCCGCTACGCGCACCTCGTGCCCGTCGACGTGCGCGCCGCCACGTGCGCGTTTCGGGCGCCAACGGCGGGCGGCCGCGCCGCGTGTGCGGCGCAGCTGGTCGCGCTCGCGGCCGCCCACCCCCACCCGTGGACGGTCTTTCAATTGACCGCCGCCGACTGTGCGACGGCGCTGCAGCGGCGCCACTTTGACGGCTCCCTCCGCCACTTCCACGCGGCCTACTGGGCGCGGCGGGCGGCGTGGGTGGCGTCGCCGCGGCGCACCGCCGCCGCCCGTCGCCAAGCGCTGCGGCCGGGCTTTGACGACGCGCCGGCGCGCATCCACGTGGCCGTGCACCTGGTGCGGGGGGGGGGGGGGGGGGGGGGGGCGCCCCCACCCCCGTCCCAGACGCGCACGTGGCGGCCACCGTGCGGCGGCTGGTGGCGCTCCTCCGCTGCGCGCACCTGCCGCCCGCCGGTGCGGCCGCGTGCGCGGCAACGCCCGCCGCGACGGCCGCGTTTGGGCGGCCGCGCCTCGGCGTCCGCGTGCACGTCTTTGCCGACGGCCCCGTCGACGCGGGGACTTTGGCCGACGGGTGGTTACCCGCCGTCACGACCGCCACCCGCCGCCGGTCGCCCGTGTATGTGGATGAGCGGGGCACGCGCCACGGGCGGGGCTACTGGGAGGGCCTCCTCCGCGGTCCGCGACCGCCGGGGGGGGGCCCCGCCGACGCGCCCGCCGCCGGCGGGCCCGCCCTCGACGTGCGGCTGCACGTGAGCGCGGCGCCGCTGCGGGCGTTGCACTCCCTCGCCGCCGCGGACGTGGTCGTGTGCACCGCCGCGACGGTGTGTGCCAACACGGTCCGCACCGTGCGGCGGGGGGTGTTTGTCGGGCCCGCCCTGGGGGTGCCGCGGGTGGGGGAGGTGCCGCTGGACGCGGTGGGCGGGGGGGGCGATGACCACCCACCGCCGGGCGGCGGTGGGGACGCGGCGGCGGCCGCTCCGTCGTGGCCGGGGGGGGGGGGTGGGGGCGATGCCTACTTTTCCACGGCCCGCTTTTTGGACGCGTGGCGGGCCTACCAGGCGGCCACGGGTGTGCACTTTTGACGCGCCTGCCGGGGCGTACCGTCGTGCTTGTGCAACGCCTGGGGGATGCGTACAGGTGTGCGTGGGGGGGATACGTCACGGGGTTGCATCTGGGGGGGCACCCGCGCCCAAACTGGTACAGCTACTTTTGGAGCCCCTGTCGTGCGACCAGGCGAGAACCACGGCGCGCCTCACAGAGCAGGTTTGACGGACAAGTCTCGTCTCGTTTCTACTGGATGTCACCGCAGAGCGAGATACGTCCCCTATGAACCAGGGGCGACCGAGCTGGTTGCTTCACAGAGCCACGACGCCAACACCAAGCCGACCGAGAACCAGGCTGCCTCGAGTTGCGTACGGGGGCGCCCTCCGACTGGATCTATGTTCGATGCGTCGCTTCTCGGCGCCTGTGTCCCCTTTGGTCATCAGCATGCGGCCAGACGAGGTATGGAAGGAAAAACGAATCTGTTTAAAAAGAGTAAGAAGACCAAGAAATAAAAAGGGGGATGTCGTCACCCCGTGGGCGCACCCACCGGCGCGCCAGCCGCCCCCAGTGGGCGCACCTGAAATGCCGCCAGTGTGGCGGGGTCCACCCCCACCGGCACTGGCTCGTCAACGTCCCCCCCCAACCACCGCGGCAGGCGGCTCGCCCCCACCTCCCGCCGCAGCACGGACACCACGCCCTCGCCGGTGGTCGGGACCCACCGGATTTGGCGGATGACCCGCTCACTCAACAGCGGCGCAATCATCCGGTACACGGCGTACACGCCGACCGGGTAGTTGACCAGGTAGACGCGACCGTGGCGCTCTGGGTAGTGGGCAAAGAACAGGGTGAGGGCGCTCTTGACCGTCGGCAGATCAACGTTGCGCAACGCGCTCCAGCCCGTAAAGTCCATAATGGCCGTGAAGCGCCGCGCGTGGCGGCCACCGTGCGCGGGGTGGTTCCGGCGGCCCGCCGGCACGGCCGCTGTGGACGGCGCCGCCGCCGGTGGGTCGCGGTACAGCATGGCCTCGAGCGTCGCAATGACGCCGTCGTCAAACGCCGCCCGCCGCACGGTTCTGCGGTCAAACTGGGCGCAGGCGGCGTAGACGAGCACACCCCCACCGCCGGGCGACAGGTCGTCGCAGGTCGGGCTGAGGAGGTAGCCGGGGAAAGCGGCGTCGGGGGCGTCGACGGCGGTGGCGGGGATGCGCGTCAAGTGGTGTTTGGCGCGCCACGCCAGGGTCGCGCTGAGCGCCGTCGCGGCGGTGGAGATGCTGCCGAGGGCGTCGCGGAGGTAGCACAGCAGTAGCGTGTCCCGATGCAGTGTCGACGCGGTCACGCACCGAAGCATATCGTCGGTCGGGTGCGCGGCGGTCGCGCGGGCAAGGGCGGGGGCGGTGGCCTCGACCAGGGAGGCTAGTGCGCCACGCTCCGCCGAACCGAGAGCCTCCACGTCAGGCTCCATTGGCGGCGGGGGTACGAGCACGCCAGGCGACGGGAGGGTGGTGTCGCCACCCGACACAACCGTCTTGGAGGAGCGGAAGATGCTCATCTTTTGCAGGTAGTACGACGCCATGGTGTCGACCGTCACCGACAACGCATCGACAATCAGCAGGCACGCAGTGGGTACAAGCAACACGTATCGGACGACGGGGGACAAGGACCAAACGGGGGAGGAGGGACAAGGGGAGGCAAGCTGGAAGGAGAGAAAGGAGAGCAGCCAGGGCGGGAACGGGCGTCACATGCGACCGGCTCGGAAGACGGTCGCACGCCGGGAGGACGCTCAAACAGAGCACAAGGGGATGGACTAATGAGGTGTCTGACAAGGACGCACGTGCCATATGCGTGCGGCGACATGCAGGGGCGGCACCACAGTGGCAAGCATCCGCCTCAGGGCGAGTTGTCGGCAGCCGCGACGCACAGAGCTGGTGCTCGCGAGCACGACTGACGAGCTCGCTAGGCGACCAAGATGACCTTCTCGGAAGGCACCAGTGGCGCCAGGAATGTCGCTGCACCCCCGAGCGGCGGCGGCGAGCGATCGCCGCCGGTCGACGGTCGCCGCCTTAACGCAGGCAGTCTCGGGCTGGAGAAGCCGACTCGAGCACCAGGAGCAGCGCACGTCCCGGGCTCAGAGCAAGATCGTTCGGCGGGTGCCCCAAGGGTCAGGGGCCACGAGGGCCCTCGTGGCGCAAGCGATGGGCCGGTATACCCATAACGTTCGCCAATCGCTTCAGTATCCTCTAAAATCCCTGTATTTCAAAACAACAACATCCAATTAATACTGTGGAACCAGTGCTGGAAGTCCGTCTCACCTGCAGATCTCGGTTTCAGGGTCGAGGCAGCTCATCACGCTTGGGCTCGCTGCAGCCCCCCCCCCCGGACACTCATCATTCTCTTTCGTACGACGTGCCTGTTTGTTCGTACTGGCGTAATTCGTCGCCGTTGCTTCTACTGTTCTTCACTTGCGCACGTCGCATCCCCTTCATCCCATTTTTGAGCTCGTTTTCCTTGCCTTTTGCTCTCCCCGTGCCCCTCCCCCTCTTCTCCTGGAATGGCGGCGGCGGTGGTGGCCGCTTTTGCGGGCCTCTGCCCCCTGGCACCCGTTGCGTCGGGCCCCTCCTCCCGGCGCGCCACCCGCAGACCGCAGCGCGCGTCGGTCGTCACCCCGACCCGCCCGCTCTGTATGACCCTGTCGAGCCCCGCGGCCTCCGAGTCTGGCACCAACGCCGCCGACGTCGACCCGTTCCCGCTCGTGGCGGCGGGCACCCCCGAGGCGGCGGCGTTGTGGACCAACGCCGTTCGGGATGTGCCGCTAGAGGAGCTCCACGACAATGACGGCCTTTCTGCTGAGGCGCTCGCCGCCGAGCGGGCGGCCTTTGAAGCGGCCAACGCGGACGTGACGCTGACGGGCACGGACCCCGTGACGCCGACCGACGCCATGTCCTTCTTCCGCGCCCGCGAAGGCACTTGGGCGTCGTGGCGGGTGACGCACCACCTGGCGTTTCGGCGGTCTGAGACGGGCGAGTCGGCCATCAAGATGGTCGTCCTCCCCGCCACGGACGAGCGCATCCTTGCCCTGTGTGCGGACAATGGCGTCGGGCCTGACGAGGCTGCCGGCGGCTGCCACGTGACTTGGCAGGCGACCATGGCGTGGGACGCGGAGGGCGAAAACCACGCCGGCGAGACGGTCTTTGCGCTCGTCCCCGAGCCAGACAGCGAGGGCGCCCGCGGGCGCATGCTCCGCGACCGCGGCTACGCCGAGATCGTGCCCATTGCGGGGACCTACTCGATGGACGCGGCGGGGGGGCTCAACTTGATCACCCCGTACGACGGGGGAGAGGTGGTCGAGCGCTTTGTGTTTGACGGGCCAGACATGGTCCACCGCGCGTCAACGGTGTGCCGCTTTGGCGGCATGGGCACCGCCACCTTCTCCACGGAGCGGCGGATGGAGTGCACGCCGCCCGTTGCGGAGGTGGTGTTTGACCACGACATGCTCGTGATGGGCGGGCCGGGGCTGGCGCCCGACGATAAGAGTTTGGACGGCTCGGGCGCGGCGGGCGCCGTGGGCAACAAGAGCTTTCAAAGCCGCCTCGGCGCGGCGACCGCCGCGCGGGAAGCGGCGGCGACGGGGGGGAAGCCGAGCGCCCGCTCTGCGTTTTCGTCGGGCTTTGGCCGCGCCGAGACGCCACCCCCGGCTGCGCCTGCAGAGGCCGAGGTGGACCCGGTGGCGGCGGCGGCGGAGAAGGTTGGCATTGATCTGAGCAAGGTGCCGCCGAGCATGCGGGCCGACTTTATTGCGAGCTTGAAACAGGACGACTGAGCGCCGCGACTGGGGGTGGGGGGTGGCAGCCTGTTGTGCTCGCTGATGGGCCAACCATGCGAGTTTGTATAAACTATGGACGGAACAAGAGTTGTTCTGTGGCCGGCTGCTCCACTCTTTTGAGGCGTTTGTGCTTGTCCCTTGGGCTGGCTCGTACTGGCATCGTTCTACTTTCTTGCTGTACACCTGGTCGGGAGGGGCCCATGATGCGCCAGTCAGACTTGGCACAGGTTTGCTCTGCGCGAGTGGCATACCAGAGGATCTCGCGGACCACTGGCCCCAAGCACTCGAATGTCGACTGGATGCCAACGCACCAGTCGACGACCCCGAGAAAAAGCGAGTTTCTGATTAGAACAGTGACTCGTGCTACCACCAAAAAAACCGCTACCCCACCCCCCTACGGCGGTCATCTGATGCGGCCGCCCCCTATTACGACTCGCCGATTGCCCCAATACCACCCTACGCTCATCCCCCCTGCCTCCCTTGTTCAGCCCAACCCCTCCCCCTCACAATGGCGCCCAGTACTTCTTGGACGCCGCCAACCCCGCCGCCAGCGCCAACCCGTGCGCCGCGTGCAAGCGCACCGCGTAGTACTTGGCCGGCCGGATGACGGCGGGCACGTTGTGCCAGCGCGCGACAAACACCACAAGCCGCAGCGCGAGCGGCACGCTCACCACCGCGCTCGCCGCGGCAGCGCCGGGGAGCCACCCCGCAGCCCAGCCGCCCACCTGTAGCGCGTACATGGCCACGACGCCCCCAATGACGAGCCCCGCCACGCCGCGGGTGCCAAAGCGGACGACCGGGGAGCGCTTGCCCGCCGCCGCATCGTCGACGAGTTGGTGCAAGTGGGAGCACAGGAGGATGAGGGCGGTGGGGAGGGCGACGAGGACGGCGGGCACGCCGAGGCCCGCCGCGGGGTCAAAGTACGCGGCCGCAAGGGCGCCGAGGCGGCTGGCAATGGCGTCGGGGGCCAAGACCGCCGGCGCGCCGAGGGGCGGGAAGGCGGGGGGGGGGAGCTGCGCATAGTAGGCGGCGCCGACCGCGAGCGTCCAACAGACGAGGGCGATCGGCTCCCCCAGCCCATAGTAGCCGAGACGAAAGGGTGGGCCCTGGTACGCGTAGCCGAGGGCGACGGTCACGCCAATGATGATCATGACCGTTGGGTCAAAGCCCGTGCCGCCGGGGAGAACGCAGAGGCTCGCAAGGCCCGCCGCGGCAGCGGCCAAGACGGCCATGGCGGCGGCCAACAGTTGACGCTGCACCGCCACGGTGCCGCCGAGGAGGTTCACAACCGACTCGGCCTTGTGGGCGTCAATGCCCGTGGCCGCGTCAAACACGTCGTTGGTCACATTGACCCACGCAATGATGGCAATGGCGGCGGCGAGGAAGGTGCCGAGGCGGGTGCCGGAAAAGCGGCCGGTCGCCGCGTACGCCGCGGCGGTGCCGACGAGCACGGGCGTCACCGCGACCGTGTACATGGGGGGCTTGGCGGCGGCAAACCAGAGGCGCCGCCGCTCGGCGGCGGCGGCCACAGCGTCCGTAGCCGCGTCTGCGGCGATGGCTTCGGCTTTTGCATCGGCCACTGCTGCTGCGGCCACGTCCATCGTGGTGCCGTTGGTGACCGCCGCGGGACGGGCCTTGCGGCGCCCCATGGTGGGGTGTTGCGACAGGCACACGAGGAGGGAGAGTAGGGATAGCGAGGACGTAGGTACAAAGAGAAGACGGGAGACGGGAACGAGGAGTCCAGAAAAAAAGAAACAAAAAACAGGTGAGAAAGCGGCAATAGACACAAAGCAAGTCGAGTATCTCTATCTAGAGACGAGGCGCAACGCAATCAGCGTCCCGCCCAGGTGCTGCGACATGGTACCTCCGTTGGATGGACGACGGAGGCGCCGGCAGATGTTCGACTCCCTGGCCCAGCGAATGGCTGACTTCGAGCCAGGGCTTTCGACGAAACGGATCTGGCCCGATCACGAGACCCATGAGAAGAGGCCACCACCGAAGGGTGCTTTGATGCGCACTTCATTGGTTCTTACGAATGTAATTCCATGCGCTACAGTATCCTGGCGTACCATTGGTGCACCCCCTATCAGCGGGACTCCCATCCCATGGCCATGGGTACATAGGATACTTCTTTGATTCTGCATATGGAGGGGAACAAAAGAAGTCCGTATCATAACTATCACAATCTAAACTCTCAATCGGGGAGAAATTTGGTAGTTGATCAACCTTGCTGTTTTTGCCAGCGAAAAAGGACTACTCGTTTGACCAACTGCAGCCTTTGTGAACGCCCAGTTTTCCGGTGTCACCGACCGTGAACCAATCACCAACCTCTCTGACCGGCGTCTGTGGGCCCTGCATTGACTTGGCGGGCCGCCGCCACTGTGCCAGCCACATGCGACGGGGGGAGGCCCCTGCCTCGATCCAAGCCACCACTCTCGCATCGTGGTGCGCCGCTGCCGCCCAGCGCCCCGACGCCCCTCTCCGGCCCGGCCACGCTCGCCACTCACATTTGGTGCTTGGCGAGAAGGATCGCCGTTGCCCCGCTTGCTTTCGTTGCTTTACTTGCTTGCTGCTGCCATTTGCCGACCCCCACCATGATCGCCGCGCGTGCATTGCGCGCCGCCGCGGCGCTGCGCACCCTGTCCCAGTCGGCGCCGCGGCAGCCCGTGGCGCGGGCGTCGGCCGCGTACGTTAACAGCGCGGCGGTCGCGGCTCGGTTTATGGCCAGCACCACCGCCCCTTCCACCACTTCCCCCCCGACGGGTGCGAAGAAAGCTGCTGCTGCTGAGGTGCGTTAGCAACGTTGGCGTGCCGACGTGTGTGAGCCCCACTCCCCTCCAGCGCCGCTGCCACTGCCGGCCAACCTTGCGCTCTGTGGAGACTCGATGGGCCTGGTGTGATGAAACTTTGGTGCCGGACTTGGTGAGGGTGAAGAAACTCGGGCGAGTGTGTGGCGCACCGTGGGCCATGTGGGACAATGCCGCGATCCGCGGTGGTTGTGCGATGGCCTGTTGCTCTCTATTCGAGTGATTAGGTTGCACGGAGCACCTGTGATAGTACCAACGCCGACGCCAGAGCTCCGTTGCTCTATTGTTTTTTTCCGTGCCGACCCGTAGCCCAGTCCTGTTGCTGACTGAACCGTGCGCTTCCGTTCTCCTTCTCTCTTGACTATTCTCTGTGGCCTGTCTTCTCTGTGTGCCGATGTGGCTTTCCCTGCTCCCCTGTCGCTCCGACAGCCGAGGTCCGACGCGGTAGCCAAACCACCAGCCGCCGACGCGGACGCAGACACAGTGCCCGACTCGTTTGACCAGGCGGCGGGGCTGGAGCGGGCGGAAATTGACTACCCAGACATCTTTGCGCACAATGAGGTGTCGCGGGGGCCGTTTGGGACGGAGAGCGCGCCGGCGCTGATTGAGTCGGCGTTTGATGAGCGCATTGTGGGGTGCACGGGGCAGGCGGCGCCAGCAGACCACGACCTGCACTGGCTGACGGTGAAGAAGGGCGAGCTGTGCACGTGTCCGGTGTGCGGGCAAGTGTTTGCCTTGTCACCCTTGTAAGCGCCGGCCGGACTCGTGGAAGTGGAACTCGTTGGCAGCTGCGGCGCGAGCGTGCTTGTGCTGGGGCTCTTGGCTATGCGCCCCTGTCCCTGTGCTCCATTGTGTGTGTGCCTTTGTGGGCGTGAGCGCTGGTGGGCCATATTTTGGGAGCGGGTGTGGAGCCACTTGCATCGACCTTTTCTCTTGTGTAGGCCTCAGCGCTCAAGCAATTTTGCGACGAGGGGGTTGGCTGCCGGACCTGCGGTGGCATCCACCGATGTACCAGCCTGCCAGCGGCGGTGCGAGGTGTCTCGTGTGTATTGAAGTGTGCACGCGTTGCGTGTCAACGGTTGAAGCGTTTGTCTTTAACCTTTTTTTTCTCTACCAGCTTGCCTGTCTGGTTCGCTGCAGCTCGTCCATGTGCTCCTACAATTAACACACCAAACTGGGTTGCTCGTGTGCTGGACATGATGCCAATCGTCTCTATTCAAGCACAACCGGCGTGCGGAACCAGTTTGATGTTGTCTACCCCGGTGGTATCTGAGCCAGTGAACGAAGCATTACATACGGAGCGCGTCGTCGTCACCGGCTGCAGCTACACGCTCTGATTGCCATGAATGCCAAAGAACCAACAAAAAGAAAAAACAAAAAGAACACTGCCCTAAGCACCCCATCTCCTAACACGGCGCTTTGCAGCAGCAGAGGCCGACTTGCAAAATGGACTGCTCGCGCGGTCCGACCCTGCTCTCAACCATCTGGCCGAGTGCACATCGACGCCTGCAGGCGCGCAGAACCACGGGCTAGCCGCACAAGCGCCGCGGCACCACACAGCCACCGACGAGGGGAACACCTACGTCCGAATCACAGCGGAGACAAGGCAAACACTTGCCCGCACACCGGACACGTGCACAGCTCGCCCTTCTTCACCGTCAGCCAGTGCAGGTCGTGGTCTGCTGGCGCCGCCTGCCCCGTGCACCCCACAATGCGCTCATCAAACGCCGACTCAATCAGCGCCGGCGCGCTCTCCGTCCCAAACGGCCCCCGCGACACCTCATTGTGCGCAAAGATGTCTGGGTAGTCAATTTCCGCCCGCTCCAGCCCCGCCGCCTGGTCAAACGAGTCGGGCACTGTGTCTGCGTCCGCGTCGGCGGCTGGTGGTTTGGCCACCGCGTCGGACCTTGACTGTGAGAGCACCAGGGGAGCAGGGGGAGCCACATCAGTGCAGGGGCACGACACAGCAGCAGGACCAATGACATGCACATGAATGACCCAAGCAATGTCACGAAAACAAGTTAGTTCATGCGCAAGGACCGACATACCACGTCCAGCCATTGACCACCAACAGCAGCTGCATGGTACCAGTCTTCAGCACAGGACGACTCCAAACAGCCGGAAAGGGCTCTCCGGTACGCAGATCGCTCCAACTCGCCAACTGCTCTCAAGCGTCATGGATGCAGAAACACCGTGAACCCACACGCAATGCATGATACATAACAGTGCCAAATCAGCAGGCGGAAGACACACAAACGCACCTCAGCAACCGCCGCTTTGATCGTTCCCGGCGCCGTCGTCGTCGCAGTTGCTGCCATGAATCGAGCCGCCGCCCCCGCACTCCCCACCCATGCCGCCGACGTCAGCGCCACGGGCTGCCGCGGCGCCGCTCGGGACAGGGAGTGCAGCGCCGCGGCGGCGCGCAAAGCACGGCTGGCGATCATGGTTGTGCTCCGTCCCACGAGGGGACGCCAGGTACAAAGCGCAGGGTAGAGTCACAGTGGGTGCCTTGTAGAAGGCGATGCGGGGAAAAGGAGGAGGGAGGGGCACAACACTGCCAAAGGTCGAGGCGGGCCCGACACCGGTGCCGCTCCGAGCAAGGCGGTGGCGGTGGGGGCGGCCGAGGGTGGGCGGAGGGCATCGCCGTGTGGATGATGATGATGGGGCTTTTTGATTGGACAAAAAACTGTAATTGTGGGGCTGCACAAGGAACCAAAAGGCGTTTGATGAGCGGACTTGCTCAAGAACTGGAAGTTGGCGTACTTGGAAGAACGGGGTCATGGGGGAGTCCTGTCGGGATCTCAGGTGACCCATTGCGTTGGAGCTTCTCCGCACCGCTGCTTGTCCACATCGTGACCGTCCACATCGTGATTGTCCGTGAAGGAAACGGACGCTGCAGCTTTCACATCATATTCGCGTGAACTTGCTGTGTGAAAGCAAACCGGCCAATCAGATCACTGCCTGCCGAGCTCGAGCGCTGAGCTGCCGACCTGACCGGCCCGCCTGCACGACCCTTGAGAGGGTGTACAGAACCGGATACGTGC
>Ga0209093_1001987_pt1 | contig 11559 bp, 11 predicted proteins | sample SidtaG_4_FD_187450 | JGI IMG/M metagenome (GOLD analysis project Ga0209093, IMG submission 187450) | Marine algal microbial communities from Sidmouth, United Kingdom - Sidmouth_Male1 metaG (SPAdes) (version 2) | ecosystem: Host-associated > Algae > Red algae > Unclassified | place: Sidmouth...
TATTTTTTGTGTTTTTTAGAAGGGAAAAGAACAAGCATAATGGGGCAAGTTATTTATTTTCTTTCACTTAGATTAGAGAGGAGATAGGTTTAAGTCCAATTTAAACTTGAACTTCGACTTATTCAGATGACATAGTTTGGTTTTTCGTTGCAAAAATATTTTGCAAACGATTCATTTTTATGTCATTATACGTATTTGGAATGAAATAGTTATTACGCGAGAAACATTGAGCAACATAATTCGCGCCAAAAACAAACGCAAGTATTTGGTTTTATGCTAACTTTGTGAAGTTTTCCAAAGTCATGAAAAAAATACTCGGCATATCAGCATTTTACCACGACTCGGCAGCAGCCTTGACGGTAGATGGCTGTGTGATTGCGGCAGCACAGGAAGAGCGATTTACACGCGAAAAACATACGGCTGATTTTCCAGTAAATGCCATAAAATATTGTCTTGAAGAAGCAGGATTGGAGATAGACGAGTTGGATGCGGTTGTTTTTTATGATAAGCCTTTATTGAAATTTGAGCGACTCTTGGAGACTTATTACGCCTTCGCGCCGCGTGGTTTGGTATCATTTCTAAAGGCAATTCCGGTGTGGTTGCGCGAAAAATTATTTTTGAAAAAACAAATATTCGACGGCTTAAAAGAATGTAGCGATTATGACCGAAAAAACCTCAAACTACTCTTTCCCGAACATCACCTTTCTCATGCCGCGAGTGCATTTTTCCCTTCGCCTTTCGAGGAAGCCGCAATACTCACGATAGATGGTGTGGGCGAATGGTGTACCGCTTCAATTGGTTTTGCAAGCGAAAATAAAGTATTGATTCACAAGGAATTACACTTCCCCCACTCCGTTGGTTTGTTGTATAGTGCCTTTACCTATTACTTAGGTTTTCGGGTCAATTCGGGCGAATACAAGCTCATGGGGCTTGCGCCGTATGGCAATCCCGAAGCCGCACAAACACAAGAATTTGCCAAAATTATTAAAGAGAATTTGGTCGATATAAAAGCCGATGGTTCGATTTGGTTGAATCAAAAATACTTCAATTATGCCACCGGATTACGGATGGTAAAAGACGATAAGTGGGAAGCATTATTCGGATTTTCTCAACGCGATTCAGCCGCTAAATTGGAACAATATCATTGCAATCTTGCCTTAGCGATACAGCAAGTGACAGAAGAAATCGTCTTGAAAATGGCAGCAGAAGCCCAACGCATTACCGGCGCGAAAAATCTTTGCATGGCAGGCGGCGTGGCTCTAAATTGTGTTGCCAATGGCAAATTATTGGAGTCGGGAATTTTCAAAAATATCTATATCCAACCTTCGGCGGGCGATGCAGGTGGGGCATTGGGCGCGGCATTGGCGGCGCATTATATTTATTTTAATCAGAAAAAAAATACGACTAAAACGGACTCCATACAAGGCACGTATCTCGGACCGGATTTTTCCGATAAAGAGATAACACAAATGAGCAAAAAAACGAAAGCTATTTATCGAAAATACGATGATTTTGAAAATTTGACGAAAGATATTGCCACGAAAATTGCGAACGGTGCGGTAGTCGGCTGGTTTCAAGACAGAATGGAATTTGGCCCTCGCGCACTAGGCAATCGCAGTATTTTGGCGGATGCTCGTGACCCCGAAATACAGAAAAAATTGAACCTAAAGATAAAATTTCGGGAAGCATTTCGCCCTTTCGCGCCCTCCGTTTTAGCGGAAGATGTGAGTAAATATTTTGATTTGAATGGCGATTCACCGTATATGTTATTGGTCGCACCTATCAAAGAAAGTCAGCGAAAAACACTGCCGGATAATTATCACGAATTATCGTTTTGGGATAAATTATATTTTCAAAAATCTAAAATTCAAGGTGTTACACACGTCGATTTTTCGGCACGCATACAAACGGTGCATCAAGCCACCAATCCGAAATTTCACCAACTTATTCATAATTTCAAACAACAAACGGGATGCGGTTTGTTGGTCAATACAAGTTTTAATGTACGCGGCGAACCTATCGTATGCACGCCTTATGATGCGTACAGGTGTTTTATGAGTACCGAAATGGATTACTTGGTCATCAATAATTTTGTGTATATCAAAAGCGAACAATCACCCAATCCCGACAAGTGGAAAATTGAATTTAAAGCTGATTAATTGGGTTGCGAGTTACGGGTTGTGGGTTAACGAATACTCGCAACTCGATACTCCGTAACCACAACTTGAATTTATGCAAAAATTCCTAAAAATTGTGGCAACCAACTTGCTTATTATGCTCATTTTATTGACGATTGCTGACCCGTTTTTCAAGACGAAAAATCAGGAAACGACGAAGCGTTGTGTGATGATAAAAGAGCTGCCGCCCAACATCGATTTTGAGAAAACACCACCTGACCGCTACATGGCAAAAACCCAAAATCTCGAACAGCGACCTTATAGGGTACGGACGGATAAAAATGGTTTTATCACTTCAAAAAAACCAACACAAAATACTGACAACGTAGATATTATGTTTTTTGGCGGAAGTACAACGGAGTGTATGTATGTGGAGGAAGATAAGCGTTTTCCGATTTTGACAGGTGAATTATTAAGCGAAAAATTAGGACGAAAAATAAGCGTCATCAACGCTGGTGTAGGTGGCGGACACAGCTTTCATTCTACGATAAATCTTCTTGCAAAAGGCTTGCCTTTGCAACCCAAAACTGTCGTTTGGATGCACAATATCAATGACCTTGTTTCGCTTTCCAAAACGGGTACTTATCACAGCGGACCTGACACACGTACACTCGTACATACGCATACACACACGGGGAAATTTGACGCAAAAGTAAGCCGCAGATTTAAAGCTTTCGCCCAATCGGGACGCGACTTACTCATTCCAAATATCTATCGGCGTACTCGTCAAGCCGTGCAAAAAAATCCGGCAGACATCAATCCCGATGAATGGGAAAGCTATAGAAAAGCAAAGTCTTATAATTATGAAATTATTGAAAAGCAATTTGAACAATCTTTACTGTCTTTTATCAATGTGGCTCGTTCGCATGACATTAATGTGGTTTTAATGACGCAATTTAATCGCCTGCGCCCCGAAGATAATTTTATCCGGAAAACATACGGCACTAATCCCAACAACCAAGCGATTGATTACGATAATTTTTGTGTATATTATGAAAAAATGAACCAGAAAATAAAAGAAATCGCTACACAAGAAAACCTACCTTTAATTGATTTGGCAAATGAAATTCCGCAGGATAGTTTGTATATTTATGACCCTGTTCACCTCAATACGCAAGGGAGCAAATTAGCCGCAAAAATTATTAGCGAAAATTTATTTAAATTAAATATTTAAAAAAATGGAATTTATAAAAGACCTTTGGGGTTTCATGCGCGAACGCAAAAAATACTGGCTTGCTCCGGTAATTATTGTCTTACTTTTATTGGGCATTTTGATTGTATTTGGTGGTGGAAGTGCGATTGCGCCGTTTATTTATACCTTATTTTAAGATGAAAAAAAATACGAGCAATCCTACACAAACGATGCTGGTGATTTGTGTGGGATTTATAATTATATATTCATTAAGCAACTGGCAACCTGCGATTTACATTAGCGTTGCGGTGGGACTAATCGGTGTTTTTTCTTCTTGTTTAAGTCGGAAAATTGAAATCGGATGGATGAAATTGGCTTGGATGTTGAGCTTTATTGTTCCGAATATTATTCTAACACTTGTTTTCTACCTGATATTATTTCCCGTATCATTACTTTCTAAGTTATTTCAACGAAATAAAAACCCATTACAATTAAAAAATAATTATAATAGTACGTTTGTTGAGCGAAACAAGACATTTGATGCGGCAGATTTTGAAAATCCGTGGTGATGATTATTCTTGTGCCATTATCCCCTCCAACATCGCAATCAACTCCTCCAAATCCCAAGCATCTTCCAACTTAAAATCACCAATTCGCGTCCTGCAAAGTGCTGTCAAATACGCGCCGCTACCCACTGCCTGTCCCAAATCATGCGCCAGTGAGCGTATGTACGTACCCTTACTACACGTCACGCTAAAATCGACTTCAGGCAGTTCGATTCGTGTCAAATCAAAGGTATCAACACGAACATTTCGGGGCTTGCGTTCGACGACTTCGCCCCTTCTGGCAGCTTTATATAAGCGTTTACCATCGACTTTAATGGCAGAATACATCGGCGGTATTTGCTCAATATCGCCTGTGAACTGCTTCGTTTTTTCATGCAGTAGTTCATCGGTAATATGTTCGGTAGGAAAAGTCGCGTCGGCTTCCGTTTCGGCATCGTAAGAAGGTGTGGTTTTGCCCAATTGCAGCGTACCCGTATAGGTTTTGTCGAGTCCCTGAAAGTCGGTGAGTTTCTTCGTGAATTTACCTGTACAGATAATCAGCAAACCCGTTGCCATAGGGTCGAGCGTACCTGCGTGACCGACCTTTATACGCTTCACGCCCGTGATATGTCGCAAGCGAAAACGGATTTTATTGACTACATCAAATGAAGTCCAACCTTTTGGTTTATCGACGAGTAGGGTTTCGCCTGTATGGAAATTGTATTGCATGATTTACTATATATCGAATCATCCGATTGTCTATTGTTAAAACAATCAGATGATTCAACAATCTTATAAAGTTCTTATCGCTTAACAAATTTTATCGCAGGAAAACCCTCCGATTGAATAAAATAAATGCCGGATGGTAAATTCCCAACATCTATCAGACCATCTGTTTTCAGCGTTTTTACCACTTTTCCCGATACATCAATAATGGTCGCATCAATGGTAGAAACCAAATCATCGAATATCAAATAATCTGAAGCAGGATTGGGATACACCAACAACTGCCCCTCTGTATCAGGCTGCTCAATACCAACCACTAATTCCAATTTTGAGATTTTATTTCCGCCATACTGCGAAAAATACAATATGTCATCTTTGATGGCGATGCCCGTAGGATTGAATCCGTTAGCCACATCTATTACTATCGGGTTAGCTTCTGTTACGTTTACTTTTGATATTTTGCCATCAGAAGTAAATTGTGAAAAATACAACTCATCCCCGTAGGCAAATAAATGATTGGGATTATTGATGCCCGCAGCAACTACGTTTACAAGTTCGGGCGTGGCTGCCGTCAAATCTATCTTATCAATTGTTTTACTCGTATAATTGGCGATAAAGAGCTCATTTCCAATAACCGCCAAACCTGTCGGATTTGCCAGTCCGCCGAGTAATACGGGTTCGGGAGTCGGGTTACTTCCAGTCGTATTTATTTTGTAGATGCTATTACCTGCCGCAGAGTATAATATGCTATCACCAACCGCCAAACCAGACGGCGAACTACCCATAAAAATAGAAGTTGGCACAATAATCGGTATGCTGATGTCAGCATACGAAATCCGATTAGCCGTTTGCTCCGCAACGTATAAATAATTGCCGATGACCACTAATCCAAAGGGCGAACTCCGGTTCGTCATGACACTCGTTTTGCTTGGAGGGTTTTCATTGAGGTTAATTTTGGAAACCTGCCCGATATTGTACTCAGACACATACAGGTCATCGCCATCAATAAATAATCCGGAAGGTCCGTTTATACCGGTAATGAAATCAGTGACCTGAGCAATAGCAATTATTGCCGATAAACATAGAAATAAGGAAAGTAATGTTTTTTTCATTTGTAAATAATTTAATGGTTAAAAAAGGTAATATTATAATTACCGTTAACAGGGCGAGCGAAAAGTCATTTTTGTAATGTGACTTTTAAATTGAAGGATAAACTTGAGTCGTCGGACATTTTTAAAATGTCAGGCAACGGCATTTTTTCATTCTATTGAAAATTAGTCTTTTACAAAATTTAAATAATAATATTTACAAAATAGTTTAAAATAATCAGTGCGTGTGTTTTTTATTATTTGTAAGTAATTATCATTATTATTTTTCATTAATTAAAATAAATTTTGTAATTGCTTGGTTATTAAATTAAAACACAAATATTCTCGCCTGACATTTTAAAAATGTCCGCCGAGTGAGCTTCCCGGCGACTTGTGGGGTATCCCGACAGCTGTACGGGATAGATTTTTAAAATGTCAGGCGATAGTGTCCTACTATCTTTTTGAACAACAAGTTATTACAAATTAAAATATCTTTTATTATGACTACTTTTTCAAACAAAAACAAAATATTCTCATCTGACATTTTAAAAATGTCCGACGAGTATACTACCCGAAAGTCTAAAAGACAATATGTTACGTATTATTAAAACGACTTTTTGTTCCCCTATTACTGTTAATGCTACAAATTTACAATAGAAAGTGTTTGTACGGTAAGTATTTTTTATTGGAAAAATTTTATTTTTTCTAATAAAAAACAATAATCAACATCTACATTTTCCATTACAAATAATTAATAACCAACAACTTATACAAAATTTAATTCAATTAATAAATCTTACAAAATGAAAGAAAAAAGGCTTTAGAAGCGCAATCTTAAGTCATCATCATCCCCGATACGATAGCAATCGTACCAACGACAAAACAATAAATAGCGAAATAAATGAGTTTTCCTTTTTTGACCAAATTTATCATCCAAGTACAGGCAAATAAACCCGAAATAAAAGCCGCAGCAAAGCCGACTAAAAGCGGCATGACATCAAAATTAACGGGCGGAGCTTCTGCTAAGTCTTTCACTTTCAACAAGGTAGCACCAATAATCGGCGGCAAAACCATCAGGAAAGAAAAGCGGGCAATTTTCGATTTATCAACGCCCAAAAGTAGTCCCGTAGCTATCGTGCTACCCGACCGCGAGATGCCCGGCAGTACGGCTATCGCCTGTGCAAGACCTATAACAATAGCATCTTTGAACGAAACGGCACGACCTTTTGTGCGAAGCCCTTCGGCGTATTTGGTGAGGTAAAGCAGCACACCCGTGAGGAGCAACATACAACCCACCAAAATAATTTTACGGTCAAAAAGTCCTTCAATATGCTCTTCTAAAAGCAGTCCCACGATACCCACAGGAATCATCGAAAGTAGGATTTTGGCGGCAAATTTCGTTTCTTCATTCCATGCAAAACGAAACAAGCCACGCAGGAGTTCCAATATATCTTTCCGAAAAACAACCATAGTACTCAGTACCGTGGCAAAGTGGAGAATGACCGTAAAAAGGAGTTCATATTCATTGTCTCCGGGGTCATAATTGAGCAACACTTTACCGAGTTCGATATGTCCGCTACTGCTGACGGGCAAAAACTCTGTCAAACCCTGCACTATGCCGAGTATCAATGCTTTAAGTAATTCCATCTGTATGGTAGACGGTAGACGGTAAACGGTAAGGCGGTGGACGGTGAACGGTAGACGATAAATGGTGGACGGTAAACGGTAAACGGTTTTTCCTACGAAAAAACTATTACACCGTCTACCGTCTACCATCTACCGTCTACCGTTCACCGTCTACCATTCACCGTCTACCGTCTACCGTGTTATTTTTGTTTGAAAATAGCGAAGATTTCGACGCCGATACCAGCTAATATTAAAAAAGGACCGAGCGTGACCCGTCGAAAATTATAAATGATATTGGGATCCCAAGTCTCCACATTAGGCTGTGCGCCGCCTGTCATCATAAGATAGCCCAACAACATCAAGCCTACACCCGCTGCCATGAGGATATAATTGATTCGCCCATAGAGTAGCTCTGTGCCTTGCACTTTAGCAACCGTTGCGCGTCCGCCTAAGCGTGAGACTGTTTTCTGTACAACTCGCTTTTTATCCGAGTCAGATTGTGTCACAATGACTCGCTTTTTATCCGTAGAAGCAGCTACATTAGGTGTTGTAGCTCTCTTCTTTTTGTATTGTTTTTTACTCATTTTTAATGCTCAAATGCGATAATGTAATAATGCGACAATGCAATAGCTTATTAGCATTAATGCATTATAGCATTAACACATTTGAGCATTTAAGCATTGTTCCTTCGGCAAAGTTAAGATAATCGCCCGTATTTCATAGCCTGCTTAAATGAGGTTTTTTTCAGTAAAATGATTTTTTTGAGAAAAGTAACACAGCGATGTAAATTTTATGCGAAAGTTTTGTCACAAATCTCTTATTTATAGACAAATAATGATTAGTTTTGTTACCATAGTTAGGAGTTAGGGAAGTCTTGCTGCCTCATTAAAAATATTTAAGAAAACAAAATGTACATAAATTTATTCACTCATTTTGTGAATAAATCACTTCTAACTTTGGACGTTAAGTAACTGGGAAATTAGGTAATTAGGTAATTAGGCTGACGAAAGCATAATTCGCTATTTATCAGCATAATAAAAATTGTAATAAAGTTAATTTAAAATAAAATGCAAATTAACGTAAATTATTGATAATGAGTGATTTACCTAATTACCCAGTTCTCTAATTACCCAATGTCCAAAGTCCACTTCTAAGGAACGCGGGAAAAATAAGTTTACCATCTTGGGGAGGTTATTTTGCGCTTCCCCGATAGTTATCGGAGTCGTCTTGAAAGCGGGCGTTTATCGGGATAAATAACTGATTTCAAGGCGGAAAATAAGTGCAAAAGAAACACTCAAAACGATAAGAAATCTAATAAATAATGTACTAAGTACACCGATATTTTCACAAAAAAAATTAATTATGAAAAGCAATTTACTCTTACCCTTTATCATTCTTTTCAGCTTGTTGAGCTATCAAACAAAAGCACAATGTCCTACGGGAGATCTAACTTTAGCCACCCAAGCACAAGTCGATAACTTTATCGCCACCTACCCAAACTGCCAAAACTTCATCGGCAACTTGACCATAGGAGGAGCTTCTGTAGCCAGTTTATCTGATATAAACGATATTTCCGGCTTGCAATTGCTTAGTGTATCAGGGAATTTGACAGTTCGATTTAGCCCACAACTCGCCAGCCTTGACGGACTTGAGATGCTTACAAACATTGGTGGTGGTTTTTTCCTTTTTGACCTTGATGCTATCACCAACGTCGATGATTTGGGCGCGCTTAGTAGCATTGGCAGATACCTTCGCATCCTAAATAACGACGGCTTGACCTCTATCTCCAGTTTTTCGCCACAACTCACCTTTGTTGGCACCAACCTAAATATTCGATTCAATCCCCTGCTCACAAGTTTGGATGGCTTACAAGGCATTACTTCCGTAGGCGGCTTCGTCAGAATTTCTGATAACGCCGGACTGCTTGATATGTCAGGACTCAATCAATTAGCTTCCATAACAGGCGATTTAGAAATTAAAAACAACATAAATCTCCTATCTCTCAATGGTTTAGACCAGCTCGAATTCGTTGGTGGTAGCGTATATTTGTTCGCCAACTTTCAGATGGCATCCATTACGGGACTCGCCAATTTGGTAGATGTCTGTGGAAATTTCCAGATATTTAAAAATGTTGACCTGACCAATTGTGCCATCGGAATTTTGTGCAAATTTATTCTCGATGAAAATTTCGATTTATTCCTCGATGAAAGCATGGAAAACTGCGGCACCGTAGAAAACATTACAAATATACTCAATGCTGCCAACACAGATTGTGCTGCGGCTACCGAGGCTGCGGTGCTTTGCACCCCGCTTTCTGCCGAACTGATAGGCTTGAATGTTCGCCTTCGGGGAAGAACTGCCACGCTCACTTGGGAAACAGCTACCGAAACCAACAACCAAGGCTTTGAAATTCAGCGCAGTAAAGATGGCTCAAATTGGGAAACTATATCATGGCAACAAGGCAACGGTAACTCAAACACCCTACGTGCCTACGCTTATACGGATTATAACACCTATCGCGGTACCAATTATTATCGCCTCCAACAGTTGGATTTCGATGGTGCAGCCGCTTACTCTCCTGCCGTGAGTGTTACGATTAACTCTACTAATACCATTGATATTTACCCCAACCCAGCCAGCGATTTTCTCATAGTATCTGGCTTAGATGGACGTGCAATAGATGAAATCATCATTCACAATATTACAGGAAAACAAGCATTGAGACGCACTAATACCAATAACATCATTGACATATCTTCGCTCCCGGCGGGTATGTATGTCGCAGTTATCGTAGCAGGTTTTGATGAAAAATACCTCAAATTAGTTATTGATTAATACAGTCGATAGTCAATGGTCGATAGTCCATAGACTAATATGAAATCTGATAAAAATAATAATTTTTGCCCTTTGGAGCTTCCGCTTCAAAGGGCTTTTTTTTATAGTAAAAAATTCACAACTAATCATCTACTCAAACTCGGTGTATTTTTTGATAGGGAATGTAGTTGATTTAGTTTAAAAAGTTTATAGAGTTTGTAAAGTTCACAAGACAACAAAATTTTGGGTAGTGTTCAATTAAAATAAGGTATAGTCGGCAGGCGAATGTTTTTATAAAATAATACCCTTTGATTAGTCAAATATCCACTTTCAATAAAGAAATTCGCCTGCCGACTCTTCTTATTATATTTACCTTATTTGGTTCTTTGACAATTTTTGCAAAACAAGATTTATTTTTCTTCCAATGTGGTTTTAACCCATTGTTCTTCAATGAATTACTGCAATGGGTCAAAACTACATTGGACAGAAATGCAAAAATTGTCAAAGAACCCCTTATTTTTGTCGAACACCACCAGGTTTTCGACTCTATAAACTCTATAAACCTTATAAACTCTATCAACTAAATAAACAAAACAAAATATGCACAAATTAATTAAATTATCTTTTTTACTGCTTGCAGTAGCCTTATTTTCAACTGCCTGTAAAGACGACGAAGGCGCAAGCCCTGAAAGTCGTGACGAGTTTTTTATCGCTGATATTGACGGCGTAGAAAAAAACCTCACTTACTCCACCAATGCATATAACATTGGCTTTGAAGCCCAGAACAACGAAAGTTTCGACTCTACGGGTGCACTCGTGACGTACACCAAAGGACCTGGCGCAAAACTGTGGCAAGATGCAGGACTTGCACAATTTTTGGGCGGTTTGGACGTAGAAAACAAGGAAAGGTTCACCCTATTTTTTGGGCAAAATGTATTCACAGAACGTGAATGGGCATTGGATAGCCTCAATAATTTCAACGCTATCTTCCATACAGGCGCGCACCCATACATGGATACCGATACCGCCAATGCAGAAACCCCCGGCATAGAAATCCGCTGGCGCGACGAAGACCTCAAAACTTGGTCAACGCTCAACGGTTCGCAATCTGGCAGTACATTTAATGTCTCCAAAACCGAACCTTTCACCACTTCCGAAGGCGATGTCCAAAACAAAGTAGATGGCACATTCAACTGCAAACTCTACGATACCAACGGAAACAGCATCAATGTAAACAACGCCGAGTTTTTTATGACCTTTCAGATACTTTAGTCGTTGATTCGTTATTCGTTATTCGTTGATTCGTTATTCGTTATTCGTTATTCGTTGAATCATTATAAGGGCAAACGCATGAAAATTTATTGCTCGAAATATTGAGTACCTAAAGGCACTCGAAACGCATTTTTGATGCTTTTCTACCGATATTTTGTTCCTGATACTTAGTAGTAAGT